>Ga0247727_10012612_pt1 | contig 14460 bp, 11 predicted proteins | sample WisWelCaveWW1625_FD_202498 | JGI IMG/M metagenome (GOLD analysis project Ga0247727, IMG submission 202498) | Biofilm microbial communities from Wishing Well Cave, Virginia, United States - WW16-25 | ecosystem: Environmental > Aquatic > Deep subsurface > Groundwater > Cave microbial mat | place... | reverse complement strand
CCGCTTGCTTGGAGCGACGAATCGTAGCCATCTGGACTTCCTCCTGAAAAGGGACTGGAAACTCCGCCCAACTCCCGAACAGGATAGTCCAGATGGATTTTTCTTCTTAAAAACCACATACCAGGGGTCAGGAGTCACTTCGATGGTGCCGTGACCAATTCCAGGAGGGCGCATTGATGTACAACTGCATATCGTCGCGTCGTGGCTGGTTCCGACGGTTGGCGGCGGCCTGCCTGGGCCTCGTCGCCGGTCCAGCGTTCGCACGGGACCCCGACCGCCCGGCGAGAGGAGGGGCGAGAACGACACTCAAAGCACTCGACCAGATCGAGTATCGGCAAGCCGTGTCAAACAGCCTGTTCGCCGAGTTACAACATGGGCGGACCATTGCGTTTACTTACGACGTATCTGGCAAGCTTACGTCGGTTACCGAAGAACCCGGGACCGTCACAACGTTCGTGTACGACGGGCGCGGCCGAGTGTTGTCATCGGTTGTCGCTGAACGGTGAGACGGGAGACGGAAGCGGATAGACGAAAGACGGAAGACGAGGGACGCATGACGACTTTCACCTACAACTCGGGGGGAAAAAGGGCGACATTCTGAATTATCAATAGTGTGAGGGAATGCGTTTCGAGGATCGCAAGAACCGGGAACGCAAAAGGTAGACGCAGTTGATTTGATGGGGATTCTTCGGTGTTGATTCTCTTGGCAGTGACTCGCCTGACAGGCCAAGATCTAGGCAAAAGAAAGGACCACCTATGGACAACGCGATCTGGTTAGTTGTGTGCGGGGCCAGCGGCTCGGCCGGTGCGTATCGGATCGAGCCGGAATCTTAGCTGGTCGGGCGGACAGAGCAGTGCGATATCCACCTGCTTCACTCGTCGGTCTCGCGCCGGCACGCCATGCTGGTGTACAAGGACGGCGGCATCGTGATTCGCGACTTGGGCAGCAGCAACGGCACGTTTGTGAATGGGCTAAGGGTGTCGCAGGCGAACGCCGCTGTCGGGAGCCTGCTTCGATTTGGTGATGTGACGATCGATGTGCTGGACCGCAGGCCGGACGAGCGGGCAATTGCCGGCGACGACGTGGAAACCCCTGTCCGCAGACCGGGCAATGGCGCGCCAGCCGGAGCGCGACTGGTGTATTTTCCGCCCCAGCGAAAGCGGGTGTTAAACCTGTTGCTCAATGGCCTTGCCGAAAAGCAAGTGGCGGCCCTGCTCGGCTTGAGTTACCTGACGGTACACTGGCACGTGGGTGAGATTTACAAATCATTGGGCGTCCATTCGCGAGCCCAGCTTTCGGCCTATTTTCGGCATCTCGAAGAGGACGGGAACGGAGACGGGAACAGTGACCTGAAACGAACCCGAAGCGCAAGCGAGCGGGAAGTCTCGCCGGCCCACTCGCCGATGCTTCGGGCTTGAGTTCGCTCGTGAGAAGTACACGCGAGTCCCGGCGAACAATTGACAGGTCTCGCCAATCCCGATTGCACCCCTCACCCCCATCCCCTCTCCCCTCGCCGCGCGGTGAGAGGGGAGAGACATGGAGTGGGGGATCCGTCGAGATCAGCGAGCAGTCTGGAACATCTCGTGAAACCTGCCAAGCGAATCCTGTTCGGATCGCCGCATTGCTTGATCGATTGGTCGAGTGGCGCGGCCATCGCCACGATGGACACGCTCCAAATCCTGTCGAGCCGCGGCCTCAATTGCCGTGCATTCTGTGCTTCCAAGCTGGATCGAGGAGAAGGGAGTAGTGAGTGGGGAGTAGGGAGTAGGAAACCGGAAGGGAAGCTTCAAATCTTTCGTCACCGTTTGGTGCCGGTCACGGTGTTTCGAACGCTGAGCACACGTATCGAACACTGGGCCTCCGGCGAATCAGAGACCCTGCTGGCCGCTTTCGACCAGATGTGCGGAGAGTTCCGGCCGGACGTGTTGCTGACCTACGGCGGTCACCCGGTTGCCCAGGCGATGATGCGGTTGGCAAGGCAGCGCCGGATCGCGGTCGGCTTTGTTTTGCACAACCAGGCGTATGACAACGTGCGGGTGTTTGAATATGTCGATCACTTGATCGTGCCGTCGCAGTTTGCTCGCGAGCATTACCGGAGGAGTCTGAGGCTGGAGTGCCAGGTGCTGGCGAATGCGGTGGACTGGGGCAGAGTGGGGGTTAGAGGTTTGGGGTTAGGGGTTAGTCATGGGGCCGAAGCAGTCGAAGAGTCGAATTCTTCAGCTAACCCCCAACCCCTAACCCCTAATCCCTGTGCCTTCGTCACGTTCGTGAACCCGCAGCCGGCGAAGGGTCTTTACTGGTTCGCCCGAATCGCAGAACAGATCGCGCGGCGGAGGCCGGACATTCCCATCCTCGTTGTCGAAAGCCGGGGACTGGCGTCTTGGCTGGAACAGTCGAACTTGGACTTGAGCTGGGCCGACAACCTGCACGCGATGGCGAACACGCCGGACCCTCGCGACTTTTACCGCGTCACCAAGTTGCTGCTGATGCCGTCGCTCGTGGCTGAATCGTTCGGACTGAGCGCGGCTGAGGCGATGACCAACGGTATTCCCGTGCTGGCGAGTAATCGGGGGGCGTTGCCGGAGACGCTAGGGGTTAGGGGTTGGGGGTTAGGGGTTGGGGAAGAGGGGTCGAGAGTTTGGGGTTCGGAGTTGGCGTGGCGTCACGTCAGGGGCGAAACGATCGAGCAATGCGAGAGCGGCTCGTTTGTGATCGATATTCCGGAGCGGTACACGCCGGAGGTGACGGTCGTTCCGACGGCCCAGGAGGTTGAGCCGTGGGTCGAGACAATCATTCGATTGTGGGATGACGAGAAGTGCTATCGCGAGTGCAGCGCAAAGGCGCGAGCGCATGCCCAGCAGTGGCATCCAGACCGGCTGGGTCCGATCTATGCCGATTTCTTTCGCAACGTGCGGCCGGGCAGCAGGGTTCAGGGTTCGGGGTTCAGGGTTCAGGGGTTGGAGGTCAGGAGTCAGGAGCTAGGGATCAGAGATCAGCAAGCAGTGGTCGCGGCATCTTCGTGCCTCATCGCTTCTGTCACTGAACCCCGAACCCTGAAAACTAACCCCTTGCTCTCCCTCTGCATGATCCCCGGGACAACGAATGCACGATCGTCGCTGCTTTAGAAGGCATCCGGAAGCACGTGGACGAAATGATCGTCGTGGACACGGGATCAAAAGATCGGACTCCTGAGATTGCGGCCGGACTTGGAGCCAAAGTATTCCACTTTCCGTGGTGCGATGATTTCTCAGCCGCAAGGAACGAGTCGATCCGCCATGCGTTGAGCCAGTGGATCTTCTGGATGGACACCGACGACACGATCGACGAGGAAAACGCCCGGAAGATTCCGGAGCTGGTCAGTAGTCAGAGTTCAGAAGTCAGAGATCAGAGGTCAGCGGTCAGAGGTTCTGCCTCTCAACGCGCGACGCTCAACTCTCAACCCTCAACTCTCAGTTCGTCCGTGCTCGGCTTCTTGATGAAGGTCCAATGCCCGACGGCCAGCGATAACGGCGACGCCGGGTTCATTGAAGTCGATCAGGTGAAACTGTTTCGGAACCTGCCGCAGTTGCGGTTCGAGGGTCGCATCCACGAACAGATCCTCATGGCGATTCGCCGCGCGGGCGGTGCCGTGGCTTGGACGGACATCTTCGTCGTGCATTCGGGTGCGGATCAGTCTCCCGAAGGTCGAGCACGTAAGATTGACCGTGACCTCCGCATCCTCAATCTCGAATGCGGCGAACGCCCCGACCACCCATTCACGCTGTTCAATCTCGGCATGACGCTCGCCGAAGCGAGCCGGCACGAAGAAGCCATCGGTTTCCTCTGGCAGAGCATTGGCCGATCAGGCGCGGACGACTCGCACCTGCGGAAGGCCTTCGCACTACTTGTTTCAAGCTACAGACTTCTCGGTCGCCACGTCACCGCTTGGGAAGCGTGCCTGAAAGGTCTGAAACAATTCCCCGACGACCCAGAACTTCGATTTCGTCAGGCATGCATGCTCCGCGACTGCGGTAATCTGCCTGATGCAGTTCGTGCCTTTGAAGACCTGATCGCGTGTCAGAATGGTCGCCATTTGTCGAGCGTTGATCGAGGCCTGAAGGGCTATCGCGCCCGCCACATCCTGGCAGGCATCTACGCCGAACTCGGCGAGTTCGCTAAGGCGGAGGACTTGTGGCGGCAAGTCAATCGCGATGTCCCTTCATTCAGCCCTGCCAGGCGCGGCCTCGGAGACGTGCTCGTTCGCCAGGGGAAGACTCCATCAAATACTCAATAGACCGGCGATCGGCTCGCCCTGCGGCAACACGGGGATCGGTCGATGCTGTCGATCGAAGAGCATGGTGTGCGGGTCAACGCCGATCGCCTGGTAAATCGTGGCCGCGACATCTGCGGGATTGTAACCGCGGCTGGTTGGATAGGCGGCGTGGCGGTCGGTGGAGCCGATGACCTGTCCGCCTCGAGTGCCGCCGCCGGCGAAAAAGATCGAGCCAGCCGCGCCCCAATGATCGCGGCCACCTTCGCGATTGATTTTCGGAGTGCGGCCGAATTCCGTCAGGAAAACGACCAGCGTTTCTGCCAGTCGGCCGCGTTCGTGCAGGTCGGCGATCAATGCGGCAAACGCTTGGTCGGTCCCGGCCAGATGGTAAGGCAGCTTGACGATGTCGCAGATGTGCGGTTGGTTCTGGACCGCCACGCGATGGTTGTCCCACAGGTTGCCGAATTCGGGATCATAGCCATAATCGACCATGACGAATCGGGCGCCGGCCTCGACGAGTCGGCGCGCGAGCAGACAGCGCTGGCCGATCTTTGTGTTCCCATATCGAAGGCGCATCGCAACCGATTCTCCTCGCAAATCGAACGCGTTTCGCACAGTCCGCGACGTGAGCATCTCGAATGCACACGTGTACTGATCCGCCACGGTGTCGGCCTGGGTCGATGACTCCAGGGCACGCAGACCGGCATCGAGTTTATCTCGAACCGACTGCCGGCCGATCAGTCGCTGGGCATCGAGTCCATCGGCAAACTCCAGCGATTGCAGATTGAATTCTTCCTCCGTGGCCTCCGGCACCTTGGCCGTGAAATCTTCATTCTTGGGCGTACCGCCGCTGGAGAACGGTGAGAATTGTTTTCCCAGCCAGCCGCCGGTGAATTCGTTGGTCGGCGGCGGGCCCGGTCGCGTCGTGCCCGGCACGGCGATGTAGCCCGGAAGCCCTGCCCGCGATCCGTGTAACTTCCACACGATCGACCCGATGTTCGGCTCAGTCGTGATTTGCGTCGGTGTCACGCGGCGGCCGGAGAGGGCAAACGCCTGACTGAGAAAGTGGTCGTTGGAGTCGTGCGAAAAACTCCGTACGACAGCAAGATGGTGCGCCTGCTTCGCCAGGCACGGGAGTGTTTCACAAAAAAACGTTCCGCGCACGCTAGTAGGGATTGCCCCCAACGTCCCGCGCACTTCCTCGGGCGCTTCGGGTTTCGGATCGAACGAATCGATGTGGGTTACCCCGCCGGCCATCCAAAGCAGAATGACCGATTTGGCCTTGGCCTGAGTTTCCTTGATTGCCGCACAGGCCCGCCGGTCCAAGAGGCCGGGCAGCACCGAACCCGCCACGGCGATGGATCCCACACGCAACACGTCGCGGCGGCTCCACAGATTGGATTGGACCACTTGCATGGCATCACTGATATCAGCTTGGCGGCACTGGATCAAGTTCGCAAACAGAATAAAGGTCGGTGGTCCCCGTCAAAACAATTTCGACTGCCCGTCAGTCGGCGGCTGCAATTCCATCTTCAAGTGGTTGTACGCTTCGGGGGTCGCCTGTCGGCCGCGGGATGTGCGGACGACGAAGCCGCGGCGGAGTAGGTACGGCTCGACTTCGTCCGAGAGTGTGTCGGCCGCGAGGTTCATCGTGGCGGCGATGGCCTCGACACCGGCCGGGCCGCCGGCAAAGACGCGAATCAGTGTCGTCAGGTAGCGGCAATCTTGCCGGTCGAGCCCCTCCTGGTCGATCTCTTGCATTTCCAGTGCACGCCGGGCCAGGTCCAAGGTGATATGCCCGTCGGCCTTGCTGGTGGAATAGTCGCGCACCCAGCGGAGGCGCGCGTTTGCGACGCGCGGCGTGCCGCGGCTGCGCTTGGCCAACTCCAGGGCCGCTTCGTCGGTGATTATGGTTTTCAGCTTGCGCGAATTGATCTGAACGATCTCGGCAATTTCTTCGACCGAGTAGAACTCCAAATGTTCGTGCATCAGGAACCGCTCGCGCAGCGGCGCGGAAAGCATGCCGCTGCGCGTCGTGGCGCCGATGAGAGTAAACCGTTTGAGCGGCATGTTGATCGTGCGTGCCCCGAGGCCCTCGCCGATCACGAAGTCGATGCGAAAATCCTCCATCGCCGGATAGATGAACTCCTCGACCACGCGGGGCATGCGGTGGATCTCATCGATGAACAGCACCGACCCTTCGATCGCGTTGGTGAGGTAGGGAATGAGGTCCTTGGGGCTGGCGAGCGCCGGACCGCTGGTCATTTGCAACTCGACTCCCAACTCGCGCGGCAGCACGGTAGCGAATGTCGTCTTGCCGAGTCCCGGCGGCCCGTCGAGCAAGAGATGGGGCAGCGGCTCGCTTCGCTTTTTGGCCGCGTCGATCGAAATGCGCAGGCGGTTGGCCACATCCTGCTGGCCAATGACCTCGCTCAGCCGCTGCGGCCGCAATCGGTCGAAGAATTCCCGGTCGCCCCCGTTGCAATCTCCGCCGTCAATCACTTTTTCGCGAGCCATACGGCCTCCCTGCGACAGTTTGAAGGTGGATTATAGCAGCGGCGGGTCCTGGTGTTCATGCAACGCATCGGCCAACTGCTTTTTTCGACGCTCGGCCAGCGTCTGGCGGAATTCCAAGAATCGAGCGATCGGAAACCAAAGGAACAGCACGAAACTCGCCGCCAACACCGCCACGTCTGGCGAATCGCGCAGCATTCTAATCACACACGCGACCAGCGCGGTCAGCACGGCGATTGCCATGAGAGAAAACCGCCAGGGAACTTTGACACGCGATCTGGCCAGATCTTTGCCGAAGGCGAGACGCAGAACATTGCGAACAACGAACGAGACGAATGCAACGATTAAGATGCACGCCACAAAAGCCATGGTTGGCGGCGTCAGCCAATAGGGCAAAGGTCATCCTCCCTTTCCGGTATTATTCCGGCTCAGAGGGGAGGTTGACAATCGGACGATCGTCGACCGACTCGTTCCCGAATGGTCTCCGTTCGAGCGCTATGCGTAGAACTTCTCGGGCGCTGGGATTCGCGGGGTCCACCTACTGAGCCACGAAAGCACCCTGACATGGGCCACGCCCAGCACGAACCACAGACCGAGAAATGCCAGTGCCTCCATTGTGAAGGTGCCAAACTTGAAGAAGAACTCGGCCGCAGCCAGCGATGTGGCCAGTGGCGGGGCGTCCAGATAAAGCAGTCCCAACGCACGACGGTTTCGAATGATCGACATCATGGTGGTGGTTCCTTTCGGATCGATAAGATTCTTGTGAAGACACAAATCCGGCCGCCGGACGACTCCGGCGGCCGGAGTGGCGCTAAACGCGACTTACTACGGGGCGATTGCTTGAAGTGTGAAACCGCCCAACTCATAGTTGTCGTCGCCCCATTGAGTCAGCGACCAGTAGCCGTGTCGCGGCTGAGGCTCGACCAAAACGACAATCGTTTCCGGTGATTTCGGCTTCAGTTCAAACCCGCGCAGCCAAACCCCGGCCTTCGTGGATACGTAGGCAGATGACGAGTCGAGTATCTTGGCCAGTGCCGGGAATTGTTTGCTCAGCCGCGTCAGTTCTGCTTTTTCGGTCTCATCCAGCTTGACGCTCTTCAGGCCAGTTTCCTTGGCCAGCTTGGCCAACGGCTTGCTCAGTACGATACCGCGGATCATGCCGGCCGGGGCACGATCGACCCCGATTGAAAACTTGCTGAACCGCCCGGAAGCCCAGAGATTAAGTGGCACGAGCCGGACGCGCGGCCCAATGCTCGGTGGCGGATTGACCACGGTGAGGTTTTTCAGACCACACTTTTTGTTGTTCCTCACGAGCGTTGCGATGTTCAATTCCCCGGTTGCGATTTGATCGTTGGCCGCGCTGAGCACGGCGAGCAAACACGTGTGGTCGGCGGCAGACGCCGGAACAGTCCACTCGAACCCGACGATTTGGGATCGACCCGTTCCAACCAACGGCACGACCTTGTGCGGAGCGATCGCCTGCCACGGCGAACTTGCCGGCAGCGAATTGTTGGGGAAATTCGTCCAGAACCCCGCGGGCAGGTTGGGTAAGCCGAGCGAGGCATTGGCAATGAACACTTTTACGGCGACGTTCGTCGCCGGATTCAATCCGCGGTTGTGAACCTGCACGTAAACGCGGACGACCTTGGTCCGCTGCGCGTTTTCGTGAATCAGTCCTGCGGCGGCCACGCCATGATCGTCCTCAAACACTTCAAAATCCACATCCGTGAGCAACGGCGTTTGGTACGACGGCGAATCCACCTTGATGTCCGTACATTGATACCAGTGAGTGATCGAGCCCAGATTGAACGGATCGTTGACGCTCGATGGCGAGGGCGATAACCGGCCAGTGTCCACGACGCTGTCACGCAGGTATATCTCGACATCCGGCATCGTAGCCGCATCGACGGCGATCTCCCAGACGCCGCGGCTCTGCGTCGCGGCCCGTAGCAGTCGGGAGGCTTGATGGAACAGCAGGTCCTTGACCAATGCGTTTGGCAAGAGATTGCTGAACGCGGACCACGAGGCCCCGGAGTCGGGCGAGCGATATACGCCGACGTCGGCTGCGAGATACACCGTGTTCGGGTTGGCGGGGTCGAGCGCAATCGCGTTGGCCGGAATGTTGGGCAGCCCCGTACTCATGTCGGCCCAGGACGTGCCGCCGTTGTCCGACCGATAGACGTGTCCGCCCGAGACGTTCGAGTAGGTGGCCCAGAGCCGATTCGGATTGATCGGGTCGACCGCCAAGTCGCTCACGTAGCCTTGGCGCGGCTGAGTCAACGCCACCGGAGCCTGCCACGCACCGCTCACAAAGTCCACACGGAACACGTTTCCGCTATTTGTGCCCGCGTAGATTCGAGTAGAGGAGGCAATTGCCAGTGCAGTGGCAACGCCCGAAGGCAGATTCACCGATGTCCAAGTCGTTCCCGTGTTGGTTGAAATGAACACGCTGGAACCGGCTTGGACTACCACACCGTTGAATACCTCCATGGGCGGATAGAACAACGCACTGTGCCCGGCGGGCGGATTCGGTCCGATCCAACCCCACGAACCCCATCCTCCGCCGCTGGTCGATCGCTCCATGCCCATGCCGTAGAAAGTGTGGTAGCAGGTGTAGGGCGAGCCGGCGTTTGAGCCGCAGTCGCCGCCGTCGCCATCTTGCACGTGGAACCAGACCTCTTCACCTTCGAATCGTTCCGTGCCGTTGTCTTGCGTGCCGCCGATCAGCCACGCTTCGAACTGCGGGTGCTGGGCGATGTATTCAAACTCGGTGACGCTCAGCCCCTTGTTCAGTGACCGCCAGTTAGTGCCGCCGTTGGGGGAACGGTACACTCCGCCGTCGTTTCCGATGTACACGACGTTGGGATCGGTCGGGCTGAAGGCGATCGCGTGCTGGTCGGGATGGATCGAGTCGCCGGAGCTTTTGGCGGAAATGTTGGTCCAGGTCCAAGTTCCTGTGCCGGACCGAACGCCCTTGTGAACTTCGATGGCACCGGCGTAAAGCACGTCGGGGTTGTTCGGAGCCACGCCCGCAAACCAGTCATACCATGCTTGACCTGTGCTGAGGCCAGGCGGAATCGTTTCAGCCTGAAAGGCACCACCGAACGCGCTGCGACGCCACAAGTAACCCTGGCCGTTGCTACCGGTAGCAAATACATAGACAACGTTTCCGTTCGACGGGGCATGGCACACTTCAATGCGCGTAAAGCCGGCCGGCGCGCCCGGCAGGCTCACCGCCGTCCAGCCAGTTCCACCGTTGGTGGATCGAAAAACGCCGTCCGCACATGCGGCAAATAATTCTTGTGTCGAGTTGGGATCGCTCGCAACGACCGGGTGCATGGAAAGATCCCAGGTCTTTTGGGATCGACGCAGAGTCCAGGCGGCTCCGCCGTTCGCGGATGTATATAGGCCGACGGTTGTGCCGGCTACGAGATGGTTCCCGTCCAGTGGATCAACGATCAAATCGTAGAACCCGGTGCCGACGAAAGGAGTTGTTGCATGGAGCGTCCAAGCGGCTCCCCCGTTCACGGATCGCAGCAGACCGGCCCCGAGCCGACTGAAGAAATCGCCCTCGCCGGTGCCCGCGTACACGATCGCCGGATTGCTCGGATTGAACGCGATGGCACCGGTTGCCAGCGACGGCTGGTTGTCGGTCCGCGGCTGCCAGGTATTTCCGGCGTCCGTGCTTTCCCACACGCCACCCCCGGCGGCCCCGGCCAGAATATGATTTGCGTTGTTGGGATCGATCGCAATTGTCGAGACTCGGCCCGCCACAGACGGCCGGCTGCCAGCCCCGGAACCGTAGGTCTGACCGTGTGGAATGCAAAACGGCCCGATGGGCCGCCAGCCTTGTGGGATCGCGACCGCGGGCGCCAGGCGGGCCATCTTTTCTTTTTCTTGGAATGCGTCGAGGTACGCCGTCCCCTCGATGGCCTGGCCCCGTTTGGTTCCTTTTCGGCCTCGTCCCTTCTTTGTGTGTGGGGGAAGTACCGTTGCCTTGAGCAACTGCTTGGCTTTTGTAACCTCCATTCCGCGTTCTTGCTCGAACTGTTGCAATCGTGCAAGCACCTTACCACCCGGAACCGCCGCCCGTTTCGGCCGCGCGACTTTGCCTCGACGAACACCTTGCGCCTTTGATACCTCTGGTTCTCTCATGGTGCACTCCTTGAATAGATTGATGGGTTTGAGTGGACATCACCGATGCGCATTACAGTGCCGCGATCATCTCGCCCTGTAGATCGCCACCTGGGGACAAGAGCGGCCGTGGACAAGGGCAGAAACAACGACACTCTCAAGATCGCGCTCGTCCTGCGTGCGGTCTGAAGGCAAGGTGAAACGCGGTCACTTTTTCTTGCGAGTGCGCGACCGTGTCGGCTTTGACTCTTGCGTGAGTTGTTGGTGGAGCACGTCTGGGGGAGGCAGACCTCGCTCCTGCTCGAACTGCTGGAGCCGTTGAAGTGCTTTGCCACCTTCCACCGGCGGTGGCACAGGCCGGTTCTTTATCTTCGGTTCTCGCATAACTTCCCCCGCTTTCAAATATCTGGTCTCAGCCACAAATTTCTAACGCGCTGGGCTCGAAACGGACGGCCACGCCCATTGCTGTCACGAACTATACCGACGCATCGCAATGATTCCAAGCAAAATGTTGCCGGTGATGCAGGCGCGCAGGACCACAATTGCACGCCCGTGCGAATGGCGGACAAACGGGTCCATCGTTGAGGAACTTTTGTGACTTGGCGTGTCTGCCAATGGCGTTTATTATTCGACCATGTCAGCCGGTGAATACTTGAAGGTGAGAAACTTCGCGAGGGCAATCTGCTCGGTGCTTGCCTGCAACTTTATGTTCTCACTGGGCTGCGGAACGCCAGCGGCAAGTCAGCCTGTGGCTAACTCAGCTCAAGGTCCCGTCAAGCGAGAAGAACATACGGACAAACCTCGGTCTCAATCTTTTGCAGATCCGGCGCCACCCGTGTCGCCAAAGTTGAAACTCCAACTGCCGCCTCAGCCGAAGCCTCATCCGCGTGTTACCGTTCACTCAAAACCCAAGCCGCTGTCACCCGACGCGGTCACGCATGATTGGGTTTCGTTTCTGGGGCCCAATCACAACGGCATATCAAGCGAAACGAAGCTGCTCAAGAAATTCGGCGATGGCAAACCGAAACTGCTTTGGGAAATGACCAAAGGCACCGGATACACATCGCCGGCGATTCAGGGGAATCGACTTGTATACCTGCACCGACTGGCCGATGAGGGCATCGTCGAGTGCTTGCACCCTGAGAGCGGTGAGTTCTATTGGGAGTTCCGCTATCCGACGCAATTTGAAGATCGATTCGGCTACAACAACGGGCCGCGTTCCAGTCCCGTGATCGACGACAACCGCGTGTACATCTATTCGGCGGAGAACAAGCTGTTTTGCCTGAAGCTCGAAACGGGTCAGGTCTACTGGCAGCGCGATCTGGCCAAAGAATTTCGACTGACGCAGGACTTTTTCGGGACATCCACGACACCCTTGATTGAAGGCGACCTGTTGATCATCAACGTCGGTGCAACCGGCGGCCCGTGCGTGGCGGCATTCGAAAAGCGAACCGGCAAAGTGGTCTGGGGCGCAGGCGACAAGTGGGGGCCAAGCTATGCGTCGCCGGTGCCCGCCACGGTACATGGCCGCCGTCGCGTTTTCGTCTTTGCGGGCGGTGAAAGTGACCCGCCTACCGGAGGACTCTTATCGATCGACCCGGCCAACGGGTCCGTCGATTTCGAATTCCCCTGGCGCAGTCGCGTCGTCGCATCCGTCAACGCCTCATCACCGGTGATCGTCGGCGACCAAGTGTTTGTCTCGTCGAACTATTTCACCGGCAGTGCCTTGGTGAAGATCAAGGAGGACCTGACGCACGAGCAAGCGTGGACGAACAAGGACTTGGGCACGCATTGGAATACGGCGATTTACAAGGACGGCTACTTTTATGGCTTCGACGGTCACTTCGAGGACGATGCCGCACTTGTGTGCATCGAGGCGGCGACGGGAAAAACGATGTGGCGAAAAGTGCCCGAGTGGGAGGATGTCGTAACGATTCGCGGCGAACAGCGTCGCGTGCAAATGAGCACGTGCCGCGGCACACTGCTTTGGGTCGATGGGAGTTTTTTGTGTCTCGGCGAGTTCGGCCACCTGCTCTGGCTCGACCTGACCCCGCAAGGCTACATGGAGCTTTCGCGAACATGGCTGTTCGAGGGACGCGAAACCTGGTCGCCCCCGGTGATTAGCAAGGGCTTGCTCTATATCAGCCAGCACACACGCGGGATGATCAATCGCGAGCAGCCGCGGCTTTTGTGTTACGACCTGCGCGGGGAATGATCGCCGACTGTTTCACTGATTTGAACCCAGTTTCAATGCCCTCGCACGGATGGAGACCCGAATGTTGAACCACGAAACGAGTGCCGCGCTGGCCGGACCGATTCGCGTTATGCAAATCATTGTCGGGGCGCTGGTGGCAGGGCCGCTCGCCTTTCTTGTCTTTGCACTCGCCACTCGTGGAGAGAATGCCAAGCCGCGCGAAGGGGTAGCGATCGCAACATACGGCGCCATGAGTCTTGCTGTGTGCGCGATATCGGCCCGCATGATCGTTCCCAACCTGATAGCTGCTTCTGCCCGAAAGAAGATTGCAGGCGGCAAGTGGCAGCTCGTCAATGAGGATGGCGTACCGGATCGCCCGAATGACTTTATCCAGAAGACCGGGGACGCCGGCAAACTCTGCATGGTGTTTCAAATCCGCCTGATTGTCGCATCGGCACTGCTGGAAGGGGCCGCGTTTCTGTCTATCATGGCATTCATGATCGAAGGCCAACTTTTTGCACTCGTGCTGGCTTGCCTCCTCCTGATGGGAATCTTGTTGGGATTTCCCACGGCATCGAGCGTGGAACATTGGATCGACGATCAACTCCATTTGCTGGAGTAGGACCGCCGCGGGCTCGGGTAGTTCGGCGGAGACATTTTGTAGTTCAGGCGGCTCGCTTGCAGTCGATAGAAATGCGTTTCGTGCCGCTTGCACACTTTTCACAAGAGTTTGCAAATTAACCATTTTTGTTGAAATTCCGAGAGCACCCAGTTATTCTATGTCGGTTTTAATTCGCTAATTGAAAGGAAAATGTAATGGGATGCGACTTGAGCAAGTTTCTATCAGAGATGGCAGTAGATGCGAAAAAGTTGAAGCAATTCGTCGCAGATCCTGATGAGGCAATGCGTTCGGCCGGGCTGAGCGAGGCGGAACGTGAACTGGTCAAGCGGGGTGATGCTGCGGCGATTCATCAGCATTTATCTGGTGGCGCTGGATCACAACATCCTCCACCCGCATCAGGGCAGATGCCCGCTCTGAATTGGGGTGGGGCGTCGGCCCTATGTTGGGGAGGCAGCGGAGTGCCAGCGTTGTGCTGGGGAGCTCCCGCGTTGTGCTGGGGAGCGCCCGCGTTGAGCTGGGGCGGACCGACGCCAGCGCCGGCATTGTGCTGGGGTGGACCTTCTCAGGCGGCTGCGGCACCGGCATTGTGTTGGGGTGGACCGACGGCAGCGCCAGCTTTGTGCTGGGGTGGGCCGACATCAGCACCGGCATTGTGCTGGGGTGGACCTTCTCAGGCGGCTGCGGCACCGGCATTGTGTTGGGGTGGACCGACGGCAGCGCCAGCTTTGTGCTGGGGTGGGCCG
>Ga0247727_10012611_pt1 | contig 14461 bp, 13 predicted proteins | sample WisWelCaveWW1625_FD_202498 | JGI IMG/M metagenome (GOLD analysis project Ga0247727, IMG submission 202498) | Biofilm microbial communities from Wishing Well Cave, Virginia, United States - WW16-25 | ecosystem: Environmental > Aquatic > Deep subsurface > Groundwater > Cave microbial mat | place... | reverse complement strand
TCCACTTTTTCTGGGGAGTGGCACAGACTTCAGTCTGTGCAGATTTCCGCCATCGCAGCTTCCGAACAGACTGAAGTCTGTTCCACTTTTTCTGGGGAGAAAGTCATTATCTATGAGCATCATCGCCAAGGTTCACGCCCGTGAGATTCTGGATTCGCGCGGCAATCCGACCGTCGAAGCCGAAGTCGTATTGGACAGCGACGCGGTGGGGCGCGCCGCAGTCCCATCGGGCGCTTCGACCGGCGAGAACGAGGCGGTCGAATTGCGCGACGGAGATAAGGTTCGCTACCTCGGCAAAGGCGTTCGATTGGCCGTCGAAAACGTCAACAAAACAATCGCCAACGCCATCGTTGACAAAGACGCGCTCAATCAAGCCGAAATTGATCAGGCGATGATTGACCTGGACGACACGCCGAACAAATCGAAGCTCGGCGCGAACGCCATCCTGGCCGTGTCGCTGGCCGTCGCGCGCGCGGCGGCCGTCGAGCTTGAAATCCCGCTCTATCGTTACATCGGCGGCGCGAACGCCCGCCTGCTGCCCGTCCCGCTGATGAACATCGTCAACGGCGGAGCGCACGCCGACAACAACGTGGATTTCCAGGAGTTCATGATCGTCCCGGCAGGCGCGCCGAGTTTCCACGAAGCTTTGCGCTGGGGCGCTGAGGTCTTTCACACATTGAAAGACGGGTTGAAAAAACGCAGCTATTCGACGGCTGTCGGTGACGAAGGCGGATTCGCCCCGAGCCTGGCGTCGAACGACGAGGCGATTGAGCTGATCCTCGAAGCGATCAACGACGCCGGTTACAAACCCGGCGAAGAGATAGCCCTCGCGCTCGATCCGGCCTCGTCGGAGTTTTTCGAGGACGACCACTACGTCTTCAAAAAATCGGATGGCCGCAGGCTTAGCTCGGAAGAGATGGTCCAGTATTGGGTCAATTGGGTGAGACAGTATCCGATCATTTCAATCGAAGACGGCCTGGCCGAAAACGACTGGAACGGATGGGCTGCGCTGACCGGCGAATTGGGCGACACGGTGCAACTGGTCGGCGACGACCTGTTCGTGACCAACACTCGATACCTGGAACGCGGCATCGAAGAGATCGTGGCCAATTCGATTCTGATCAAGGTCAATCAGATCGGCACGCTGAGTGAAACGCTCGACGCCATCGAAATGGCGCGGACGAACAATTACACCGCGATCATCTCGCATCGTTCAGGCGAAACCGAAGACCCGTTCATCGCCGACCTGGCGGTGGCCACCAACTCCGGGCAGATCAAGACCGGCTCGGCTTCGCGCACGGATCGAGTGGCGAAGTACAACCAGTTGCTGCGGATCGAAGAAGAGTTGGGCGAGGCGGCGCGTTACCACGGCTTCGCGTCGTTCTACCAGCTCGAACTCGGCGCGTTGAACTTTCCGGTGAAGATGAAGCCAGCGAGAAGATGAACGCTTAGATCGTCGAAATGACGAAGGGCGCGAAGAAGACCACAGACTCTTCTTCGCGCCCTTCGCGTTTTCAATCTCTGTTGAGCTAGAGCACCGGTCAAGTATTCGGGAAACCTGCCTCCCCGTGGAGCGGGGAGATTGATAACATTGAAGTTACAGGCATCTGCGCCGTGATTTGGGCCATAAAAACGGCCTCCGAAGGAATACTTGACCGGCGCTCTAGGCCGGCTGGAGCTTGGCGACCTTGATCTCGGCCAGCAACTTGCGGCGGATGAGGTCAAGCTTTTCCGCCATCGTCATCAGACGCGTGTCCACATCGCCCTTGATTGCCGCCAGACGGGTGTCCACGCCGCTTTCCATCCTGATGAAATCAGCCGAGAGAGTCTCTTCCACGCGCCGGATTTCAGCCGCCAATTCACGGCGGAAAGCCTCGATCAGAACGTTCAATTGCGCGATTCTATCTTCGACATTACTGACCCTCTGGTCGGTCAAGTCAAATCTCAGTTTGAAACTTTCCTTGAGCGCCGCCAACTCTTGAGTGAACATCTGTTCAAAGGCTGTCATCCTCGCATCGAACACTTGTTCAAGGGCGGTAGTCCTCACGTCGAATATCTGTTCAAGGGAGACAATCCTCACTTCGACTCTCTGTTCACTGTCGGAGACAATTTGTCTGACGGCGGCGCTCTCTGCAATGACCCTGGCGTCGAGCGCCTTGATGTCGCCGCGAATCGCTTCGAGCTGGGGAGCAATGAAATCCTGCAACAGTTTTTTGATTTGCTCGATCACAGCGCGCATTCTTCGCCTGCCAATTGTTGTTGTCAAGCTCTGTCAGGACAACTCATCGCTCCTGGACGACGAACGAATTCACTGCGCACACCGCGCGGTCGCGCACTGCTCGAACCAGCGGGTGGTTCAATTCTCTCCATCACTCATCATCAACCTCCCGGAGTCGTTGCGGCCACTTGGTTATGGTTCGAGCGTAGCGTATATTACTGCAACCGTAATGCAAATGGTCAGTGGCGTTCGATAATCAACTTCGTTCAGGAGTCGTCGTGTCAATTCGTAATGCTGTCATTCCCGTTGCCGGCCTGGGCACGCGCCTGCTTCCGGCGACGAAATCGCAACCGAAAGAGATGCTGGCGGTCGGCAAGAAACCGATTGTGCAGTACGTGGTCGAAGAGCTTCATCTGTGCGGCATCGAGCGGGCGCTCTTTGTCACTGGGCGCGGCAAAAGCTCGATCGAAGATCACTTCGACGACGATCCCGATCTGATCCGCACGCTGCGCGAATCGGGCAAAGAGGATTTGCTCGAAGAGCTGGAATACGAGCGGATGGGCGTGCATTTCCTCTACACGCGGCAGCGGCGGCAACGCGGATTGGGCGACGCCGTGTTGTGCGCCGAACATTTCGCGGGCGACGAGCCGTTCGTCGTCGCGCTCGGCGATTCGATCATCGGCCGCCACAAACCTTCGCTGATTGTCCAGCGGCTGATCGCGGCGTTCGAGGCTCACGAGGCTTCGTGCGCCATCGCCGTCGAGGAAGTGCCGATGGATCAGGTCTCGATGTACGGCATCGTCAAACCGGCTTCGGACGCCGAGGTCTTCGAGATCACCGATCTGGTCGAAAAACCGAAACGTGCGGAAGCGCCGAGCAACTGGGCCATCGCCGGCCGTTACGTCTTTGCGCCGAGCCTGTTCGACGCCATCAAACGAACCGATTTCGATCATCGCGGGGAATTGCAATTGACCGACGCCATTCGATTGATGCTCCGCGAAGGCAAACGCATCGCCGGCGTCAGGCTGCCTCGTGAAGAGAAGCGTTACGACATCGGCAATTTCGAGAGCTACTTTGAAACCTTCGTCGAATTTGCGCTGACCGATCCCGTCTACGGAGAGCGATTGCGCGAGCACGTCAAGGAGTTGCTGGGGTGAGAATCTTCAAGACAAAGGCATATGCGCGCGCGGGACTCGTCGGCAATCCGTCGGACGGCTATCACGGCAAGACGGTCAGTTTGATCGTCAAAAACTTCAGCGCCGGCGTGGTGATCTACGAATGGCCGGAGTTGGAGATCATCCCGACGCGGCAGGATCATTGCCGGTTCGACAGCGTCGAGGATTTTCTGCGCGATCAGCGGCTCAACGGTTATTACGGCGGATTGCGTCTGATCAAAGCCTCGATCAAACGTTTTGCCGAATACTGCGAGCGGAGCGGCATCGAGCTGCCGGCGGAAAATTTCTCGCTGCGCTATTCATCGTCCATCCCCCGACAGGTCGGATTGGCGGGATCGAGCGCGATTGTCACCGCGACGATGCGCGCGCTGTGCCGGTTTTACGAGGTGGAGATTCCGAAAGAGATTCTGCCGGGTTTGATCCTCTCGGTCGAAAAGGACGAGCTGGGGATCGGCGCGGGCTTGCAGGATCGCGTCGCGCAGGTGTACGAAGGGCTGACTTATATGGACTTCGACCAAGGTTTTATGGATGAGCGCGGGCACGGAAGGTACGAGCCGATGGATCCGGCGCTCCTGCCGCCGCTTTACATCGCCTATCAGACCGAGCTGGCCGAGCCGTCGGAAATCTTCCACAACGACATTCGCAGGCGATACGACAGCGGCGAGCGCAAGGTGATCGAGGCGATGGAGACGATTGCCGATCTGGCGCGGCAGGCGCGTGAATGCTTGCTCGCGCGCGATTACGGAACGCTGGCGCACTTGATGGACAGGAACTTCGACACGCGCCGCAGCATCTACAACCTCAACCCGAAACACATCCGAATGGTCGAATTGGCGCGGGAGATCGGGGCTTCGGCGAAGTTCGCCGGATCGGGCGGCTCGGTCATCGGCACGACCCGGGACGAAGCGATGTTCGAGCGATTGAAGCGGGCTTTCGAGGCGGAAAGCTGCGCGGTCATCAAACCGATCATCGAATAACAAACAGGAAGCAACCTCCAGATTGGGCAGATTGGGGTCACTATGAGTGGAATGAAATTTCGTTTGCAGTGTGCAGGCTGCAATGCAGCTTTTTTCTCGACCGATCGCAAAGCGCGATACTGTCCGAAATGCGTCACCAAACGCGCCGGGAAGTCTCCGCCCGCGGGAGTCAAGCCCGACAGCCGGGGCAAACCGCCTGCCCGGCGCTTCGACGCCAAACCGGCGCGCACATCTCAGCCGCGCGCAGCCGACGCGCCGCCCCAGCCGCGCAAAGAGCCGGTGAAACTTCCGCCGAAAGTCACAGAGTTGACGCCGGAGTTGCGCGAACAGGTTGCGCAAGCTTATCAGCAGGAGATCGCCAATGGCGAAGCCTCGTTGCAGGACGTGATCGTCCGAATCTCCGACAAGCTGTGGGTGGCCCGTAAAGCCGTCGGGCAGGTCATCAACAGAATCCTTCATCCCGATGTAGCCGTCACGCCCGAAATGAAAGCGCGCGCCGTCGAAATGTACAGCGGATACGTCGCGCGCGGAGAACGTCCCGCGGGCGGGCGGCGAAACACGATCGCCAAAGAGCTTGGCATTCCGTTTCGGCAGGTGCGGGACATCGTTTTCGAATGGGCGCAAAAGCAGTACGCCAAATCGCCCACGGCCGAATTGTCGCGCGAGCAGAGGTTCGAGGTGGAGAAACTCTACTGTGATGAGCTGAGCCAACCGCGTTATCGCCTGGAAGAGATACCGGGGAAGATAGCCGAACAGCTTGGCTACACCACCACTTTTCAGGTTGCGCGCTGGCTCGACACCTTGCACGACGATGAGAGCAAATTCGAGCGCGTCGCGGATGTGGCGCCGGAGATCGAGCAACGGATTCTGGATGCGTATCGGCAATATCTGGCCGCGCCGAAACCTCCTGAGCAAGGGCTGCATTTCACCATCGCCAATCAAATCGGCGAGATCAGCCAGCGTCAGGTGCACAAAGTCTTGCAGCATTACCGCAATCGGCAGCGCGCCGAATATCCGTTGAAGTGAGGCAGGCAGGCTGCAAAATCTGTCTGACTGAATCCTGAACTTGAATCACTGCTTCCGTGCCCCGACTGTTGGGTCTTTGTGAATCCACGCCAGTTGGAGCCATACCTGTTGCTGCTTTACAACCGCATCCCGCTCATCGGCGGATGGGTGCGGCGGCGCGTGGCGCGCGCATTGGCTGAGGAAGGTTCGCTAGTAGCGGTCGGCGCGCTGGCCGGAGCCGTGGCGCGCAGCGAAGACAGGCGCGTGCGCGCCATCGCGCTTGAAGCGATAGGCCAGCTTACCAAGCAAAGCTGCATTGACGCGGTCTGCTCCGTCTGGGCTGCGACGCGACAGCCCGATCTTGCTGCGCTGATCAGCGGGCGGCAGTGGGTAGCCTCCGCTCCGATTGAAGTCAAAACGCTGAGCGCATTGCGCGCCAAACGCCTGACAAACATCACGCGCAGCGGTCCGACGATAGTTCAGCCGCTGGTCGCGGCCTGTCTTGATCAAGACGCCGAGATAGCCGAGCAAGCGAGCCTCGCGCTTGGCAAACTCACCAATCCGAAAACGCGATTGCTCGCCGCCGATCACCTCTGCCAGCAGTGGGCCGTGACGCGCTCGCCGCAACTGGAAGAAATCATGCTGCGCGAGCGATTCGTCGCCGCCGAGCCGCCCGCCGCTCGCACGCTGAGCGCGCTCAAAAATCAACAAACCGAATTGCTCCTGGAATCCGGCGCCGAAGTCGTCGAGCCGCTTGCGCAAGCCGTTGGCGACCACGACGAGATGATCGCCGGGCAGGCGCGGCTTGCGCTCCGGCAATTGAAGAATCCCAAAGCGAAGGATGCAGTCTGTCGCCTCGTCGTTGAGCGGGATGATCCGGCGGCGCGCGCGGCGGCGTTGGAGGCCGGTTATGCGCCGCGCGGCGGCGTTGGAGGCCGGTTATGCGCCGCGCGACGAGCACAGCCGGGCGCTCTTCTTTTTTCTGACCGAGCAGTGGGAGCGTTATGAGGCGCTGGACTTCGACCGCCGATTGCTGCGCGCGGTCTACGAAGCGGCGGATGCGGTGCTCAGGCAGCGCATCGCCGAGAAGCTGCGCGCGGCGGGCCGCGCCGATTTCCTGACCGTAATCGCGGGCGGCGATTACCGCTCGCGCGCCGCCGTGATGTCGCCGGGCGAGGCCGACTTCCTGGTGCAGATGCTGGCCGCGCACAAGGAATGGGCGAAGCTCTGGACGCTCGCCTTCGATCTGCCATTCAGTTCCAGCGCGCGCATCGTCCAACTGCTCACTCAAGCCGGATGGAAGCCGGAGTCGGACGACGAGCAGGGAGCTTTGGCGCAACTGACGGAGTTGGCCGCGGCTGAGATGGCGATGCCCGGCGAAGAGATCAGCCGGTTTCTGCCGCCCGCGATTGAACGCGCTCGCGTGTGCGTAGCCGGGCGAGTCAACGACGTAGCCTTCGCGCCCAACCGTCAGGTCATCGCCATCGGCACGGGCCAGCGCAAAGTCGGGTTGTGGAACTTTCAGCGTGGCGCGATGGAACGGGCGCTGGACGGTTTCAATCACGCGCTGGGCCGGGTCGTATTTCTGGCGGACGGGACGCTGCTGTGCGCCAAGCGGGCGAAGGCTGAAGAGCCGTGCGCGATTCGCGGCTGGCGCGACGGACGCAGCTTCACATGCTTCACGCTGGCCGAGCATCGCGGCTCGGTTACGGCGCTGGAGCCGGTCGGCGAATCACACGCGCTGACGGCGGGACGCGATCACAGCGTCGCGCTGTGGGATGTCGAATCAATGCGCAAGGTCGCGCGCCTCGAAACGCCCAAGTGGGCGCGCGGCGCTCGCGTTTCATCCGACGGCAAGCGGGCGGCGCTGCTCTACGACGGCGTGGCGTTCGCCGATTTGCCGAGGTTGAAAAGTCTGACGACGACCGCCGGATGGGAGTGGAACGGCGTGGTGCGCTGCGCGGACTTCGCCCCCGATGACGAGTCGCTGATCGTAGGCAAATTCAACGGCGAAGTGTTGGTCTGCCGCCACGGGCAGCCGTTTCTGGAAGTCGAATCCCTGCCGTTCGTTCAACACACGGCTCAGGCGCAAGGCGTCGAAACGCTTCGCGAACGCGACGTCGTCATCACGGCGGGCGCCGACGGCCACGTGCAATTCACTTCGTGGGCCAACCGCGCTCTCATCGGCAGCCTGCAAATCGGCGGCGAACGTCTGACCTCGCTGCGCGTCTCGCCCGACGGCTCGTTTATGGCCATCGGCGATTCCGACGCCTCGATGTCGCTCTGGGATTTGCGCGCGCTCGACGTGCCGGCGCTCTTCGCGCGCCCGCTGGCCTGCGCCGCGCCCGCGCAGATGGCGGCGGTCAGCGCGCTGGCCGAAAGCGCGAACCTCGACCCAAGGGTGCAACGGGCGCTGAAGTTTCTGGAACTTCTGCTGCGACATCGCTTCCGGTACGACATTGAGGTTGATGAAGTGCCTGTGATACAAGCGGGCGAATTCGATATTGAGATTGAAGGATGAGATCGAGGCGCCGAAAGAGGCGCCACAAGAAGAGAGGAAGAAAGGGGAACAGATGCTGAAGTGGTTGAGGCGAGCGTTAAGGCAACCGGCGGAAGCGGCGCCTCAAGCTGATGATCACGCGCTCGCGCTGGAGCGGGAAGCGCAGGGTCTGCGGCTGGAGATGGAGGAACGGGAGCGGTCAGCGGCCAGTCTCAAGAGCGAGCTGGAGCGCCAGCGCAACGGCGAAAGCGCCCGCATCGCCGAAGCCGTCCAGTCGCGGATCGAAAAGTTGATGGCGGATGTGGCCGCGCCCGTCGCGCAACTGATCACGCAAGCACATCTGCTCGAAGTCGAAGGCAAGCCGGTACAGGCGAAAGATGCGCTGGCGGTGGCCAAACGTCTGGTACGCGCGCTGGAAGACGAAGGATTGAAACTGGAAGGCGGCGTGGGCGAGACGGCGAGCTTTGACCCGAACCGTCACGAACCGCTCGGCGGCCAGGCGGCGCTGACGCCGGGACAGGCGGTCGTGTTGCGATTCGCCGGCGTGTCGTATCGCGGCAGGTTGATTCGCAGGGCAGGAGTGGAGAGGCAATGAAGATCGCGGACTGCGGGGAGCGCGCAAGACGCCATTCAATCCCACCAACGGCAGTTGGTGGATGGTTCAAGTCCAACCTACAAACAAGACCGCCCCTCCCGAATCCCACCAACGGCAGTTGGTGGATGGTTCAAGTCCAACCTTCGATGCGTTAGCAGCAAACCGATTCAAGACCAGAGGCTGGCATCGAGAATTGATGGGCCTCGCTAGTGAATGCAGGTTGGATTTGAACAATCCACCAACTGCCGTTGGTGGTATTTAGACAAAAGCGGCGTCCGATGTAGGCCGGATTTGAACAATCCACCAACTGCCGTTGGTGGTATTTAGACAAAAGCGGCGTCCGATGTAGGTTGGACTTGAACAATCCACCAACTGCCGTTGGCGGTATTGTTCAAGCCCAACCTACAGTGGCTTGTTTCTTTCCCACGTTGGTTTTACTCTCTGCCGCATGCAAGTCGCCCCTTTTACAAACTTGAACTGGGCTTATCAGCTTCACTACTACCTCTGTTTTCGCACGCATCGTCGCCGCACCTGTTTTGCGGAAGATCGAAATGCTGAGACGCTCGCCTGCTCGCTGGCTGAAATCTGCCAGCGCCACGATTACCATTTGTTGGAGAGTCAGGTCTATCCCGATCACCTCCGGTGTCTGCTCAGCTTGCGTCCGGAGCAAGTGGTCTCCACGGCGATTCAAACCATCAAGACGAACTCTTCACGCGAATGCAACCGGCAGTTGGGATTGGCCGCGCCGCTATGGGCGCGCGGTTATTTGGCGCGCAGCGTCGGGCGCGTGCCGCTCTCGATTGTCAAACAGTATCTCAATCAACAATCGGAGCATCACGGCTACGACAAGCGGGTGAGGCCGCCGATCTTTCGTTACCGAGCCGCAGAGCCTGTGAGTTTGTCGGTTGCGCACGCCGCCTTCGAGTTGAACCACCATCTGGTCTTCGCTACTCGCTACCGGCGGGGAGTCTTTGGATCGGAACTTGGCGAGACGCTCAGCAAATATTGGTTGAAGGTGGCGGAGAATCGCGGCTTCGCAATTGACCAGAGGGTGCGGCTCTTTTAGAACGACGCCCAAATGATGTAAATAAAGCAACTTAGTTTTCTGCGGGCAGTGTGTAAAGGGGCACTTTGTGGTAGATACGGGTCGTATCTGTTCAATTTTAACCACAAAGGAACCCCCATGTTTGTTACGACTGCTGCATTCAACCCGATGTCTGAAGCGGGCGCCTTTGCTCCCGTTTACGAGAAACTTGAAGAACTGATCGCGCACTGGCGCGCGAGCGCTCCCATGAAACATAGCGACCTGGAAGACTGGTTGTTTACAGAGATGCTCGAAGTCGGACGCCGCTTCTATCAAGCGGCCTTGGACGAGCGCGGCCCCGGCGCGGTTCTCCAGCCGGTCATTGACGCCGACGGAGAGGTGCATACCCAGCAACGATTGCGCTCGCGCTGGCTGCTGACACTCTTTGGCCGTGTCGAGGTCGAACGAGAAGGTTACGGCAAGCCCGGGCTCAAGAGCTTGCACCCGCTCGACGCCGAATTGAATCTGCCGCCGGAGCTCTATTCGCACGGCGTGCGGCGGCGTGCGGCGGAAGAAGCCGCTAAAAACTCCTTCGATGAAGTCGTCATCTCGCTCGGGGAGACGACCGGGGCCGCAGCGCCCAAGCGTCAGGTCGAGCAACTGATCGAGCGTGCGGCGCAAGACTTCGAGGCGTTCTATGAAGCTCAACGCGCCGCCACGCCGGAAGAGGTCGCCAAGAGCAGCGGGTTGCTGATCCTCACCTCTGATGGCAAGGGGGTCCCGATGCGGGAAGCGGACTTGCGGAAAGCGACGCGTGAGGCCGCCTGTGCGCGTCGGCCGAAATTCAAACATCGGCGCGCCAAGGGCGAGAAACCGCATACGAAACGGATGGCGACCGTGGCTTCCGTTTACACGATTGCTCAGTGGGTGCGGCGTCCTGAAGAGGTAGTGCGTGAGTTCGGGCCGGTCAAGGCGGTTCAGACCCCGCGCCCAAAACCGGAAGACAAGCGCGTCTGGGCCTCGCTCAAGCAACCGCCGGAAGAGGTCATCCGGCAGGCGTTCGAGGAAGCCGCGCGGCGCGACCCCGAGCGCACCAAGCGGTGGGCGGCGGTGGTTGACGGCAACCCGCTGCAGTTGGGTTTGTTGATGGTGGCCGCCGAAGAGTATGGCGTCGAGTTGACCATCGTCCTCGACCTCATCCACGTCATTGAGTACCTCTGGAAGGCCGCCCGGGCTTTTTATCCCGCCGAGGCGCCTCAAGCAGAGCTCTGGGTCAGCGAGCGACTGCTGGAGATTGTGCGTGGTCGCAGCAGTGTGGTGGCCGCCGCGATCCGGCGCAGCGCAACTGCGCGTGACTTGAGTCCGAAGCAGCGCGCTCCGGCTGATAAGGGCGCCGATTATCTGCTCAAATATGCCGACTTCCTGCGTTACGACGAGTACCTTCGGGCAGGGCTGCCAATCGCCAGTGGGGTGATCGAAGGCGCCTGCCGCTATGTGGTCAAAGACCGGATGGAGATCACGGGCGCAGGCTGGAGCTTGGATGGGGCTGAAGCAGTGCTGCAAATGCGCGCGCTGCGAGCGAGCGGTGATTTTGATGAGTACTGGAAGTTCCATCTGGAGCAAGAACAAAAGCGTCACCACACGAATCATTATGCTGAGGGCAAGGTACCGTTGCCACCACCAAATTCCGATGGCGGTAACCTCCCTCATCTTCGGTTGATCAAGTGACCAAAGTGCGTCGTTCTAAAAGAGCCGCACCCTTGACCAGATGACCATCGTGCCGGATCACGCGCATCTGCTGGTCAGGATCACGCCGAAAATAAGCATCGCTGAATGCGCGCTGGCGTTGTTGAATAATGGGCAGTATTACATTGGCAAATATCAGCCGCTGGCCTTGATCGAAGCAGGCGTGGATCAACTATGGCAAGCGTCAGCTTATGCCGGAACTCGCGGGACATACACCACAGCCCTGATCAAACACTGGCTGAGCGAACGCGAATAGGCTGGCTGGGGGACTGTAGGTTGGACTTGAACCATCCACCAACTGCCGTTGGTGGGATTCGGGAGAAGCGGTCGTGTTTGTAGGTTGGACTTGAACAATCCACCAACTGCCGTTGGTGGGATTCGGGAGAAGCGGTCGTGTTTGTAGGTTGGACTTGAACCATCCACCAACTGCCGTTGGTGGGATTCAGGAGAAGAGCTTGCCGTTGTAGGTTGGACTTGAACAATCCACCAACTGCCGTTGGTGGGATTCAGGAGAAGAGCTTGCCGTTGTAGGTTGGACTTGAACAATCTACCAACTGCCGTTGGTGGGATTCAAAGGTGATGAATAATGCCCGGAAGATTGGCGATTGATTTTGGCACGAGCAACACGGTGGTGGCCGTCTGGGACGAAGCGCGGCAGGAAGGCGCGCCGCTGCACGTGCCGGATTATGGGCGATTGTCGCTGCGCGGCGATGAGCAGATTTCCGTCGTCCCGTCGCTGATTCATTACACGGCGGACCGGCGGCGCTGGATTGGCGATCAGGTTTTGCAGCAGGAGCTTTATCAATCTGACCGCACATTCCGTTGGATGAAGCGCTACATCGCCAATCGCAGCCCGGTCAAGAAGCGCCTGGACGGGCGCGAGCTTTCGCACTTCGACGCCGGGCGCGATTTTCTCTCCGCCGACCCGCCCGGCAAACAGGGCGAAGCCCGCTTCGAGGTCGGGTTCAAGATTGACGATAACAAGCGGCTGCTCGTCACCGCCCGCGACATTCAGACCGGGCGCGTGACGCATCGCGATTATCCGGTGGTCAAACTGACATAAGCCTGGGAGCGAAGGCATTGGTTTAGTCACAAGTTTTTGCGCCGGAGGCGCTGCGGATATTAGCCGGTGGTAGAACCACCGGAAACAGTGGCCAATAACTCTCCCAGCCCCGGAGGGGCGACGGACCGAGTCTGGTCTATCGCCCTTTCAGGGCTAGTGTGAATGTTGAATGCGGCCCCGGTGGTTTTACCACCGGCTAATATCCGGCGTCCCTCCGGGACAACAGAGCGTCTCACGGCTTGTGACTAAACCAATGGCCTGCGCTCCCAGGAGGAGAACGTAATGTCACACTTCACTCGCATCAAAACTCAAATCGTCGAGAAAAAGTATCTGACGCAGGCGTTGCAGGATTTGAATTACGCCTGCGAAGAAGGCAACGTGGAGATTCGCGGCTACGGCGGCAATCGGACAGCGGTTGAAATCAAAATTCCGACCAACAATCGCGGTTACGACATCGGCTTTCGCAAATCGGGCGACGCCTACGAACTCGTCGCCGACTGGTTCTGTTCTTTCCGTCTGTTCCGTTCTTTTCGTTTGTTCCGTATTCTCTCTTCGAACTTTCAACGATAGCGAATTGAAGTCGGCGAGTTCGATATTGAAATCGAGGGGTGATCACTATGGCATTCGAGCAAGAATTGGATGTTTACCTGCGGGCGCGGTTCACGCTGATGGTGCTGGTCACCACCGAAGAAGAGCGCGCGCTGCAAACGGTCAAATCCGTCTGCGAAAAATCGAAGCGCCCGTGCCTGACGCGGGATGTGGCGGATGGCTTTCAATTGCTCGCCGGGAGCAGCGCGGCGCCATCGGCGAAAGACCCGGTCTCGGCGCTCGATCAGATTGATAAGGCGGATGGCGAGGCGCTCTTCGTGCTCAAAGACTTTCACGATTGCTAGGGCAACGCGCAATTCAAACGCAAGCTGCGCAGCGTCGCGCAGCGGCTGAAGTTCACCAGGAAATCCATCCTCGTCACCTCGCCGTCTTCCAAAATCCCCGAAGAGTTGAAAGACGAAGCCGTCGTGGTCGAGTTCGCGCCGCCCAACACCGCCGAGCTTGAAGCGGTGCTCAATCGGTTGACCGGGACGCCGGGGGTGAAGGTCAATCTGACGAAGCTGGGGCGGGAGAAGCTGGTGCAGGCGGCGCTGGGGCTGACGGCTTCGCAGGCGCAGCGGGTCTTCGCCAAAGCGATTGTCTCGAACGGCGCGCTCGACGACCGCGACATTGATCTGGTGACGCAGGAGAAGAAGGAGATCATCCGCGAGAGCGAGGCGCTGGAGTTTTACGCCGTGACCGAGACGCCGGACGACGTCGGCGGATTGGGCGTGCTCAAAGATTGGCTGCGGCTGCGCGAGCGGGCGTTCACGCAGGAGGCGCGCGATTACGGGCTGCCTTCGCCAAAGGGCATTGCGCTGATCGGCATTCCGGGCACGGGAAAAAGTTTGACGGCGAAGATGATTAGCGGGCTATGGCGGCTGCCGTTGTTGCGACTGGATGTAGGTGCCTTGTTTGGCAGTCTTGTGGGAGAATCCGAAGAACGCGCGCGGCGGGCGCTGCGATTAGCTGAGACGATTGCTCCGTGCATTGTGTGGATTGATGAAATGGAAAAAGCACTTGCGCATGGCGGCGGAGATGGTGGCACCAGCACAAGGGTTTCTGGAACCATTCTGACTTGGCTGCAGGAGAAGACCGCGCCTTGCTTTGTCGTAGGCACTGCCAACGACATCTCAAGCCTGCCGCCCGAAACGTTGCGCAAAGAACGCTTCGATGAAATCTTCTTTCTTGACCTGCCAACGCTCGAAGAACGCAAAGAGATTTTTAGCGTCCATCTGCGCAGGCGCAATCGCCTGCCGCAGGACTTCGATGTGGCCAGATTGGCGCGGGAATCGGAAGGCCATGTCGGTGCTGAAATCAGCCAAGCCATCATTGATGCGATGCATATTGGCTTCAACGCCAGCCGCGAGTTCACTACTGAAGACATCGCCGCTGCGCTGAAGCGGCAAGTACGGCTCTCGGTTTCGCAGCGCGAGACGATTGAGGCGCTCCGCAACTGGCTGCGCGAAGGGCGCGCGCAATCGGCCTCGTTCCAGGAGATTCGTGAAGCCGAGCAGCAATTCGTACCGCTGCAATTGGATTTAAACTCGACTTTATCCATTTTGGGGGC
>Ga0247727_10012610_pt1 | contig 14461 bp, 8 predicted proteins | sample WisWelCaveWW1625_FD_202498 | JGI IMG/M metagenome (GOLD analysis project Ga0247727, IMG submission 202498) | Biofilm microbial communities from Wishing Well Cave, Virginia, United States - WW16-25 | ecosystem: Environmental > Aquatic > Deep subsurface > Groundwater > Cave microbial mat | place... | reverse complement strand
GGCTTTCCGGCGCGGCCCTCAAATACCCCACTGCTGGTCGCGCCCGGTTTTGCTTGAGCCTTGGGCTGTTGGGCGGCAAGCACGCCAACGAGCACCGGGAGGAAACTCAGAATCCACGTCGCGCTCATACGGCCTCCACGCGAGCGGTCAACCCGCACGTTGTTCAGGAATGATAGCACGGCCGGAATTGTCGCGGACACCATCGGGGTTGCTTTGTCGCCGAATCGGATGCTGAAGGCCGTGCGCTCGTTGAGCTGATCGTCAAGACGAAGAATTCCGGTGCCAGCAACAGCGGCACCCCCCGCCCGTCCAACCCATGTGACAATCGAATGCGCTCTACACGCGGCACCGCGCCAGGCCAGAGATCTCACGGCTTCGTGGAGAAGATGAACTAGCACGCTTGAGGTCTCGCCCATGTGCAGGTCTGCCCCTGGCCCGGAAATGGTCGATGACCAATCTGCCTTCCGAAGTCCCCCCCGGATCGATTCAACACGTCGAGCCTCCTCCGAGTGTGAACGAAAGATGCCTCCTTCCCGGCTTCTCGCTCGCGCCTTTTTCAGACGTCGTCATGCGAGGGGATTTTGATGCGGATGGTGAGATGGACACGGTCCTACAGGTGCGCGCCGAAAAAACCATGAAAGACGGGGTCCTCTTCTGCTTGAGCAGCGCGCAGCAGCCGGTTGTGCTGGCGGCGGGAGCAAAATTCCTGGGTGTTGATTCGATACCCGTCCACTGCTGGAGAATTGTGGAACCGCATCATCGGGTGGTCGGATTGGACGGACGATCTGTCCAGCGTCCGTCGCGCCTGGCTATCTGGATGCATACGCGGATTGGCGCTGGCCTTTGCTACTGGGACGGATCTCTCCTCCAGTGGGTGGACGTGGTGGGCGTGAACCGCGGACCCTGAGCGGAACATACCGGCTCCGGCCGGGCCAGACTCCGTTGTGCGGGCGCTTACCGTCGGCTGTTAATCAGAAAACCACTTTCATTCCGAACTGGATCTGGCGGTTCAGGTTCGTGGTGCCCGAGACAGTCCCGAACGCACCCCCCTGCCGCTGGCGGTTCGGAATGGCGAAGTTGGCGTGATTGGTCGAGTTGAACAACTCGGCGCGGAATTGCAGCTTCGCGCGCTCGTGCAACGGGATATTCTTGAACGCCGCCAGGTCGAGATTGACGACGCCGTCAGCGATCATGGTGTTGGAGCCGAGGTTGCCGAAGGCGAAGACGCCGGCCGGCAGGACGTCGGAGAAAGCGGCCTGGTTGAACCATTGCGTGGGCGTAGGGTTGGCGATTCGAGGATCGCCGACGAGGTTGGGCCGAGTTCCTGTCGCTCCGGCCCCCGTGTTCGACATGTCGCGGCTGGTGACGATCGTGTACGGCCGGCCGCTCTGGAACAGCAGAATACCGGTCACCTGCCAGCCGCCGATGATGTGATTCGGGACGCCGCCGGCCTCGGAGAGCCACTTCCTGCCCTTCCCGAAGGGCAACTCGTAGACGATGCTATTGATGAACCGGTGGCGCGTATCGAACTCCGACAGTCCGCGCTCGGCGCGGAGGTTCCGCATGTCCTGAATCGGGGCATCGCCGTCGCCGGAGGTGGCCGGCTGGTTTCCCAGGTCGATTGATTTCGAGTACGTCCAGGAGCTCAGCAGGGACAGTCCGGCGGTGAACCGTCGCTCGATGCGAACCGAGAGGGCGTGGAAATTGGACGTTCCGACCGGGTCGCGATAGTTGATGGCGCCCCACGGCTGGAACGGGCGGCGGCCCTGAATGGCCCCGGCGGCCGGCGTCGGCTGGTTGATGTTGAAGTTCAGCGGGAGGCGGGTGCCCTTCGAGCCCAGGTAGGTCGTTTCGAGCACCATGTCGCGCTTCAGCTCCCGCTGAATGCCGAAACTGTACTGCTGAATGTAGGCGTCCGGGAAGGTCGCGTTCATCCCTTCCGGCGCCAGCCCGCCGCCGGAGATGCCGGGCGGAAATGGGACATCCCAGGTAGCGACCACGTTGGCGGGCGTGTTGATGAATGACTCGCGGCGGCGGAACGGCAGCCCGCGGTACATGGCGGAAATACCGTTGGCCGAGACCAGGTGATTGTAGAAGAGACCATAGCCGCCGCGGAAGACGGTGCGGTTGTCGCCGAATGCGCGCCAGGCGAAACCGATCCGCGGCGCGAAGTTGTTCTTATCCATGCGCCACATATCGCGGCCGAGACTCGAACGGCCCACGGTCACCAGGTTCCCGGCCCGGTCGACGTTGATGGCCTGGCCGTCGGAAGTGATGATGTTCCCGGTGGCCACGTCCCAGCTCGCGTTCTTGTCGACCCGCTCGCGCACCGGGGTGCTGAGCTCGTAACGCAGGCCGAGGTTCAGCGTCAGGTTGCGGGTGACATTCCAGTCGTCCTGGAAGTAGAAGTTCGAAGTGGTGGTGTAGATGTTGTTGAACGGCTCGCCGGGTTGGCGATCGGTCGAGCGCAAACCGCCCAGCAGGAAATCGGCGAACGGGTCGCCGCTGAACTGGCCGTTGAAGAAGAAGTCGCCGCGGCCGAAACTGGTGAAGAAGCTGTTGAACAGGTAGCGCTTGACGTCGAAGCCGCCCTTGAACGTATGGCCGCCGCGGATCCAGGTGAGCCCGTCGACGAAGTGATAGTTGGTGACTCTGCGGCCCTGCGGCAGGTTGGTGGGGCCGCCGATGGTGGCCCAGCCGGTCACCCGCAGCGACGGCACGCCGGTGTTGAAGTTGTCGGGTGAGGCCAGCCCGAGCATGCCGCCTTGCGGCAGGCCGAGCTTTTGAACGATGTTGCCGAGCGTCATGTCGTCCTGAAACCGGTTCGTGCGGATGCGATTGAAGCCGACGCGCGCCTCATTGATCAGCCCCGGGTTGAAGATGTGCGTATGGACCAGCGCTCCATGCTGGGTCCGCTCCGGCTCGGTGCAACTGAAGATCGGCAGGCCGCGGTCGCCGCACAAGGCGTTGGATGGCTCGCTGTTCCGGCGCTGGCTGAACTGGTAGCTGAAGTACAGGTTGTCCTGATTGGAGAACTTGTGGTCCACTCGGGAGGAAAACTGGTCCTGATCCTGGGTGCGGACGCCGTTGAAGCTGTAGTTGTTGGCGAGGCCGGCGAGATTCGGCGTCGGCCAGTATTCGAGGAATCCGCGGCTGACGCGGTGGATGCGGGCGTCCGGAATGCGGTTGCCGGCGAACGGCTGGCCGTTGGCGGGATCCCGGATCACGCGATTGATCTCCGCCAGGTCGCCGCTTTTCACGCGCAGGGTTGGCACCGTCTGGAGCCGCGCGACGCTCTCGCCGAGCGTGAGCGCCTCGTAGGTGGCGAAATAGAATGTGCGGTCGCGCAGGATGCGGCCGCCGTTGGAGAAGCCGTATTGATGGCGTTTCAGCTCCGGCTTCGGGCCGACCAGGAAGAAGTTCCGCGCGTCCAGGTTATCATTGCGGTGGAAGTAGAAGGCCGTGCCGTGGAAATCGTTCGCCCCCGACATCGTCGTGATGATGATCTGCCCGCCCGCCTGACGTCCGTACTCGGCCGGGTAAATCCCGGTGAGCACCTTGAACTCGCGAATGCCGTCCACCGAGGGCCGGTGGGTGGGCTGGCCGGTGGTCTCGTCGTTGTTGTCGATGCCATCCATCACGAACGCGTTGGTCACCTCCGAGCTGCCGGCCACGTTGAAGCCGCCGCGGAAACCGAGCGTCGAGTTCTGCGGAGGGTCCATGACCATCGGGGCGATCCGCGCCAGTTGCCAGAACTCGCGGCCGTTCAGCGGGAGATCGACGATCTTGCGGTTGTCGACGACGGCGCCGCTGGAAGAGTTCTCCGACTGCACCAGCGGCGAGTCGCTGACGACGACGATCCTCTCCTGCGTGCTGCCGATCTGAAGGACGACGTCGACGCGGGCTTCCTGGCCGACCTGGAGGATGACGCCCTTGATCTCGCCGGTCTTGAAGCCGCTCGACTCGACGGTGATCGAGTACGGGTCGGGCGAAAGCTGGGTCACCACGTAATCGCCGCTGTCGTTGGATTTTGTGGATCGGGTCCAGCCCTTGTCGGTGTTCTTGACGGTGACCGCGGCCCCGGCCAGGATCGCGCCGGATGGATCGGTTACGGTGCCGCGCAATGTGGCGGTCTGGGCCACGACCAGCGACGGAAGCAGAATCGTTGCCGTCGTTACAACGGTAAACATCAGTGCGCGATTCATATTCACCCCTTGTCGAGAATTCAATTGCTTTGGTGGCATTGTACACAAGATCGGCGGAAGTTGTCGAGCGGCTGCGGCGGAGCGAAACGAAACAGCGAAACCTAGGCTCGGGTCTCAGGCCTGGCCGGCCGACGACACAGCCGGCCGGCGAAAGTTGAGCCACAATCCAATCGCGATCAGAACCAGCGCGATCCCCTGGACTACCGAAAAAGATCCGGTGATCATGTTCTGCTCCTGGCTGGCTCGCAGGAATTCGATCAGGAACCGGGCGAAGGAATAAAGAACCAGGTAGAGGCCCAAGACGGCGCCGTCGCGGCGCCGGGTTCGCGAGAACTTCCAGAGGACGGCAAAAACCAGCGCTTCAGCGGCGGCTTCGTACAACTGGGTTGGATGGAGCGGCACGTTCAGCGGCACTCCGGTCAACCGGTTCGCCTCCGGATCGGTGAACGTCACCGACCAGCTCCGGCGGGCTTCGGCTCCCCAGCAACATCCGGCGGCAAAGCACCCGATCCGGCCGATGGAGTGCCCCAGAGCGATCCCGGGCGCAAAGGCGTCGGCGGCCCGCAAGGCGGGCAATCGTTTCCGGCGAAGATAGAGGATCGCAACCACGACGGCGACCAGGAGACCGCCGTAGAACACGCCTCCCGCCTGCAAGGTGGACAATGAGAAGATCTCGCGCGGGTGAGCCGCGTAGTAGTCCCAGTCGAGGAGGAACATCAGGAGCTTGGCGCCGCCCAGTCCGGCCAGCGCCGCATAGACGCCGGCGTTGGCCACCGGCTCGGGGTCGAGTCCCATTCTCCTCGCCTGCCGGCCGGCGAGCCACAAGGCCACCAGGAACCCCAGGGCGACCAAACCTCCGTAGGCGGGCACGAAATAGCCGCCGAGGGAGATCAGCTTCGGGTGCACTCAGGCCTCAATTGCCGTGGCTTCCACAGCTCGAGCGCCAGCAGGGCGGCGCCGGCGGTGATGGCGCTGTCGGCGACATTGAATGCGGGCCACCGGAACGCACCGAGGGAGAACTCCAGGAAATCGGTCACGCCGCCGAACACAATGCGGTCGTGGAGATTGCCGAGCGCCCCGCCGAAAACCAGGGCCAAACCGAGGCGGTTTCGAAAAGGCGTTTCCGCCCGCCACAACATGCGACCCACCACCGCCAGAATGATCACCGCCAGCCCGATCAGCAGGGCATCGCGCCAGAAGCCGCCGCTGTCTGAAAACAGGCCGAAGGCGGCTCCGCGGTTTTGCGTGTAAACGATGTGAAAAAAGCCGGGGATCACGACCCGCGTGTCGAACGCCGACAGGTTGTTCTCGATCCAGAGCTTGCTGAACCGGTCCAGCGCGAACACGGCTAGCGACAAACCGAACGCACCGAGGCGCGGCTTCATTGGGAGGAGCCGCCTTCGGCGAAGTACTCGGTCACCGCGCCGACGCAGGAGGCGCACAGGGAGGGAAAGTCCGGGTTCGACCCGGTGTCGGTGGTGTACTTCCAGCACCGCTCGCACTTGAGGCCCTCGGCCCGTTCGACGTGCACCGAGAGCGTGGCGTCGGCCCGGCCCTCGAGCGATACCTGCGAAACGATCAGAAGAGCCGGAAGCTCGCGGGCGTATTCGACCAGCAAGGGATAGAGGGCGCCGTCGGCCTTGAGGTGGATCCTGGCCTCGAGCGGAGCGCCGATGAATTTCTCCTGCCGGGCCACCTCGAGGCTCTTCAGAACCGAGTTGCGCACTTCGACCAGCCGGTCCCAATTTTCCGCCTGGTGGCGGCTCGACTCGGGCAGGCCGGCGGTCAATTCCTCCGGCTCGGGGAACAAGGCGAGGTGAACGCTCTCCGGCTCGCCGGGAAGGCGGGCCATGTGCGACCACACTTCCTCGGCGGTGAACGGCACCAGCGGGGCCAGCAGGCGCACCAGGGCGCGGTTGATCCGATCGAGCGCGGTTTGCGCGCTACGACGCGCGCGGCTGCGCGAGGGAGCGGTATAGAGACGGTCCTTGAGGACGTCGAAGTAGAGCGCGCTCAGGTCCGTCGTCGCGAAGCCGTAGAGCGCCTGATACACCCGCTGAAAGGCGAACTCCTCATACCATCCGCGGCAGCGGCGCGCCAGGGCCTCGGCGCGGATGAGCATCCAACGATCGATCTCGAGCAGATCGGCGCCGTCGAGCGCGTGCCGGGCGGGATCGAAGTCGAACAGGTTGCCGAGCGCGAAGCGGAACGTGTTGCGGATTTTGCGATACGCTTCGGTCAGCCGGGTGAGGATCGTCGGGGAAAGGCGCACGTCCTCATGAAACTCGACCGAGGCCACCCAGAGCCGCAACACGTCGGCCCCGTGCTGCCGGATAATTTCATCCGGCTCGATCCCGTTGCCGAGCGATTTCGACATCGCGCGGCCATCCCCGTCCAGGGTCCAGCCGTGGCAGGCGCAGGCGCGGTAGGGGGAATCGCCGCGCAGGCCGACACCGATCAGCAGTGAGCTATGGAACCATCCGCGATACTGGTCGCCGGCTTCGACGTACAGATCCGACGGCCAAGGGAGGCCGTAGCGCTCGTTGAGCACGGCCAGATGAGAGGAGCCGGAGTCGAACCAGACATCAAGAATGTCGGTCTCCTTGACGAAGCTGGTGGCGCCGCACTGGGCGCAGCTCGTGCCGGAGGGGATCAGCTCGGCCGGTTCGCGTTCGTACCAGATGTCGGCCGTATGCTTCTCGAACAGGTCGACGACGGCGTCCAGCACCCGCCGGTCGGTGAGCGGCTCGCGGCACGCGGCGCAGTAGAAGACGACGATCGGCACGCCCCAGACGCGCTGGCGCGAGATGCACCAATCGGGCCGGGCGGCGATCATGTTCGAGATGCGCTCCTCGCCCCAGGCGGGCAGCCAGCGCACGCGGCGGATCGCCTCGAGCGCCCGCCGGCGCAGGTCGTGGCGCTCCATCCCGATGAACCACTGCTCGGTCCCGCGGAAAATCACCGGCTGGTGACAACGCCAGCAGTGCGGATAACTGTGCTCGATGGTCTTCTCGGCGAGCAGCGCTCCGCGCTCGCGGAGCAAGCCGACGACCACCGGATTCGCCTCCCAAACGGTCTTTCCGACGAGCTCGGCGGGCAGCGGGCCGGCAGCGCCGTCGACCTGGAAGAACCGCCCGTCGGCGTCGACGGGGCAGAAGATGGGAATGCCGTATTGGACTCCCGAGAGATAGTCTTCGTGACCATGCCCGGGCGCGGTGTGGACGACGCCGGTGCCTTGCTCGAGGGTCACGTGCGCGGCCAGAATGGCCGGCGAATCGCGCTCCAGAAACGGGTGTCGGAATACCGCCCCTTCCACCCTCGATCCGGGGAACCGAGCCAGAACTTTCGCCTCCGGCCAGCCGCAGATTGCGGCGGTGGCTTTCAGAAGATCACCGGCAACCAGGTACACATCGCCTCGCACCTCGACGGCGGCATATTCGAAGCCGGCATGAAAAGCGAGCGCCATGTTGGCGGGGATCGTCCACGGGGTGGTGGTCCAGATCAGCGCCCACGCGCGCCGGCCGGCCAGCGCCGGATCGATCGCCGCCGCGGGGGAGACCAATGGGAAGCCTACCCAGATCGACGGGCTGGCATGGTTCTCGTACTCGACCTCGGCCTCGGCCAGCGCGGTTCGGTCGCGCAAGCACCAATGCACGGGTTTCAGCCCTTTGTAGACGTAGCCGGCCGCCAGAAAATCCACGAAGGCGCGCGCGATCACCGCCTGATAGGCGCCACTCATCGTCGAGTAGGCCTGGTCCCATGCGCCGAAAACTCCGAGCCGCTGGAAGTCCCTGCTCTGAAGGTCCATGTATTTCTGCGCGTATTTCCGGCACTCACGCCGGATCTCGGCCGGCGTCATTCGCGCTTTGCGCGGCCCCAACAAACCGTCGACCTTGATCTCGATCGGAAGACCGTGGCAGTCCCAACCGGGCACATAGGGGGAGTCGTAGCCGGCCATGGTTTTCGACTTGACCACGAAATCCTTCACCGTCTTGTTGAGAGCGTGGCCGAGATGGATGTTCCCGTTGGCGTAGGGCGGGCCATCATGCAATACGTAGGAGGGTTGGCCGGCGCGCGCCTGGCGGATTCTCGCGTAGAGCTTCATCTGTTCCCAACGGGCCTGGGTCTTCGGCTCGGTTTGCGGAAGATTCGCCTTCATGGCGAAGTTCGTCTTGGGAAGGTTGACGGTTTTTTTCAGATCGAAATTGTGCGGGTCCATGCCTCGTAACTTTCATGGTACGGCAATGGAGCGCGGGTCGTGGCCGCGGCCCATGGTAGGCTGTGTGTTGCAGCCATGCCTCTACCTCCCAGGCCGGCTCCACGCCCTCTCAACCCCGAGATCGAGCGCTTGCTATTCCAGATCAAAGTCATCAAGCTGGATGCCGATGGAGTCCTCGACGGCCTCGACGAGGAACAGTTCAACTGGAACCCGGCGCCGGGCCAGTGGTCGATCGCCCAATGCTTCGATCACCTGAATGTCACCAACCGGTTTTTTCTGAAGAATCTGAAGGAGGCGGTCGCGAGCGGCCGCCAAACGGGCAGGATCGACGATGGCCCCTACAGCTATGGATGGTTCTCCCGCTGGTTCTTCCGGATGAATGAACCACCGGTGAAACTGAAGGTCAAAGCGCCACAAAGATTCGTTCCGGCGCCGCGGAGGAGCCGCGAACAGGTCGTACCGGAATTCATGGCGCTCCACGACGACGTCTCGAACCTGCTGCGCGACGCCAGCGGCCTGGACCTGGTGCGGCTCAAGTGCCCATCACCGGTAGTGGCGTGGATCAAATTCAACCTCGGAATGACGTTCTGGATCCTGACCGCGCACGACCGCCGGCACATTTATCAGGCGCGGCAAGTCCACGCGGCTCCGGGGTTTCCACGGCGAAGCAAGACAGGCTGAAGCTTGTCCTACGGCGCGCGGAACGGGTACCGCGCCTTCGCGATCGGCACGCCGACCACTTCGATGTGGCGCGGATCCCGCAGGCCGATTCCATGGTCGGCGGCCAGCCGCAGCGTGCTGTCGCACCTCTCGAACGGGGCCGAGCCGCGATCGGCCATCGGATCGAAGCCCATGACGGCGGCGGCGACCGCGTCGGTGGCGACGCAGTTGGTACCGGCGATCAGGACGCCGGGGCTGTTGCGGCGCACGCCGGGAATCCAGGGTCCTTCGCCGGAGGCCATCGATTCAATCCCGTCGACGATTGCCAGGTGGATCGGGCGCGCGGCAACCAGATCGGCCACGATGCGCGGCACGCGATAGCCGCCGGCGCGGGGGCTGGCGGGGTCCTTCTCCGGCGGCGCGCTCGCCGACGGCTGCCGGTGTCCCTGGTGCAGCATGCCACGGCCGCCGCGCGGGAGCAGGCTCGGCTCCTCCTTGCCGGCGCCTTCGCCATAGATCGTGCACGGGGTAATGCCGAAACAATTCTTCATCGAGAGGGTCACGCCGGTAGTCGCGTGTTCCTTGAGCTTGGCTATCGAGACGAACACGTCGCAGTCTTCGTAGGACTGATTCAGATCGAAGGCCGAAAACATGTGTCCGCCGCCGGGGACGGGCAATCGCGAGTATTTGCTCGCGCCGCCGAGCCAGTTGGTGTTCTCCATCTCGACGCGGCCGGCCGCGTTCAGCAAGTCGGAAGGGTCCCAGCCGGCCTCGAGCATGTACTCTTCCAGCGGATCGGCGGTGCTCCAGGGGCTCTCGAGCAGGCGGACGCGCCGCGCCCCGGCGCGGCCCATCAGGTGCACCGTCGCTCCGATCACCCTGGGGTGCGTCCAATGCGCCAGCTCCGCCGGGCTATGCCCCACGCGATAGGAAGGCGCCCCAGTGAGATTGATTTTGATGGCGACCGTTTTTCCTTTCACGAGACGGCCGAGACCGCCGAGGCGGTCGAACATCGACTCGAGCTCGGACACCAGCTCGTCGCCGTAGGTCCGGATCCTCGATACCGCCACGGTGGCAGATGGAGCGGCTCTCACCGGCACGGCGGCCGCGGCCGCCGCCGCGCCCGCCAGGAATTGTCTTCGGGTCCAATCGAGCATCAGGCTAACTCAATTCGAGCATACACGCGAAACGGAGGCAAGGCGATCTCGATGCCGTATCCTGTCTCGACCGGCTCGAGCGAGGCCGGCTTGGGCGCCTCGAGCATGCGCAGCCTGGCCGTTTTCCAGCGCCGCCGGAGGGCCACGGTCACCGGGTGCGACGCCGGACGCAAGGCGTAGTTCAGCACCTCGACCACCCCGCGGCGGTCATCGACCGAGATCGAATAGCAGGAGGTCATCGAGCCGGCGTTGTAGAGCCGCAGAACGTCCGCCCGGCGGCCGAGGAGCAGGTGCAATGCCTGCACGACCAGATACGGATCCGTCCAGCGCCGCTCGGGGGTGACGATCTCGCCGCGGCCCCGCCGGTCGACGTGATAGCCGTGGCGGGTTTCTCCCGACACCGGCGTCAGGAAGCCGGCCGGCGCGATCACCTGCCCGCCGGCTTCGGCAAAATCCATCAGCCTCCGTCGCAGGGAATCGTCGACGGGACCGGCGGCCGGCGGACCAGCGTCCAGAAAGGCGATGGCGCGCAGGCCCGCGAACGAGGCCGCCTCGAGCCGTCGCCGGTCGACGATGCGATATGCCAGATGCCGCCGCGCCGCCAGGTTCAACACCTCGCGCGCGAGGAACTGATTCGGTCCGGCGAAATCCGACAGAATCGCCAGTGACGCCACCGGCTGCCAGTCGATCGAGCCGCTGTGCGCATCAAAGAACTCGAGCGCTTCGACGATGCCCTCGGAGCCGATTTTTCCCGGCGCGGCGGAGATCACCCAACGCCCCCGGTGGACCTCGGCTTCGGCGATCGCCAGCAGGTACGACTCCGGCGCCGGCGTGATATCGGTGGGAGGCTCGTAGGTCAGCCAGACCGTCTTTCCAGGCTCTTCGGTCCTCGCCAGCCGGATCAGCCAGCCGTTGGCGTCGACCCAGGGGATTCCCGTGGGGCCCGCCTCCGGCTGGCCGGAACGGCCTCCGGCGCGAATCCGCGGCCATTGACCCTGGCGCAGCGCGACGCCCTCGGGCGCGGCGCCGCCATTCCACTCGACGAAGCGAAGCTGCCGGGAGCGAAACAGCGCCGCGTTACGCACCGGGACTGATTCGGCGTTCATGCGGGCCTCCTTCTCCTTCCGATTGTAGCCGCGCCGTTGCGACTCCACGGGCGAAACGTTACCCTGGAAGCAGCACCTCCCGCATGTTGCAAATCAGGCCCGCAGCCTCCGAGGATCTCAATCCGCAGGAAACCCAGGAGTGGGTGGAAGCGTTCGAGCAGATTATCGACCAGGCTGGACCGGACCGCGCCCGTTTCCTGCTCGAGCGCATGCAAGACCATGCCGCCAGGAGCGGTGTCTCGGCCACCGGCAAGCTGAGCACGCCGTATGTCAACACGATTTCCGTGAACGAAGAGGTTCCATATCCGGGCGACCGGGCGATCGAGCGCCGCATGAAGAGCATCATCCGCTGGAACGCGTTGAACATGGTGATCACCGCCAACAAGCGCGACGACGGGATCGGCGGTCACATCTCGACGTATGCCTCGCTGGCCACGCTGCTCGAGGTCGGTTTCAATCACTTTTTTCGCGCCCGGATCGGCGCGGAGGCGGGCGACCTGGTCTACTTTCAGGGCCATGCCTCGCCGGGCGTTTACGCGCGGGCGTACGTCGAAGGCCGGCTGACGGAAAAGCATCTCGAGCACTTCCGCCACGAGCTGCGCGATCATCCGGGCCTGTCCTCGTATCCGCACCCGTGGCTGATGCCCGGCTTCTGGCAGTTCCCGACCGTGTCGATGGGGCTCGGTCCGATCAATTCGATCTACCAGGCGCGCTTCCTCCGCTACCTCGAGAATCGGAGCCTGCTTCCCGTCACCGACCGCAAGATCTGGGCGTTCGTCGGCGATGGAGAGACCGACGAGCCGGAGACGCTGGGATCGCTCACGCTGGCATCCCGCGAGAAGCTCGACAACCTGATTTGGGTGGTCAACTGCAATCTCCAGCGACTCGACGGGCCCGTGCGCGGCAACGGCAGCATCATTCGGGAACTCGAGACCGCCTTCCGCGGCGCCGGCTGGAACGTCATCAAAGTGGTGTGGGGCGACAATTGGGATGAGTTGCTGGCGAAAGACCGGACCGGCCTGCTCATCCAGCGCATGGGAGAGTGCGTCGACGGGGAGTATCAGAGCTTCAAAGCGTTCGGCGGCGCTTACGTGCGCAAGGAGTTTTTCGGCAAGTATCCTGAGCTGCTCGAGCTGGTCGCCGACAAGACCGATGAACAGCTCGCCAGGCTCCGGCGCGGCGGCCACGACCCGCTCAAGGTGTACAACGCCTTCCGACGGGCCTTCGAGCACCGCGGGCAGCCCACCGTGATTCTGGCCAAGACCATCAAAGGCTACGGACTCGGCGAGGCCGGCGAAGGCCGCAACATCAGTCACCAGCAGAAGAAGCTGAACGACAAAGAGCTCGACTACTTCCGCCGCCGCTTCGATATTCCGGACGAAGTCGCCAGCTCCGGCTATTTCTATCGCCCGCCGGAAGACAGTCCCGAAGCGCGTTATCTGCGCGAGCGGCGGGAGGCCCTCGGCGGGTACGTGCCCGAGAGGCGAGTGAAGCCGATTACGATCGAGGCGCCTGGGCTGGAGCTCTTCGACGACGTGCTCGCCGGCTCGAAGGGCCGGGCGGCGATGACGACCTCGGGATTCGTCTCGATTCTGCGCGCGCTGCTCAAGCACCCCACGCTGGGCAAGCTGATCGTCCCGATCATTCCCGACGAAGCGCGGACTTTCGGCATGGAAGCGCTGTTCCGTCGCAGCGGGATTTACGCCAGCCAGGGGCAACTCTACAAACCCGTCGACAGCCACCTGTTTCTGTACTATCACGAGTCCAAGCAAGGCCAGATTCTCGAGGAAGGCATCACCGAAGCCGGCTCGATGGCTTCGTTCACCGCCGCCGGCACGGCCTACGCCACCTACGGCGCGCCGATGATTCCTTTCTTCATCTATTACTCGATGTTCGGATTCCAGCGTATCGGCGATCTTATCTGGGCGTTCGCCGACTCGCGTGGCAAGGGCTTCCTGATGGGCGGAACGGCCGGCCGCACCACGCTGGCCGGCGAAGGTCTCCAGCACCAGGACGGACACAGCCCCCTGCTCGCCAGTACGGTCCCGACGCTGGCCTGCTACGATCCCGCCTACGCCTATGAGATCGCGGTCATCATCCAGGACGGCATCCGGCGCATGTACCAGCGGCAGGAGGATCTGTTCTACTACATCACCATCTACAACGAATTCTATCCGCAGCCGCCGATGCCGGAGGGCTGCCGCGAAGGCATCCTCGAGGGGATCTACCGGTTCCAGACGTCCTCGATCGGCCCGGCGCGCCTGCAATTGTTCGGCAGCGGTCCGATTCTGAACGAAGCGCTGCGGGCGCGGCAGATCCTCGAGGAGCGCTACCGCGTCGCCGCCGACGTTTGGAGCGTAACCAGCTACAACCAGTTGCGCCGCGACGCCCTCGCGGTCGAACGGTGGAATCGGCTCCATCCCGCCGAAGCGCCGCGCCGGCCGTATATTCAGCAGGCGCTCGAAGGTGCCGAGGGGCCGGTCATCGCGGCCACCGATTACATGAAGATTGTCCCCGACCAGCTCGCCCCCTGGCTGCCGGGGCGCCTGGTCTCGCTCGGCACCGACGGTTTCGGCCGCAGCGACAACCGCCAGCATCTGCGCTGCTTCTTCGAGGTCAACGCCGAATCGATCGCCTGCGCCGCGCTGTCGCGGCTGGCTCGCGACAAGCAGCTCGACCCCGCGATCGCGAGCCAGGCGATGACGGACCTGGGGGTGGACCCGGAAAAGCCAGACCCGGCGACGGTCTAGCTAAGTCCGTCGCAAGCTGATACGACATACGACGTGTAGGACAAGCTTCAGCTTGTCGCGACTTCGTAGTACCATCAATGAACCGGGCTTGAAAAACCGCCCGCCATGCAGGAGCTACGCTACGCGGTTCGCTCGCTGGCCGCCCGGCCCGGCTTCTTCGCGACCGCCGTCGTCACGATCGCGTTGGGCGTCGGAGCGAACACGGCCATCTTCAGCGCCGTCTACTCGGTCTTATTGCGCCCGCTGCCGTTCCGCGACGCGGACCGTCAGGTCGTGCTGTGGCAAGTGCGGCCGGACGGCGAGCAGAATCCGGTCTCCGGCCGCGCCTTCCTGGCGTGGCGCCAGCAAGCGCGCTCCTATGACG
>Ga0247727_10012609_pt1 | contig 14463 bp, 13 predicted proteins | sample WisWelCaveWW1625_FD_202498 | JGI IMG/M metagenome (GOLD analysis project Ga0247727, IMG submission 202498) | Biofilm microbial communities from Wishing Well Cave, Virginia, United States - WW16-25 | ecosystem: Environmental > Aquatic > Deep subsurface > Groundwater > Cave microbial mat | place... | reverse complement strand
CTCGATCCGCTGGCCGAGCTGGTGAAGATCGATCCGAAATCCATCGGCGTCGGATTGTATCAGCACGACGTGAATCAAACGCGGCTCGGTGAAATGCTCGACCGCGTGGTGGAATCGTGCGTCAACAATGTCGGCGTAAATTTGAACACGGCGTCCGCGGCGTTGTTGCGGCACGTGGCCGGCGTCACGCGTTCCGTGGCCGACAACATCGTGCGCTATCGCGATGAACATGGACGCTTTACCTCGCGCGAGGAATTGCATGAAGTGAAAGGCATGGGGCCGAAAGCGTTCACGCAATCCGCCGGTTTCTTGCGCATTCCGGATTCCGAGGTTTTCTTCGACTCGACCGCGATTCATCCGGAGTCTTATCAAGCCGCCGAGCGGTTTTTGACAATCACGACGATGAAGCCGCAGGAAGTTCGGGGTCCCGCTCGAGCGGGATTGCGCGAGCGTTTGCAGGCATTAAAGAAAACGCTCATCGAGCTGGCGCAAGAGTGCAGTGTCGGCTTGCCAACGCTGGAAGATATTATTGCCGCGATTGAGAAGCCCGACCGCGATCCGCGCGATGAAATGCCGAAGCCGATTTTCCGGCAGGATATTTTGAAGATGGAAGATTTGAAAGAAGGCATGATTCTCAAAGGCACGGTGCGCAACGTCGTTGATTTCGGCGCGTTCGTGGATATCGGCGTGAAGCAGGACGGCCTGGTGCATCTTTCGCAGATGTCGTACAAATATGTGAAAACGCCGCTGGAAGTCGCAGCGGTCGGCGACGTGGTGGACGTGCGCATTCTCAAAGTCGATCCCGAAAAAGGCCGCATCGGTTTGAGCATGTTGTTGGAAGGCGATCGCCCCAAACCGCAGCCCAAGCCGGAGCGCCCGGCGCAAACCGATCGTCGTCCGTCGCGCGATGACAAACGCCCGCGCGATCAACGCGAGCGCAAATTCGAGAAACCAAAACCGGAGCGCATCGGCAACACGCCGCGCATCGTGGTGGATACGCGGAAGAAGAAATAAAATGTTGACTTTGTGCGTTCGGTGCAAGATATTATCGCGGCAAGCTCAAGTCGCCGACGTTGATCGAGCCGCTCATTTCGGAAGTCGGCGTGTTGGCAAAGGAGGCGAAGTGGTGCTGCCTTTTCATCAACGCCGGGCCGCGCGAGATTTTCGGGGCATTGTCGTGACCGGCCAGTGACTTGCAAGAAAATATTGTTGCATTTGTCGGTTCGTTGAACGACATTATAAACCAACTTCACTGATTCTGGTAAAGGATGACGGCGATATACGCCATTATATGGAAGCGAAAACCAATCCCACTGAATTGGGAAAGAAATTGAGGTTTCAAGGGTCAGAAATTGTAGACGTTCAGGCACCGAATGGTAAAACTATTGCATGTGCTAAACAAGGGTCGGTCTTGGTACCCATTGACAAAGTCGCCATTTACGCAATGGGTAAAGTTAAAAAGTATCCCGAGGATGAATTAAGACGATTGCAAGAGCTGAAACAGAAGAATCGTAAAAGCTTTGATGCAAATCCGGAGAATAAGCGTAGACTTAAAGAAATAATGAAACTAAAATACAACGATGAACGGTCTCAGGAAATGCTCGAATCCATTAAGAAAATCGGCATCGCGGATTCGGTTGATGGCATTAGCCCGATAATTGCGCACCTGCTCTCCGTTGGAGAAGAGGTGGATGTTCAAAGTCCGGTTAGGCATCCCGGCAAATTAGAGGGACCACTTGGCAATTTGAAAGTGTTGAGCACATGGACTGTTTTGCCGGATGGCATGAGATATTTGTCCTCCATGAACTTCATTCCGCAAAAAGAGGAGAATGAGTGATGAACATCGATGATTTACTTATGCTGACCGATGACCAAATAGATTATACGAGCTTATCGGAAGATATACTCCAGCAACTGGCTTTGGGTGAGGAATTATTTATTGCCACTTCCGCGCTTACGGAACTGTCAATCCGGAACAGTCCTTGCGCTGCTTCCGTGGCGTGGGAGATTCTCTCCCACGCTCATGGTGATCACCATCTGCAGGCCAGGGCTGTCGAAGTGTTATTCGAGGTGAATCGTAAACGAGCAATGGATTGGTTGGAACAGCAAGTGCCGGAGTGCGAGCCCTTCATGTTGAATGCAATAATGGAACTGATAATAGAAAACGAGTCTGATTTCAAGTTCGAGCCCGGTTTGTCCATAACTCATCTTGTCATCGAACGACTTGCTGAGTTTGATGAAGACTACGAAGGAACAAGGTTTCCTCACCCGGCGGTCAAATCAAGCTTCTTAAAGCATTTTGACTATTTGAGATCCGGATTCGCCGCAAGCGCTCACCATCTGGCAGCATAACCTGGCGCACGCGAATAGATAAGGAAGAAATTTTAGCGCCTCTCGTGAGCACTTACGATTGACCTCTTACCAATGAAAGACCCATCATGGGCGTAACCCTCCATTATCGCGGCAAGCTCAAGTCACCGGCGTTGATCGAGCCGCTTATTTCAGAAGTCGGTGCGTTGGCAAATGAAGCGAAGTGGCGCTGTCTTTTCGTCGAGGCGGAACCGCGCGAGATTTTCAACGGCATTGTCGTGACCTTGCGCGGCATCGAAATCCAGGTGCATCCGCAGTGCGAATTTCTCAACCTGGTTTTTGACGAAAACGGGCGGCTGATCTTCGTGCTCGGCCTCGAGCTGCTTGCCAGTCATGGTTTCATCGTTGAGAAAGAAGATGCGCTGGGCACGTATGTGACGATGGAAATGCCGTCGCCGGAAAAGCTCGCGAAATTAACGTGGGATGATCTCACCAAAATATTGAACGTCAACACGGCCTTTACCAAAACGCAGTTTGCCGGCGCGGAAACGCACATTCTGCTCTGCAAGCTGCTGCGCTATCTGGAGAAAAAATATTTCGCCGAATTGGAAGTGATTGACGAAGGCGATTATTATTACAAAGGCGACGCGAGCACGTTAACCGAGAAGATGGCTTTTCTGAACCACATTATTGAAAATGCCGGTGAAGTCCTTTCGGCTTTGCCGCCACATGCTTCTCTTGATGAGCTCTTGCAGGATTTGACGCGCTGTCTCGACAAACTTGCCGAGACCGCACCCGTCAAACCGAAATTTTAAATCGCTTACTCGGGTTGTCCTTCCGTGGTTGCCGGCGTCGGATTGGAACAAACATTAAGAAAATTTTTTGCAATTTCCTCCCACGCATAAATTTTAAAATGCCGGCCCGGCGAGTCGTGTTTGACGACGAAGCCGTGCGGAAATTTCGGCATCGCCGGACGATGCGTCACCTCCAGCCCGTCGGTTTTGACGGAACCAATGGTTTCAATCGTTGCCAGCAGCGCATGTTTGTGCGGCTCGCCGTCATCGCCTTCGCGACGATAAATTTTAATCGCAGAAACTTTGCCGTTCGCCGCATTTTTGCCGGTCGAAAGTTTTTCACCCTTCTGGCTCGACACCAACAAATAGCCGCTCTTCTCATCACATTGATAAATCGCCAGCCCCTCGCGATCGGAGCGCACGCCGTCGCTGCCGCCAAATTCGGCGATCTGGTTGTTGTCGCCGCGATCGGGATCCGCATAATATTTGCGAATGGCGACCTCCTCATCCGACGCGTAAATATACCCGAGCTCATCATCGGCGACGAGCCCTTCCACTTTGTCAACGATGGTGCCTTCGCCAAAAGCGCGCACATACGCGCCTTTGACTTTGCCGGCGCTATCGGGCAATAAGCGATATTGATGCAAACGAGTGGCCGACTTACCGTCGCCGCTGCTTTGAATGACGAACATCGCGCCGTCGGTGCGCCGTTGATATAAACAAAGGCCGTAAGGCTTATCCACTTCTGGCGTCTTGATGCCTTCAGCAGCGGTGATATCGATCAACGTTCCATCGTGAGGATTGATTTCAAAAACTTTCATCTCTTTGACGAAACGCAAGTTGACGACGGCGATATCGACGGATCGGCTGCCGAGGTTGAAATTGTAGCGCACGTCGACGTTATTCGGACGCGGCAATTTCACGAACTGAATTTCGTTGCCGTGCAAATCCCAAACGTACAAGCCGCCCTCCACTTTGTCCTTGTCCGTTCCAATAATCACGCTTTTCGTTGAGTCCGTCGGGTGAATCCAAATGGCGGGATCGTCGGCGTCGTAGCGAACCGAATCCGTCGCCGCTTTGGGATGAACCTGAAGCGTTGGCGGTAAAACCTGTGAAGATAACGTGGAGGCCCGAAACAGCAAAAGCAATGAAAAAATCAGGGTGCGGCAAATATTGTTGGTTAACATGTTGTTTATCCCGTGGTGTCTACTCTTGTTATCATTCCTGCTCTGTTGGAGCATAAGCCAAATCGTGATATGAGAAATTAGGGCTTTAATTTTTCTCAAATGTCATCGCATGGTAAAGATTCGGTAAAATTCAAGTAAATTTGCATGTCGCTGCTGTCGCCGGACGCACATTTTAATTTTACGCGCTATTTAGTGGGATGCGTAACTTGCCATTGCGCAATGAAATAAAAAACCCCGACGATTGCTCATCAAAGTCGGGATTTATTTTTCTCGGAGAGGAGATTATTTTTCGCCGAGCGGATACAAAACTCTTCGCATCTCCGGCGTCGCCATATTCTCTTTCGTGATCACGTACACGCCGGTGTCGATACGTTTTTCAATCGGTTTTTTTGCAATCGCGTCCAGCGCGGCTTTCACGCCGAGATAGCCCATTTTGAAGGGATCCTGCACGATCAGCGCCTGCACGCTGCCATTGGCGAGCGCTTTGATCTCGTCATCCGCCGCGTCGAAGCCGACGACTTTGATCTGGCCGGCTTTTCCTCTGGCCGCCAACGCCTGCACCGTGCCGAGCACGCCGGCTTCAGTCGTCGGGAAAATCCCCGCCAGATTCGGATGCGCCGATAAAATATTTTCGATGCCGCTCATCGCCGTCGCCACGTCGCTGTTGGAATATTGCACGGCAACGAGTTTGAGGTCCGCATATTTTGCGAGGCCTTTTTTGAAGCCTTCTTCGCGCATGATCGTCGTGGCCGCGCCCGGCACGTGTGGCATCAGCGCTACCTCACCCTTGTAGTCGATCAGGCGCGCGAGCTCGTCCGCCGCTAATTCTGCGGCTTTGATATTGTCCGTGGCGATAAATGAAAGCGGCCGCTCATCATCCACGCCGGAATCAATCGTCACCACCGGAATGCCGTTGTCCAGCGCGCGGCCGATGAGGGCGTTGAGCGCTCTGGTATCGCATGCCGCCAGCACGATGGCGTCGATTTTTTTGTTGATATAATCTTCGACAATCGCGATTTGCCCGGCGATGTCGGTCTCCTGCGCTGGGCCTTTCCAGATAATCTCCGCGCCGAGCTCCTTGCCTGCCGAGTCCGCGCCGGATTTGACCGTCACCCAAAAATTGTGCACGAGGCCTTTGGGGCTCACTAAAATTCTGGGTTGCGATTTTTCTTTCGCGGATTTCGAGCAGGCGATAAGCCCGAGCAGGATTAGAATAAAAAATGAAATGACGGTTTTGATTCTCATGATCTCTTTCCTTTCCGTAAATAACGTCAATCTTTGTTTAAAAGTTCATCCGTAAATTTTATTTGCTTTTTGCGCCGTAAAATAATAGATTAGTTTCATGGATAACCACCGGTAGGGCATATATATAGGGTGCCCCCTATCATAGACCCCCAGACTTTACACCCTCGATGAATTTTAATCGGGGGTGTTGTTTTTGTCCTCCATAAATAGTTCTTGCTTTTTTCATCATACAATGCTAATTTATATCAGCGTATCACGACGGGTAGGGCAAGCGTAAGGTTCCGTCCTTATTGTAGACCCCCCGAATGGACACCCCTGGTGATTTCATCAGGGGTGTTGCTTTTTATGCTCTAATAGATGTCGTGAATCATTTATAAAAATAGTCTGCAATCCCGGTAACGTTCCCTGACGCAGAAGTGTTGAATATTTATACCGATTCGGCACTAACAAATTTAAAAGTTTCCCCCTGTTCGTTCAAGTATTTTATCAAACAATAAAAATCGCCATCTCCGGTCACGATGACCGCCTTTGCATAATTCTGATAATCAATCATTGCTTGCAAGACTAACTCTGCATCAATATTTCCCTTTACTCCATCCTTTTTCGATCTTACAACCGGTTTAAAAACGAGTTCGTATCCATAGCGCTGCAAGGCGTCGTACATCTTCGTATTTTCTTTCAAATATCCAAGAAACATGTACGCCTTCACTACGCCATGTTTCTCTTTCAGAAAAATTCGAAAGCGACGAAAATCCAAATCCCAGCCTTGATCTTTAATGCCGAGGTTGAGATTCTGGCTGTCAATAAAAGCGTAATTCTCTAATGCTTTATTCATAAATGGTAATCGATTCAGCGTTTCAACTAATGCCTCTTGCCCGCCGTGTTTGATCGATAAATACCGCAATGATGATAATCGCCCCAATTGCCACCTGCTGCCAGAACGCGGAGATATCGAGCAAATTGCAGCCATTGCGCAACACGCCCATGATCAACGCGCCGATGAGCGCGCCGGCGACGGTGCCTTCACCGCCGGAAAGGCTCGCGCCGCCGATCACGCAGGCCGCGATGACATCCAGCTCGTAACCCGTGCCCGCGGTGGGTTGGCCGCTGTTGAGACGTGAGGCGAGAATCAATCCTGCCAGCCCGGAAGTCGCGCCGCAAAAAATGTAGAAAATCTGTTTCGAACGATTCACGGCGACGCCGGCCAAACGCGCGGCTTCGGCATTGCCGCCAATTGCGAAAGCATGCCGGCCGAGGCGCGTGTGCGCCAGCATAAAATGCGTGAGGAGGCCCACAACGATCGTGATGACCACCGGAATCGGAATCAACTGAAAAATGCGGCCGCCGCCGAGGGTGGCAAACGCCGCGGGCAAACCAAAAATCGGCACGCCATCGGTGATGATCAACGCGACGCCGCGGGCGATGCCCATGGTGCCGAGCGTGGCAATGAACGGCGGCAGTTTGCCGCGTGTGATGAAGAAACCATTAAGCCCGCCGCAGGCGATTCCCGTCAACAGCGCCGCGAGCAGCACGACAACAAAGGGATAACCATCGTGCAACAGAAGACACGCGATAACGCCGGCAAGTCCAAGCACCGAGCCGGCGGAAAGATCGATGCCGCCGGCGATGATAACGATCACCTGCCCGAGCGCCATGATCGCGACCACGGACATTTGCAAGCCGATGGCGAAAAGATTTTCAACGGTGAAAAAATAAGGTGAGAGCCAGCCAACGATGATGGAGAGAATGAGGAGGCTCAAGAGAGGGGCGAGACGCCGCAGCAAACTCGTGGTGGCCGTTTGTTGTCTCATCAAGAGAAATAAAGTAGATGAGCCTCAAGTTTAGTAATTCCTGCAACAGCAGAACTGCGTGCTTGTTCCATCACCACTTCTTTAGAGCTTTCAAGTCGAGTAATGCGTTGGCATGATCATTAACCCGTTGTTCGATTCTCAACACCTGCTCTTTTAAACTTGAGAAATTCGCCGTCAACTCAATGAGCTTTGTAACCGCCTCAATAATTTTTATCATTTATTCCCCTTGTGGCCTCCAGCGCATCTAGACGATCAAGCGACAGTTTTAGCCTATTCGTCAATTCTCTGATGTCAGAATTGAGCTTATCCAGTACCGTGCATAAAATTTCGTAAGCAATTTTTTCTTCTGTGGTTTCATCATGCTCAACCTCCGCGTCTGCTTTAGTTGGCAATTCCACAGTTTTAAGGGAGCCAGCTTCAAATTCCGCCAGTACACGTTCCTGAAGCTCAGAGATAACTTGATATCGCTTTTTTAACTCTCTTGCCCGACGTTCTGTTTCTTCGTTTATAAGCGGTGTGAACGATTGGGTTTTAGCTTCAAAAGAAGCCGCAGCAAGTTCCTTTTGAGTGAAGGTTTCCATAAACGTTTAACCTCCAGTTTAGTCGCAGTGAATGTCAGCCGCAATTGGACTGAAAAGATAACATCGTGCGGAAGGCGGGACTTGAACCCGCATGGCTTGCGCCGCCACCCCCTCAAGATGGTGTGTCTGCCAGTTCCACCACTTCCGCAGGGTTTTGCGCAGAGCGCATGGCGCTGAGGGCATAGCGCAAAGGGCATCGTGATAAATTTACACTACCGCTTTGCTCTATGCGCCATGCGCTCTGCTCTTAGCGCTCTGCGCTTTGCTTTACCGCTTACTTTCCGCTATCGCCTGACGTAGGTTGTGTTGCCGGAGCGGACGGCAAAATTGCCGCGGGCGAGGAGCCGCGCGCTTGCCGTTCCTGCTCAACGAGACCCTGTGATTCACCGCCGCGGCGCGAGCTTAACATGCCGAGAATCAGCGCGAGGATCATAAATGCGGTGGCGAGGCCGGCGGTCAATTTGCTGAGAAAAGTGGCCGCGCCGCGGCTGCCAAACATCGCGCCCATGCCGCCACCGCCGCCAAACGCGCCGGCCAAACCGCCGCCCTTGCTCGATTGCAAAAGCACGGCAACGATTTGCAACAAACAAATGATGACAAAAATCGTTACGACAAATCCTTGCATAATAGCCTCAATTTTTATCCAGATCTTCCGCGGCTTTGATGATCGCCGCAAAACTTTCCGCCTGCAAACTGGCGCCGCCGACGAGCGCACCGTCGACATCGGGCTGGCGCAGCAATTCTGTGGCGTTGTTCGGCTTGACGCTGCCGCCGTATTGGATGCGGCAGGCCATTGCCAACTCACGATTATATAAATTTTCCAAGAGACGTCGAATGAACGCATGGACTTCCTGCGCCTGCTCCGGCGTCGCATTCAGTCCCGTGCCAATCGCCCAGACCGGCTCATACGCAATCACGACTTTCGCAAAATCCGCCGCCGCGATTGCCGCGAACGCCCCGCGCACCTGCGCTTCGACGACTCTTTCCGTCGTTCCGGCCTGACGCTGCGCGAGCGTTTCGCCGACACAGACAATCGGCAACAGTCCGGCGGTGAGTGCGCGCTTGAGGCGGCGATTAACAGTGTCGTCGGTTTCGCCGAAATATTGCCGGCGCTCCGAGTGGCCGATGATCACATACTCGCAGCCGGCGCCGAGCAGCATTTTCGCCGAGATTTCGCCGGTAAACGCGCCTTCTTCTTCCAAGTACAGATTCTGCGCGCCGAGCTTGATCGCCGTGCCCTTGAGCAACTCCGCTGCCGTCGCCAGATTCGTGAACGGTGGACACACGGCCATCTCGACTTTGTGGATATTCACCACTTTCACCTTCAACGCTTTGGCCAACGCCGCAGCTTCCGCAGGCGTGGTGAACATTTTCCAGTTGCCGGCAATGAACATCCGGCGCAACGATTTGCTCATCAAGAATTCAACTTTGCTTAAGTATTATTGCAACGAAAAAGGAACCCGAAAAGGCTTTTGAGCCGTAACAAAATTGCTGCTTTCGCAAAAAATCACCATGCGCTACGCGCTTTTGTTACAGCGAACGCCCGATCAAATGCAGCAAATCGATCACGCGCTTCGAGAAGCCCCATTCGTTGTCGTACCACGAAAAAATTTTGACCAGGTTGCCGTCAAGGACATTGGTCGATTCGAGATCGACGATCGAAGAATTGGGATTCATGCGAAAATCAATCGACACCAGCGGCTCGTCGGTGTAAGCGAGCACGCCTTTCATTTTGCCGTCGGCCGCGGCTGTGATGGCGTTATTGACTTCGGCGATGGTGGTTTTCTTTTCAACTTCAAACACCACGTCAACGAGCGAAACGTTCGGCGTCGGCACGCGCACGGCGATGCCGTCCAGCTTGCCTTTCAACTCGGGAATGACTTCGCCAATGGCCTTCGCGGCGCCGGTCGAAGTCGGAATCATCGATTGCCCCGCGGCGCGGGCGCGGCGCAAATCTTTGTGCGGCAGGTCAAGAATCTTTTGATCGTTGGTGTACGAGTGAATCGTCGTCATCAGGCCGCGTTTGACGCCGAACGCGTCGCGAATCACTTTGGCCACCGGCGCGAGGCAGTTCGTGGTGCACGAGGCGTTGGAAATCACGTGGTGCTTCGCCGGATCATAAGAATTTTCATTCACGCCCATGACGACGGTCAGATCGTGCCCCTTCGCCGGCGCGGAAATAATGACTTTCTTCGCGCCGCCAACGGTGATGTGCTTCACGGCTTTTTCCTTGTCGGTGAAAAGCCCGGTCGATTCAACGACGATGTCGACGCCGAGATCTTTCCACGGCAATTCGGCCGGATCTTTTTTCGCGAGAACTTTGACGATTTTGCCGTTCACCGCAATCGCATTTTCCAACGGTTTCACGTCGGCGTCAAGAATGCCGAGAATCGAATCATATTTCAACAAATGCGCCAGCGTTTCGGCGTCAGTAATGTCGTTGACGGCGACAAATTCGATAGTTTTATCAGCTAACGCGGCGCGAAAAATATTGCGCCCGATGCGTCCGAAACCGTTGATGCCGACTTTGATTGCCATGTGATTCTCCTTAAATTTAAGAGCGGAGAGCCTAGCGCCGAGGGCCTAGAGCAAAACGTTAATCTGAAAGAAACGCTCTGCGCCATGCGCTGTGCCCTCTGCTCTATGCGCTCCGCTAACCAAAAAACACTTTCGCCGTTTCGTAAACTCTGGGGTCAACGGGCCGGGTGCCGCGAGTCGCTTCGCTGACCGGTATTTCAGTAATTTCGGTGCCGCGCAGCGCCGTCATGTAACCAAACTTGCCGGTGTGTACCATGTCCACCGCATGAATGCCGAAGCGCGTCGCCAGCACGCGGTCATAAGCCGTGGGCGAGCCGCCGCGCTGGATCGAGCCGAGCACGACGACGCGCGTTTCCATGCCGGTGCGAAGCTCGATCTCGTGGGCGACCACTTCGCCGATGCCGCCGAGAATCGGATGGCCAAATTCGTCGACTTTGCCCAGCTTGCTCACCGGCCGGTCAATGCCCTGCGGTTTCGCGCCTGCGGAAACCACGACGATGCTAAAATTTTTGCCATGCCGGTGGCGCAGCGTGAGCTGGCTCGCCATTTCTTCAAACGAGAACGAGACTTCCGGAATGAGAATGAAATCCGCGCCGCCCGCGATGCCGGCGGCGGTGGCAATGGCGCCGTTGTAACGCCCCATCACTTCGACGACGATCACGCGATGATGCGACTCCGCGGTGGTGTGCAAACGATCAATCGCGTCAGTGGCAATGGAGACCGCCGTGTCATAGCCAAAGGCTTGATCGGTGCCTTGCAGGTCGTTGTCGAGCGTTTTCGGAATGCCGACGAATTTCAAGCCTTTTTCCGCCAGCTTGTTGGCAACGCCAAGCGTGTCATCGCCGCCGATCACCGCCAGCGCATCAAATTCATATTTGGCGACGTTGTCCAGAATTTTCTGCATCCCGTCGTTGAGGCGCAACGGATTGCGCCGCGAGGTTCCGAGAATCGTTCCGCCTTTCGGCAAAATGCCGGAAATCGAATACAGACTCAGCGGCTCGACATCCGATTCGACCAGACCTTCCCAGCCGTTTTTGATGCCCAGCACGTGATCGTCATATTCCGTGATCGCGCGCCGCACCACCGCGCGAATCGCTGCATTCAAGCCTGGACAATCGCCGCCCCCGGTGATGATACCGATTCTCATGAACGCCGTTCTCCAAAATCTCCGGTTACGCTACCGCCTCACGGGCCCTATAAACAAATTTTAATAAGCACAGCCAAAGCTAAAAGATAGCAAATTCGCCGTGCAAAGTCAAGGGTTTCTTCGCGGTTATTCGCTTTCGCAACCGGCTTTCACCGCCGCTCAGGCCCTCAAAAATCCCGCCGGTGACAAAGCCGGTGCTTTCGCTGCGGCTTTTTGCTAATATTTATCGTATGGCGCCGGAAAATAAAAGATTGTCGAGCGGCTGGCTGTTGATTGCCGGTCTGATGCTTTTCAAACTCATGCTTCACTTTGCAACCAATGCCAATTACGAGCTGCATCGCGATATCTATTTATACCTGGCGTTGGCCGATCATTCGGACTGGGGCTACATCTCCGTGCCGCCGGGCACGCCGATGATCGGCAAGCTGGCGCTGGCGCTGTTCGGCGACTCGGCATTTGCCGCGGGATTTTTTCCGGCGTTGATTGGCGCGCTTTCGGTGTTGGTCATCACGCTGCTCGTCAAAGAACTTGGCGGAAAAACCTGGGCGCTGATACTCGCCGCCTCGACGTTCATTTTGTCGCCGTCGTTTCTGCGCAGCAACACGTTTCTCATGCCGGTTTCATTCGACCAATTCGCCTGGCTGTTGAGCGGATATTTCATCGTCAAACTCGTGCAAAATAAAAATCCGCAATACTGGATGCACCTCGGCATTCTCTGGGGGCTGGCGTTTTTAAATAAATATGCCATCGTTTTTTTCGTGCCGGCGTTTTTGCTCGCACTGCTGCTCACGCCGAATCGCAGTTTGATGCGCTCCAAATATTTTGGCCTCGGCTTTCTTCTCGGATTTCTCATTATTTTGCCCAACTTGATCTGGCAGCACAGCCACAACTGGCCGGTGATCGGGCACATGGACGAGCTGCGGCGCACGCAATTGGTCAATGTGGATCCCGCCGATTTCGTGTTGTTGCAATTCCTGATGAATTTGCCCGCCGTGATCGTCTGGCTGCCCGGCCTGGTTTTCCTTCTCTTTCAAAAGGAGGGCCGACGCTGGCGCGTGTTGGGCTTGACTTTTTTGTTTGCGATCGCCATCTTGTTGTTGTTGAGCGGCAAGGCGTATTACACGCTGGGCGTGTATCCGATGCTGTTCGCCGCCGGCGGCGTGGCCATTGAAAAAACCTTTGCGGGGCGCGGGCGATTTTTGCGGCCGGCGATACTCGCGATCATGATTCTGATTTTTCTGCCGGTGATTCCATACAGTCTGCCGGTATTGTCACTGGATAAAATGGCGGCGTATGCCGAAGCCTCTAAAAAATTCGGACTGGAGGGCGCGCTCGTGTGGGAAGACGGTCGCGTCCACCAACTGCCGCAGGATTATGCCGACATGACGGGCTGGCGCGAGTTGGCGGAGATCGTGATCAAAACTTATCAAAATTTAGATGAAGTCGAGAAATCAAATTGCGCGATCTATGCCGAAAATTACGGGCAGGCCGGCGCGATAAGATATCACGGCAAGAAACACGGATTGCCGGAGCCGGTGAGTTTCCACGAAACCTTCTTGCTCTGGGCGCCGGATAGCGTGAATCTCTCAACATTGATTTATGTGAATGACGAATTGGGCGAAGACATTCAGCATTTCTTCGCGAACATCGAGCTGGCCGGTCAAGTCAATAATGAGCATTTTCGTGAAAATGGTTTGCAGGTTTATCTGTGCCGCCATCCGCGCAACAATTTTCAACAATTTTATCGGGAAAAAGCGGGTCGTTTAAAAAGCCGTTATCAAAAATGAGCGAGCAGAGCAACAAAATCTGGGCGCGCCTGTTGTCCGGGTTCGCCAACAGCAGCGGATTCGTGCGCTGGCTCGTTATTTTTCTGTTTTCGACGCTGGTGGGGGTAATGAATTTCAATCGTTTTTATACGAACGAGCTGGCCGAAGGCGAAACGCCGAATTTTTATCATTATTTCATCAATGAAATGACCGGCGCTTACGCGGTGTTCGTCCTGTTGCCGTTGCTGTTTTATTTCTTCAGGAAATTTCCGCTGCGTCGCCGCAATTTATTCACTCGTCTCCCGTTGCACCTGCTGGCAAGCCTGGCGTTCGGTTTTTCGCACACGATGTTGATGTTTTTTAGCCGCAAGCTGCTTTATTCGGCGTTCCTGCGGGAAGACTATGATTACGGACATCTCGGCTATCGGCTGGTGATGGAATACAATCATCAGTTTATTGCCTATTGGCTCATTTACGGCGTCGCGTATTTCATCAACCTGTTTCGCGAGAATCAAAAACAAAAGCTCAAAACCGCGCAGTTGGAGCGGCAACTGACCGAGGCGCGGTTGCAGGCGTTGCAGATGCAGCTCAATCCGCATTTTCTCTTCAACACGCTCAACATGATTTCATCGACGATGTACGACGACGTGAATGCCGCCGACAAAATGATGACGAGTTTGAGCGACCTGCTGCGCAAAACGCTAAACGTTTCCAACCGGCAGGAGCATCCGCTGCGTGATGAAATGGAGCTGGTCAATTTGTATATCGCGATCATGAAAGCGCGCTTTCAAAATCAACTGCGCGTCAAAATGGAAATTGCCGGTGAGACGTTGGATAACGCGGTGCCGAGTTTTATTTTGCAGCCGTTGCTCGAGAACGCCATCAAACACACGATGGAAAATGTGCAGGCCGCCGAAATCGAGATCTCGTCGCAGCAAAAAGATGGCCGGCTTATTTTGTCGGTCAAAGATAACGGGCGCGGCATTTCCACCGACGCCCATTCGCTTTCACAAAACGGCGTCGGCCTGTCAAATACCTCCGAGCGGCTGGAGAAACTTTATGGCGCGGCGCACCGGCTCGATTT
>Ga0247727_10012608_pt1 | contig 14465 bp, 10 predicted proteins | sample WisWelCaveWW1625_FD_202498 | JGI IMG/M metagenome (GOLD analysis project Ga0247727, IMG submission 202498) | Biofilm microbial communities from Wishing Well Cave, Virginia, United States - WW16-25 | ecosystem: Environmental > Aquatic > Deep subsurface > Groundwater > Cave microbial mat | place... | reverse complement strand
TCTTCTCGGTCTTGGATTCCGACTTGGGTTGGGGCGGATGGCGCTCCGAGTACCAGACGGCCCCGGACAGGCCCAGCAGAATCACCAGGGCAATCAACAGGCGGATGGGCTTCACGGCTCTGTCCCTCCGGGGTTGGTGTTTATAGCCACCGCTCCCTTTGGTCGCGGCTCAGCAACAGCTTCCGAGCCGCGACCGTAGGGAGCGGTTGTCAAGGTTTGCACGGGACAGCACACTAGCGGCGCCGCCACCAGACCCAGGTTCCCCCGGCGATGATGAGCAGTGGGACACCGAAGACGCTGGCGTACAGGATCCGCCTCATTTGGGTGACGTTAAGCGACAGGCGGCGGTCCTCGGGGTCTTTCGGGCGGATCGAGATCAGGTCCTCGTCGGCGGTGAGCCAGCTCATCATGTTGAGGAACAAGTCCCGGTTCCCGCCCGGGAAGCGTAGCGCGGCATTGGAGACGAAGCGAGAACTGCCGGCCACGACGAAGCGGCCCTGGGAGCCTTCCTTTTCGGTGCGATAGCTTCCGGCCACGGCCAGTGACAAGGGTCCGGCTTTGTCTTTCTTGGGGTCCACCTTGATATCACCGGAGGCGAAGTTGGTGGTGCTGAAGCTTTTTGCCGTGGTGCTGAACAGCTTCTCGACGGTGACCTTGTCCTTGGACTCGCCGGGCTCGACGCTGCGGGCCAGCGGGAACAGGCTGGCCACCTTGCGCATCTCGCGGGTGATGGCGTGGGACTCGTACTTGGTGACCAGGGGAGAGAGCTCGTCGGCCCCGAAGAACTGGCCGATCCCGCTGAGGTCGACGACAATGTCGTTGTTGACCTTGACCCCCCAGCCGCCCAGCAGGTTCACCAGGGCCGTGGTGGTGACGCCCCGTAACGGCGGGTCGATCAGAAACATGGCGCTGCCGCCGCCCTCGACGAACTTGCGGATGGCCTGGGTCTCGACCTCGATCAGGTCGGTGCGCGGTCCGGCCACCACCAGCACGGTGCAGTCGCCGGGCACGGCCGGCTCTTTTTCGAGCAGGGTGACGTTCTTGATCTGGAGGCTGCTGGACTCGAAGGACTCCTTGACCGCGGCGAAGCCCTCGGGGTCGGAGTTCTCCAGGTCGCGCTCGCCGTGGCCCTCCAGCATGCAGGCGGTTCGCTTCTCGGTCTTGAGCACGCGGATCAGCGCGTTGGTGACCTGCTCCTCGCTGAGGGTTTTGGCCTCCTCGCGGCGCCCGCCGGCCTCGACGATGGTGGTGCCGGCGGAGGTAATCTTCATGTCAATCGCCTTCTTGGGCGTCTTGACCGGATCGACGAACTCCACCGACACCCGGTGGGAGAGGTTGTCATAGCGTCCCAGCAGGTCTTTGGGGCTGGGGCCTAAGCGGCTCTCGTTGATCCGCCTGGTCTCGTCGAAGTAGTAGATCTTTACGTCCTGCTTGAGGTTGCCGACGACCTTCCTGGTCTGGTCGGAGAGGCTGAACGCTTTCGACGAGGTGGCGTCGACGGTCTTGTTGTAGCGGTTGGCCAGGTAATTGGCGGCCGCCAGGATGGCCAGAGTAATCAGCAGGTAAACGGCGAGGTAAGAGCCGTACTTGGTTTGACGTTTCTTCAGCCAGTCGAAGCGCATCGCGTCAGGCCCTCCAGCGCAGGGATTCCATGGATCGGGCGGTCAGAAACACGCCCAGAAAGATGACCGAGACGTAGTAGATGGCGTCCTTCAGCTCGAGCACGCCTTTGGCGAACGACTCGAAGTGCGTGGTGATGGAGAAGTAAGAGATCACCTTGCCCATCGGGCCGGTGCTGATGGAGGAGACCCAGTCGAGGACCCACAGCATCAGGAACACGCCGAAGGTGACGGCGGCGGCGATGATCTGGTTCTTGGTCAGGGTGGAGATGAAAGCGCCCAGCCCCAAGAAGGCCGCGCCCATCAGCAACAGGCCCAGGTAGCCCACCAGCAGAGCCCGCCAGTCGGGCTTGCCGTGCAGGAACAGGAACGCGATGTTCAGGGCGGAGACGCCCAGCAAGCAGGCGTAAAGCAGCAGGGCCGCCAGGCACTTGCCCAGGATGATCTCGATATCCCGCAGGGGGGAAGTCAGCAGCAGCTCGATGGTGCCGGAGCGCTTCTCTTCGGCGAACATGCGCATGGTGATCATGGGCATCAGGAACAGCACGATCACGCTGACGTTCATCAGCAGCGGCCGGATGATGAAATCATTCAGGTTCATGGTGGGCGCCATGCCCCGCTGCATCATGGCGCGCATGCTGTAGTCGACGAACAGCGCCGTGGCGGCGTAGAAGAAGTAGCCGAAGATGACGGCGAACATGGCCAGAACGATGTAAGCGATGGGAGAGGCGAAGTAGCTCTTCAGCTCCTTCTGAGCCAGGATCCAGATGTTTCTCACGGGGCAGCTCCTGCTTTCTTTGGCGCGTCGGCCGACTCCTCTTGTTTCTCCGATTTCTCCGAGGCGGTGAGCTTGAGGAAGATCTCCTCCAGGCTCAGGCCCACGGGCCGGAGCTCGTGCAGGCCCCAGCCGGAGGTGACCACCAGGTGGGCCAGCTCGCGGCGGAGGTGGCGGTGATCCTTGACCGACTCGACCTCCCAGCCGCTGCGAGGTCCCGCACCGTCCTTGCGCAGCACCCGGTTGACGCCGTCCAACTGCTGGAGCCGGGCGGCGATCTGGTCCTCCGGGCCCTCCACCTCCAGGAACACGGTTTCATGACCCTGCATCCGGGCGGTGAGATTCTCGGGCGTGTCGATGGCCTCCAGCTTCCCTTCATTGATGATAATGACCATCTGGCAAGTGGAGGAGACCTCGGGCAGGATGTGGGTGCTGAGGATAATGGTGTGCTCGCCCGCCAGCTCTTTGATCAGCTTGCGGGTCTCGTTGATCTGCTTGGGGTCCAGGCCGGCGGTGGGCTCGTCGAGAATCAGCACGTCGGGATTATGGATGAGGGCCTGGGCCAGCCCCACCCGCTGGCGAAAGCCGCGGGAGAGCTTGGAGATCAGCTTCCGGCGCACATCGCCAAGGGCGCAGCGCTCGGTGATCTGGTCCACCCGCTGCCGGATCTCCCGGCCGCCGATCCCCTTGATCCGCCCGACAAAGGCCAAGTACTCGTCGACCTCCATTTCCGGATAGAGCGGCGGCGTCTCCGGGAGGTAGCCGATGCGCTTCTTCACCTCCAGGGGCTGCTGCTGGACGTCGAATCCGGCCACGGAGGCTTTGCCTTCGGTGGGGGGCAGGAAGCAGGTCAGGACCCGCATGGTCGTGGTCTTGCCGGCGCCGTTGGGCCCCAGGAAACCAACGATCTGCCCCTTTTGGACCTCGAAGCTGATGTTGTCAACCGCCGTCGTGCGGTCGTAGCGTTTGGTCAGACCTTCGACTTTGATCATGCAACTTGGGACACCTTGTGAGATTAGGGTTAAGAAGATAATGATAGATGCGCCGAAGCGGGTTTGTCAAATGGGCATTCACGGCTTCCGACCGCGCGGCAGTCTCATGTATCGTTCGAGAGCTCGGATGAGGTCGTCTACCGTGGAGCGGCGGTGATGGAGATCCGCCCATTCTTCGATGTAACCGGAAGCTCGTAAGGTCACTACGTTGCCGGTTTCATCCGCCCTGGGAGGTTGACCTCTCCGCCTTGTTTCAAGGGCTGAGCTCCTTAGAATCATGATCCAACTCAAGGCACACACGAGGAGCGCCGCTCCCAGTGCAGCGGCCCACTTCATCCGGTGAGCACCGGTCGCGAGAGCCTTGTCTCGGGCGACTAGATCCGCGGCGCTTCGGAGCCGAACCTGATAACCCACGAACTGGACGTCGTGCCAGCGCGGCACCACAATCCCAACTACGTCAACGATCGCTCCCCGCGAGAGGCCGGCGAAGATGGCTGGTTCGCCTGGCCGTGTAAGAAAACATGCTCGGAGTCGTTGCTCGTCCGACTCCAGGTCGACGGAACCATAGGGGGGGGCCAAAAGAGATCGATCTGACCCTGCCAGATAGCATGATGAGCTCACCCCGACGCCGGCCGCTTAGAACCTCTTCGAAACCGACGCGCCGAGGCGTGACGGGAGGCCCCGAGGACAAGAGCTTGACGCTTTGCGCCCGCACCTCAGCCAGGGAGTTGTTCTTCTGTCTCAGCTTACCCCGAACTTCGACCCGGTCGCCCAGGCGCAGGCGAATCCCGGGGGGAGCGTTGACACGAACGCCGCTTGTTTCATCCTGAACATAGAGTTTGCCGGGGTCGGAGAAAACACCTGAAAGCGAAGTTACAGTTCCCCGGATGGTGCAAGGAATGCTTCTAAGCGAAGCCGAGGCCATCCGATCTCTAGCGGTCTGAATCGATATGAGCTCGACGTCTGGAGTAGCGGGCGTCGGGCTTCCCGCTTGCGCCCCAAAAGCCGCCGGCGACGCGACCACCGCCATGACAAGGACAATCCGAACCATTTTCACCCCTTTTCGCCGGAACCCTATTCTGGCTAACCGCGTACTCACAGCATACCACCAGTGCCCCGTGCGATACCGGTCGCAGATTATGCCGGGAGAGGGCGCAAGCCGATTTGTTGACTTGTCGATTTGTTGATTGGTTGATTGGTGCGAGCTGGCCTACGAGGACCGGGTACGCCGGAGCGCCGACCAGCTATTCCAGGAAGCGGGCATAGCCTACTCGGTGCTGGGCGCCATCGCGCGCAGGATGCACGGCTTGGTGAGGATGACCTGGACATCGACATTTCTGCTCACTCCGGAAGGTCTTGCCGAATTCCAAGCCCGCTGCGTGTTCCGCGCCGCCGAAACCGGGGTTCGGATCGAAGTGCTCACCAGCGGCTCCCGGGGACGGCCCGAACAGCGGTAGTCACTTGGGCGCCGCCGCTGCTTGACCCTGGCTGCTGGGGCGGCGCGCGGCCTTGCTGTCCAGGCCGGCCATGATGTGCCTCTCGCGCTGGCGGGCGAACTGGGGGGAATCCGGTTTCAGGCCCAGGGCCGGGATCTCCCGCTCGATCTCCCGGACCAGGGGAACAACGTCGGTGAAGTAGTGGCGGATTCGCTCGCGGACGCCGGCTTGGGCTGAGAAGGCCAGCAGGAACAGCGCCACGGACGGATCTGTATCCGCGAGGGCTCGATAGAGGCGGGAATTCTGGGCCATGGACTTGGCCGCCAGCGCCCTCTGGAGATTCTTGGCGCGGCTCCCTAGCTGAGTCCAGGCGACGGCCTCGCTGGATCGCATGCCCGCCCGGGCCCGCAGGTGGGCCTGGGAGCTGGGAGAAAGATTGCGAGCCAGGCAGTAGAGAAAAACGCCGAAGGTGTCCATCCGCTGGTCTGAGTCCTCGATCAGGCGGCGGCACTTCTCGATCTTGGCCAGGGCGGCCAGATCGGGCTTCTGGCTGTCGAAATGGGGCTCAAAGACGCGCAGCAGGCTGGCGGAGGCCACGGCCCGGACCGCTTCCACCGGATCCGGCTCGGCGGCCAGTTGGCGCAGCTCGCGCAGCCTGGCGCGGGGGGAGATGTGCTCCTCGACCCCGGCCTCCAGGGCGGCGGCGAACTGCGCGCGGGTCTTCTCATCGAGCGAATACTTGAGCCGGACTTCCAGGCGCGTCGCGCGCAGCAGGCGGGAGGGATCGTCGTAGAAGACGTTGTTGTTCAGGCTGCGCAGCTCCTTGCGCTCGATGTCGGCCAGCCCATTGCCGGGATCCAGCAGCAAGCCGCGCGAGCCCGGGTTCAAGCTGAGGGCGATGGCGTTTACCGAGAAGTCGCGGCGCCGCAGGTCGTCCTGGATGGTGGCGCGGCTGATTTCGGGCTGGGCGCCGGGTTTGGAGTAGTGCTCCTTGCGGCACATGGCGATCTCGGCGGTGGCGGACCCGCCAAAGACCAGCTCAGCCGACTGGCGGAGCTCGTCGACGGCCTGCAGGACGAACTGCCGGGAATCGAGCTGCCGGGCCAGCTTGAGCGCAGGTCCTTCCACCGAGAAGTCCAGGTCGCGGATGGTAAAGCCGGCCAGGAGGTCCCGCACCGCGCCCCCGGCGAGAAAGAGGTGAACCTGGGCGCGCTCGGCCGCCTGCTGGATCTGAGTCAGGACCTGGCGTTGATCCGGGCGGAGGCGGCGGGCGAGCAGGAAGATGTAATCGCTCATACTCAAGCACGGGGATGATGCTGGTCAAACACCTGCCGGAGCCTCTCCCGGGCCACGTGAGTGTAGATCTGGGTGGTGGAGATGTCGGCGTGGCCGAGCATCGCCTGGACGCTGCGCAGGTCGGCGCCCCGTTCCAGCAGATGGGTGGCGAAGCTGTGGCGCAGCACGTGGGGCGTCAAAGGGCGGCCGAGACCCGCCTTCAGGCCCCAGCGCCGGAGGTTGTGCCAAAACGCCTGACGGGTCAGCGGACCGCCGCGCGCGGTGACGAACAGATACTCCGACGAGCGGCGGCCCAGCAGCAGGCTCCGCGCCGGACCGTAGGCTTCCACGGCGCGCAGCGCCGAGCGGCCGACCGGGATCAGCCGGTGCTTGCCGCCCTTCCCCTCCGTGCGGAGCACTCCCAGTTCCCGATCCAGATCCTGTGCCCGCACCTTGACCAGCTCGGAGACGCGCACTCCGGTCGCATAGAGCAGCTCGATCATGGCTCGGTCGCGAGCCTCCACGGCCCCGGCGCCGTCGGGCGCGGCCAGCAGCCGGTCGACCTCGTTGCTGGTCAGGAATCGCGGCAATCGTTTCCAGTTTCGCGGCCTGGGCAGATCCGCGGTGGGATCCGTAGCCACCACGCCCTCCCGAATCAGGAACAGAAAGAAATTGCGGATCGACGCTAACTGGCGCGTCACGGAACGGGGACTCAACCCCTTCCGGTACTGAGAGTCCAGAAACTGGCGAAGCTGCTCGCCAGTGAGTTTGGTGCAGGTCCAACCGCGATCGGCGGCAAACTGGACGAGCCAGTGGAGGTCCCGTCCATAGGCGTCGAGGGTATTGACGGCCAAGCCCTTTTCCACGCGGCAGAAATTGAGAAAGCCGGCCACGGCCGACTCCATGGACTCCTCCGGTAGTAGTCTAGCTTCACTCCCCCCCTGTTCCCGAAACGGTTTGCCGGCCAGAAAGATCCGACAAATCAGCGGTTTACAGGCACGGTGCGGCTTGACATGTCCTCGCGGGCAATATTAGCATAGCCGACACTGGCTGACAACGAAACCTCAAGGGGAACGAGCTTGGCCGCATCCACTACCAAGAAAGTCTTGGTTCGTCGATTCGACGGGCGGGTGATCCCGGGATATGCGGCGCCCCAGAGCTATTTGCGGCCCAACGGTGTGGAGGTGCTCGACCGGGATGGCCAAGTGCTGGTCACCCCCTACCAGGAGCTGAAGGCGGTGTATTTCGTGCGGGAATTCGACGCCGCCCCGGAGGGGGAGGAGAGAAAGCTGTTTCAGTCGCGTCCCAAGCTGGGGGGACTGTGGGTGCGGATGAAGTTTCGCGATGACGACCTGCTGGACGGGATCCTGCCCAACAATTTACTCCAGGTGATGGATACCGGGGTGACGGTTACGCCGCCGGATCCAAGCGCCAACACGCAGAAGATCTTTGTGCCCCGGATGGCCCTGACGGATCTTACCGTGCTGGGGGTAATCGGCAGTCCGGCGAGCCGGCCCCGGCGGAAGCCGGCGGCTCCGAGCAAGGAGCAGATCGAGCTGTTCGGGGATTCTGAGCCGCCCGTGTAATCCTAGCCTCGTGCCTCGTGCGGGGACGGTTTGGCCCACACGGTGAGTAAGAGTTCTTCTCCGAATAACCGATACTCGGGACGACGCCCGGAGTGGCCCTCGCCCTCCTCCAGAATCCGCCGAACACCCTCTCCTCGAGATTCCAGAAAGGCCCGCCCGGTCCTTCGGCTCTTCATCTTGGATAGGAAGTTCACCAGCAACTGGTTCCTGGTGAACACGCGGAATGGCATGTTTTCCAGCGTGATGGTGTTGGGAAGGTTTCCAGGACTGTAGAGTTCGAGGCGGTCGGCGAACAGGAAGAGCCGGATCTTCGAACCGGAGATAGAGTAGTCGCGATGCGCAACGGCGTTGACCACAGCTTCATGCACCGTGCCGACGGCGTACTGGGGGTGATCTTCTCTGCCATCGGGCTTGCGAGCCGGCTTCAACATGAACCTCTGGACGAACGCTACGGCTTGGTCAATCTGCGAGGGCGACGAACCTTGGATCGTGTCGGAATGGACCAAATCGTCCGAGCTAAGGGGTAGCCCTCGATACACGGCAGCTTCTAGGTAGGCTGATAGGAGATGTTCCCGCGGGGACCGCCCAAAGGCTAACAGGGCTGCCACGGCGGGACGGTCGATGCCATCGTCATCCGTAACGACAATCCGGGAGTTCCGAAGCAGGTCAGCCCACGGGATCGTCGGCTCTGCTCCCAAGAAGCGCTCCAGTGCCTCGCGGTCCAGGTCGGCCTCCGTGGCTGTTAACACCGGCTGCTCGTCGAACACGAAGGCACGACCCCGTTGCTGAAACAGACGCGCCAATTCCTGCGCCGTCAGGTCGCGTTTCGTGGATCCCACCCGCGCATAGAACCGCCCGCCCGCAGTGCGATGCACGTAAAGACTCCTCCGCACTTCGACGAGGAGAACATCCACCTCGGATCCGGCAGGCTGGGGCAGCCGAACCTTGCGAATCAGCGGCCGGATCGGAGGGTCACAGTTGTTCGTCGCCACGTTGATGATCCAGCTCTCAACAAGGCCTAGCGCAGCGTCTGGTATCCCGCGGACCAGACCGGTGTCGTCCACTCCCAGGAAGACAACCCCTCCTTCCGCGTTGGCAAACGCAACGAGCTCCCCAGCGAACTCCTCCGTATGGGGGGATATCACGGACCGTTCACCGAGCCGGACCTCCTTGAATTCGGCCAAGGCGTCCTCGCCGGCCCGCAACTGCTCCCGGATCGTTTCCAAAGTATGGAACATCGCCCTCAGAGACGGCGCGGCATGCGAACTCCTGATTGTACCGCCAGCCCGATCCGACCGCAGAGGCTCATGCTGGAGAAGTGGCTGCCCCCGGATTCGGGAACTGAGTCGGGCGATCCCGCCTCCGCTGCCCTATAATTCCCTTCTGGGCGCGGAGACTCCCCCAATGACCTTTCTGTCTCACTTGGCATGCAGCCGATGTGAAAACCGCTATTCAGCCGATCGGCTGATGAACCTCTGCGCGTCGTGCGGCAGTCCGCTGCTGGCCCGCTACGATCTGCCGGCCGCGCGAGAGGGATGGCGGCGGGATTCGCTGGCCGGGGGCCCCGGCAACATGTGGCGCTACGGGCCGCTTCTGCCGGTGACGAACGCGGATTCCATCGTCTCGTTGGGCGAAGGGATGACGCCGCTGGTGGCCGCGCCCCGGCTCGGCGAGCAGATCGGCGCCCAGCGTCTTGCCATCAAAGACGAGGGCCTGAATCCGACCGGGACCTTCAAGGCCCGAGGACTCTCCTGCGCCATCTCGATGGCCAAGCAACTGGGGGTGCGGGAGACGGCGATCCCCTCGGCCGGCAACGCCGCCTCGGCGCTGGCGGCTTACGCGGCGGCGGCCGGGCTTGGGGCCCACATCTTCATGCCGCGCGACGTGCCGGCGGCCAACTACATCGAGTGCAAGATGTTCGGCGCCGAGGTGACCCTGGTCGACGGGCTGATCAGCGACTGCGCCCGCCTGGTGGCCGAGCAGGCCCCGCGGCGCGGCTGGTTCGACGTCTCGACGCTCAAGGAGCCCTACCGCATCGAGGGCAAGAAGACCATGGGATTCGAGCTGGCCGAGCAGATGGGGTTCGAGCTGCCGGAAGCGATCCTGTATCCGACCGGCGGCGGCGTGGGGATGATCGGGATGTGGAAAGCCTTCCAGGAAATGGAGGCCCTGGGCTGGATCGGCCCCCGCCGGCCCAAGATGATCGTCGTGCAGGCGGCGGGCTGCCAGCCGGTGGTGCGGGCCTTCCAGCAGGGCGCCGAGCGCAGCGAGTATTGGGAAAACGCGACCACGCTGGCCGCGGGTCTGCGGGTCCCCAAGCCGCTGGGCGACTTCCTCATCCTGGAAGCCGTGCGGGCCAGCGGCGGGACCTGCGTGGCGGTCGCCGATCAGGAGATTCTGGACGGGGGAATGCTCCTGGCCCGGACCGAAGGCCTGTTTGTGTGTCCGGAGGGCGCCGCCTGCGTTTGGGCCGTCCAGACGCTGTTGGAGAGCGGATTCCTGAAAGCCGACGACCGGATCGTGGTGTACAACACCGGCTCCGGGCTCAAGTACCTGGACCCTTACGGCACGCGGTTCCCGGCCGAGGAGTCCGACCAGAGCCGCTCGGGCGGGCTGGTGCTGCCGCGGTGAGGCTGGTTAGCCCACGCTGGCCTTTGTTCTTAAAACGTCAAGCGCAGGCCAAACTGGATCTGCCGCTCGGGCTCGATCACGCTGTTGATGATCCCGGCCTGGGGGTTGCCGATGCTCCGGTTCGGCAGATTGAATTGCGGCGTGTTGAACAGGTTAGGAACTCGGCGCGGAACTGCAGGCGCCAGCGCTCGCGGATCGGCAGATTCCGCCGGGCGGCGAAGTCGAAGTTCACCCGGCCCGAGTTGCCGAACCGCACGGTGTTCGGATCGACGAAAGCGGTGAGGTCGAAGAAGGCCCGAGTGTATCACTGGCCGTCCGCCCTGACAATGACCTCCAGGAGTATGCTTGCAGGGGGGGAGCTTATGAGCACGCGGGTGAAACTGGCGGTGGCGGTTTTCGGGGCCTGGGGGGCATTCGGGAATCTGAGCGGGCAAATGCCGCCGATGCCGAACCCGGCCCAGGCGGCGGCCATCAAGAAGTTCGACTGGTGGGTCGGCGAGTGGAAGGGATCCGGCTGGACCGAGATGGGCCCGGGGCCGCGCCACGAGTTTACGATCCAGGAGACGATCGCGCCCAAGCTAGGGGGCGTCGTGCTGCTGATCGAAGGGATCGGCAAGAGCAAGGGTCCCGACGGGAAGGAGGTCACCTCGCACCACGCGCTGGCGGTTCTCTCTTACGAGGAGAAGGCCAAACAGTACCGCATGCGGTCGCACCTGGCCAACGGGCGCTCCGGGGACTTTGAGCTGAAGGTTCTCGATCGCGGCTTCCAGTGGGGCATGCAGATTCCCCAGCAAGGCGAGATCCGCTACACCATGAAGCTCACCGAGAAGGGCGAGTGGTTTGAGATCGGCGAGCGGTCGCCGGACGGGAAGATCTGGCGCAAATTTCACGAGATGACGCTCGGGCGGGTTCAGTAGCGGCTCAGCCGGCCCTGTACCCTGGTTCAATATCGCCAGGTAGCGCCTAGGGCTTGGTTGGCGTTACGCCACTTTAGCCCGGTGGCCCGGCGCAGGCCACCGGCACACGCAATCCGGCCGACGCACAACGTCGAGGGTCCCGACATAGTTTCTGTCGCGAAACGCCTGTAGAACCGCTTGCTGACGCGCGCGCGGCTCGGTGACCACCGTTGAGTTTCGCGACAGAAACGAGATAGAGTTTTGCGGACCTCTTTGACGTCCGGGCCACGCCACGCTATGATCCCACTGAGCCGCGGATCCGCCCATGCTTCTCCTGCTGATGGCGGCAACCTTGCTGGCGGGGACGGCCCGCGGGGCGGAGCTGTTCTCCGACGACTTCTCGCGCTTTCCGCCGGGACCCCTGTCGGGCCCGGTCGGCCAATTGAACGCAGCCATTCAGGAGTATCACTACCTGCCGCATCGCGGCGTTCCTTTGGGGCCGTGGGCCAACGCGATCTGCCATCTCGACGCCTGGGTAGCCGGAGATGAGGAGGGGCGCCCCTACCTGGAGCAGCATTCGGTCAACAACCTGGCGCAACTGATGAACCCCATTCTGGTGACCGGGGACCCGGAGTGGCGGGACTACACAGTGGAAGCGCGGGTCAGGCCGCTGGCGACCGGCGAGATGGCCGGCCTGGTGTTTCGCTATCGCACCAACCGGCACTACTATCTATTTGCGCTCAGCGGCGGCAACCGGGCGCGGCTGGCGGTTCGCCTGCCGCTCGAAAAGAGCTTCCGCGTGGCGGAGTGGCGGGAGCTGGCCAGCGCCGAGTTTCCTTATCAAACCACCGGCTACTACACCCTGAAGGTGGAAAACGACGGACCGCGGATTCGCGCCTTCATCGATGGGCGGAGGATCCTGGAGGCGGAAGACGGCGAGCTGACCAAAGGGAAAGCTGGACTCACGGCCAACATCCCGGCGCGGTTCCAGCAGTTTCAGGTGAGCGCGCCGGAGGCGGCCAGGCGCGGGATCGAGGAGCGGATCCGGGCGCGGGAGGCGGAGCTGGTCCGGCTGCGGGGCGAGAATCCGCGGCCGGCGGTGTGGAAGAAGTTCGCCACGCCGAAGTTCGGCGCGGGGCGGAACGTCCGCTTCGGCGATCTGGATGGAGACGGCGCGCTGGACATGCTGATCGCCCAGAACATCCCGCGGGTGCGCGGCGACGCGTTCGATCACATCAGTTGCCTGACGGCGTTGATGCTCGACGGAAAGATCTTGTGGCAATCGGGCCGGCCGGACCCGCGCAATGGACTGCTGACCAACGATACGCCGTTTCAGATTCATGACCTGGATGGAGACGGGCGGAGCGAGGTCGTCCTGGTGCGGGACTTCCGGCTGCAAGTTCTGGAGGGCGCGAGCGGCCGTGTCCGGCGGTGGGTCTGGATGCCGGAGGCGCCGGCCGACAACAAGGAGCGGCCTTACGAGCTCAACAACGGCGATTCGCTGGCTTTTGTGAATCTCTCGGGGGCCGGCGCGCCGCGCGAGATCCTGCTCAAGGACCGCTACCGCAACTTCTGGATCTACGACCGCGAGCTGAAGTTGCTGTGGCGGGGAGAGGGCCAGACCGGGCACTATCCCTATCCGCACGACGTGGACGGGGACGGCCGGCAGGAGATCTTCATCGGCTATTCCATGTGGAACCACGCGGGGCGGCGCCTGTGGAGCCACGACGATCGGCTGAGGGACCATGCCGACGGCATCGCAGTGGGGAACCTGAGCCCGGATCCGCAGGCGGCGCCGCGGGTGTACGCCAGCGGCAGCGACGAAGGGTTTCTGATGTTCGATGCGCAGGGCCAGATGCTGCGGCACGAGCGGATCGGGCACGCCCAGAGCCCCAGCATCGCGAAATATCGCCCGGACGTGGGCGGCTTGCAGTACATGACGGTGAACTTCTGGAAGAACCCGGGGATCGTGACGCTGTTCGACCACGCCGGGCGGATGCTCGAGCAGGCTGAGCCGATCCACACCGGCAGCCCGCTGCTGCCGGTGAACTGGCGGGGCGACGGGCAGGAGCTCGCCTTGCTTTCCGGCAATTCGCGCGAGGGCGGGATGATCGACGGCTGGCTGCGGCGCGTGGTCATGTTTCCCGACGACGGCCATCCGGATCTGGCCGCCTACGTGACCGACCTGACCGGCGATCCGCGCGACGAGGTCGTTCTCTGGGACCAGGAGCGAGTCTGGATTTACACCCAGGACCGGCCATTTCGCGGGGAACGGATCTACGCGCCGGTTCGAAATCCGCACTACAATGAGTCCAACTACCGGACCAACGTGTCCTGGCCGCGCTGGAAGTAGCGCCCCGCCCCGACACCTACCTGGTCTTGGACCTCAGGCCACACCCGAAATAGCCGATCGGTCCCTGTCGCTTTCGCAGGTTCCAGCGGGGCGACACTGACCCGAATCGCCTTCGGCCCGAGATTTGCCCGGTGCTCCTGCTCGGGTCGCTGTCCACTGGCCGAGCGGGGCCGCGCAGCGACGCGGATCTGCTGATTATCCTGGAGCGTTCCGAACGCCCGGCACGGAGCCGCGGGCGCCGGAGAGCGGTCAGGGCTGGTAATCGGAACCAGAGGGCTACAGTGCCTATTACCACGGAGCGCTTTTCTTAAAACCTCCGTACTACGGCTAAATGAGTCTGGACAAGGCCGCCCAAACACGTCAAGATAAGTAAGATGGTTGCAGGCGTTCTAGCCTACTAGCCATTGGCAGGTTTCAGCAACCGGCGGGGAAAGCAAGGGGACCCATATGGAGTCGTCAAGTTCTGTGAATTCCAGATCGAGGTTGGCGATTCTTCTTGTCGCACTTTACGTTCTGCTGCTCCTGCCTGCCGCAGCGAGCGGGCAGGCGCCGCCGGGGACCGGGGGCGAGGACTACATCGTAATGTTTCAAGCGGGAACCGGCCGCGCCGAGCGAGGGGCGGCGGCGCGGCGCGCCGGGGCCCTGGTGAGGTTCAACTACGCCACCATTGACGCCATCGCGGTGAAGGTCCCCAACGCGAACGCGTTGGCCGGCCTCGGGCGCGAGCTGAGCGTCAGCCGGATCATCCCGGATCGGCCTGTTTTTGCGGTCCAGAGCCAGACGGCCAGGCCCGGAGGGGGAGGGGGCGGAGGCGGATCGAGCCAGACAGTGCCGCCGAATATCACGCGGGTAAAGGGGAACAGCACCCGCACCGGGGCCGGAGTCGGCGTGGCGGTGCTGGA
>Ga0247727_10012607_pt1 | contig 14466 bp, 11 predicted proteins | sample WisWelCaveWW1625_FD_202498 | JGI IMG/M metagenome (GOLD analysis project Ga0247727, IMG submission 202498) | Biofilm microbial communities from Wishing Well Cave, Virginia, United States - WW16-25 | ecosystem: Environmental > Aquatic > Deep subsurface > Groundwater > Cave microbial mat | place... | reverse complement strand
TTGCCGAGAGGACGATGGCGTCGTGCGGCTGCCCGAACTCCTCGGCCAGCGCCGCCGAACGAACCGCGCTCTGGAACATGGCGTCAAGCGTCACCTCGCGGTCCGAAAGCGGCCGAAGTCGTTTGGCGTTCTGGTCCATGAGCGCCGTCAGGAGTTCGCGATCGAGGGATCCCCAGTTCACCCCGATCCGGACCGGCTTTCCGTTCGCGACCGCCGCCAGGATGATCTTTTTGAAGTGTTCGTCGTGGCGCTTCCCGGCGCCGACGTTCCCGGGATTGATTCGGTACTTGTCGAGCGCCTGCGCGCAGGCGGGGAAGTCGTGGAGGAGAAGGTGCCCGCTGAAGTGGAAGTCGCCGACCAGTGGTGTCGTGAGCCCCGCGTCGCGGACCCGAGTCCTGATTTCCGGGACGGCCGCCGCGGCCTCGGGAGTGTTGACGGTGATCCGAACGATCTCCGACCCCGCCTCCGCGAGGGCGATCACTTGCTCGGCGGTCGCGGCCGGGTCGGCGGTATCCGTGTTCGTCATCGATTGGACGACGACGGGCCGGCCGCCTCCGACGACGACATCCCCCACGCGAACCGCCGTGGAGCGCCGCCCCGGCCGGCTGTTCGCTTCGGGCCCCTTCATGGAGATCACCACCATCCGTCGAGTCTAACGATTGCGCGCGGGACGGTCAAACGGTGGCCCACCGGCCGACGCCCCGGCGCCGGGCCGTGGTATCCTCGCCCTTCCATGAGCGCCACCGTGCGAACCATGTTCGCTTCCATCGCGAAGAGCTACGACCGGGCGAATCAAGTGCTCTCCTTCGGGCTGCATCATCAGTGGAGGCGCGTGGCGGTTCAGCGCAGCCGTGTCGCGGAAGGGGATCGGGTGCTCGACTGCGCGACCGGGACGGGCGACCTGGCGCTGGCCTTCCAACGCGCGGTGGGGCCGCGGGGGACCGTCCTCGGCACCGACTTCTGCGAGGAGATGCTCCACCTCGCTCCCGCGAAGGCCGAGCGGGCGGGGCTTCCGGTTCGATTCGAAGTGGCCGATGTCCTGGCCCTCCCCTACGCCATGGCCTCCTTCGATGTCGCGTCCATCGCCTTCGGGATTCGAAACGTGGACGACCCGGAGCGCGGCGTCCGGGAGATGGCGCGCGTCGTTCGCCCGGGGGGCCGCGTCGTGGTCCTCGAGTTTGGGCAGCCGGGTGGGACCCTCTTCGGACCGCTCTACCGCTTCTACAGCCATCGGGTGCTGCCGCGTATTGGTGGTTGGTTGAGCGGCCGGCGGGAGGCGTACGAGTACCTCGACCGTACGTCGTCGCGCTTCCCGGCGGGCGAGGCCTTCACGGCGCTTCTCCGCGGGACGCGCGCGTTCTCGACCGTGGAAGCGCACCGGCTGACCGGCGGCGTCGCGTACGTCTACGTGGGCGAGGTGGCGGCGCGATGAGCTTCGCCTTCACCACGCCGGTCCGCTTTCAGGACGTGGACGGGGCTGGCGTTCTGTTCTTCGGGCGGATCTACGACTACCTCCACCTCGCCTACGAGGAGTTCTGGGTCTCGGGCGGCGTCGATCGCGCGTACTTTTTCACCGGAGCGCCCTGGGTTGTCCCGATCGCGCACAGCGAAGCCGACTATCGCGCGCCGATCCGTCATGGGGACACGATCACGGTGTCGATCGAGGTGACGAAGGTGGGGCGGGCCTCGTTCGAGCTTCGATACCGGGTGACCGGCCCGGGAGGTCCGGACGATCGGCGCGTCTCGGCGCGCACGGTCCACGCGTTCACGACGCGGGAGGCCGGCGGGCGCCTGAAGCCGACCGCGATTCCCGAGGAGTTACGGGTGCTTCTGCTTCGCCATCTCGTCCAGGAACCGCTCGCGAGCGACGCGACGTAGCACTTTCCCGCCCGCGTTACGGGGAAGCGCCGATACCACCATCACGTGCCGCGGGAGCTTCGGCGACGACAGGGCCGCCGCCCCGTGATCCCGAAGGCCCTCCAACGTGATCGACGCGCCCGCCCTGAGCGCCACGACCGCCGCCACTTCCTGCCCCCACTCGCTCGACGGAAGCCCCACCACGCAGACCTCGGCGATCGCGGGGTGCTTCGCCAGGACCTGCTCGACCTCGGACGGGGAGACGTTTTCGCCTCCCGTGGCGATGAGATCGTCGCGACGGTCCAGGACGACAAGTCGCCCGTGCCGGTCCCACGTCCCGACGTCGCCCGTGCGAAGCCAACGGTCCCGAAGCGCGGCCGCCGTCGCGTCTGGCTCTCCCAAGTAGCCGGCCATGACCGTCGGGCCGCGAACCACGATCTCCCCTTCGCTTCCCCGCGGAAGCGCTCGCCCCCCGGCGTCTTGGATCTCCACGCGCGTGAAGGGGAGCGGCCGTCCGGCGGTCGACAACCCCGACGGCCATTCAGAGGGGGAGAGGGTGGTGACCTGGGAACACGCCTCGGTGAGCCCATAGGTGGGCAGCGCCCGGAGCCCGAGCGCCGACGCCTCCTCGAGCGTCGCCTGTTCCACCGGCCCTCCGCCGATCAGCGCGGCGCGAAGGGTCGAGGGGAAGGGGCGGCCCCCGCGCGCGCGAAGGAGCCGCGCGAGCATCGTCGGCACCAGCGAGACGAGCGTGATCGCGTCGCCGTCGATCGCGCGGTTCATGGCGTCGGGCTCGAAGGGATGCTGCAACACCACGGCCGTTCCGTAGGCGGCGGAACGCGTGAGAATCGAGAGCCCGCCGACGTGATGAAGGGGGACCGCGCAGAGCCACCGGTCGCCGGCGCGGACCCCGAGATTCCTTCCGGAAGCGACGGCGCTCCAGAGGAAATTGCCGTGCGTCAAGACGGCCGCGCGAGGAGAGGCGGCGGTCCCGGAGGTGAAGACCACCGCGGCGGCCGCGTCGAGTCGGCGCGGCGGCGGCATCGCGTCGACCAGGGTTGCCGGCGACGAGGAAGCGGCCTTCGCGGCGGGCTCGGCGATCGACTCCGCGGTCAGGAGAAAATCGGTCTGCGCTTTCGCGCGCAAAAGTTCCCGCTCCGCCGCGGTGGCGCCGGCGGGGATGAACACCGGGAGGAGACCCACCCGGTGTGCCGCATGGACCGTGATGGCGAGAAGGGCCCCTTCCGAGGCGGGGAACTCGAGAGCGAGGTGCTCCCCGGAGCCCAAGCCGCGCTGAACCAGCGCCTCGGCGGCGGCGGAGACCGCGACCTCCAGTTCCGCGTAGCTCCACGCATGGAGCTCGCTCTTCAGCGCCAGTCGGTCCGGTTGCAAGGCGGCCCAGAAGCGGACGGGGTCGTGCGTCACGTTCACGCGCCGTCGCCCAGGAGCACCGGCTCCGTTCGGGCCATCGCCGCCGCGCGAAGGGCGGCGCCAAGGCCCGACTCGGTCGAAATCCCGATCGAGCCGGGCTGATCCGCGAATCCGGGCAGAAGGTCCTCCGCCAACGCGCTCCCCGTCGCGACGCCGTGATCCCGGCCGTCGGCCAGCGAGGCCGCAAGATGAAGCGCGGCGGCCCGGCCCACGGCCGACTCGACGAGCGACGTCACCGTGACCTCGACGCCGGCGTCTCGCGCGAGGGCGATGACGGCGTGGGCCGCCGCCAGCCCTCCAAGAGCCATCGGTTTCACGACGAAGACGTCGGCGGCCTTCAACGAGAGGAGCCGCCGCGCGGCCCGCCCGTCGGCGAGGGACTCGTCAGCGGCGATTCGGACGACTCCCGCCAGGGCGCTTCGAACCCGAGCCATGGCTTCCACGGCGCCCGCGGCGACCGGCTGTTCCGCGTAGTCGAGTTCGTACGGCGCGAACGCTCGCAGCGCGTCGATCGCTTCCCCTTCGCTCCACGCCTGATTCGCGTCGACACGGAGCGCAATCTCCGGGCCGATCGCCTGGCGAACGGCGCGGACGCGCTCGAGGTCCTGGGCCAGCGGAGCGCCTCCCACCTTGAGTTTCACGCATCGCGCGCCGTGCCCCACCGCCTCCGCGGCGGCGCGCGCGGCCCCGTCCGCGGGGAGGCGCGGAAGCGCCGCGTTCGCGCGCACGTGATCCGCCGCGCCCGCGCGGAGAAGCCGCGCGAGAGGAAGCCCCGCGCGCTGTGCCGCGAGATCGTGGAGCGCGACGTCGAGCGCCGCTCGGGCTCCTGGCGACGCCACGACGGGCGCCAGTCGGGGGAGGTCTTCGGCGGCGCCCAGGAAGTGCTCCGCCGGAAGACCGACCGCGTAACGCGCGGCGATCCGGAGCGCCGAGCGGCTCGAGGCCAGGGTCTCCATGCCGAAGCCGGGGAAGGGCGCGCTCTCTCCGATGCCGACCCGCCCTTCGTCGTCCTCCAGCGCCAGGAGGAGACCTTCCCGCACCCGTTGCGGCCCCAGCGGCGAGGGCCACGGTTCGCGGAACGGAAACCGGTAGGCGCCGATTCGAAGGCGAGCGATGGCGCCGGTGGCGGTGGTCACTTCCGCACCTGGCGCCTCAACGCCCCGGCCCCGAGACGGCGATCCCCGCCGCGAAGAGAAGCCCGAAGAGGCCGTGAAGGCGCGCGGTATCGACCAGCGCGTCGCTCCCCCACGCGCCCTCGTCGCGCGAAAGCACCTCCCCCAGCGTCCGCCACGCGAGGGACGCGGTGGCATAGGGAAGGAGTGCCGCCGCGGACAGGGACCCGCGAAGCCAGAGGGCAAGGGGAATCGCGAAGGCGACCGCGAGAAGGAGGCCGTACTCCGCTCGCGCGCCGCCGCCGCCCAGGATCACGGCCAACGTGCGCTTGCCGGCCGCGCGGTCCGACGTGAGGTCGCGGATGTTGTTCACGACCAGAATCGCGGTGCAGAGGGCTCCCACCGGGATCGCCACCAGGAAGACGGTGGGCGTCACCAGTCGCGCCTGCACGAAGTAGGTTCCGGCGACGGCGACGAAGCCGAAGAAGAGAAACACGGCCACGTCGCCGAGCCCGCGATAGGCCAGGGCCCAGCGGCCCTTCGTGTAGCCCACTCCCGCGGCGATCGAGACGAGCCCGATCGCGATCACGGGCCAACCGGCGTGGCGAGCCAGGTAGATCCCCAGGATCGTCGCGAGCCCGAACGCGGCGATCATCGCGCGTCGCACGGTCTCGACGGGGAGCCACCCGAGCGCCAGGACGCGCGGCGGCCCCCGCCTCTCGGCGCCGTCCACGCCCTTAGGGAAATCGTAGAGATCGTTCGCGAAGTTGGTGCCCACTTGGATCAGGAGGGCGCCCAGGAGCGCGGCGACGGCTGGTCCCAGGCGGAAGCGGAAGTCGCGGTACGCGAGCGCCGTCCCGACCAGGACGGGAACGATCGAGGCGACAAGCGTGGGGAGGCGCAACGCCGCGAGCCAGACCTGGACGGGGGAGGGGGCGGGGCGCGAGTCCGTCGGGGACGCCATGCTGGGCCGAGGGCGCGGCTAGGGGAGACGGCGGAACTTGGAGAAGTCGGGCTTCCGGCGCTCGACGTAGGCGTTTCGACCCTCCTGGGCTTCGGCCGACATGTAGTAGAGGAGCGTCGCGTTTCCGGCCAGCTCCTGAAGCCCCGTCTGGCCGTCACAGTCGGCGTTTAGCGCCGCCTTGAGGCAGCGGAGCGCCAGCGGACTCATCTCCAGCATTTCGCGGCACCACGCCACGGTTTCCTCCTCCAGCCGTTCGAGCGGAACGACCGTGTTGACCAGGCCCATCTGGAGCGCCTGCGCGGCGTCGTACTGCCGGCAAAGGAACCAGATCTCCCGCGCCCTCTTCTGGCCGACGATGCGGGCCAGGTAGGAAGAGCCGAACCCGCCGTCGAAGGAGCCCACCTTGGGGCCGGTCTGTCCGAACCGGGCGTTCTCGGCGGCGATCGTGAGATCGCAGACCACGTGGAGGACCTGGCCGCCCCCGACGGCGAAACCGGCGACCATGGCGACGACCGGCTTCGGTAGCGTTCGGATCTGGCGCTGGAGATCGAGTACGTTCAACCGCGGCACCTTGTCCTCGCCCACGTAACCGGCGTTTCCGCGGACCCGCTGGTCGCCGCCGCTGCAGAACGCCTCGTCTCCGGCGCCGGTCAGAATGACCACGCCCACCTCCGCGTCCTCCCGCGCCAGGTCGAACGCGGTGATCATCTCCTTCACCGTTCGGGGGCGGAACGCGTTCCGAACGTCGGGTCGGTTGATCGTGATCTTCGCGATGCCGTCCGCTTTCTCGTAGAGGACGTCCTGGAAATCGCGAGCGGCTTCACTCGCCGGCTTCCAGGCGAGCGCGGGTCGAATGGTCATGACGGTCTCCTTCACGACGTCGCCGGAGTTTCGAGGGTGGACCGTCCGGCGTCGCGCCGCTCGTCTTCGCAAGCTCCGCCGGCCGCGTCGGTCAGATGGTCGAGGAGCGCATGGGTGAAGCGCTCCGGCTGCTCCAGATGGACGTTGTGCCCCGCGCCGTCGATCACCGCGTGCGACGCGGCGCCGAAGCGGGGCGCGACGGACCGCGCCAGCGCGCCGTATTTCTCGTCGGCCGAACCGGTCACGAGTAGAACGGGGATCGACAGCTCGCCGAGGCGGTCCCCCACGTAGGGCTGCACGCCTTGCCCCGCGGCGCGGAGCGACGCCGAAAGCCCCGCCGGGCTGTTCCGGCGTCTGGCCCGATCCACCGCCTCCCGCGCGAAGACGGGAAGGGAGCGCTGGCTGGCGAAGAGGGGTTGCGCCGCCCACGAATCGGCGAACCAGTCGATTCCTCGCTCGACGATGGCGGCGGCGAAGGCGTCGTCGGCGCGACGGCGCTCGTCGCGTGCCGCGGCGTCGGAAAGGCCGGGCGAGGCGCTCTCCAGCGTCAGCGTCGCGGCCCGTGCGGGGAAGGTGAGCGCGGAGATCAGCGCGATCCTTCCCCCCATGGAGTAACCGAGCCAGTGGGCCCGGGGAACGGAGAGATCGTCCAGGAGGGAGACGAGGTCCCGCGCCGTCTCGGCCGCCGAGAAGCGTTCCATCGGCGCCGTCGCGCCGTCGATCCCCGTCGCGCCATGGCCGGGAAGGTCCGCGGCGACGACGCGGAATCCAGCCCCGGCCAGGACCGGCGCGATCTCGTTCCAGTCCTCGCTCGACCCGGCGAACCCGTGGAGCAGGAAAACAGCCGGTGCGTCGTCGGCCCCGGCGACGCGAAGGCCGTAGCGGAGTCCCCGCGCTTCCACCACGCGGAGCGCCGCGAAGTCGCCCGTCAAAGCGCCTCCTCCACGGCGCGGCGGACGGCCTCGGCCAGCTTCTCGTGCGCCGCCAGGTTCGCCGCACGGTCGGTCCGGACCTCCAGGATTGTCGTGGTTCGTGACGAGAGCGCCGCCGCCGCCCGTGCCGTCAGTTCCTCGGCGGTGAAGCAGACGGCGTGCGGCACTCCGTAGAGCGCGGCGGCGCGTCCAAGGTCGAGTCCGTGCGGCGTCCCGAAGTAGCGCTCGAAGACCGCGTCGTGCCGCGCCACGGGAAGGAAGGAGAAGATCCCGCCGCCGTCGTTCTGGATCACGACCAGCGTGGCGCGCGCGCGCCCCTCGCGGAGCGCGGCGAGCGCGTTCAAGTCATGATGGAAGGAGAGGTCGCCCACGACGGCCAGAAGCGGGGCGTCCGTGGCGGCGCTTGCGCCAAGCGCGCTCGAAACCACGCCATCGATGCCGTTCACGCCCCGGTTTCCGAGCGCGCGGATCCGCTTCTCGCTGGCGAGGGCGGAGAGGTCAAGGTCGCGGACCGCCATGGAGTTTCCCACATAGAGCGTGCCGCCGTCGGGCAGCGCCGCCAACACCGCGGGGAAGACGCTCTCCTCTCCAAGCGACGGCGCCCCAGCGTGGTGTCGCGCCAGCGTCTCGGCGGCCGCGCGGTCCGCGCGAAGAAAGGTCTCGCTCCACGACGGGAGCGGCTCCGCGCCCTTTTCCAACGCCACGGCCAACGCCTGGGCGGCCGCGGCCGGCTCGCCGGCCAGCACCTCGCGTGCGCGTCGAGAGGGGTCGCGCCAGGCGCCTCCCGAATCGATGGAGAGGTGGTAGGCCGACGCGTGGCGCTCCGCGTAGCGGTGATAGGCCTTCGACGTGAGCGCGGGGCCGAATTGGACGATCGCTTCCAGCGCGTTCGACTCGACGAAGCGGGGCGAGCGGAGAAAGAGGTCGTAGGAGGCGATCACGCGCGACCGATCGTGCGCGCCGAAGCGAACGCCCGAGAGAGGATCGGCCAGAAGCGGATAGCCGGTCGCCGCCGCCAAGCGCGCCACCGAGGCCGCGAACTCGGGCGATCCGTCCTCGGGACCGCAGACGATGACGCCGCGTCGCCGGGCCCGAAGCGAGCGCGCCGCCCGAGCGACCGCGGAAGGCGCCGGGGGGGTCGGCTCGGGGGCGGAGGAGGGCCCGAACGACGGCCCCGGTGTCGGTCTTGCCGACGGGGCCGTCGCTTCCGCCGGGATGGAGTCGGGGCTCGGTAGGAGCGGCTCGCGAAACGCGAGGTTCACGTGCACCGGGCCGGCGGGCGGCCCCCAGGCCGTCGCGACGGCGCGCGCCCCCAGCGACGCGATGTAGCGGATTCCCTCGGCGCCCGGCGTGGGGACGCCGGCCTCCGCGAACCAGCGAACGCCCGATCCGAAGAGCTTGATCTGGTCCACGGTCTGCGGCGCGCCCGTGTCGCGGAGCTCCGGAGGGCGGTCGGCGGTGAGCAAGAGGAGCGGCACGCGCGCGTGGAACGCCTCGAGCGCCGCGGGATGAAGGTTGGCCGTCGCTGTTCCCGACGTCGTCAGCACCGCGACGGGCCGTCGCGACGCCTTGGCCATGCCGAGGGCGAAGTAGGCGCCGGCCCGTTCGTCGATCGCGACGTGGACGCGTAGCCCCGATCGATCGAGGGCCAGCGCGATCGGCGCGCTTCTCGATCCAGGGGCGACGACCGCTTCGCGAACGCCCGAGTCCGCCAGCGCCGCGGCGAACGCGACGGACCAATGGAAGTTCAGCAGCCCCGTCGAGGCTCCCGCGTCGTCGTCGGCGCTCACGGCCGTGGTGGGGTCGGTCTGCCGCGCGTCAGGCGTCTTCGAAGGCATCGCGCATGACCGAGAGCTTTCCCTCGGCTTCCGTCCATTCGTGCGCCGGGTCGGATCCGGGAACGATCCCCGCCCCGGCCGCGAGGAGCGCGCGCCGTCCCGAGACGAACGCGCCGCGCAAGCCGACGGCGAAGTCTCCGTCTCCGCCCGCGGTCATCCACCCGATGGGGCCAGCGTACCAACCGCGATCGCCTGGCTCGTTCTCCGCAATCCAGCGAAGGGCCGCGTCGCGCGGACTCCCCGCCACGGAAGGTGTCGGGTGAAGCCGCCTTGCCAGATCGAGCACGTGCGTTCCCTTGGAGGTTCGGCCCTCGAGGCGGGTGCGAAGGTGGAGCAAGCGGCGGAGACGCTGGACCTCGGGCTCCGCGCCGACACGAAGCTCGGTCGTGAACGGCTCGATGGCCTCCCGGATGTGGCGAACGACGATGTCGTGCTCGCTTCGATCCTTCGCGCTCGCGATCAACCGCTTCATGGCCTCCGCCTCGAGAGCCGCCTCCGCGGGCCGCGTCGCGGTTCCCGCGATGGCGTCCGAGGCCACGCGCTGGCCGCGCAGCGTGACCAGGCGTTCGGGGCTGGCCCCCAGGAAGGCCCCACCCAATCCGAAGTCGAGGAGGAAGCGGTAGCATCCCGCGTGGCGCCGGCGCAACCGCTCGAGAAGTTCGAGCGCGTCGAACCCGATCGGAAGGTCGGAGGCGACGCGAAGGGCCAGGACCACCTTCTCGACCGTCCCCGCGGCGATTCCCAGAAGCGCTTCCCGCACGGAAGAGTCCCACGCGCCCCGTTCGGCCAGTCCCTCGTCCAGCGCGCCGCAGGGGATCTCGGCGCTCCATCCGGAACGCGGCGCGACGGGGAGCGGTTCGCCGGACGGTGGATCGTCCTCACGGCTCCAGACGATCCGGATCGTCCCCACGTCGGGGCGGCGATGTACGAGCACGCGCGGGACGACGAACGACGCGGGATCGAAACCAGATCCCCACGCGCCGTCGGGGGCGAACGCGAAGCCTCCGAGCGCGACGAGATAGCTCTCCGGGCGTGGCCCCCGCGGGGCTCCCGTCAACGTCGCTTCGGCGGCAAGTCGCGAGATCCAGGCGTGGGCGTCGTCGAAACGTTGCGACCCCGAGGAATGGAAGCGGGCGACGGCGCCCCACCCCAGCACCACCTCTCCGTCGGGGCTCTCCCAAAAGAAGATCGGGGTCGCGGGATCTTTCACGCGGGCTTGGCGTAGGAGCGCGAGGTCCACGTCCTCGTACGGGCCAATGCGGCCCGACAAGGCGGGGACCTCGACCTCGAGGGTCGTGGCGGCGGCCCCCCGCGACAAGCGCGCGTCTTCCGCCGCGCCGGTTCGGCTGCGGAGGTCGAGTCGCAGAGGAAGGGGAGACGTGGTTCGGCTGGTCACGGCGCCGCCGAGTATAGTAGATTGCGCCGATGATCGTCGCCCCCGCACTCGCCGCGCCCCTCCTGCTCGGATTCGCCCTCGGTCTCCGCCACGCGCTCGACGCCGACCACCTGGCGGCGATGGGAACGATCGTCGCGCGGGAGCGTTCCGTGCGCCGCGCCGCCATCCTGGGCGCTGTTTGGGGTGTGGGGCACAGCACCTCGCTCTTCCTGGCGTCCCTGCTCGTCATCGTCTGGCGTATTCCGTTTCCGCCGGCCCTCGCCCACGGGCTGGAACTCGGCGTGGCCGCCATGCTGATCGTGCTGGGCGTGCAATCGCTTGTCACGTTCACCAGGGGAGCCCCCGCGCGGGCCGGCGCCGCGGCCGGGCCCCTGCCGGGGCTTGCGGGGTCCACTCGTCGCCGCCCATTCCTCGTCGGGCTCGTTCATGGGCTCGCGGGGAGCGGCGGTTTGGCGCTCCTGGTGCTGCCTAGCCTTCCCGATTCGGGTTCGGCCCTTGCGTACGTGGCTCTCTTCGGGCTGGGTTCCGTGGGCGGCATGGCCCTTTGGAGCGCGGTTCTGTCGTTTCCGATCGGAAGGGTGGCCCGATCGAGCGGCTCCATGGCGCGGTGGGTTCCGGTCCTATCGGGCATCGTGAGCGTCGGTTGCGGGGTTGCCCTGGCGGTGCAACTCGCTTGACGCTCCCGACAGCATGTGACATAGTTCACAAAGTTTTTTCCGGCGCGTGTTTCACCGCGCCCTTCGGGCTCTAGGGAGACAACGAGACCAGCGGTGAGCTCCAAGACCGGAAGCCGCCTCCTCCCCCTTCTCGTGCTCGCGGTGCTGGGCGCGGGCGCGTGGGCGTTCTTCGACACGTTCAGCAACATCGGTTACGCGCCGACGCAGCCGATCCCGTTCAGCCACAAGCTCCACGCGGGAACCAACAAGATCCCTTGCCTCTACTGCCATTCCAACGCGGAACGCTCGCGCCACGCCACCGTGCCGGCGGCCAACGTCTGCATGAACTGCCATGGCGTCGTTGCCACGGACAAGCCGGACATCCAGAAGCTTACGAGCCTGGCTCAGGCGAATCAGGTCGTCCCCTGGGTTCGGGTGCATCGCCTTCCCGATCACGTCTATTTTCCGCACAAGTGGCACGTCGCGAAGGGAATCGCCTGCCAGGAGTGCCACGGCGAGATCGAGACGATGGACGTCGTGAAGCAGGTCCAGCCGCTCAAGATGGGTTGGTGCATCAGCTGTCACCGCCAGAATCAGGCGACGCAGGAGTGCAGCTCATGCCACATGTAGACGGCAACGGGCAAGGGCCGGTCTCCGAAGCGTCTCCGCCCCCGCGCTACTGGACGAGCGTGGCCGATCGGGACGGGGATCCGGAGCTTCGCGCGCTCCAGGCGCGCGAGTTCCGCACGCCGAGCGAAACGGCGACCGAAATTCCGTCCCGTCGCGACTTCCTGAAGCTCCTGGGCGCCGGAGCCGCGTTCGCCGCGGCCGGCTGCGCTCGGAAGCCGGTCGAGAAGGTGCTTCCGTACGTGAAGGCGCCGGAAGAAGTGACGCCCGGAAACGCGGTGTTTTACGCCTCGACGTGCGGGGAGTGTCCGGCCGCGTGCGGCGCGCTGGTGAAGACGCGCGAAGGGCGCCCCATCAAGCTCGAGGGGAATCCCGACCATCCGCTGACGCAGGGAAGACTCTGCGGCCGCGGCCAGGCCTCGCTCCTGAACCTCTACGATCCGGATCGGCTGAAGGCGCCCGTGATGGTGGACCGCGCGACCGGCAAGGCCCGCGCCGGCAACTGGGGCGAGATCGACCAGAAGACAACGCGCGCGCTCCAGCAGGCGGCCGAGCAGGGCAAGATGGTCGTCTTCCTCTCCAGCACGTTGACCAGCCCCTCCTCGGGCGCCCTGATCGGCGAATTCCTCTCGACCTTCTCCTCCTCCGAGCACGTGGTCTACGACGCTGTCTCGAGCGACGCCATCGCCCGCGCGCAGGAACTCTCCTACGGCGAGCGCCTTCTCCCCGGCTACGACTTCGAGCGGGCCGAGCTGGTCGTCTCCCTGGGGGCCGACTTCCTGGGCACCTGGCTCTCGCCGGTCGAGTTCGCCCGCGCCTTCTCCAAGCGCCGCCGTCCCGAGTCGGGCGCCATGGGTCGATTGGTGGCCATCGAGCCCTCGCTGAGCGTCACCGGCACGAACGCCGATCAGCGAGTTCGCGTCCGCCCCGAGCATCTCTACCCGGTGGCGATGGCGATCGCGAACGAGCTCCTGGTCCGCGATCCGCGCGGCGCGCTGGCCGGCGACGCCTCCGTGGCGAACGCGCTGCGCGCCTACCCGGCGGACCGCGTGGAGTCGGAGGCGGGCGTCACGCAGGGCACGTTGACGGCGCTGGCGAACGAGCTCTGGGAGGCCCGCGGGCGCGGATTGGTCGTCGCGGGCCCGCAGGCGGCGCCGGCGACCCACGCGGTGGCGCTTCAGGTGGCGGTGAACGTGATCAACAGCGCCCTCGGGAACGAGGGGGCCACGGTGAACGCGGCGGCGTCGTCGCGCCAGGCGCAGGGATCGGAAGAGGCGATGACCCGCCTTGTCGACCGGATGCGCGCGGGCGATGTGGGGGTGCTGCTGGTGCACGGAGCGAACCCGGTCTATACGCTTCCCGCCGCCGTCGGGTTCAACGATGCGTTGAAGCGGGTTCCCTACGTCCTCTCGTTCGCCGATCGCGTCGACGAAACCGCCGTGCACGGTGACGCCGTGGCGCCGGGCACCCATTTCCTCGAATCATGGAACGACCACGAACCGCGCCGCGGGATTCGGAGCCTGACCCAACCGGCCATCGGGCCCCTCTACGACGTGCGGCCGTTCCAGGAATCGCTCCTCGCGTGGGGCCGCTACGTGGGGAAGGGGCCGCTCGCCTCGGCCACCTCGAGCTGGCACGACTGGCTCCAGGCCCGGTGGCGGAGCGAGGTCTACCCCGCCGCCGACGCCGTCGCGCCGTTCCCCCTCTTCTGGGAGGGCGCGCTTCGCACCGGGGTCGTCACCCTGGGCGCGCCGGCCGCGACGTCACGGCCCTTCCGATCGGCTTCCGTCACGGCCCTCCCGGGCTCCGGGGAGGCGAACGGCGCCGCGGGTTCGCCCGGGCGCCTCGAAGGCACGCTGAGCCTCGTTCTCTACGCGCCGAACTCGATCTACGACGGCCGAAGCGCCAACAACGCCTGGCTCCAGGAGCTTCCCGATCCGGTGTGCAAGGTGACCTGGGACAACGTAGCGCTGATCTCGCCATCGCGCGCCCGGCAGCTTGGACTGACCGGCCCGACGGAGAGCGTGCTCGAGGGTGAAGTGATCGTCCTCGACGCGGGGCACGCCAAGGTGGAGCTTCCGGTCCAGATCCAGCCCGGGCTTCATCCGGACGTGGTCGCCGTGGCGCTGGGGTACGGGCGGAGCGCGGCGGGTCGCGTGGGGAACCGCGTCGGCCAGAACGGGTTCGCCCTCGCGGAAGCGACCGGAGGTCGGATCGGCATTGCCGGAATCCCAGTTCGCGTCCAGAAGACGGGACGCAGGGCCCCCGTCGCCGTCACGCAAGGACACCACCGCACGGAAGAGCGCCCGATCATTTACGAGACGACGTTCGCCGAGTACCAGAAGGACCCCCACTCGGGGAACGAGTCGCACGGGCATCTCCCCAGCATGTGGACCCGGCACAAATACGCGGGCCACCGGTGGGGCATGGCGGTCGATCTGACGTCCTGCACCGGGTGCAGCGCCTGCATGGTGGCCTGCCGCACCGAGAACAACATTCCGGCCGTGGGGAAGCAGGTCGTGCTGCAGGGGCGCGAGATGGACTGGATCAGGATCGACCGCTACTACTCCGGCGATCCCGAGAGCCCCGAGGTGGTTCATCAGGCGATGCTCTGCCAGCACTGCGAGAACGCGCCGTGCGAGACCGTGTGCCCCGTCCTCGCGACAACGCACTCGTCGGAGGGGCTGAACGTCCAGACGTACAACCGCTGCGTCGGCACCCGCTACTGCTCCAACAACTGTCCCTACAAGGTGCGGCGTTTCAACTGGTTCGAGTACAGCCGCGTTCCGGAA
>Ga0247727_10012606_pt1 | contig 14466 bp, 12 predicted proteins | sample WisWelCaveWW1625_FD_202498 | JGI IMG/M metagenome (GOLD analysis project Ga0247727, IMG submission 202498) | Biofilm microbial communities from Wishing Well Cave, Virginia, United States - WW16-25 | ecosystem: Environmental > Aquatic > Deep subsurface > Groundwater > Cave microbial mat | place... | reverse complement strand
CCTTGTCCTCGAAGAGCTTCAGGACCTCGGCTTCGAACTCGTCCGGTTTGTTGGCGTGGTAGCGGTAATTGGCGCTGGTCAGTTTCAGGCGGACGCCGGTGGCCCTCTCGAACTTCTCGCCCGTCTTGCGCGCCCACACGGCGGGGATGAAGTTTTTGTAGGCAAGCCCGGTCCGGTTGATGGCCGGCTGGTGGTCCGAGACAACATCCTTGCCGGCCAGCAACAGCGCATGCACGAGTTTGTCCTGCGGCGATTTCGGGGGTTGCGAAAGATCGTACTTGGCGATCTCGAGATATTTTTGCGTGATCTCTTTTTCGAAGATCTGTGGGGTGAAGCCTTTGTCGACGAGGTCCGGATTATTGATCTCCACCTGATGTTTCGCCATGACGGTCCGTCCGGCTTGAATCATTTTGACCAGCAGGTCGGCAACTTCCGATTCGCCGGCCGCGGCCGCCGGCAGAGGAGACAGCGATCCGAGACAGAGGAGCAGACCTGCCACAATGTATGTCGGAGAGAACGTACGCATGGAATCTCCTTCAAATCCGTCAGTTGGCGCACTCACTGAATGGCCTATATAGCGAAAATGCGATAAATGCACAAGAGCGGAGTGTATTGTAGAAAAAGGAATCCGTAATACACAACCTGACCGGAACACTCGATCAGGAGCCGAACAAGTCCAATTGAGGCTGCGCCGCGGCAGGCGAGGTAGGGGCAACTGACGCCGGCACAGCCTGCACCACAGGCGTATCCATCCGGTCCAGATAGGCTCTCAGTTTTTTGAAATCCTCGTGCAAGGTTTCCAGTAGGTTGCCTTGATGCAGCGCCGCGGCCGGATGGAGCAGGGGAAACACCGTAAAACGTTCCAGCTTGATCGCCGCCCCCTTCACCTTCGTGATCGGCACCTTCTTTCCCAGGATCGTCTGCGTCGCCCAATTGCCCAGCGTGCAGACCAGCTTGGGATTGATCAGCTCGATCTGCTGCAGGAGAAACGGCTTGCAGGTCTCGACTTCATCCTGCTCCGGGTCGCGGTTGTTCGGTGGGCGGCATTTGATCACGTTCGCAATATAGACCTGTGAGCGCGACAATCCGGCAGACTCCAGGAGTTTATCCAGGAGCTTCCCTGCTGCACCCACAAACGGCTCGCCTTGCCGATCTTCATTGAACCCCGGTGCCTCGCCCACGAACATGATGCTGGCGGTGGGGTTCCCTGTGCCGAAGACCACCTGACTTCGGCCCAGTTTCGCGAGCTTGCAGCACTGACAATTGTGGAGGGAGACGCTCAGTTCCTGGAGGGTCATGCGCAGAATCTTAGGCGCGGTCTGAAAGCTTGTCAATGGAGCAAGATGCGAAGAAGCGGAGTCCGTTTACATCACCGCCCAATTCTCTGCCTAGCGTCCTAGCCGGGGAGATCACAACATGGCAGGCTTGACAGGGCATGGGGGCGAGCGTAGGCTTCATTTTTCCACTTAGATTCTATTCCTAACTACTTGCTGACTGGTAAGGAGGAGCCATGCCCGAGCAGCCTGAGAAGCCGGAAAAGTCTGCACAGTCCGAGAAAGCCATCACCCTGGACGTCCAGCTCGCGTCGGGAAATCCCACCGAGCAGCCCATGATGGCCAACTATACCGCTGTGAGTGTGGCGCAGGGGATCGCCCACGTGGATTTTGGATTCATCGAGCCCGCGCTCTTCGGCGCGTTGGGGCGGGCCATCCAGCAAAACAAACCGATTCCAAAGGGCGTCCGTGGCATGCGCACGGCGCGCATTGCGCTGCCGCTGGACGCGCTCGTACGGCTGCAGCAGCAATTGCAGCAGACACTCATGAATCTGCGCCGCCAGGCGGCGCCGCGCAAGGGAGAACCCAAAGGGTAGGCGTGAGGTGGAGAGGGGTCGCACTGGCGTTGTTCTGGCTCGGTGCGACGGCGGCAAGCGAGACAGGACCGGCGCCGAACAATGAGTCGTTCGAAATCGGGTGGCCAGTTGCCTGTCAGCTCGGTGAAACCTGCTGGGTGGCCAACTATGTGGACGTGGATGCTGGAAAAAGCGCGAAGGACTTTCGTTGCCAGGGTCGGTCGTATGACGGGCATGATGGGGTGGACATTGCCATTCGAGATACAGCGGTCATGGAGCAGGGCATGACCGTTCTCGCGGCAGCTTCGGGAGTTGTCCGGCGCGTGCGTGATGGTGTCGAAGATCGCGCGCTTACCGACGAGACATCCAGGCGCGCGGTTGCCGGACACGAATGCGGCAATGGTGTGGTCGTGGATCATGGCAATGGGTGGCAGACGCAGTATTGCCATATGAAGCGCGGAAGCCTGCTTGTGAAGGAAGGTAAACGGATTACCGACGGACAGTCGCTCGGTCAGATCGGTCTCTCCGGCAAGACGGAATTTCCCCACCTGCATTTCACCGTGCGGCATGGGAAGCAGGTTGTGGATCCGTTCACGGGACAGCCGATGAACGCCGGATGCGGCATCGAGGGGAAACCGCTCTGGCGCGCGGATGCGCAGGTGGCCTATGAAGAGAGTGCGCTCTACAACGCAGGCATCGCCGGCGGATCGCCCGATGTTGACATGATACGAAGCGGCCATGCCGACAACATGACGCCGAATGCGCAGTCTCCGGCGTTGGTTCTGTGGGTGGATATCCTGGGTGTCGAAGCAGGCGATCAGATTGAGTTTCGCCTGACAGGTCCGGACAACAAGCTGGTGCTTGAGTCAGAGCAGCATGTGGATCGCCGACAGGCACGCCGGTTCGTCTATGCCGGCAAGAAACGGCAGGACGCAGTACCGTGGATGTCGGGGGTCTACACAGGGCAGGTCACGCTCAAGCGCGCGGAGAACGGTCAGATTGCAGAACACCATATCAGCCAGACTGCGACGATCAGTAACGATAGGGCCAGATGATCAGTCAGCGTCCGCAGAATGGAGAATGATTGCAACATAGATTGTAGCGCGGCATGGCGGATTCACAGCAACCTCAAATGGAGATGAAACAAGGAAGGGCGCCGGAAGGCGCCCCTTCGTCGTTAGCCGACAGGGGGCTGCTCTGCCTGTTGCTCCTCGCGCGGTACTTTGGCGTGCCGGTGAATGGCGATCAGTTGCGCCATCAATTCGGCGAGCCGAGCAAGACGCTGTCCGATACGGATCTGTTGCGTGCCGCCGGGCACCTGGGGTTCAAGGCTGGCCTCGTGAAGAGTGCTTGGGCCAAACTGACTGGTACCCCATTGCCGGCCATGGCCAGGATGAACGACGGCGGCTATATCGTCGTGGCCAAGGTCGAAGCCGATAAAATCCTCGTCCAGGATCCGCTGGTGCCCCGGCCAGCCATCCTGTCCCGTCAGGCCTTTGAAGAGCAGTGGGCCGGCGAATTGTTGCTGGTGACCAAGCGCGCCGGGCTGCGCCCCGAGGATTGGCGGTTCGACTTTACCTGGTTCATCCCCGCGATCGTGAAATATCGGCGGCTGCTCGGCGAAGTCTTGATCGCCTCGTTTTTCCTGCAAGTGTTCGGGCTCCTCACACCGCTCTTTACCCAGGTCGTGATCGACAAGGTGCTGGTCCACAAGGGGCTCACCACGCTGCACGTGCTGACAATCGGCATGATCTCCCTGGCGCTGTTTGAGGCCATTCTGGGCGGACTGCGGACCTATCTGTTTTCACATACGACCAACCGAATCGATGTCGGGCTCGGCGCGCAGTTATTCAGGCATGTCTTGGCGCTGCCGCTGTCCTATTTTGAAGCCCGGCGGGTCGGCGATACGGTCGCGCGTGTCCGTGAACTGGAGCATATCCGGCAGTTTCTCACGAGCAACTCCGTCACCGTGGTGCTGGATCTGCTGTTCACGGTGGTGTTTCTTGGCGTGATGCTGTTCTACAGCGTGACCTTGACGCTGGTGGTGCTGGTGACGATTCCCCTCTATGCCGTCCTCTCGGTCGTCATTACACCGGTGATTCGAGCCAGGCTGAATGAGAAATTCAACCGCGGGGCTGAAAATCAGGCGTTTCTCGTCGAATTCATTTCCGGCATCCAGACGGTGAAGGCCATGGCGGTCGAACCGCCGCTACAGCGCAAGTGGGAGGAGCAGTTGGCCGCCTACGTGCAGGCCAGTTTCCGGGCGACCAGCCTGATCACTGTGACGAGCTAGGTGGCGTCCTTCATCCAGCGCGCGACGACCATCGCGATCCTGTGGGTCGGGGCCTATCGGGTGATGGGCGGGGATTTGAGCATCGGTCAGCTGATTGCATTCAACATGCTGGCGGGACAGGTGACGAGCCCGATGCTGCGGATTGTGAACCTCTGGCAGGAATTTCAGCAGGTCGGGGTATCCATGCAACGGTTGGGCGATGTCCTGAACACGACGCCGGAGCCGGCCTATAACCCCAGCCGGACGACGTTGCCGAAGCTGGCCGGCCGGGTGGAGTTCGACCAGGTGAGCTTCCGGTATCGGCCCGATGGACAGGAAATTCTCCGCAAGGTTTCGCTGGCCGTCGAGCCGGGGAAGGTCATCGGCCTCGTCGGGCGGTCGGGATCCGGCAAGAGTACGATCACCAAACTCGTGCAACGGCTCTATATTCCGGAGCGGGGACGGATCTTGGTTGACGGCATCGATCTCGCCCAGGTGGATCCTGCCTGGCTGCGCCGGCAGATCGGCGTCGTGCTGCAGGAAAATTTTCTCTTCAACCGCACGGTGAGGGACAACATCGCGCTCGCCGATCCCGGCATTCCCATGGAAGTGGTGGTTCAGGCGGCGAAATTGTCCGGTGCTCACGAGTTCATTCTTGAGCTGCAAGAGGGCTACGACACGATGGTCGGAGAGCACGGCTGTTCGCTCTCGGGCGGCCAGCGACAACGGATTGCCATTGCGCGGGCACTGGTCACGAATCCACGCATTCTGATTTTCGATGAAGCCACGAGTGCCCTCGACTATGAATCGGAAGCCATCATCCAGCGCAACCTGGGGCAGATTTGCAAGGGGCGCACGGTGTTCATCATCGCGCACCGGCTCAGCACAGTCCGCCCGGCAAATTGCATCTGTGTGATTGAAAAGGGAGAGGTGGTCGAGCGGGGAACGCACGAGGAACTGATCCGTCGAGAGGGCTACTATGCGCGGCTCCATCAGTTGCAGGACCATCCTTTGGGGATCATCGCCGGCGCTGCCGAACAGGCGAGATAGAACATGAACACGTTCATGACGTATAGGGTCTATTCAATTGAATAATCTCATTCAGATCCTGTCCAGATATGTGGATGTCTGGAAGGCAGCCAGAGAAGACGAAAAACGGCAGCCCTCGCGCATCGTGCCGCAAGGCAAGGCTGCGGAGTTCCTTCCGGCGGTGCTCGAGATTCAGGATGCGCCGCCTTCGCCGATCGGTCGCGCCATCGCCGGGACGATCATACTCGTGTTCATGGCGGCCATCCTCTGGTCCAGTGTCGGCACGATCGACATTGTGGCGATGGCCCAGGGCAAGACGATTCCCAGCGGCTATTCGAAAGTCGTTCAGCCGCTGGACAGCGGGGTGATTACGGTCATCCATGTGCGGGATGGGATGGAGGTCACGAAGGGCGATCCGTTGATCGAACTCGATCCGACCCAGGCGGGCGCCGACCGCGAGAAAGCCTCCAACGAGTACCATTCCTCGCAACTCGATGCCGCCCGCTTGCGCGCCTTGCTCACCGGGAGCGACCGCTTTGAGGCGCCTGCAGGATCGAACCCCAAGCTCGTCACGGTGCAGCAGCAGATGTTGCGGGACCAGTTGGCCGAGTATCGGGCGCGGGTTGAAGCGGCCCGGCACACGATCGACCAACGCAAGGCGGCGGTGCAAGTGATCAAGGAAAATGTAGGGCGGCTGGAGGCCACCGTGCCGATCGAAGAGCAGCGGGCGCAGGCTTACAGAAAGCTGCTCGAAGAGAAGTATGTCTCTGAAATGGATTATCTCCAGTTCGAGCAGCAGCGGATCGACAAGAAACAGGAACTGGCTGGGCAACGGCATCAACTCAAGCAAAATCAGTCGGCCCTCGCTGAGGCAGAGAAGAACTATCAGGCCCTGATGTCGGAATTTAAAAAGACGCGCCAGCAGGAATTGTCCGACGCGGAAACCAAGGCCAATTCATTGGTGCAGGAATTTGTGAAAGCCAGCCAGAAAACCGGGCTGCAACGGCTGGTAGCCCCGATCGACGGGGTTGTCCAGCAGTTGGCCGTCCATACGGTTGGTGGGGTGGTCACGCCGGCCCAGCAGCTGCTCGTGGTCGTGCCGAAAGAGCATCAACTGGAAGTCGAAGCCTGGGTGGAAAACAAGGACATCGGCTTTGTGAAGAAAGGCCAGCCGGTCGAAATCAAGGTCGAGTCCTTTCCCTTCACCATCTACGGCATCATCCAGGGCAAGGTAGTCAGCGTCTCCGACGACGCTGTGCCGCAGGAAAAAGTCGGCCTGATCTATGCCGCCCGGGTCAGCATGGACCGTTCGACGATGCAGGTGGAAGGAAGGGAAGTGCGGCTTTCGCCTGGCATGGGCGTCACCGCCGAAATCAAAACCGGCCAGCGACGGTTGATCGAATTCTTCTTGAGTCCGCTCTTGAAGTCCGTCCAGGAAAGCGCACGCGAGCGGTAACTCTCGCATGCTCTGAGCGATCTGCTTACTCTTCTTTCTCGACAATCATGTCCGCGCAGCGGGTGCCGCTAACGATGGCACTCTCCAGTGTGGCCGGCAGGCCTGTGTCGGTCCAATCGCCTCCAATCAACAGATTCTGGAACGGACTTTGCGGCAGGGGACGGTGGACCCTGGCGCCGGGGCTCATGGTAAGAAAGGCGCGCGGTTCCCGGACAATCTGGCTGTCGAGCAGTTTGATGGCCTCCGATCCCGGATAGGCATAGGCCAGTTCATCGAGCGCCAGCGCGATGAGATCCTGGTCCGTCCGTTCGAGCAATTCCGGTTTGCCGGTGGCGACCAGGGAAATGAGTGTTCCGCTGCGACGCGGTCCGGGCCGGCTCACCAGCCAGTGAAAGGTCCGCCGCGCAAAGAGCACCACGCGCGGCGCCTGGAGGGCGGTGTCGATCCGCAGATGGACGGTCAGCGCCGGCGAGTCCGAGAGCTGCGTGAGCTGCTGAAAATAGGAATAGTGCGTGAGCACCCGCTCCGGCAGGATTGCCGTCAGATGTTGATGCGGCAGCGCCATGACATACTGGTCGGCGGTGAGGGTGGCGCCGTCGCGCAGCCGCACGCCGGTCACCCGGTTGTTCTCGATCTGGAGCAGGACTGCAGCGGCATTAAACTTGATGGCCGCGCCTGCCTGGGCGAGACGGGCGGCGAGTGGTGCCAGCAGGAGGTCGTGCAGGGTGTCGGTCGGAACGGCGAGGCGTGCGTGGCGGCGGGCGGTGAGAAAGCAGCGCGTGAAGACGCTGACGAGCGCCGCGGCCGATACGGTGGCTAAGTCGTCTCCAATTAGAAAGCGGGCAAGCGGCGTCCAGACGTCTGCGCGCGCGCGTTCCGATTGCTTCCGTTCCGCCAACCATTCTTCCGCGGTCCGTTGATCGAGATTCTGCGGCAGGGCGGGATCGCCTTCCCAGCTTCGCTCGATGACATCCAACAGCCGCCAGCGGTCTGTCAACGGCAGCCCACCGAACAGCAGCAGGCTGATGATTGTGTGAAAGGGAGCGGGGAGCCAGGGTTGCATCAGACACGCGAGGCGCCCACCGGGAAGCAGAAATTCGAGTCGGAGGTCTTGCGACGGTACCGTGAGATCAGCCGTTCCAAGTTCTTTCAGAAGGGCCCCCGTTGAGGTCTGGTACCCCATGAGGATCGGAGGGATTGCGTCGAACCGGCCGGCGTCGGCGCCGCTGGCGAGCAGGCGGCCGCCCAGCCGCTCGCTCCGTTCAATGAGCGTAACGGCATAACCTTGCGTGGACAGTCGCCATGCGGCGGTGAGTCCTGCCGGGCCGCCGCCGATAATCAGCGCCGTTCGGGGCATGTCAGCAGGATGTTGAAAAAGACCGCCAGCTTTGTTCTCGCATCGCTCGGACCCTCAACGTACCGAAAGGAGTACGTCTCGGGCCCTCGCTCGCTGCGGCCTCGCTGGACGGTCTTTTTGACCATCCTGAAAGATGTGCGGATGAACCCACGAATTCTGATACTTTCACGGTCACCTCGTTATGTCGTGTTCCGCTAGTTGGTCATGTCAGCATGTTTCGCAGCCACACGTTGGCGGCAATGGCCAGACGTGAAACAGGCGGCACGCTGATGCGCGAGTCGAACACGCGGTAGCCGGCTTGTTCGATGCGAAGCAGGATGCGTTCGTAGACCCCGCGCATCATCTCGGCAGGGGTCAGGGCTTTCCGATCGGCGCGCGGCAGGCGTTCTAAAATCGTGCGGGCCTTGTCGTAACATTCATGTGCACGCGTGCATTGAAAGGCCATCAGACTGTTGAAGCGTGGCGAGTAGTGGCGTTGAAGCAACTGTTCCTCGGTGCACCCGAATCGCGTGAGATCCTCCAGGGGAAGATAGACGCGGCCGCGATCCGCGTCCGTCCCAAGGTCGCGCAGGATATTGGTGAGCTGGAACGCCATGCCGAGGTGGATGGCATAGTCTTTCGCCCGAGGGTCCCGGGTGCCGAAGATGTGCAGGCAGATGAGCCCGACGACGCAGGCGACGCGGTAGCAGTAGCGGGAGAGTTCGTCGAAAGTGATGTAGTGCGTCGTCGAGAGGTCCATTTCGACGCCGTTGATGAGTTCGTCAAAATATTCTTTCGGGATGCCCAAGTGCCGGACATGGCCGGCCAGGCTGATGGCGACGGGATGCGTGGGGGTGCCGCCGTAGACCGCAGCCACTTCGGCGCGCCATTGGCTGATGGCCTTCCTGGGATCGCTGCCGGGCGGCGCCTCGTCCACGGCGCTGTCCACTTCCTTGCAGAACGCGTAGACGGTGTACATGGCGTCGCGCCGCGCGGCGGGCAGGAAGAAAAAAGAATAGTAAAAATTGCTGCCGCTGCGTTTCGTGATGGCGGTGCAGTAGGCCTGGGCTTCGGACGAGGTCATGACTTTAAGGCGGAGCGTTTGCGGGTGGAGGCGGTTTTTTGTTCAAGGCGCTGGACGGCCTCGGGACCGGCCGCCTGCTGAAGAGCGGGATGGAAGCAGGGGGCCAGGATTTCAATGCCGTCGATCAAACGCGGTCCCGGGCGATTGAAATAGGAGGCGGCGTCCACCAGAAAGACGCGCCCGTGCTTGACCGCCGGCAGTTTCTTCCAGCATGTGCGTTTCGTGAGGCGATCCAGTTCCTGCCTCGTGCGGGCGATTGAGAATCCGCAGGGCATGATGATCAGCACGTCCGGCTTCGCCGCCTGCACCTGTGCCCACGTGATCTGCACGGACGGGGAACCCGGCGTACCCAGGACATCGACGCCCCCGGCACAGGCGACCATTTCGGGCACCCAATGGCCGGCGGAAAAGAGCGGATCGAGCCATTCGAGGCAGACCACGCGCGGGTGCCTCTCCGCGTGCGCGACCTGCAACAACACGGCTTCCAGTCTGGCCCGGAGCTGATCGATTAGATTTGTGGCTTCCAGCGACCGTCCGATCGCCGCGCCGATCCGCTCGATGTCGGCGAGCACCTCGTCGAGCGTCGAAGGGCTCAAGGAGAGCACGCGCGGCGGGGAGGGCAGCACGCGAAGGGCGTGCCGGAGCTGTGCCGGGGTGATGGCGCACGCATGGCACAGATCCTGGGCAATGACGAAATCCGGCCGCACGCGGGTGAGCATGGTTTCATCCAATTCGTAGAGCGGCCGGCCGGCATGCAGAGTGGTGCGGACGTGGTGGTCAATGTCGCGGCTCGGCAGTCCGGCCTCCACCGTCGAGCGGACCAGCACCGGCTTCGTCCGGATCTCCGGCGGGTAGTCGCATTCATGGCTGATGCCGACCAGGTGCTTGGTGCGTCCCAGCATCGCCACCACTTCGGTCGCTCCCGGAAGCAACGAGCAGATTCTCATCGTTGGTCGTGCCGTGCGGCATCCGTCGGCCAGAGCCTGGCTTGCAGGTCCGGCCATTTCACGTCGGCCAGGGAGTGCGTGAGCGCATCGGCCTCATGCAGATCCTGAACCGTGTGCGTGTTTGTCACGGCCAGGACCTTCATGCCGGCTGCGCGCGCCGCTCGAATGCCCGGGATGGAATCTTCGATGACCAGGCAGTCGTCCGGGGCCAGCCGGACCTGCCCGGACCGCGAGGCGCGGTTGAGCGAGGCCAGGGCGTGGACGAACGGTTCGGGGTCGGGTTTGCCCTGGCGGACATCTTCGGCGCTCGTGATGTGCTCGAACTCTTTGCGGATGCCCGCGCATTCGAGGACGTACTCGATCTCGTTCCGCAACGCGCCGGACGCGATGGCCAGGCGGTGGCGGGAGGCGGCGTCGCGGACCAGTTCACACACGCCCGGGAAAATGATGAGATTTTGTTTGATGTGATCGAGGTAGGTCTGGGCTTTTCTGGCCACCAGGTCGTCGATCGTCTTGTCTGAGGGAGATTGGCCGTGAGTCGTGAAGAATGTGCGGAAGCAGCCCTTGTCGTCGTACCCTAAATATTCGGCGTAATATTCCTCGGGGCTCAGGAAGAATCCCTGTTCGCCCAGGACCCGCTGAAACACGGCCAGATGGATGGGCTCGCTGTCCGCCACGACGCCGTCGAAATCAAAAATGATCGCACGCAGCATGCGCCCTCACCGCATTGGAGGCACTGGAGCGACATTATACACGGGGCGTCCCCCGCGCAGGCAAGGCAGGTTCCGCAGTGAGAACGGGGAGCGGTTACTTGGCGACGAGGTGTTTTTCCGCCACCCAGCCGGTTGCGCCCTGTTCCGTACGAACGGAGTAGACCCACGCCATGTTTTGCAGGTCCGTATCCAGCACGACCAAGGTCGAACCGGGCGCGGCGGTTGCCGTTCCTGGTTTCTTGCCTGCTGAATCGGGGGTCAAAGGGGTCGGAGCAGAGGTAGCGACTTTTTCCCCTTCAATGAACTTTGGCGTTGAGAGGGCTGGAATGGCTGACGCCCCCGGCTTTGGCGCGGATGCAGGTATCGTTGCAGGGGCTGGAGCAGGTGCTGGGCTGCCCGCCACGACTGCAGGCGCAGCCGGAGCCGGAGCAGGAACCGGGACACTTGCCGCGCTTGCAGGCGCTGGTGCTGGAGCCGATGTTGCCGGCTTTGGCGCAGCCGGAGCAGGTGCTGGTGCCGGCGCGCTCGCCACGGTTGCAGGTCCTGGTGTTGCCGGTTTGGGAGTTGCGGCAGGTGCAGCTGGAGCCGGCGCGGGCACGGCTGGGACAGCGGAAGCCTGCGCAGGAGCCGGCGTTGCGGCCGGCGCCATGGCTGTCGCTGGGGCCGGAGCAACTCCAGGGGCTGCTGGCTGAGCTGGCACTTGAGCCTGAGCTTTAGCCGGAGCCGCCGGCTTCGCAACCCTGAGTGTCAGTTGAGGAGGCGGCGCTTCTCCTGGCGCTTCGCCGAGCAGGTTCATTAAAATATCTGGATTGACTGCGAGGTATCCACCACCACCGGCGATGACGAGGATCAACAGTACAAAAAGAATGCGTTCTTTCCCGCTTGGCGGCGTGGAGCCTTGTTTTCCGGGAGGGCCGAGGACGACGGTCTTGTCCATGTCCTGTTGGTTCGGATCGGAAGCAGGTGCCGGTTCTTTGGCAAAGAAGATGCTCCATCCTGGGAGTACATTGATCGGAAGCGCAAGACCGGACGCGACGCTCATCAGACCCTCCTTACGTCTATCGGTAGAACGCTGGGCGTGTAAATAACACTATCCGCCTGTTCTGTCAAACATTCTCGTTGGTTATGAACATAACGCTGTGTGAAGCGTAAAACGGCTAAATGGTAAAGCCGGCATAGCCGACCACGCGAGCGCGATCTCCACCCTGGTCTGCAGAAGTGGCATAGCGGACAAGTGTCGCGCTGGTTGCGCCCAGCGCGCGGGCGGCGTGAAGGACGGCCAGGGTCGGAGCGATGCCGCACATGGAAATACCATGCGTGGTCACGGCTGCATCGAGCCCGTGTGGATCCAGTCGCTTGATGGCGTCAAGCGCATGGCGGTCCTTTTCTCTCGTGATCGCATCCGACTCGTAGTGGTTCATGTCGGTGCTGGCGACCAGGAGCGGCTGCGCACCGGCCGGTGCGGCCGGCCCGGCGCGCTGCGCAATGATGGCCGCCAGCGATTCCCCCAGGGCTCGGCAGAGGGCATGATCTCTGGTGCCGAGTACGATCGGGACAATCTGAATATGCCGTCGTCGGCTCTGCAGAAATGGCAGTTGGACTTCCAGGCAATGTTCACGCTGGTGCGCAGAGGTGTCGGCCTCGGCGTACGGGCAGTGGGCAAGAATGTTCTCTGCGAGGTCCCGGTCGACAGACACCTCGCCGCCCGGCATTTGCCAGGCGCCCTCCGGATACACGGATACGGCCGGACCAATACCGGTGTGATTGGGGCCGATCAGGATGACGGTCGTGGGCAGGGCGATCCGGCTGTACACCGCCCCGGCGACAGGGCCCGAATACATCAGCCCGGCATGGGGGCTGATGGCGGCGATCATCGGTTCTGGCAGCGCCGAGCGATCCAGGCAGCCGGCCACCTCGGCTTCGAGCGTCGCGGCGGACGCGCTATAAAATGGACCGGCAACGGCGGCGGGGCGAATCATACAAGACATGAATGGCGTGACGCGTAATCAGTGATGCGTAATGAGTTGAAGGCTAGCATGGCAGGCGTCTCACTCGTCACGGATCACGGATCACGCATCACGAGTCCTGTTCAGCAATACTGCACATTGGCGCAGGACAGTACCTGGTGTTCCCGGCTGCCGGTCCGAAAGACCGTGAGCCCTTTGCAGCCGAGTTGATAGGCCAGCGTGAAGGCGGCGGCGACGTCGGCTTTGGCGGCCTTGGCCGGCAGGTTGATCGTCTTGGAGACACCGCTGTCGCTGGAGTGTTGAAAAGCGGCTTGCATCCGGACGTGGTGCTCCGGCGTGATGTCGTGCGCCGTGACAAACAACCGGCGCAAGTCGTCCGGAATCTCCGCCAGATCCTGGATCGATTCGTTCGCGGCGACCTTGGCCGCCAGTTGCTGCGAGTAGATGCCGGCGGCCCGCGCCCGGCGGACGAACTCCGGATGAAGGGACGTCAGCCGCACGTCGTCCATGACCGTGCGGGCGTAGCTGACGCCGTAGAGGGGCTCGATGCCGGGTGAGCAGTCGGCAATGATGCTGATCGTGCCGGTCGGAGCGACCGTCGTGACCGTGGCATTGCGCAGGCGGCGGCCCTCGGATTCCAGGCGGCTTCCTTTGAAGTTTTTAAACACGCCGCGCTCTGTGGCGAGTCGGGCGGATGTTGCGTGGCCCTGTTCCCGGATGAACTGCATCACCTGTTCGCCGACTGCCAGTGCGTGGGCGCTGTCGTAGGGAATGCCCAGCTTGATCAGGAGATCGGCAAAGCCCATGACCCCGAGGCCGATCTTGCGGTTCCCTTTCGTCATGGCTTCGATCGCCGGCAGAGGGTAGTGGTTCATGTCCAGGACATTGTCCAAGAAACGGACGCTGTGAGCGGTGATCTCTGCCAAGCGTTCGAAATCGATCGCCGGTTTCTTGGGCAAGCCGGTGACGAACTTCGCCAGATTGAGAGACCCCAGCGTGCAGGACTCATAGGCGAGCAGAGGCTGTTCGGCGCAGGGATTTGTGGACTCGATGCGGCCGATGTGCGGCGTCGGATTATGGGTGTTGATGGTGTCGAGAAAGACGACGCCGGGCTCTCCGGTGCTCCAGGCCGCCTCCACGATACGATCGAAGACGGACGCGGCGCTGAGGCGTCCAGCGGTCTTTCCAGTTCTGGGGTTCATCAGCGCATACTCCTGCCCCCGCTCCAGTGCGCGCATGAAGGCGTCTGTGATGCCGACCGAGATGTTGAAGTTCGTCAGTTCGGCCGGGTTCTGCTTGGCCGCAATGAAGTCGAGAATATCCGGATGGTCCACCCGAAGGATGCCCATGTTGGCGCCCCGGCGGGCGCCGCCCTGTTTGATCACCTCGGTCGCCATGTTGAAGACGCGCATGAAGGAGATCGGTCCCGATGCCACGCCGCTGGTCGAGGCGACGCGGTCGTCTTTGGGGCGCAGGTGGCTGAAGGAAAAACCGGTGCCCCCGCCGGATTGGTGGATGAGCGCCTGGTATTTGACCGAGTCGAAGATGGATTCCAGCGAGTCTTCCACCGGCAGCACGAAGCAGGCGGAGAGCTGCTGGAGATCGCGTCCGGCGTTCATGAGTGTCGGGGAATTCGGAAGAAATTCCAGGCGCGTCATCATGCCGTAGAAGAGGTCGCTCGTGTTCGCGACGGTTCGGCGGGTGCCGCCGTAGTGGCGCTCCGCCTGCGCGACATTGTCCGCCACGCGGCGGAAGAGTTGCGTGGGTGTTTCAACCGGCTTGCCGTCCGCGTTCTTTTCCAGATACCGCCGGC
>Ga0247727_10012605_pt1 | contig 14468 bp, 15 predicted proteins | sample WisWelCaveWW1625_FD_202498 | JGI IMG/M metagenome (GOLD analysis project Ga0247727, IMG submission 202498) | Biofilm microbial communities from Wishing Well Cave, Virginia, United States - WW16-25 | ecosystem: Environmental > Aquatic > Deep subsurface > Groundwater > Cave microbial mat | place... | reverse complement strand
CAACTGCTGGTGCAGGCTGAGGTCGATCTGCAGCGGCGTCACCGACACGCGGCCGGCGGCGACGGCATGGAAATCGGTTCCGGGACCGGCGTCCTGCGCGTCGCCCGCGGCGCCGATCCAGTAGGCGGTTTCGCCGCGCGGCGTCTGCATCTGCACCACCGGCTCGGCCTTGTGGCGGCGCCCGAGCCGCGTCGCCTCGATGCCTCCCAGCTCGGCCAGCGGGATGTCCGGCACGTTGACGTTGAGCAGCAGCTGCGTTTCGATCGGCGCACGCGCGCAGCGCTCGGCCATCTGCACCGCCACCGCAGCGGCGGTCTCGAAGTGCCGGCCCGTCTTGCTGGCGAGCGAGACCGCGATCGACGGGATGCCGAACAGATAACCTTCGGTGGCGGCCGCCACAGTGCCGGAATAGATCGTGTCGTCGCCCATGTTGGCGCCGAAATTGATCCCCGCGACGACGAGGTCCGGCGGCGGATCGACCAGGCCGGTCAATGCCAGGTGCACGCAGTCGGTCGGCGTGCCGTTGACGTAGCGAAAGCCGTTGGCCGCGCGCCGCACCGTGAGCGGCCGGTCGAGCGTGAGCGAGTTGGACGCGCCCGAGCGGTCGCGCTCTGGGGCGACAACGGTGACCTCGCCGAGCGCGGCGAGCCGCTCGGCGAGCAGCGCGATGCCTGGAGAGAAATAGCCGTCGTCATTCGAAACCAGGATGCGCATCGCCGGGTTTCATTCTATATGACCGCTAGAATCTCCTCGATGACAGCGACCGCCGCGTCAGAACCCGAATCCGCCTACGCCTGGGCGCGCCTCGCGGCCTCGCTCGCGCTGATGACCATCAGCGGCGTCGGCATGTACGCGGTCGCGGTGGCGCTGCCGGCGCTGCAGGCCGAATTCGGCGTCAGCCGGTCGGACGCGTCGCTGCCGTATACGGCGACGATGATCGGCTTCGGCATCGGCGGCATCCTGATGGGCCGGCTCTCGGACCGTTTCGGCGTCATCGTGCCGGTCCTCATCGGCGCGCTCTGCCTGGGCGCCGGCTTCGTCGCGGCGGGCAACGCTGGCAGCCTGTGGCAGTTCGCGCTGGTGCAGGGCTTGCTGATCGGCCTGCTCGGCACCTCCGCGGCCTTCGCGCCGCTGGTCGCCGACACTTCGATGTGGTTCACACGACGGCGCGGCATCGCAGTGGCGATCTGCGCCAGCGGCAACTACCTCGCCGGCGCGCTCTGGCCGCCGGTGCTGCAGTACTACTTCGACACCATCGGCTGGCGCGCGACGTTCAGCGGCGTCGGAGTGTTCTGCGCGGCGACGATGATCCCGCTCGCGTTCGCATTGCGGCGCAAACCGCCTGTTTTGAGTGTGTCTGCGGAATACAAATCAGAAGGGCAAAAGCGAATCGACATTCCGCGCAACATCTTGTTCGTGCTGCTCTGCGTTGCCGGGGTCGGCTGCTGCGTGGCGATGTCGATGCCGCAGGTCCACATCGTCGCCTACTGCGGCGATCTCGGCTTCGCCGCGGCGCGCGGCGCCGAGATGCTCTCCGTCATGCTCGGTTTCGGCATCGTCAGCCGGCTTGCCTCAGGCTGGATCTGCGACCGAATCGGCGGCCTGCGGACCCTGCTGGTCGGCTCGGGGCTGCAAGGCGTAGCGCTGCTGCTGTTCCTGCCCTTCGACAGCCTGGCCTCGCTCTACGTGGTTTCGGCGCTGTTTGGCCTCTTTCAGGGCGGGATCGTTCCCTCCTACGCGATCATCGTGCGCGAGTACTTTCCGCCGCGCGAAGCCGGCGCCCGCGTCGGCACGGTGCTGATGTGCACGCTGCTCGGCATGGCGCTGGGAGGCTGGATGACCGGCGCGATCTTCGACCTGACCGGCTCTTACCGCGCTGCCTTCCTCAACGGCATCGGCTGGAACCTGCTCAACCTCGCCATCGCCTTCTGGCTGCTGCGCCGCTCGATGGCGGCGGCCTACGCGCCGGCGCGCGGCGCCTAGCGGACCGCTTCAGCCCGCGAGCGCCTTCTCCACGATCGCCCGCAGCGGCGCAGGCAACGCGAGGTGGAGCGCCGCCTGCTGGCCCCGCGCCGACATCTTGGGCCAGGTTTTGCGCAGGATGCGCACCAGCGTCGGCTCGTCGTGCTTGGCAGCGAACTCGGAGAAATAGTTCTCGAGAAAAACCAGGCAGCTGACGTCTTCCAGCGCCTGCGCATCCTTGTCCTGCTTCATTTTCTCCTTGCGTACCAGCGCCTGCACCTTCTGAACGGCAGGCTCGTCGTAGCCTGTCTTTTCGAGGATCTCCTTCGTAACAACCGCGTGCGCGGCTGCCTCATCGAGCCGCCACTTCCTGTATCCCGCAGCGCCCTCGGGATACTCGCTGCGGCGTATCGCCCAGCGGCGGATGTGCTGGCAGCGCACCGCGAGCCGGAGTGGCTCGGAAGCATCCGGCGCGAGCCGGTCGAGCCACGCGCTCATGCGCTGCGCGTAGACCAGTTCCCTGGGTTGACCCGCGGCGTCCTTGTCCGGGTCTTCGGCGTGCGCCGCGTCGAACGCCGAGATCGCGCGCCCGAATCGCCCTTCCGTCACCATGGCTCCATCCAGGGACGCAGGTCCAGCTCGTGCGTCCAGGCGCTGCGTGGCTGCAGGTGCAGCCGCCAGTAGTTCTCGGCGATTGCCTCCGGGTCGAGGATGCCAGCCTTGTCCTTGAGCGCGTAACGCTCGGGGAAAGTATCGCGGATGAACGGAGTGTCGATCGCGCCATCGACCACCACGTGCGCGACGTGGATGCCCTCGGGCCCAAGCTCGCGCGCCATGCTCTGCGCGAGGGCCCGCAGCGCATGCTTGGCGCCCGCGAACGCGGCGAAGCCCTTGCCGCCGCGCAGGCTGGCGGTCGCGCCGGTGTAGAGGATCGTGCCGCGGGCGCGCGGCACCATTGCCTTCGCCACCTCGCGGCCCACGAGGAAGCCCGCCAGCGCCGCCATCTCCCAGACCTTGGTGTAGACGCGCGTCGTCGTCTCGCGCACCGGGAAGCGTACGTTGCCGCCGATGTTGAAGACGCAGACCTCTATCGGCCCGACCTCGCGCTCGATGGACTGGACCAGTTCCACGACCTGCTCTTCCCTGCGCGCGTCGCTGCCAAAGGCGCGCGCGCTGCCGCCCTCCGCGACGATTCTCTCGACCAGGGGCCGCAGCTTGTCGGCATTGCGCCGCGTCACGCAGGCGGTGTAGCCCTCGCGCGCGAAGCGCCGCGCAATCGCCCCGCCCGTCGCTTCGCCCGCGCCCACCACCAGCGCCGCCTTCGCTTCCGCCATCGCACCCCCTTCCCTGCAATTCTAGTCGGCGTAGGATTATCGGCTCCATTGCGATGATAGGAGGAAAGCCATGAAACTCAAGGTGACGCGTGTGGATACCTGGATGGCGACGATCGAGGACCGCGCCGGGGGAACGGCCGACAAGCTTGAGCCGTTCGCCAAAGCGGGCGTGAACCTCGAGTTCGCGTTCGCGCGCCGCACGCCGGAGAACCCGGGCCAGGGCCTGATGATCGTCTATCCGGTCAAGGGCGCGAAAGCGTTGCGCGCGGCGCAGGCGGCGGGCTTCGCGAAATCGGACGCCATCCACTCGGTACGCTTCGAAGGCGGCGACAAACCGGGGACGTCAGCGCGCGTCACAGCTGCGCTCGCCGCGGCGGGCATCAGTTTGCGCGGTTTCACCGCCACGGCGATCGGCAGAAAGTTCGTCGGCTACGTCGCGATCGACAGCGCGGACGACGCGGCAAAGGCGATCGCGGCGCTGAAAAAACTCGACTGAGACGCCCGCGCGCATCAAGTGTTGGTCGGGGCGAGAGGATTTGAACCTCCGACCACCTGCACCCCATGCAGGTACGCTACCAGGCTGCGCTACGCCCCGAAAAGGCGAATTCTATCTTAATGGGGGGACCGAAGGGCCTCGAGCAATTCGCGCAACTCGCGCTTCAGGGCGGAGTTGTCCGGCGCGCCGGCCGTCGCAGGGCCGGGCGCAGTTGCGCGCGCGGCGCGCGCGTCGTGCCTGTCGTCGCCGGTGAATACGTTGTCGAGGCGGTTGCGGGCGCCGCTGATGGTGAAGCCTTCTTCGTAGAGCAGTTCGCGGATGCGCCGGATCAGCAGCACTTCGTGGTGCTGGTAGTAGCGCCGGTTGCCGCGGCGCTTGACCGGTTTCAACTGCGTGAACTCCTGCTCCCAATAGCGCAGGACGTGCGGCTTCACCCCGCAGAGCTCGCTTACCTCACCGATGGTGAAGTAGCGCTTCGCAGGGATCGGCGGAAGATCAACTTTCCTGCGGTTTGGCTCCATGGCGCGACTTCTCGACCATGGCTTTCAATTTCTGGCTGGCGTGGAAGGTGACGACGCGGCGGGCGCTGATCGGGATTTCCTCGCCGGTCTTGGGATTGCGCCCCGGTCGTTGCGGCTTGTCGCGCAGCTGGAAGTTGCCGAAGCCGGAAAGTTTGACGCTCTCGCCCCGTTCCAGCGCCCCCCGAATCTCCTCGAAGAACGCTTCCACCATGTCCTTTGCCTCGCGCTTGTTCAGCCCGACCTTTTCGAACAAAAGATCGGCCAGCTCGGCCTTGGTCAAAGTCATTACAACTCCCTGATAGTTCTATGATTTTTAGTTATTATGCACGCAGGATGGCGCCAAAGCGCCGCCCCCACAGTCCAATTAGCGCATCGCGCGCCGAATCGGCCTCCACATCCGTGAGGGTTCGTTCAGTATCTTGCATAACTACCCGGAACGCAAGGCTTTTTTTCCCCGCCGGCAGGTTCGGGCCCTGGTAGAGGTCGAAGACCCCCACGGAGTGGATGATCGCGGATTTTTCGACCCGGGCCACATCCAGCAGCGCCTGGGCAGGCACCCCGGCATCCACCAGCAGCGCGATATCGCGCACCACCGGCGGGAACCTGGACGGTCGCGTCGGCTGCGGCAGCGGCGCATCGACGAGGCTCTCAGCTTCCAATTCGAACAGCACCACCGGCTGCGGCAGTTCGTACTTCTGCTGCCAGCGCGGATGCAACTCGCCGAGCCATCCCGCCGGCTCGTAACCCTGCGTGTCACCTTCATGGCCTTCGATCAACACCCGCGCGGAGCGCCCCGGATGCAGCGCCGGATGCGCCGCGGCCTCCAGGCGCAGTCGGCGCGGCGCGCAGATCGCCTCCAGGTCCGCCTTGACGTCGAAATAATCCACCGCGCGCGCGGCAATGCCCCACTGCTCGTCCAGCGCCGGGCCGAAAGCCGCGCCGGCGACGCGCATCGGCTGCCGCAGACCGGCCACCGCGAGCGGGCCATCGGCCGCTGCGGCGTCGCGCAGGTAGACGCGGCCGACCTCGAACACGCGGATGCGCGGCAGTTTACGCGCATGGTTGTAGCGGATGTTCGCAACCAGCGAGCCCAGCAGAGTGGTGCGCATGACCGAGGCCTGGCTGGCGATCGGGTTCAGCAGCCGCAGCGGGTTCGCCTCGCCTGCAAGCTCCGCCTCCCAGGCGGGCTCGACGAAGGCGAAGTTGATGGTCTCCTGGTAATCGCAGGCAGCGACGCGCTCGCGCACTTCGTGCAGCGAGCGCCTGGCCTCGGTGCGCGCGCGCATCCTTGCCTGTGCGCGCGGCGGCCGCGCGGGAATGTTGTCGAAGCCGTGCAGCCGCGCCACCTCCTCGATCAGGTCCTCCTCGATCTCGAGGTCGAAGCGATACGAGGGTGGGTTGACGACGAAAATTTTGTTTCTATTCTCGAAATCAAAACCCAAACGCCGGAAAATGGATTCAACTTCCTTCGCTTCGACATCAATCCCCAGCACCCTTTGCGCGCGCGCGACCCGCATGCGCACGGGCTTTCTCTTCGGCAGGCGCTTGACCAGGTCCACCGTCGGTCCCGGCTCGCCGCCGCAGATCTCCAGGATCAGTTGTGTCGCGCGCTCGATGCCGTCGGCGTTGTTGGCAAAGTCGACGCCGCGCTCGAAGCGGTGCGCGGCGTCGCTCGCGAAGTTGTAGCGGCGCGAGCGGCCGGCCACTGCGCCGGGGAAGAAGAACGCCGATTCGAGGAACAGGTTCTTCGTGCCGGTCCCGGACTTGGTGGTTTCGCCGCCCATGATGCCGCCGAGGCCGATCGGCCCCGAGTCGTCGGTGATGCACAGCACAGAGCCGTCGACTTCGACTTCCTGCCCGTTCAGCAGCACGACCTTCTCGCCCTTGCGGCCCCAGCGCACGTCGACCGCGCCGCGCAGCTTGTCCTGGTCGTAGACGTGCAGCGGCCGCCCGAGCTCCAGCATCACATAGTTGGTCACGTCCACCAGCGCCGAGATCGGGCGCTGGCCGGCGCGCTCGAGGCGCTGACGCAGCCAGGCCGGCGTCGGCGCGGCGGCGTCGACATTGCGGATCACGCGCCCGGCGAATCGCCCGCAGCCGTCGGCAGCGGTGATCTTGAATGGGTGTTTGTTGCCGTTTTTTTCTTTTATTTTTTCTAATCTGAATTTCTTCAACTTCACCCCGGTCAACGCCGAGACTTCCCTCGCGATACCCAATACTGACAAGCAATCGGCCCGGTTCGGCGTCAGCTTGAAGGTCAGCACCTGCTCGTCGAGCTGGAGCAGCTTGCGCACGTCCGCGCCCGGCTGCGCGTCTGCCGGAAGCTCCAGCAACCCCGAGTGATCCTCAGAGAGCCCCAGCTCCCTTGCGGAACAGAGCATCCCCTGGCTCTCGATACCCCGGAGGGAGGACTTCTTTATTTCCAGGTTTTTCAGTTTTGCCCCTATAAGAGCAAGAGGTGCAAGCATTCCGACGCGTACGTTCGGTGCTCCGCAAACGATGCGCAGTCTCTCCTTGCCGGAATCGACCGTGCAAACGGTCAGCTTGTCCGCGCTCGGATGCTTCTCCACCGACAGCACGTTGCCGACCACCACGCCGCTGACCGGCGGCGATACAGGAGCGCACGACTCGACCTCCACCCCGGACATGGTGAGCAAATGGGCGAGTTTTTCGATTCTGATATTTACATCAACGAAACTGCGCAGCCAATTCTCCGGAACTCTCATGAGAATTGCCTCAGGAACCTCAAGTCGCCGTCGAAGAACAGGCGCAGGTCGTCGATGCCATAGCGCAGCATGGTGAGGCGCTCCAGGCCCGAGCCGAAGGCGAAGCCGATATAGCGCTCCGGGTCGAGTCCGAAATTGCGCACCACCTGCGGGTGCACCTGCCCCGCGCCGGACAGTTCCAGCCAGCGGCCTTGCAAGGGCCCCGAGCCGAACTGCAGGTCGATCTCGGCGGAGGGCTCGGTGAACGGGAAGTAGGACGGGCGGAAGCGCACGTCCAACTCGTCGGACTCGAAGAAGCGCCGCAGGAAATCCGTGTACACGCCCTTCAAGTCGGCGAAGCTCACGTCCTCGCCGATCCACAGCCCTTCGACCTGGTGGAACATCGGCGAGTGCGTGGCGTCCGAATCGACGCGGTAGGTGCGTCCGAGTACGATCACCTTGATCGGGGGATTGTGCGTGCGCGCGTAACGCACCTGCATGGGACTCGTGTGCGTGCGCAGCAGCAGCGGCAGGCCTCCGGCGTCCTTCAGGTCGACGTAGAAGGTGTCCTGCATCGAGCGCGCCGGATGGTTCTGCGGATTGTTCAGCGCGGTGAAGTTGTACCAGTCGGTCTCGATTTCCGGTCCGTCGGCGACATCGAAGCCGATCGAGCCGAAGATCTCTTCGATGCGCCGCCAGGTCCGGCTGATCGGGTGCAGCCCGCCGCGGCCGCGGCCGCGCCCGGGCAGCGTGACGTCCAGCGCCTCTTCGGCGAGCCGCGCCTCCATCCTCGCCAGGGCGAGTTCGCCGCGGCGTGCTTCGAGCGCAGCTTCGATTTTTTCTACGGCAGCGTTATAGGACTTGCCGACAGACTTTTTTTCTTCAATTGGCAACGATCCCAGCGAAGCGCGGAACACCGAAAGCTCGCCGCTCTTGCCGAGATAGCGCGCCTTGACGTTCTCGAGCGACGCGGCGTCGCCCGCGGTGGTGAACGCCGCGCAAGCGCGCCCGACTATTTCCTCTAGATTATTCAGTGCGCGAGGCTTGCCTTAATCTGGCCGGCGATTTTGGCGAACGCAGGCTTGTCGAACACCGCAAGGTCGGCGAGCACCTTGCGGTCGATCTCGATCCTGGCTTTCTTCATGCCGGCCATGAAGGCGCTGTAGCTCAGGCCCAGTTCCCTGACCGCGGCATTGATGCGCGTGATCCAGAGCGCGCGAATCACGCGCTTGCGGTTGCGGCGGTCGCGGTAGGCGTACTGGCCCGCCTTCATCACCGCTTCCTTGGCGACGCGGTAGACGTTGCCGCGGCGGCCGCGGAAACCCTTGGCCTTCTTGAGAACCTTCCTGTGGCGCGCGCGCGCCGTTACACCGCGTTTGACTCTTGGCATGGCGCGCTCCTTTAGCCAGAGTAAGGCAGCATCGCGCGCACGGCGCGCTTGTTGCTGTGGTGGACGTTGGTGGTGCCGCGCAGCTGGCGCTTCCTCTTGGTGGACTTCTTGGTGAGGATGTGGCGCATGAAAGCCTGCGAGCGCTTGATCGAGCCGCCCGAGCGGACCTTGAACCGCTTGGCGGCCGATTTCTTCGACTTCATCTTGGGCACAGCATTGCTCCTGTCTGATTCGGTTGCCGGTTGCTAACTCGCCGCGGCTGGTTTCGCCTCGGCTTTTTTCGGTTCCTTCACTTCCTTCGGCGCCTTCCCCGGCGCCGCAGCCGGTTTCTTCGCGCCCTTCACCGGCACCGCCTTCTTCTTCGGCGCCAGCACCATCACCATCTGGCGGCCTTCCAGCCGCGGAAACTGCTCGACGATCGCGAACGGTTCCAGGTCCTTCCTGACCCGCTCCAGCAGCCGCACGCCGAACTCCTGGTGCGCCATCTCCCGGCCGCGGAAGCGCAGCGTGACCTTTGCCTTGTCGCCTGCGTCGAGGAACTGGACCAGCTTGCCGACCTTGATCTTGTAGTCGCCCGCGTCGGTGCCGGGGCGGAACTTGATTTCCTTGACCTGGATCTGCTTCTGCTTGAGCTTGGCCTCGTGGGCCTTCTTCTGCTCGCGGTAGCGGAACTTGCCGTAGTCCATCAGCTTGCAGACCGGCGGCACCGCCAGCGGCGCGATCTCGACCAGGTCCACGTTCTGCTCTTCCGCCATTTTCAGGGCATCAGCGACTGCCACGATGCCCAGCTGATCGCCGTTTTCCGCCACCAACCTCAATTGCGGCGCGGTGATCTCCCCGTTGATGCGTTGCGATCTCTCGAGTGCGATGGGTGACAACTCCTCTGTTGGTCAAAAAAAGCGGCTGTGCCGCTACGCGCGCGCCTCGTTGCCGAGGCGCTCGATGAAGGCCTCAAGGGCCATCGCCCCCAGGTCCTCGCCGTTGCGCGTGCGCACAGCCACGCTTCCAGCCTGCTTTTCCTTGTCGCCGATCACCAGTTGGTAGGGCAATTTTTGCAGGCTATGTTCCCGAATTTTATAGGAAATTTTCTCGTTTCGCAAATCGCTTTTGGCGCGAAAACCGGCCTCGCGCAAGCGCGCCGCCACGCTTTCAGCGTAGGCCGCCTGGTGCTCGCTGACGTTCATCACCAGCACCTGCTCGGGCGCGAGCCAGAGCGGGAAAGCGCCGCCGAAATGCTCGATCAGGATGCCGAGGAAGCGCTCCATCGAGCCGACGATCGCACGGTGCAGCATCACCGGGGTATGGCGCGCGTTGTCCTCGCCCACGTACTCGGCGCCCAGCAGGCCCGGCATGCTGAAGTCCACCTGCATGGTGCCGCACTGCCATGAGCGGCCGATACTGTCCTTCAGGTGGTACTCGATCTTGGGACCGTAGAAAGCGCCCTCGCCCGGCAGAATCGCGAATTCGATGCCGGCGCGTTTCAGCGATTCGGTCAGCGCGCCCTCCGCCTTGTCCCAGATCGCATCCGAGCCGATGCGCTTCGCCGGGCGCATCGCCACCTTGTAGACGATGTCGGCAAAGCCGAAGCGCGCGTACACCTTCTGCAGCAGCGCCGTGTAGGCGACGCATTCGTCGAGGATCTGCTGCTCGGTGCAAAAGATGTGGCCGTCGTCCTGCACGAAACCGCGCACCCGCATCAGGCCGTGCAGCGCGCCCGAGGGCTCGTTGCGGTGGCAGGAGCCGAATTCGCCGTAGCGCAGCGGCAGGTCGCGGTAGCTGCGCAGGCCCTTGTTGTAGATCAGGATGTGCCCGGGGCAGTTCATCGGTTTCAGCGCGTACTGGCGCTTCTCCGATTCGGTGAAGAACATGCTCTCGCGGAAATTGTCCCAGTGGCCCGTGCGCTTCCAGAGGCTGACGTCGAGGATCTGCGGGCCGCGCACCTCCTGGTAGCCGTTGTCCGCATAGACGCGGCGCATGTACTGTTCCACGCATTGCCACAGCGTCCAGCCCTTCGGGTGCCAGAACGCGAGGCCCGGCGCCTCCTCCTGCATGTGGAACAGATCGAGCTGTGTGCCGAGGCGCCGGTGGTCGCGCTTCTCGGCCTCCTCCAGCATCTTCAGGTACGCGTCCTGGTCCTCCTGCTTCGCCCAGGCGGTGCCGTAAATGCGCTGCAGCATCTCGTTCTTCGAGTCGCCGCGCCAGTAGGCGCCTGCGACGCGCATCAGCTTGAACACCTTGAGCTTGCCGGTCGAAGGCACGTGCGGCCCGCGGCACAGATCCGTGAAATTGTCTTGCGAGTAGAGGGATATCTCCTGCTCGGCCGGAATCGACCGGATGATCTCCGCCTTGTATTTTTCCCCAAGCGATTCAAAAAGCGCGGCCGCCTCGTCGCGGGGGAGAGTCTTCCTGGTAACGGCAAAATCCTTCCTCGCCAGCTCGCCCATCCGCTTCTCGATCGCCGCGAGATCTTCCGGGGTAAATGGCCGTTTATACGAAAAATCATAATAGAAGCCGTTCTCGATCACCGGGCCGATGGTCACTTGCGCATCGGGGAACAGCTCCTTCACCGCGTGCGCGAGCAGGTGCGCGGCGGAATGGCGCAGGATCTCCACGCCCTCGGGACTTTTCTCTGTGATGATCGCGAGATCAGCGTCGGATTCGATGCGGAAGCTCGTGTCGACGAGCCTGCCGTTCACCTTGCCGGCGAGCGCTGCGCGCGCGAGGCCGGCACCGATCGACTGCGCGACCTCGGCGACCGAAATGGGCCCGGGAAATTCCTTCACCGAGCCGTCGGGGAGCTTGATTTTCAGCAAGACCGCAACAGGTTGTTCAGGCCGGGGCGCCCTCCCGGCGCGGCGCGTTTTGCACCAGGTAGTCGAGGATTTCGCCCTGCATGCGCTCGATCTCCAGCCGATAGCCCGAGCTCAACGCCGGCCACTCCTCCGGCCGCACCGTGTTGCGCAGCGTCTCGAGCGCGTGCTCCAGGTTGGCGAGGCGTTCGCGCGATACTGCAAGTTCCTGGTCGTTACGTATCACGATCTGACCTTCAATTATCCGCGCCTGTGAAAACCGTCACTTTATGGACTTTCGACGCTTGCCGGTGGCCATGGTCGAGAGTGGCTAGGGGAAGCCCCAATGTCCGCGCCAGGTCGAAGTACAGCGCATCATATCCCTGCAGATGGTATCGCCTGGCGAGGTCTACCACGCGCCGCGGAGTGAACAGCTCAAAGCGCACTCGAATATCGAAGCTGTCGAGGTCCTCGAGCGCTTGCCGCAGCTTTCCGGACTTCAGTACCTTCCTCCGTTGTTCGCGAAGCAGTACGTGCCCCATTTCGATTCCCCACTGGACAGGCACGTGGAGAATAGCGCCGTCTGCGGCAACGTCGCTATCCGCAACGGCGTAAGTCGCGCGCTCAGGAGTCTCCTTGAGGAACCAGGCGAGCGAAACGCTGGCGTCCAGCACCAGCTCGATCGCCATCAGCGCGCGAGACGTTCGCCGCGGGCTTCGGCGAGCGCTTGGCTGGCCGTTCGCGCGCTGCGATTCTTTTGAAGCCGGCTGATGTTGGCAGTGATCCGTTTCCCGGCGGCGCGGCACCTTGCTGCTTTGATCTTGCGAGCAACGATCACAGGCTCGGACAATTTCATGGCAATCCTTGTGCTAATGCCTCTTGCAACTGAGAGATTCTGGTAGGCGCGATTGGACTCGAACCAACGACCCCTACCATGTCAAGGTAGTGCTCTAACCAGCTGAGCTACGCGCCTGCAAAAACGTAAATTTTACAGGAAATTTCCCGCCTTCAACCCCGGCCCGCGCGGATCACGCCCGCGACTTCCTTCACCGCCGCGAAAGCGCGCCGCAGGTGCGCGACATCCGTCACCTCGAAGCTGAAGCGCATGTGCGCGAGGTCGTTGCGGCTCTGCGTGCGCAGCGCGGTGACGTTGATGCGCTCGCGCGCCAGCGCCTCGCCGATGTCGCGCAGCAGTCCCTGGCGGTCCGCGGCCGTTACCAGCATGTCCACCGCGTAGAGGGCGTCGGTCCGGGTTCCCGCTTTGGCACTGGTCCCCCACTGCGCATCGATCAAACGCTCCGGGCTGCGCTCGGCCAGGCGCTTGAGGCTCGCGCAATCCTCGCGGTGCACCGAGATGCCCTTGCCGCGCGTGACGAAGCCGCGCAGCGGATCAGGCGGCACCGGCTTGCAGCACCTGGCGAACTGCGTCAGCAGCCGATCCACCCCGACGATGAGAATCCCGCTGCCGGAGGTGGTTTTCGATTCGGCTTTTCGCGGTTGTATTTCAGCTCTATCTTCCGAAACCAGACCACCGAACTCGCGCAACGCGCCTTGCAACTGCCGCAGGTTCACTTCGTCGCGGGCCACTGCGGCGAACAGCTCATCGGCCTTCGCGAAGCCGAGCTTGTGCCCGAGCTCCTCCAGGTTCACCCGGGTCGCGCCCTCGCGGCGCTGCTCCTTCTCCACCGTCGCGCGCCCCTGGGCGATGGTCTCGGACAGCGACTTAGCGTTGAACCACTGCCGCACCTTGCTGCGCGCACGGTGGCTCTTCAGGAAACCGCGCGCCGGGTTGAGCCAGTCGCGCGAAGGCGCGCCGGATTTCGCGGCAATGATCTCCACGCGCTGGCCGCTCGCGAGCGGGGTATCGAGCGGCACCATCTGCCCGTCCACCTTCGCGCCGCGGCAGCGGTGCCCGAGGTCGGTGTGCAGCGCGTAGGCGAAGTCCACCGGCGTCGCGCCCGCGGGCAGGTCGATGACCTTGCCCTGCGGCGTGATGACGTAGATGGTGTCGGCGAGGGAGGCCTGCCTGGTCCTCTCCGCCCAGCCCGCGCCGTCGGCGACTTCGTCGCGCCAGGCGAGCAGCTCGCGCAGCCAGGCGATCTTGTTGTCGAAACCGGCTTCCGCCTTCGAGGTCTTTCGGCTTTCCTTGTAACGCCAGTGCGCGGCGACGCCGAATTCGGCCTGCCGGTGCATGTCCTCGGTGCGGATCTGCACTTCCAGGGCGCGGCCTCCCGGACCGATCACCGCGGTATGCAGCGACTGGTAGTTGTTGCCCTTGGGCCGCGAGATGTAGTCGTCGAATTCCTTCGGGATCGGCTGCCACAGGTTGTGCGCCACGCCGAGCACGCCGTAGCAGTCGCCCGGCGCCGGCACGATGACCCGCAGCGCGCGCACGTCGTGCACGTCGGAGAAGTCGAGCTGCTTGAGCCGCATCTTGTTCCAGATGGAGTAGATGTGCTTCGGGCGCCCGGTCACCTCTGCCTGCAAGCCGATTTTCTTCAGCTCGTTACCAAGCACTTCAATGGCACTCGCAATATATTGCTCGCGCTCGATGCGCCGCTGATCGAGCATCTGCGCGATCTTGACGTAGAGCTCGGGCTCGAGATAGCGGAACGACAAGTCCTCCAGCTCCCACTTCAGCTGCCAGACACCGAGCCGGTTGGCGAGCGGCGAATAGATGTCGAGCGTTTCGCGCGCGTAGGCCTGCCTCTCGTCCGAGGGGTTCTTCGCGAGCCAGCGCAGCGTCTGCGTGCGTGAGGCGAGGCGGATCAGCACCACCCGGATGTCCTCGACCATGCCGAGCACCATTTTGCGCAGGATCTCGTTCTGCTCTCCAGCCGAGGCACGCGTCAGCACGCGCAACTGGTGCAGCTTCTCCGCGCCGCCGGCCAGCGCCGCGATCTCGCTGCCGAACTTCGCTTCCAACTGGTCGACGCCGTTGAGGTACTTCGGCGCGGCGAACAGGATTCCGGCGGCACGCGCCACCGGGTCCATGCCGATCGAAGCGAGTCCCGCGGCGAGACCGAGCGCATGCGGCCACACCGGCTCGCCGGTGGACAGCGTCTGGCCGGCGTACAGCGGCTCGGCGAACTCGAGCGCGCGCGCGACAAGCTGCCGCTCCGACGCCGCCAGCCCTTCGGCAAGCGGACCGGTCGCGGCGGCGCCCGACTGAGGATGCAACTGAACGACGGAGACCATGCTGCTATTGTAATGGCGCGATGGGCTGGCTCCGCGACTGGAAACGCAGGCGCATCCTTGCGCGTCATCGTAT
>Ga0247727_10012603_pt1 | contig 14468 bp, 10 predicted proteins | sample WisWelCaveWW1625_FD_202498 | JGI IMG/M metagenome (GOLD analysis project Ga0247727, IMG submission 202498) | Biofilm microbial communities from Wishing Well Cave, Virginia, United States - WW16-25 | ecosystem: Environmental > Aquatic > Deep subsurface > Groundwater > Cave microbial mat | place... | reverse complement strand
TGCTGTGGCCGGATTTCCGCCGCGCCGCGCTCTATGAAGCCGTGCTGGCCTTCCAAAAACGCGAACGCCGTTTTGGCCGGGTCAGCGAGCAAATCACTGCGATCAGCCCCATCTCGCAATAATCCATCCTGCGTCGATATTCAATTCTGCGCTGCCCTCATCATGTGCGTATCGATTGAGTAGTTTCTTTAAAGTGAAACCAGTGCTTTTCAGCAAAAATCCTTAAACCGCTAATCAACACGAATGTACGCTAAGGTCTTCTATTCGCGCCATTCGCGGTCGACACTTGTTTGATTGCGACTCGTTCGAATTTGGAACTACGAATTCAAAAACGCGGTTAAAAATGCAGTATATGAGCAAAATAAAACGCCGAGTGCTCTTTTCGTGGCTCGCCATTGTCGTGCTCGTTGTTATTGGCTATCAGGCGTGGCGGCTCTTCAAGGTTCGCGAGCATCTGCAAAATCTCGTCAAAGCGCAGCTCGAAACAGCCTTTGGTCAAAATGCGCATTTTGACGGGATAACTCTCGGCTTCGGTGTCGTGCATTTGCGCGGCGTGCAAATTACCCCGTCACGATCCTCTCTTCGGTTGCTTGTCGACGAGTTGAGTGTTGGATTCAATGTCTTTCATCTGTTTACAAACGGATTCAAGCCGGAGCGCGCCGCGACGAAAATCGTGCTCACCCGCCCTCGCCTGCTGATCCAGCGCGGCAGAGCGAAACCGGTTGCCTCCGTTCGTCTCGTGACTCCACAACCGGTGTCGCGATCTGCGCACGCGAGTCAGGCACAATCGACAGCGTCGAATGATTACTCTTTCATCGATAATGTGACGATCAGCAACGGCCAGATCATTTTGATCGACAGTCTTTCGAACGCCTCGTCGCTGATTGCCGACGGCGTCAGCGGCTGGATCGAAACGCAGGGCGATGGAAAAGCCGTCGCAAAACTGGCGGGGCATCTTTTTTCTTCCGAAACTTTTGATTTGGTCGTCGAGGCCGGGCTGAATTTTAAGCGCGGCGCCGTAAGTTACGTGCAGGCGAACCTTCGCGACCATCACATTGGCAGCCAGCTTCCTTTTATTCTCCCCGAGAATATTAAAATCCTTAACGGCGTCTTGAACGGCAATTTGCGCATCTCTGCGCGCCCTTCTCCTGAGAGTGGTTACGACATCGCCGGTCGGTTTTACGTCCGCGATGCCACCGTCGAGGCGCTGGCAGGTCGTGCGCTGTTTAGCGATATCAACATGGACATCAATGTCGCGGAATGGAACTTCCGCATCATGAAAGCGACGCAGCGTTTCAACGGCTCGCCGATGGCCTTCGAAGGCTCGATCGATAACGTCACCCATCCGCGTTTTGATTTGAATGTCCGCAGCGACTCGCTTTCGTTGAAGCGTATGATGGCTTTGTTGGACAAACCTAACGAACAGAAGGTAGACGGCGTCATCAAGCTGCGCGCGACGATCAAGGATTCCCTGAAAAATCTTCTCATCAGCGGCGAGGCCTCTTCTTCTGCATTAAAGTTCGGAAAAATTCGCGCCACAGCAGTGAGATCGCGTTTTACGCTTGCGGACTCGGTGTTGCGTTTGCATGATGTGACCGGCAAGATTAATGAAATACAGTGCCGGGCTTTTGGCAATCTGAAAATTTATGAGCCGGGCATGCCGCTTGATCTCGATCTCCTTGCCGAAGGCAACACCGCGCCGATGATGGATTCTCTTTCCGTGCCGCTGGCGGAGAATATTACAACCCTGGCGGCGCATGCCAGCGGCTCGGCGTCGAACCCACGGGTGGATGGCAGCTTCGAGGTGACTCCACAAACTGTTGCAGCGCCGGACATTTCGGTGCGAGGCAGTTTTACTTATTCCGAACAGAGCTTGTTTATTGAAACCGCCGCCGCGCAAAATGACTCGATCATGAATCTCTCCGTTCGATCGTCGGGCGACCAAAAATTTTTTAGCATGAGAGGCCGGGGGCTTGAGCGATTGCTTTTTGTCTCAAAGCAATCCCGCCTTGCAGAGCAAATGAAAAAATTTCGCATCGATGCAAGCGCCGAAGGTCCGCTTGATAACTTGAACTTGTTGCTGGCCGTAACCGATCGTGCTCATGCCTCGCCGCTGGTTCGGGTGGTTGCTGCTTTAAGCGCGGGAAACGATGGTTCTTATCAAAGCAGCGGATACGTGCGCGCCTTCCCCGGCGCGTTCAACGAGTTTACTGTTCGCTATGCCGGCGCTTATCGCGACAGCACGATTTTCATCGATAAGATTGACAGCGACCAGTGGCTCAGCGGGAATGTGCAGCTCGCGCTTGGCGGTGATAAAAAACTTCGCGGCAAGTTGAGCGTTTCCGGCGCCGAGCTTTCCCGGCTGGTGGAGGGCATCGAACGCCAAACCCCGAAGTATGCCGGTCGATTGTTTGCCGATCTCAAGCTCGGCGGCAGCCTACGCGCGCCGAATGTTACGGGAAATCTTTGGATGGTCGAGGGGCTGATGCACGGCGTCGGCACTTTTACCGCCGAGGCCGACGTCAAAGTGAATCGCTCGGGAATTCAACTTTCACCTCTTGTCGTGCAGAAGGACGGCGTGCAGTATCTGCGCGCCGCCGGCGGCTATGATTTTGCGTCACGAAAGATAGACCTGCAAGCCGGCGCTAAGAACATCGATGCGCGCGAGTTTCTGGTGGCAGTGGCAAACGTCGACAATGTAGTGACCGGGCGCACTTCTTTTGATGTGCATATTTCCGGAACCGGCCCCCGTTTTCCTCTTTATGGCAGTATCGAGCTGCGCGCCGGCACGCTGATGTGGTTTAGTTACGATCGCTTGTTGTTGGATTTTGGCGACGCGAAAAGCAGTGATAACGGCGCTTACATCAGCAGCCAGGAAATCGGCGCCCCTCTCGTCGTCTATGAAAAAGAAAATGCCTACCGTATGAAAGGCGCCGCGCGCATCCCGCTGACCAGCACCGATTCTTTGCGCGTGGCGCTGGTCGGCGACGGAAATTTTCTCTCGATCGTTCGCGACTTCACGGATTTTTTTGAAGAGCCGCGCAGCAGCGGCCATCTCGACCTGCGCCTGAGCGGCATCTACGACGATTTGAAATTGCACGACACCAGTTTGCAGTTTACCGGCGGCTTCATGCGTCTCGGGAACATCGCGCATGCGCTTACCGACATCTCCGGCGATTTTTATATCGACTCGCGCGGCGAGTTCATCGAGGTACAACAACTGGGCGGCAGAATCGGCGACGCCACGCTAACGATTCAAAATCAGGAGGCGCCGGTTGCCCCAGAGCAAAATCTGAAGCTCCCGTTTCGACTCTTCGGCAGCGACTTGAGCCTCGGCACGTTGATCATCAACAGCTCGAATAACGGACTGCTCGTGCACGTGCCGGGACTTATGGAGCGAGGCGAAGCCGGGCGCTTTGCGTTGGGCGGCAGAGACCACGAGGCGGGTTTTCTTATCGCGGGCCCGTGGGCGCATCCAAAGTTTCGCGGCGAGCTGGCGCTGGAGGGCGTCAATTTCATGTTTCCATTCGACGAGAGCGCCGGCGAAGGTGATACGTTGATTACGAAAATTTTATGGAACATCGACTATGACGTCCGCGTCGTCAGCCGCAAGGATAATCGCTACGTGCAAAAAGTGCCCTCCCCGCTCGACAATGTTTATGTGAACCTCGGCATCGACGATAACGTCAGCGCCCTGGAGTTTAGCGGCATTCTCTCCGACAGCAGCTTTCGGACGCACGGCAAGGGCGAATCGACGCGCGGCAACATTGAATATCTCGATTTGAATTTCCGCGTCGAAAAGTTCACGATCAACTTCGAGAAAAACGACATTTGGCCGACGATCAACGGCCGCGCCTGGACGGTTTACACGGATTCGACAAACTTTCCGCAAAATATTTACCTGACGCCGCATACGCGAAACAAAGAAACCGGCGAAGAATTCAGCGGCGGGCGCTGGGATAATGTCTATTTCAAGCTCAGCTCGGATAATCCGAACTTTGGCGAATCGCAGGCGCAGATTCTCGCAGCGTTGGGGTATTCTCTTGAAACCGCCGGCGCGCGCGCCACGGAAGCGGTTGGCACGGCCACTGACAATCGCCTCTTGCGGCCTTTGTTTCGGCCAATGGAGCGCCAATTGAAGCGCAGCCTGGGTTTGGATATCGTTCGTCTCAGCTCGCGGCTCACGAGAAATTTCATCGAATACAATCTCGGCTCATCCACTTTCGATACGCGCGCGGCGTTGTGGCGAGATACAAAGCTTACGCTTGGAAAATATCTCAACGACGATTTGTATTTCTTATATAACGGTCAAATCGAGGCTGGTCTTGATTATCGTTATCATCAGCGGGGCTACGGGCTTCGTCACATTTTTGGATTGGAATATCGCGTCAACCCGACGCTGCTTTTTCAGTTTGAGTATGACATCAACACCCTGCTGCTCAGGGATAATATCGACCAGAAGCTCTGGCTGCGACATTCGTTTGTGTTTTGACCCGCGTTCGGTTTGGCCGCCGGCGATTTTTCACAAGGAACCAAACCCTTGAGACGCAGGTTATACTCGTTAAGGTTTGGTTTTGGAGTAGCAAGCACTGTAGCTCAACATTTATATTGAGAAAAAACTGTGCGCGCAACATAAATGTTGCGTTACAATCTTACCCTTAACGGGAATAGCAAGGCAAAATACGAACTGCTCGGAGCAAAATTTCCGCTTTACATTCGCCTGCAAAATCATTATTTTCATCTCGCCCTTTAACAAAAACCAATGAGACTTATGCGAAAAAATTTATCAATATCGATTGCCGCCTTCATGATGCTGTCGTTCGTGATGAGCGTTGGCGCACAAACCCGCCAAAGCGTGAAGCTACTCGGTCTCGCCGTCGACGGCAATAAAACCGCCGATGCCAACCTTATTCGCCTTAACTCCGGCCTGACGCAAGGTGAAGAGGTCTCCGCCGAAGACATTCAAAACGCCATCAAGCAGTTGTGGAGTCTTGACATGTTTTCGGACATCAAGATCGTCGTTGATCGGGAGCTTAGCGAAGGCGTTTTTCTCACCATAAAAGTCTCAGAACACCCGCGACTTGATAAAGTCGAGCTTGAGGGGAACGATAAAATCAACAAAAAGGACGTTGACAAAGAGCTTGATTTTTACAAGGGTCAATTGGTCAGCCCGCGCGACGCGACGCGCGCCCAGCGCAAATTGCATAAACTTTATGAAGACAAGGGTTACCTGCTCGCGACGGTCGACGCTAAGATTTCGCCGGCCAATGATTCCGGCAGGGTCAATTTACGGATCAAGATAGACGAGGGCAAAAAAGTTCAGGTCGAAAAAATCACTTTTCAAGGAAATCAAACTTTCACCAACAAAAAGCTCCGCAAGCAATTTAAAGACACCAAAGAAAACGGGTTTCTGAAAGGCGGCGATTTCGACGCTGAAAAATATCGCGACGACAAAGGCAAGCTGCTCGACTTCTACCGCTCCGAGGGGTTCCGTGACGCTGAGATCGTGAAAGACTCCATCCATTACAGCGCCGAAAAGAAGGATATGTACATCGACGTGTGGGTCGAGGAGGGCACGAGGTATCACATCGGCAAGATCACCTGGGATGGCAACAAGCTTTTTCAAGACGCCGATCTGGTCGCGCGCCTGGGTTTTCAAACCGGCGATTTGTACAGCCAGAAAAAAATGAGTGAAGCCATCAACGAGCGGCTTGGCGCGCTGTATTATGATTCCGGCTACATTTATGCCACGATCAACCCGAAGGAAACACCGCTCGATTCCAATCGCGTCGACATCCAATTTTTGATCAACGAAGGCCGTGCGGTGAAGATCGACAAAATCCGCATCGTCGGCAACACCAAGACGAAGGAAAAAGTCATTCGCCGTGAGCTCTACTTCCGTCCCGGCGACACGTTCAGCCGCGAAGCGCTCATTCGCAGCCAGCGTGAAGTGTGGGTGTTGAATTATTTCTCGGATGTGAAACCCGACGTGCAGCCGGTTGACGAGGAGAAGGTTGACATTTTGGTGGAAGTGGCGGAGAAATCCACCGACACCGCGAATATGTCCGCAGGCTGGAGTGAGCGCGACAAGCTCATCGGCTCCATCGGCGTCGGCATGAATAATCTTTTCGGTAACGGGCAGCGCCTTTCTTTCGACTGGAATTTTGGCCGCAGTTATCGGTCTTTCCAACTTTCTTTTACCGAGCCGTGGCTGTTCGATACGCCGACCCTCGCCGGGTTCAGCGTTTATGATACGAAGCGCGATCAGCGCTACTACGGCTATTCGCAGCGCAGCCAGGGCGGCACGCTGCGCATCGGACGGCGCCTGCGGTGGCCGGATAGTTATTTCCGCGGTGACTGGATTTATCGCATCGATCGTACCGAGCTTGCGAACTTCTCAGAGCAGATCATCGCCCTCAACCCGAACGGTATCGTTACCGAGGAGTGGCCGCTGACTTCGAGCTCGATCACGCAGATCATCACGCGCAACAGTTTGAACCGTCCGGAGTTCCCCACCGACGGCTCGCAGGTGTCTTATTCGGTGGAGCTTGCCGGAACTTTCCTTGGCGGGAATGTCTCTTATCACAAACATGTATTGCAGGCGGATTGGTTTACGCCAATCGGTTTGGGATTGGTGTTGGTCAATAAATTCCAGGCCGGTTATATCAAAGGTTTTGGCAATAATGCGCGCATTCCCTACCTGGAATTTTTCTTCATGGGCGGTGAAGGCTTGTCGCGCTCCATTTCCCTGCGCGGCTATGACGATCCGCTCACCGGCGGCGGCAGTCGCGTCGGCGGCTCCACCATGATGAAGTACGGCGCGGAGATTCGAATTCCGATCGCGCCAAACCCGACAGTGTTCGGCATGATCTTCGGCGAGGCAGGAAATACATTTGAGGATTTGAGGCATACGACGCCGTTCGATCTTCGCCGCTCAGTGGGAGTGGGGGTGCGCATTTTCATGCCGTTGCTCGGCGTCATCGGTTTCGACTACGCATACGGCTTTGACAATATCAATGACACGACCGGCAAGCGGTTCGGACAGTGGAAACCGCACTTCGTCTTCGGCCAGAGCTTTTAACTTTTTTCTGTGAGCTGATAAAGTGTGGATAGGCATTTCAACCAGTAAACAAGATGCAAGGGAGGTTGTGTGAAGAAATTTGATGTGTTCACGATTGTACGTTTCGGTGCTGCTTTTGGGCTTTGTGTGACGCTTTTTGCCCCACATCCGGCGGCGGCGCAATCGAAGCTTGGTTATATCGATTCTCAAAAAATTATCGAAAGCTACAAAGAAGCTCAAGACGCACAGAAGCAACTCGCATCGCTCAATGAACAATGGCAGCTAGAGGCCAAAAACATGCAGCAAGACTTGCAGGAAAAGCAGGATCAGCTTGAAAGCCAGTCGCTGTTGTTGAGCGAGGAGAAAAAAAGCGAAAAGGCGCAGGAGATTCAGAACCTTTATATAAGCTTCCAACAGTTTCAACAACAAAAATGGGGCCAGCAGGGGGAAGTGTACGTCAAGCAAAAAGAGTTTATGCAGCCGGTGTACGACAAAATCAACACGGCGATTCGCCGCCTCGGCGCGGAAGACAAGTATGACTATATTTTTGACGTGGTCGCGGGAGGTATTCTCTACGTCAGCGAAGGGCAGGCGGATCTTACGCAGCGCGTGCTCGATGAGTTGAACAAGGGCCTGGCAGCTACACCGAAGCCGGCTGCCGCGACGCCGAAGAAAAACTAATTGTGTTTGGGTAAAAAATTATCGGGTGCCGTCCATCCCGTTGTCTTCGCGTTATGGGAATGGCGGCACCTTCTTGCATTATGTGGTGGTTCGTTCTTGGTTGCTTTTTTCTTTTCGCTGTTTGTTTTTATTATGTGGAGGTTCGTTGGAAAAAACATTGCTGACTGCTGCGCAAATTGCCACTCACGTCAATGGTCGTCTTGAAGGCGATGGCCAACGCGTCGTCACCGGTATTGCGCCGATCGACCAGTCGCGGGAAGGGGACGTTTCTTTTATTGCGCAGCCGAAATTCTATGCAGCGTTGCAGGCCTCGCCCGCTGCCGCGCTCCTCGTCGATGCGAATTGTCCCTCCTCGGCCCATCATGTTCTGATTCGCGTACAAAATCCATATTACGCATTTTTGCAAGTGGCGAGTTTGTTTGCGCCTTCGCAGCGCCCGCAGGACGGAATCGACGCCACGGCCGTCGTTCATCCCTCGGTGAAATTGGGAAAGCGTATTGCCATCGGCCCGCATGTTGTGATCGAACAGGATGCGCAGATCGGCGACGACGTGGTGATTAGTGCGCTGAGCTTCATCGGCCGCGGCGCTGTTCTTGGCGAAAAATCTTTTCTGGCGGCGCGAGTGCATGTCGCGCATCAAGTCATTGTGGGGAAAAGCGTCATCATCCAAAGCGGCTCGATCATTGGCTCGGACGGTTTTGGCTATGTGCAGGTGAACGGGAACTTCGTAAAGATTCCTCATACCGGAACAGTCGTATTAGAGGATGAAGTGGAGATCGGCGCCAACTGCGCAATCGATCGCGGCACGTTCGGAGAAACGCGCATCGGCAGCGGCACGAAGCTCGACAATCTTATTCATGTCGCGCACAACGTGCAGATCGGCAAGAACACGGTGATCGCCGCGCAAACCGGCATCTCCGGCAGCACGAAAATCGGCAACAACGTGCAGGTTGGCGGGCAGGTGGGATTTGTCGGTCACATCGAAATCGGCGACAACACTTCTATTGGCGCGCAAAGCGGGATCAGCAAATCGGTGCCGGGCGGACAAACGCTTTTTGGGTATCCGGCAAAAGAAATCATGCAGGCCAAGCGCGAAGAGGCGTCGATTCGGCGTCTGCCGGAATTGTTCAAGCGGGTGAAGGCGTTGGAAAAAGTGTTAATTAGTGGAAGTCGGGAAAAGTTTGAACGCACGATGACCAAAGTTGCGAAAATAGAACCAGACGGGTTCGATAGGCTTTAGCGGCTCTGGAGTAAGTATTGTATTGTGAACGAAAAGCCTATCCGCTTTATCCGTTCAATCCGCTTACTTCTGTAAGTGGGTTCATTATTTACAGGTGGAGGAGTGGTGGATCAGCAACACACAATAGCTAAACCAGTTTCAATTTCAGGCGTCGGGTTGCACACCGGCACGTCGTCGACGCTGACGTTCCAGCCGGCGCCGCCCAACACCGGCATCTTCTTTCGCCGCGTCGATTTGCCCAACAAGCCGGAAGTCAAGGCCGACATCGACAACGTCGTCGATATTTCGCGCGGCACGACGATTCAAAAGGGCGAAGCGCGCGTGCACACGACCGAGCACGTGCTGGCCGCGGTCGCCGGCAAGATGATCGATAATATCGTGATCGAGCTTGACGGCATCGAGCCGCCGGTGATCGACGGCAGCGCCATGCCTTTTGTGCAGGCGCTCAATGAAGCCGGTCGCCTGGAGCAGGATTCGCCCAGGGATTATGTGGTCATCGAAAAACCCATCGCTTACTCCGAGGAAAAACGCGGCATCGACATCATCGCTTTTCCATCGGACGAATTTCGCATCACTTTTTTGGTGGATTACAAAAATCCCGCCCTCGGCACGCAGTACACGGCGATGTACAACTTGCAGGATGAGTTCGAGCGCGAGTTCGCCTCGGCGCGAACTTTTTGTTTTCTTTCCGAAGTGGAAACCTTGCTGCAACAGGGGTTGATCAAAGGCGGCAATCTCGACAACGCCATCGTCATCGTCGATCGCAAGATCGACGAAAGCGAATTTGGCCGGCTTAAGGAGTTGTTCGGCTTCACAGACGATGTCAGCCTCGGCACCAACGGCATTTTGAACGGCAAGGAGCTGCGATACAAGAACGAGCCGGTGCGGCATAAAGCCCTCGATCTGCTCGGCGATCTGGCGCTGTTGGGCGTGCCGCTCAAAGCGCACATTCAAGCCGCCCGTTCGGGGCATGCGGCCAACGTCGAAATGGTGCGGCGCATCCGCAAAGAATACGAAAGAATCCAGATCACCTCGAAGTATCAAAGTATTCGCAGCGACGATTATGTTTTCGATTCGCAGGCCATTGAAAAAATCCTGCCGCATCGCTACCCGTTTCTGCTCGTCGACCGCATCGTCTCTCTCGTGCCGCGCGAACGGGTGATCGGTATCAAGAACGTTACGGTCAACGAACAATTTTTTAACGGCCATTTTCCCGGGCATCCGATCATGCCTGGCGTTTTGATTCTCGAAGCCATGGCCCAAGTCGGCGGCATTTTGTTGCTCAATGCGCAAGGCACCACCGGCAACAAGCTGCTTTATTTCACCGGCGTCGACAGGGTGAAGTGGCGCAAGCCGGTGCGCCCCGGGGATCAGATTCGTTTCGAAGTCGAGATGGTGAAGCTCCGGCAATCCATCTGCAAGATGTCTGGAAAGGCCTTTGTGGCCAATGAGCTTGTGTGCGAGGCCGAGCTTTCTGCGGCGCTGGTTGATCGCACATGAATCTAATGGACGGCGAATTAAGCTATTTTTTTGGTTTTGTTAAGCGCTAGCTCACAAGGATGGGCACTCTTTGAATCCTTGCTTGACTGCACTTGTGAGCAGCCGTTTAATCGTGTTAGGCTGAGTAAGAGCAAGTAATTATTTTTATTTCTTAGGTTTTGTTTATGAACCTCACTAAAGTGGCACAGTTACGATTAATATATGATGATTACCGTACAGCAAAAATGAATTGCTTATATTATGCACATCGTTTAAGATTCCACCAGAGATGGAACCGTTTCCTAGAAATCGTTCTAGCTTTAGGAACATCTGGTACGATAGCCACATGGGCTATTTGGCAAAAGGGTATGGGAGAGTACGTTTGGACATTCTTTGCTGGATTAGTTACTCTACTTGCTATTATTAAACCGATACTTCAACTCTCCACCCAAATCGAACGCTGTAGCAAATCGTATGTTGGCTATCTTGTCCTCTACTATGATCTCCAGAACTTGGTGAATGAGATCGAAATCCAAAAAGATGTTAACGAAAAAATGGTGAATACTCATAAGTCAGCAAAAGAGAGGAAAAAGGACCTTGCACTCGATGATGAACAAATACCTAAAGAGAGGCTACTTCAAAAATGCTATGACCGCGTTAATCGAGAGATTCCGGTAACAAGCCTATGGTTTCCTTCGAAACAATAATAGGCCTATTCATGATAGAATTGGTTACTCACAAAGTAGCATTCAAATCGATGTGAGGGAGATTTTATGGAAATTACTGTTCTGTTGCTTATATTTGCGATTCTATTATTACTGATGATCTTAGGTTTGGTTTTTAGTGTTTTTGTCATGCTAATAAGGGGGCGAGGACAGCGTCCATTTGGTGGAGAATACATAGATTACCCGGGATCAGGTGGCGGGGATGTTCCTCCTTACGCAAGACCACCGGACGAAGCAGGAGGTACATCAGATATAGAGCCTCCAAGGCCTTGGCCAGAGCCTAAGGGAGGATCTAATCCTTGACCTCATTTAAGGCTGCAACTCAGGCCAATGATACATACAGCTTCGATGCCAAATCCGGCGAGCCGATGGGAAAAATATTTTCATCTACCCTAATGTTACGCTTGACGATTTGCGTCATTCACATAGTCTTTGAGAAACAACTATTGGTTACAGATCATGGCAACTACTATTCATCCTACGGCACTCATAGATCCGAAAGCAGAGCTTGACGACGGCGTCGAAGTCGGGCCGTTCACCGTCATTGAAGCCGATGTGAAGATCGGCAGGAATTGCAAAATCGGCCCGCACGCGCACATTGCACGAGGAGCCCGCCTGTCGTCTGAAGTCAAAGTTTACACGGGCGCCGTGTTGGCGACGGTGCCGCAGGACTTGAAGTTTGGAAACGAAGAGACGACGCTTGAGGTGGGAGAGCGCACGGTTATTCGCGAGTACGCAACTTTGAATCGCGGCACCCATGAGCGTTGGAAGACGACCGTCGGCAGCGATTGCCTGATCATGGCGTATGCGCACGTCGCGCACGATTGTGTGATTGGAAATCACTGCATCCTTGCAAACTCAGTGAATCTCGCCGGTCATGTTGTTTTGGAAGACGGGGTGAATGTTGGCGGCTTGGTGGGGGTTCATCAATTCGTGCGCATCGGGCAGCATTCATTTATTGGCGGCGGGTATCGCGTTCCGAAAGACGTGCCGCCGTATATTTTGGCGCTGGGGGAGCCGCTGACTTTTGGCGGATTGAATTCCGTGGGATTAACACGCCGCGGCTTTTCTCAAGAAACGATGATGTCGATCAAACGCGCCTACAGAACGCTCTTTAAATCAAACTTGAATGTTTCCCAGGCGCTTGCTAAGATTCGGGAAAGCGGCGAGGTGACCCCGGAAGTTCGCAATATTCTCGAGTTCATCGAGAAGAGCGAGCGGGGGATCATCGGATGAAGCTCGGATGATGTGATGACGGATTGTTAGAGTATGGATTGCTGGATTATTGGATCGATGGGTCCCGTTCATTCTACTATCGTAAACATGGTTGTGGAAGGTAAATGCAGTGGCGTTTTCTTGAGACACAGCCGGCGCGCGGTGAAATGAACATGGCGCTTGATGCGGCGATTGCCCGCGGCGGATTTTGTGATGTGCCGACGTTCCGCATTTTCAGTTGGCAGCCCTATTGCATCAGCCTGGGGTATCATCAAAACGCTGCCGAGGTTAATCTTGAAGCGTGCGAAGATGCGAGAATCGATGTTGCTCGCCGGCCAACCGGCGGCGGCGCTATCTTTCACGCTCATGAAGTCACGTATAGTGTCAGTGTTCCTTCAAATCATGCGTGGTATAATCTTCTGCCCCTGGATTTGTACCGGCGGGTGAGCGAGGCAATCGCAAATGGTTTGCAGCTTCTGGGCGCGGCGGTGACCTTTGCAGTAGGGGAGACACGCGGCGTAATGCACACCAATGGGAAACCTTTACGAATGGCCTGTTTTGCAACTTCTGCGCGCAACGAAATTTTATATCAAGGGAAAAAGATCGTCGGCAGCGCGCAGCGACGTTTTCGCGAAGGCGCATTGCAGCACGGCTCGATTTTGTTGGGCGCCGATCATCGGCGGTTGATCGATCTTCTCTCTGTCAATGAAGCGGAGCGCGCCGGCGAGCGCACGAGCCTCGTTGGTAATACGATCACCCTCGAAGCGGCATGTGGCCGCAAGGTCGAGGCCGCAGAAGTGATCACGAGCTTGCAAAAAGGATTTGCTTCAACGTGCGAGATTCAATTCGAGTATGGCTCGCTGTTGCCAGAAGAAAGGGAGCTTGCAAAAATGTGGTGCGAAAAGTATCGGGTTTTTATTAATAACTAACAGGAGACGAGTTTATGCTGAGACGAGCGATGTTTTTGGCAACGTTTCTTCTTGCCGTGCTTATTGTGGTGGCGCCCTCGTGGGCGCAGGTTTATAAGTTCAATGAGAGCGCGCAAGCCCTGCAAAATAGAATCATCACCCAGAACGAATTTGATGACCAAGTCAAATCTGTTCTGCAGCTTTTTAGCTCGTTGGCGGGCGCCGGTTTCGTCAACACCGCGGGGTTGCACAGCGTGGGCGGCGTCGATATCGGCCTGCGTAGCATCTTCGCCATTGTGCCGGATGAATTCAAGGATGTCATTCCAGCTACACCGAACCGGGTTAACATCAGAGACCCCTTAGAGGGCACGGACACGGTGCCGCTGCCGTTTCTCAATGCCAGCGTCGGACTGCCGGGGAATTTTGAAGTGCTCGGACGCTTGTTTTATTTTCCGTTGGGCGACAGACCGACGGACGGCTCCGTCACCTTCTTAGGCGGCGCATTGAAGTATGGATTGTTAAGAGGCAATATGGCCTTGCCGGACATTACGGTGCTCGTCGGTTATCAAACCTTTATCGTTCCCGATGAATACGACTTTGGAACGGTGAAGACTTTTAGTTTCAAAGGTTACGTCAGCAAGGGGTTGGGCTTCGTGACGATCTACGCCGGCGGCGGATTGGATCGCACCTCGCTCAAGCTGAAGCAGGAAAACATCCCGATTCCGCTTCCAAAGACGGAGTACGACGGCACGCATACACACGGCACGTTCGGCTTGACGATAAAACCGATCCCGTTTCTCAAAGTCAATGCCGATTATAATTTTGGCGAGTTCCCGAATTTTACCATCGGCGCGAATTTGAGCGTGCGATAGTAATGAATAATTTATGAAACGCGTCACAATTCTCGGCTCCACCGGCTCCATCGGCGAGAATTCTCTTGACGTTGTCAGCCGGTCGCCCGATTCTTTTTCTGTCGGCTACCTAGCGACTCACGGCAAAGTTGAAACTTTGTTTGCGCAAGCGGAGAGATATCGTCCACGCGCCGTTGCCGTCGTGCAAGTATCAGATGCCGGGATGTGGCACGCGCGCTTCAAAAAACTGGACGTGGAATTTCTTACCGGTCTTGCGGGTGTCGAAGAGTTGGCTGCCCGTGAAGATGT
>Ga0247727_10012602_pt1 | contig 14468 bp, 13 predicted proteins | sample WisWelCaveWW1625_FD_202498 | JGI IMG/M metagenome (GOLD analysis project Ga0247727, IMG submission 202498) | Biofilm microbial communities from Wishing Well Cave, Virginia, United States - WW16-25 | ecosystem: Environmental > Aquatic > Deep subsurface > Groundwater > Cave microbial mat | place... | reverse complement strand
GTAAATCAAAAGACCCTTAAACGCCGAACTTCTTCTCAAAATTATTTGCGAGGCGCATGCCCGATTATTGAATGTGCTTCCAGGCTGCCGAAAAACGGCTGGAGGAATTTCAATAGGCGAGGGGAAACGTCCGTGCCGTGCACGCTCGTGCGAACGCAAGCTAAAAAATTTTTCGGGCGGAAGCAAGTTACAAAAAAGAGGGCGAGCTTTGACGCGTGAAATTAAAATGAGTTCTGCCACGGCTGGGCCGTGGCATGCGTTTCTCTGCTTGTTGCGGGTTGATTTGTAACTTCCCTCAATTTGAATCATGCCGCAATATCCCGCAAGCGGGACAACCCAAAAGCTTTCTGTAGGCGGATTTGATAAGTAAGCGGATAAAACTTAGAGGCGCTATCCGCTTACTTGTTCGATCCGCTTACAAAAGATCTTTGCGTTTAAAGCAAAGATTTCACTTTTAAAAAAGCCACGGCCCAGCCGTGGCTGAACATTACCGAACTTGCGCGTCAAAACTCATAAGAGTCCATTCAGCGCAAAAAAGCAAAGCAACGAACCACGGATTTCACAGATTTCTTTGATGAAGAAATCCGTGTTAATCTGTGTCCTCCGTGGTTGTATTTTTTGGGTTCCGGTTCGTCCGAAAAGTGCCAAGATGAAAGCGCGGCAACGGGAAGCGCCGCTTCTCGCTAAATAAGTCTTGAAGGTCAAATTAGTTTTTGTTACCTAGAACGCAATCAATGGTCAACAACGGACGATTATGGCTGCTCATCGACACGCAAGCAGAAAGCGGCAAGGCTTCGGCAACGCGGCGCGGCACGATATCGTTGCGGGCGCGCTGCTGATAATTTGTTGCTGCGGCGCCAAGGCCTTTGCAACGCGACCAGTGCGCGCGGACTCCATTCAAACTACGGCGCAATATCTCGCGGCATTGCACGCGGCCGATTCGTCGGCTTTCGCGCGTGAGTTTGAGATCGACTTCCGCCTGCTGCTCGAATCTCAGCAACTGCGCGCTTATGATAGCCTCGCGACGACCGCGGAGCGCAAGAGTTTTGTCGAGTTGTATTGGCGCGCCGTGAATCCCGCGCCGCTGTTGGCGGAGAATGATCGTTTGGCGGATCATCTGCGACGGCGACTGTACGTGCGCAAACATTTCGCGCAACGCAAGCCGCCCTATTTCGACGACCGCGGCACGTATTATCTCAAATACGGCAAGCCCTCCGTGCGCTATGAAGATCCCGGCGGCATTCGGCGCGTGGCGTTTTTCAATCTCGCCAATTATGAGTTGTTGCGAAGGATGTATTCGCTCAAAGGCCAGCCCGAGCAGTATTACAACGTCATCGCGAACGAGACCTGGGCCTATGAAAACGTGGCGCGGGATTTCGTGGTGCACTTCATGAAAGAAGGCGCGAGTTTTCGCGAGATCACCGATCTTTCCGAAATCATCGTGAATCACCAACGCAAAGATCAGTCGTGGCAATTGAGCGATCTCATCAAGCAGCGCGCCGCGGTTTCGCCGGTGCTCGGGCGCACCTCGATGGAGATCGAGCAATTCGAGGTGGCGATGTTGCACGCTATCGGCTTGCAGCGCCGCGGCGAGTTGATTTTGAGCGAGATTCAAGCGCCCGCGGAGAGGATCTTCGAAATTGCGCGCGCGAACGAATATGAAGCCGAGAAAGCGCGCGCCGAGGTGCCGGCTTCGGCGCACGAGCCGATCAAAGCCGTCAATCGCGTGGCGTTCACGGAGTCTATTGCACAATTTCGCGGGCCGAACGGCTACAATCGCATCGAGATTGATTTGTTCGCGCCGTTCAAAAATAATTTCGTGGCGAAGCTCGACACGGCCAACACGGATACGCTCTTCCTCGAATTTGCGTGGCTGCTGCGCGATGTGCAACTCGAAGAGATCGGCGGCCAGCGCACCCGCCGCGAGATTCCCCTCAAACTTGCCGCGCGCGAAAATTTGCCTCGTGCCGCGGGCCGCCTCACGTTCTTGGCATTGCCGCAGCCGATGGAGTTGTTTCTGCAAATGAAAGATCGCGTGAACGGGCACCTCGGCTTCTCGCGCCGCGCGTTTGAGCTGCGCGATTTCAACGGCAAAGAGCCGGCGTTGAGCGATCTGCAATTCTACGCCGAAGTGAAAAATGAAAGCCAAAGCGCGGTGCTCCCCATTGTCGATAAACAAAATTTCGCGCTCACACCTTATCCCTACCCCAAAATTCGCAAACGCATTCCGTTGTTCTGCTATTTTGAAATTTACCACCTGCGCTCCGCGGGTATCACCGGCGATTATGAAATCAACTATCGCGTGATTTCCGATCTTACGCAAGAGAGCCTGTTCAAAAAGTTTTCGCGCTTGCTCACGGGCGCGAAAGAATCCGCGGTCAGCATGTCGCGCGCGCAAGCAGCGACCGATGACTCCGCGCAAGAGTTGATCGCCCTCGACCTCGGCAATCTCACGCGCGGCGTGTATCGCTTGGAAGTGACGGTGACCAGCGTCGCGAATCCGAAGCTCAAAGCGAGTGTCGTGCGCGAGATCGAGGTGGAAGATTAACGCACCCAAGTTGATTTTCAGTTCGCGCGTTTCACACATGTTGCAACCTCGGCTGGGCCGAGGTTTCTTGACGAACGCGAATAAAGAGAAGAGCGAAGCATGCAACGGCCAAGCCGTTGCGAGAACATGCTAATGTTTTTGGAAGCCGCAATATGATACCACTCCTCGCCCTCGGCTTGATGCCCGTGATCGCGTTGCTCGTTGTTGATTACGGCGCTGCGCGTTGCGCCCTGGCCTCCTCTTTTCAACCGGCATGTGCTCCGGCCTTGATTGCTGCAACAGAATCCCACGTTACTGCGCAAACTTATGCTCGCTGCGGGTTGGTTTGTAACTCCCCTCGAGTTGTCATTCTGGAAGAAGCTTCCCTCGCGCCGGGAAGAGAGCCGAGCACGAGGGAAGCTCCTTGCAGGATGACAGCGCAAAGAGGGGCATTACAGATTGACGATGCCGCAGCATATTTCACCACGCTCCACGCCGCGGATTCCACCACTTTTCAACACGAGTTCGAAGCCGAGCTTTTGCTTTTATGGAATGAGCCGGATCAGCAAATGTACGCGAGCCTCAAAACGCTCGCGGCGCGCAAGGATTTTGTCGCGCAATATTGGAAGGCAGCGAATCCCAATCCGCTGTTGCCGGAGAATGATTGGCTGGTCGATTTTCTCCAGCGCCGCGCGTTTGCCCGAAAAAAATTTCCCGCGCCGGCCCCGCCGTTCGTGGATGATCGCGGCAAGTATTATCTCAAATATGGCAAGGCTCTGCGGCGTTATGAAGACTTCGGCTCGCTCGAGGTTCTGCCCAACGAAACCTGGTCGTATGAAAACGTGACGCGCAACTTCGTCGTGCATTTTAAGCGCGAAGGCAAAGTCTATCGCGAGGCTCAAAATCTAGTTGAGATTTTGTCCGGCGGAAAACGCTATGACCCCGACACCGAAGCGAAAGTATTGATTGCGGTGGCCAGACAACGGGCTTCGGTCTCGCCGGTTTTCGGGCGCGTCTTTGCAAAGTGGCTCGATTTAAATACCGCGCAGTTGCACGCTGAAAGTTTTCCCACAAGTCGCACGGCGCTGGCGATTGAACGGCAACAACCGCACGCGATTCTTTATGCGGCGGCACAACATGCCAAAGCCGAGGTCGCGCACGCCCGCCGCGTCGCTCCGATCACGGCGCACGATGCGATTAGCGCAGTCAACGCGATTGCATTTCAAGAAGACCTCGCGCAATTTCGCGGGCCGAACCGCGAAACGCGCCTTGAAATCGCCGTGCGCGCGCCGCTCAAAAAGAATTTGGCCGGGCGCTTTTCGCGCGCGGCAAAAGATAATTTGCGGCTCGAATATCGCGCGCGGTTGAGCGATGCCACGTTCAATCCCGTGAGCGAAGCGCGGGCGCCGGTGGAGCTTGCCGTGAGTTTAGCCGCGGCGCATGATTTTCCCAACGCGGTGGGCAAGCTGGTTTTAACCGCGGCCTCGCAAGACGGCGATCTCACTTTGCAAGTGAAGGACGAGCGCGAAGGCCGGCTCGGCTTTGTGCGCAAAGGCCTCGCGCTGCGCGATTTTTCCGGCGCGGCGCTCATGTTGAGCGATATCCAACTGCTGCTCGAAGTCACCGAGGAGCAAAAACAAATTCTGCCGGCAACGGTGAAGCAGGAACGCCTCGTTGCGCCTTATCCCTTTGACGCCGTTCGCAAAACGTTGCCCGTGCTCTGCTATTTTGAAATCTACAACCTGCACGCGGCGAGTTACGAGCTGACTTATGAAGTCACCGCCGTGGAAGGGCGCGCCCATGAAGAGCAGCAAGCCAAGCCGGAGAAGGACGCGCCGACCATCAGCGTGACCGCAACGAGACCGGCGGCAAATGAATTTGCGGAAGAACTGCTCGCGCTCGATTTGAGCCAATTAAAAAACGGCGTTTATGCTTTGGAAGTGCGCGTGACCGATACGAGCGCGCGCTCCCTCACGGCGCGCACGCAGAAGCAGTTGGTGATCGAGGATTAACGCCGCGCAGGCCTTCGCTACATGTTATTCCAAGCGAACGTTCGTAGTGACGCCTTCAGGCGTTCGCTGTCTATAACTTAAAACGCCTGAAGGCGTTACTACGAACGGCAATGTCATTCTGGAAGAACCTTCCTTAGCACTGGGTACACCGTTAAGAATAAGAGTTGGTCCAAGCGCGAGGGAAGGTTCTTCCAGAATGACAACGTTGGTTCAATTCAATTTCAACTGATTATCCAAGGAACCTCTCCCCATGATCGACTTCTCCCTCTCCGAAGAACAGCAACAATTTCGCGCGCTCGCACACGAGTTTGCGCAAAATGAAATCGCGCCCGCGGCCGCGCAGTTGGACGCCGAAGAAAAATTTCCCGAGGACGTTTGCCGCAAAGGCTGGGAACTGGGTTTGATGAACGTTCACATTCCGAAAGAATACGGCGGCCTCGGCCTCGGCGTGCTCGAAGAATGTTTGATCGCAGAAGAAACCGGCTGGGGCTGCACGGGCGTGGCGACAACGATGACGTGCAACACGCTCGCGCTCGCGCCGGTGTTGGTTGCGGGCCATGAGGAGCAAAAGAAAAGATTTCTCGCGCCGCTGGTGGAAGAGTATTTGTTCGCTTCGTATTGCGTGACCGAGCCGGGCGCGGGCAGCGATGTGCAAGCCATCAAAACCACGGCGCAGAAGGTGGGGAATGATTACGTGCTCAACGGTCAGAAAATGTGGATCACCAACGCGGCGCAAGCGCATTGGTATTTTGTGATTGCGTATACGGATCCCGGCAAGGGCTACAAAGGCATCAGCGGCTTCATCGTGCCGAGGAACACGCCGGGTGTGAAAGTGGGCAAGCACGAACACAAGCTCGGCCAGCGCTGTTCGGACACGCGCGGCGTTTCATTTGAAGAAGTCGTGGTGCCCGCGAGCAACATGCTCGGCAAAGAAGGCGACGGCTGGAAAGCTGCGATGAGCGCGTTCGATCATTCACGGCCCGTGGTTGCGGCGATGGCGGTGGGCTTGGCGCGCGCGGCGATGGAGCATGCGGCGCGCTATGCGAAAGAGCGCAAAACTTTCGGCGTGCCCCTCGCCGCGCACGAAGGCATCAGCTTTATGATTGCGGACATGGCGCGTGAAATCGAAGCCGCGCGCTTGCTCACCTGGCTCGCGGCGTGGACGATTGATCAAGGCAAACGCAATACGTTGCAAGCCGCCTATGCCAAATGCTCGGCCGCGGATACGGCGATGAAAGTTGCGACCGACGCGGTGCAAGTGTTCGGCGGCTACGGCTTCTCGCGCGAATATCCCGTGGAGAAGCTCATGCGCGACGCGAAAATTTTTCAGATCTATGAAGGCACGAGCCAGATTCAGCGGCTGATTATTGCGAAGGAGATTTTTGAGAGGAGTTGAGGCCGAGGTGTTGAGAGGAGCAGTTTAATCGAAAGTAAAAATTTCCTCCCGCCGTAATAGGCGATGGCCTTCAAAGACGGTCAGAATTTCAACGCGAGCTTTTTGAACGCGATAAACAATGCGATAAGTTTTCTCGAAAATTTCTCGGATATCCGGAGTGGATAACTCCGGCACGATTCGCCCTCGCCGGGGAGATCGCGCCAGCGACTCGCCACGGCCGATCAGGCGCTCGACAAACTTTCGCGCCCGTGCCGGATCATCCCGGGCAATAAATTCCTCGATCTCGGTCAGCCGTTCCACCGCCTTTGCCGTCCAAACCACCTTCATTTTACGGCCCTTTTGCGACGCCGTCTTTCCAACTCCGTTCTTACTTGCGAGGTATCGAATACTCTTCCCGCTTCGGCATCAGCCAGGCCCTCCTCAATTGAGCGAAGGAAGAGCTTTCTTTGCCGCAACTGATCAAACGCTTGGGGAGACAGCAGAACCCCGGCTGGCCGGCCGTTTTGTGTAACGATGACCGGTTGCCCGGTTTGCTGCACATTGTTCAACCATTTGGATAAATCAGCTTTAAACTCGCCGAGAGGGACAATGTCGTTTGCCACGGAAATTTCTTTCATGATTTGGTCCTAAATTATATTCTGAATTTTGGCCTAATTTTAGGATAAAATAAAACGAAAGCAAGAACGAATTTTCCAAAGAGCTCGACTTGCCCGTGATCCGTTTAATCGGGGTCAAAGCATGCCCTCCAACCAGGCTTGCAAATCCGGCCACGTGTCAAACACAGCCCCGGGTCGAACCGCAGGCATTGCGGCAGGCAAGTTTGAGGAAATGAAACGCGGCGGCGTGTGCGCGCGCAGGAGCGCGGCTTTCATGCCCACGCTTTGCGGCACGGCAACGTCGCGTTCGATATGGTCGCCGATCATCAACGCGCGGCTCGGCGCCACTTGCGCCAAAGCGAGCGCGCGCCGATAAATTTCGGGATCGCTCTTTTCCACGTCGAGCGCTTCGGAAATCAAACAAAGATTGGGGGAGATATACGGCAACAATCCTAGCCGGAACAGAACCTCGCTTTGCCCTTCCAAACTGCCGTCGCTGATAATCCCGCGCAAAACTCCCGCTCGCGCTAGCGCGTCAAACAATTCCAAAAATTCTTTCGAGGGGTGAATCTGCCCACGCATGGCTTCGCGATAAGCGTGCAGAAAGAAGCCGAGCCGCCGATTATCGGAAGGAAGTAGCGCCAACACTTCCGCCTGCGCGATGATGCGCGCGTCGGAATAGATGTGGCTAATATGCGGCGGATTCACCGTCGCATCGGCTTGTTGATAGCAGGCAAAAAACGCTTCGGCGTTTGGAATCAGGCCGTTGCGTTCAAGTCGCTCACTCGCCTGTTGGGCGGCGCGCGCGATAATCTTCGCGCTTGGAATGAGCGTGCTGCCGATGTCGAAGAAGACGGCGTCGAAGTGAGTCATGGCGGGAGGCTCGTTGCTGGTTTGCGTTTCCTTGCGTTAATCGAAGCGGCTCAACATAAATGTTGAGAGGTGGGAATAGTCGCTGCTAAAATTTAACCGCGGCAATTAAGAAAATCGCATTCAGAGAAGCAAGGCGCAATTGCGTGGAGACATACTTGCAGCCCTTTCGCCCAAAACGGCCCGCGCAATCGCTTTTTAAGCCAGGCCTGCAAGCAGAAAACTTTTGTCGCGCATGAACCCGCATTTGTGTCAATCAAACCTCAAACCCAGAGCTGTATATTTTTCTTGGCGGCTAGTATCATCACGCTAACGGTTGCAGCTCAAACCTTCGCGCAAAACCCGATGCCCGCGCCGCGCTGGCACATTGAACCGCAAACCTTCTTCGCTTGCTATGATGAGAGTTTCGGTTACGCGGTGAGTCGAGGCGCGGGGGTCGCAGTGGGACGGCGTGGCCGCGACAATTTGCACCTTCTCGTTGGCAGCGCCTATCACGTTGCCGTGCAACCGCTCGTGCTCTTCGGCAACGAACAAAAAATGAAAAGCGATTGGCTTCGGGTTTATGGCGCGCTGCGAAAAGATTGGAGGCTTGCGCGCAAGCCGGATTTCGCGCTCTTCGTGGAAGCTGAAGCGGCGATGCTTTACATACGAGCGCGTGCGCTGCAAATCTTCGGTGGCGCGCCGGGAACGATTGCGCTGCGCTCCAAAAGTGAAATCAAATTCTCGCCGGCGTTGGGAACCGGACTGCGCGTGCGCGTTTGGCCGCGTTGGGAGGTATTGTGCTACGTTAAAAAACATTTCATGACGTGGGGCGAGCGCCGCTTGGAAAACGCAACGGCCAAGCCTGCATGGAAAGCTTATTGGCATCTTGGCGCAGGATTGAGTTATTCTTTCGAATGAAATGTGAAACGGATTCCCGTGAGCGCAAGGATTGAGCGAATCGCAGTGCTGCAATACATACCGACACTCCTCTTTTTAGCCGCAACGTTGTGGAGCAGTCACGGCTTCGCGCAGATCGCGGTGTTGAAAGACGGCCCCACCCCTCTTTATGAAAAGCCTTCACTGCAAAGCAAGCTGATCGCCGTGCTCGCCGCCGGGGACACGATTCGCATTCTGCAAAACCGTAGCGGCTGGGCTTATCTCAGCGCGCGCCAGCAACAAGGCTGGATGCGCACCGGCGCGAAACCCGCGTCGCACTTTTTCTCTTCAGCAAAAAATTCTACTGCTGGAAATTCCAAAACGAAACCCGCGAGCGCTGCGCCTTATGACGGCGGCGTGGTTCTCGGCCTCGGCACGCTCGGCGGCGATTTCGCCTACGTCGGCCGGTTCTATTATCGCAACCTGCCGCAGTGGGAACTCGAAGGCTCGTTCGAATATGTGGCCGGACAAATCGCTTCGACCTATCTCATGCACGTGAACATGCGCTACTTGCGCACGTTCAAGAACCGCTTCGAAGGTTACGCCACCGCAGGCGTGGGCGTGATCAACACCGTGCCGATTCAATCCGCGGGCGCGCGCAGCATTTCGAACATGGCGCTCAACTACGGCCTCGGCGTGCAGCGCCGCTTGAACAACAATAATTGGCTGCGCGCCGATTTGCGCCAGTTCACTGCGATCAGCAAGCGCGGCACGCTCAACTTTCTCGAATTTACCGTTGGCCTCGCCATGAGCGTGCGCTGGGCAAAATTGTGAAGTTGGTTGCGGAGCACACAATATGGGCAACCCCGGTCGTGTTGCCATTCAGGAGGAATCTTTTTACTCGCTGGGGAAAAAAGTTCATTTTGAGTATTGTGCCGAGCACTTAAAAGGATTCCTCCTGAATGACACGTTAAATAATTTTCAAACGCTCCTTAAGATTTCGGAGAGTATATGAGCAAAAGGCTAGAGTTTCAATTTGTCATGACAAGCTTTTTGATTGCGGGCACACTCACAACCGCACACAGCCAAACCCAAATCCGAACGCGGCCGCAAACGCAAACACGCAAAATCGCGGCGCACGAGTTGGCGCCCTATTTCGGCTTTTATGCGCCCGACCGTTACGAAACCTCGCTCGCGTATGGCATTCGCTATTTTTATAACATCGACCGCCGCTTCGGTGTGGGCGCCGTGTTGGGATTCGCGCGCGCCAAGCAGGATTTCGTGCGCCGCGTCAGCAATATCACCCTGCAAACCGGCTCGGATCGCGTGGTCTATCACGGCGCGCGCGCAACGCAATCTTTTCCTTCCGGCAAAATCGAGCCGTATCTCATCTTTCACGTCGGGCTCACGCGCTTGTATGGCCAGAACAGCTTCACGTTCGGCTTCGGGCTCGGCACAAAGGTGATGACCAAACGCAATTTCTCGCTGCGCTATGAGTTCAACAATTACATCTTCACCAGCGGACGAGACAACAATGCGTGGACGAATAAGAATCTCGAGATGGCGTTGGCGTTGGGGTATTATTTGTGAAGAAGCCGCCGAGTTTTGGGACACGCATAGCTTGGCAGATTATTGGGATCAAACCGAGCCTGCGGAATTCGAGGTAGCGAGTCAATTGCATCGTCGTTACTTGGTTCCCGTAGATCGTGATTTGATTGATCGCGTGCAGCAAGTCGCGCGTACGCGGGGCGTGAGCACCGAAAGCCTGGTGAATCTACTCCTCGAACAACGCTTGCGCGAAATCGAAGTCGTTGCCGCGCCGCAATAATGTCCGTCCGAAAACTCGATCTTTCAGAGAAAGTTCCCGCAACGGCTTGGCCGTTGCATAAAAATCTTTGAGCTCTCATGACACATGAGACCTTATAAACCTCGGCCAAGCCGAGGTTGGAACATCTTCGGGTGGACACCTCAAAAAGCTGCACGAAACCCCGCTCCATTCGCATCACTCCACAACTCCATCTCTCCGAGTTTTCTCACATCCGACGGCATGATGCTTGTCTTACTACATTGCACAATCTCACTGCGCCGCTTTCGAGTTGCAGCTAAATTGCAGAATAAATTCGCGGCCCACCTTATCTACCTGCCCACAAGGCTGTGGGCGTTTACAACCTCAAGCACGAAGTTGTAAATCCCGTTTCGTTTTCGTTATCCCTCGCAACGCCGAATGGACGTGGTGTTGTTCTCGTGTCCGGCTTCCGGCAATTAGTCTCTTAGAAGTGATCTCTTTGCTTTAAAAGCAAAAGCTTTTCTGTAAGCGGATTTAACGGATCAAGCTGATAAGCCTGTTCGGTATCCGCTTAATCCGCTTACAAAATTCTTTTTGGTTGCGGCTTGTCTGCGTTGCGCAATACACCCTCACCTCGATTTCAAACAAGGTCTGCAGGATGCATAGACTACTTCGCTTTTTGTTGATGGTCGTCGTGCTGTGCACGATTTTAGGAATCGCCTCGACCAGCTTTACCGATGATTCGGTCTCGCTCAAGACCAACTTCTTCACCGATAGCGGCGGCTTGCTCGTGCGCTCGCCGACTTTGTTGTATGTGAAAGAGCTGGCGCGGAATGCGATGTTCTCGCTGCAATACACGATGGACCGCGTGCGCATTCCGCCGTATCGCGGCATCTCCGCGAAGCCCGTGGCCTTGGACGGCACCACCGGCGCTTCCAAACCCGCGGCCGATAGCAGCAGCAACGGCTACTACAGCAAAACGCGCAACGAGTTCACTGCCAATCTCAACGCACAACGCTGGGGCCTTACGGCGTATTACTCGATTGAAAATGATTACACCGGCAGGCTCCTCAGCGCGGGCTACAACAAAGATTTCAATCGCAAGAACACGAATCTCGCGCTCGGTGTGGGCTACGGTTATGACACGATCACGCCGATCGGGCGCAATAAAATCTACCAGCGCCGAAATCTGCTCGTCAATGCCACGCTCACGCAAACGCTTTCACCCGTGACGCTCATGCGTTTCGGACTCGATGCTTCGCAAGTGCGCGGCTATCAAAACAATCCCTATCGCACGGTCTTTGTGCTCGGCTCTCCCACTTTGGAAAATCATCCCCGGGAACGTTTTCGGCTCGCCGGTTTTTTCAAGCTCAATACGTATTTCAAGCCCGCGCGCGCTGCGCTGTGGCTGGATTATCGTTTATACGGCGATGATTGGGGCATCGTCTCCAACACCATCGGCGTGAAGCTGCACCAACAAATCTCGCCGCGTTTGCTCATTCGTTATCGCTATCGTTTCTATACGCAGACCGGCGCGGATTTCTATCGCCGCAATTACTCGCTCGTCACGACGCCGGATTTCTTTTCGGAAGATTACAAGCTTGAGCCGTTCTATTCGCATTTGTTCGGCTTCATGATTTCATACGGCCTCGAGCCGCTTGCCGATACGTTGCCGTTTTTAGAGCACACCACTTTGGAGGTGAAGTACGAGCGCTTCTTCACCTCGAACGCGTTTACGGCGAATATCTATCAAGTGGGCGTGACGATGCATTATTGAATAAAAGCTAGTAGTAGTGCCTTTAGGCACGAGGTGCTTTGAGCCTCCTGACCCTAAAGGGTCTACTACAAACGTTGAATCTTTTCCGCACAACCCTTTTAGGAGGAAACCATGTGCAAATCTCATTACAACAGACTGCTGCTCTTCGCTTGCGCGGCTTTGCTGGAATGGACCACCTCCGCCCTCGCCGGTGGCGCGACCGAGCCAAAGAGCTTGGGCTATCGGCGCGTTGTTCAAAATGATGAAGCCGTCATCGCACTCATGGCGCAGCGCGTGCTCGTGGGCATCGCGCAGCGCGACCCTTACCTCTATCAAAACTTTCTTGCGGACGATTATCGCGACGAAGCTGTGCCGACCTCGGTTTCCAAAGCCGCAGATGCGCGCGCAATCGCAACGCAGATCGATGTGCAAAAGCAGGAGGCCGTTTGCAGCATTCCGATGCCGAACGACAAGGGCTTCGTGCAATTACGTTTTATCAAACAGGGCGAGCGTTGGCGCATCGCGTCCTCCGCAGGCTTAACGCAATTGGCGAAAATTTCTACGTCCTCCGCTTTGCAAAAAGCTTCGGAAGATTCGCTGTCGTTGCTGAACTCTTCCGCGAACGCCGCGAATCATTCTTTCATCAACAAAGATCTGGCGCCGGAGCACGGGCTTGGCATCTTATCAAGGCAAATCACACAAACGCGCTTGCAGCGGAACTTGTTCGGCTTGCCGCATAGCATGGCGCTCTTTGCAAAAGTGCAGCAGTTCGACACCGCGCCGTTCATCGCCGCGAGCTACGTGCAGCTCGTCACGGATCCCGCGTGGAATCGCATCGTGTATGGCGATTATCAACGGTGGATCAAAGCTTACGACGGCCGCGATACAGGCCAACTGCTCAATCGCCCGCAAGGCATTGCCGTGGACGCGCAGGGCAGAGTCTATGTTGCGGACACCGGCAACGCTCGCGTGCTCGTTTTGCAATTGACCGGCCCGGCGGAAAATCTTTCTCTCGCTTTTATGAAAGAACTCGGAAAGGGCGAGTTGGCACAGCCGAGCGCGTTGGCGTGGGATGATCGCGGCACTATCTTCGATAGCAGTGATGATGTGTTGTGGGTGATTGATCGCGAGCAAGCCGCTTTGCTGGCGTATCGACTCGGCTCTTCGCAGCGGATTTTGAAATACCAAAGCGAGAGTATGATCGACCCCGCTGCGATTGCAATCGGCCGTTTCGATGGCCGCGGCGACGGCAATATCTATCTCGCGGATGCGGCAACGCGCAAGCTGCATCGCCTGCACTTTGGCGAAGAAGGTGTGCGGCCTCTCAACAGCGTTGCGGGTGGAGAAGAGATGGTGCCCACCGCGCTCGCAACGGATCACTGGGGCAACGTTTATCTCTCCGATGAATCGTATCGTCAAATTCAAAAATTTTCTCCGAGCTTGGAATTGCTCACCACGCTGCGCGCGGAGGATGAAAACTTTCGGCCTTTGCAGTTTCAAACTCTGTTTGGCTCGCTCGAACTTGCGAATGCTACACAGCCGCAATGGTCGGGATATGATCAAGCCTTTCTGTTGGAGCATTGGACGGACAAATCCGGTGGCCGGCGTTATGAGTTAGGGATTGATTTCGAGCTCGAGCAATTGCGCTTGAGCGATGATCTCGCCGCATTATCTCTTGCAGGAAAATTGACCGACCCCGGGCATTTGAAAACCGAGCTGGTTGCCGTGCAAACCGAGGCCGCGGTGAATGCGTTGCACGAAGGCTGGTTGAACGCCGGCGCGCTGGCTCTGCAATATGATCGTCGCAATCGCAACGGCGAAATGATCGCGCCAGGTTATTATAAATTGCGCCACACGCTGCGCTCCACTTATGACAAGCCCGATGCCGTGCGCGAGACCGAAGCGTTTTATCTGCCGCTCTACTATTACGAAGACTGCGGCGCGGCCACGCCACGCGATGCGCATCTCGCGGTTGGAACACGTGTGAATCGCTTCGGCAATGAACCACAGCAAACGCTGGCAACTGATCCGCACGAAGTCGTGTATCGCTTCACGGGATTAAATCCAAACGTGAGCTACGAAGCGCGCGCGACGTATTTTTCCGCGGAGGGAAACGTGGAGCAAGCTTTGTTTGCGGATGAAAGCCTTCTTCATGAGGCCCAAACCGTTTCCGGCAATGCGCAAACTACGGAGTGGCTCGAAGTTCCGGCGCAAGCTATTGCCGAGGGCAGCGTGCAGCTTCGCTTTGTGAAAACGAACGGCGTTGGCCCGGCGAGCGTTGCGGAAGTATGGCTGCGCGAAGCGCACTTCGATGCTGCGCATCCGCCGAAGCTTGAAGAGAGCAGCAACGCGATCCCGCAAGAGTTCACGTTGCAGCAAAATTATCCGAATCCCTTCAACCCTTCCACGACGATCACATTCACTTTGCCAAAAGATTTTCGCGGCGCGGTAACGCTGCGCATCTACAACATGCTCGGCGAACTCGTGCGCGAGCTCGTGCAACGCGACCTCGAAACCGGAACGTATCGCGAAGTGTGGGACGGTTTGGATGCGTCGGGAAAACGCTTGGCGAGCGGCGTGTACCTGTATCAATTGCGCGCAGGAAGTTTTGCGGCAACAAAGAAGCTGGTGATGATGAAGTAGCTGATAGCTTTCAGCCGTCAGCTT
>Ga0247727_10012601_pt1 | contig 14469 bp, 9 predicted proteins | sample WisWelCaveWW1625_FD_202498 | JGI IMG/M metagenome (GOLD analysis project Ga0247727, IMG submission 202498) | Biofilm microbial communities from Wishing Well Cave, Virginia, United States - WW16-25 | ecosystem: Environmental > Aquatic > Deep subsurface > Groundwater > Cave microbial mat | place... | reverse complement strand
TCTCGCCGGACGCGAGGTGCAGGAATTGATCGCCGCGCCGCTTGCGGCGGGCAATCACGTTTTGAGTTGGGACAGAAAAAATCGCGATGGTAACAAGCTGCGCTCCGGTCTTTATTTGGTGCGCTTGCGCTATCGTTCCGCGCCGGCCAACCTCTCGAGGCAAGCGGTCCAACGCGTGGTTGTGGTCAATTAACCGCGCCATGCTGGTTAATTGTTTTTCTCCCCACTATTTTTGCAAGAGCAAAAATAGTGTGAGAATTTCGTCGCATTTTTGTGTCTATTCAAGTAATCCAGCGAAAGGGAGATCGGCATGAAAACAACGCAGCAGAAATTTACGTTTAATGAATTAACGGCATTAAACCGGGCGCGCCTGGACGAGTTGATGCGCACCGGCGGCACGCCCGGCATGGAAGAGGTTGTCGGCTACGAGTTTCGCGGCTACAATTTGCAGGCGGCGACCAAAATCATCGGGACGCGAAAATTTAAAAAAGGATTTTACGCGGCGGAACCCGGGGCGAACCACGCGTGGGGCTTCAATATGCCGATCGTGCAAAACGGCAAAAACGAGCCGTGGCAAGCCGTGCCGAATGAAAAAAATCCGCGGCGCTTTTTTTTCTTCAAAGTTTTGCCGGCCGGCGCGCCGGGATATGAGCGGCGCTTGGCGCACACGCTGATTGTCGATTATTCCAAATGGGGCGGCTACTTTGTATTGAACCCGGCGCGGTACACGGTGGATTATCTCGTGCACCCCGATCCCGAAAACCGCGATCTCATGGTCGGCCGCAGCGACTTCGTTATGGGGCCGATACGATTCTTTATGGGCTATTTTATTCTTGAGCGCTACAACGAGAGCAATTTCACGCCCCCGGAAAAAGCGGGTTATCTTTCCCGCCGGGAAATGCGCACCGTCGAAAAATTTTCCGAAGTTTTTATCGAAGGCCGCCGCGCCATCACACCGGCGGAGATTGCCGGGAATATCGATCGCCAACTGGCGCGGATTGAATCGAAACGGAAGGGCGGCATCAAGCTCGTGCTTTTCCTGATCGAATATGTTTTACCGCTGCTGGCGCTGCATCGCCCGTTTTCGTGGATGACGGCCGAGGCGCGCAAAAAATTTATTACACAAAATCTCGTGCAGACCGAGTCCCGGCCGCGCGGCTTGAAACGCCTCGTGCTGTCCTTGCAACGCTGGTACAACGCGCTGCGCAGCCGCACGCTGCGGGATTTGTCCCGCGTCAAAACATTGTTTCTTGCCGGCTATTACGGCGATCCGCGCGTTTATAACAGCGTCGGTTTCACCGCGGTCACCGATCGCGAAAGATTTCGGGCCGCGCTACCGCTGCCGCCTCCCCGGCCGCGATTGACCATTGAGCAACCGGTTGCAGAGGAATTGGACACCGACGTCTGTGTGATCGGCTCCGGCGCCGGCGGCGCGGTCGTGGCTTATCATGCCGCCGCCGCCGGAAAAAATGTTATCCTGCTCGAAGAGGGCAAATATTTTTCCGCCGCCGACATGGTCCATCACGAGGGCACGATGGTGGCGAAGACGTATCGCGAGGGCGGCCTGCAGACCACGGTCGATCTCGATATGAGCATCCTGCAAGGCAAGTGCCTCGGCGGCACCACGGTGATCAACAACGCGATTTGTTTGCGGCTCAACGACGCCGATCTTTATGAAATTTCCCAGCCTGATATTTATGAGCGCTGGCGGCAACTCGGCGCGAATATCGACGCTAAAAAACTGGAAGCGTCTTTTGACCGGGTTGAAAAAATGATTAACGTTGAGCGCGTTTCCCCAACGATCACGAGCCGCAATGCCGACGTGTTGCTGGACGGCTGGGAGCGCCTCGTCAAAAAGGGCGAGGGCAACCGAAATTACAAATACGGTTTGTTTCGCAAGAATTATAAGGATTGTCTCGGCTGCGGCTATTGCAATTTTGGCTGCCCGTACGGGCGCAAAATGTCGATGCTCGAGACTTATATTCCCGCGGCGATTGGACACGGGGTGCGCGTGATCACGGAATGTCAGGCGGAAAAAATCGTCCGCCGGGGCGGCCGGGTTAACGGCGTAAAATGCCAATTGCCGGGCGGCCGCCGGCTGGTGGTGCGCGCTAAAAAAGTGGTGGTGGCCTGCGGCCCGATTGCCTCGAGCGTCCTGTTGTTGAACAGCGGCATCCGCCGCAATGTGGGCAACCGTTTCTCGTTCAACGCGGCATGTTTGCTGCTGGCAAAATTTCGCGAGACGTTGAACAGCTTTGACGGCATTCAAATGCCCGGTTATGTCGACACCGGCGAAGCGATGCTCGAGGCCTGGTTCGCGCCGCCGATGGCGTTTGCGAGCGTCGTGCCGGGCTGGTTCGACACGCATTTCGAGCACATGGCGAATTATCATCGTTTTGCCTGCGCCGGCGTGTTGATCGGCACCGAAAACAATGCGCGCGTGAAACGTTCGGCCTTTCTGCGCCAGATGTTCGGCCCGGTGGTTTATCAAATGACCGCGGGCGATCTCGAAAAGCTCAAGCGCGGCATGACGAAGTTGGTGCAGCTCTATTTTGCCGCCGGCGCCGAGGCGGTTTATCCCTCGACTTTTGTCGATCTGGAAATGCGCGCGGGCGACTTCGATTCCGCCGCGGCGATCAGCGATTTTATCGACGCGAACATTCGCAAACCCGACGATGTGATTCTCAACTCGTCGCATCCGCAGGGCGGCAACGCGATGAGCGACGATCCGCGTCTCGGCGTCGTCGACAGCCGCTTTAAAGTGTACGGCTGCGACAACCTGTTCGTCTGCGACGCCAGCGTGTTTCCGACGACGATTCGCATCAACCCGCAGCTCACCATCATGGCGATGGCGGATTATGCGAGCCACTTGAGCATTGTGTGATTTTCGCGGAAGGACATATCTCGACAATGTTAACTTAGCCTTCAAATGTCATTCCGACCGAAGGGAGGCTGCGCCCGCAGGGAATCTTTTGGAAACAGATTTCTCGTCCCGCGTGCGGGACTCGAAATGACAGTTTTTAACTTAACATTGTCAATTGTCAAGCTATTCACGCGATAAAACGTAATGCGTCAGTTACCGGTGGAGTAGCGCAGACATCTTGTCTGCAGTCAGGATGACTGCGCTACGTTTTCCACCCGTCACTGAGGGATTACGATAAAACCTCTCCCACGGTTTAAAGAGGACATGGCGCAATGAAAAGGGTCGGGTTCGCCTCCGCTTGGTTAGTTGTTTTTCTGCCCACAATTATCCTAACAATGCTTTTATCTCCGTTCGAAAAATTCAATTAACAAACTCCATATGAGCACTACCATCTTCTCTGTTCCTCAATGGGCCAAACAAGCCGTTTGGTATCAAATCTTCCCGGAGCGTTTTTGCAACGGCGATCCGAGCAACGATCCGACACTCGAAAGCATTCGCGGCGCGTATCCGCAAGATCTCACGCCTCCGTGGCAGATTCATCCGTGGAATTCGGATTGGTACGAGCTGCAACCTTATGAGCAGAAGAACGGCAAAGCGATCTGGCACCATCTGCAGCGCCGGCGCTACGGCGGGGATTTGCAGGGCATTCTCAATAAATTGGATTATTTGCAGGAGCTCGGCGTCAACGCGCTTTATTTGACGCCGGTGTTCGAGTCCCCGTCTTCGCACAAATATGACGGCGCGACGTATCATCATATCGATCCGAATTTCGGGCCCGATCCGGTTGGCGATCGCAAAATCATTGCGCGTGAAGTCGGCCACGATCCGGCGACGTGGCAATGGACCTCCGCTGATAAACTGGCGCTGCAATTGATCGACGAAGTGCATCGCCGCGGCATGCGCATTATTTTTGACGGCGTGTTCAACCACGTCGGCATCAATCACTGGGCGTTTCAGGAGGTTTTGAAAAATCAGCAGCGCTCGCTTTATAAAGATTGGTTTAAAGTGCAAGCGTGGAACGATCCCAAAACCGGCAAAGGTTTCAAATATACCGGTTGGTGGTCGGTGAAAGAACTGCCGGAATTAAAACAGGATGAAAATGGCATCGTCTCCGGCCCGCGCAATTACATTTGGGCGATTACAAAACGCTGGATGGACCCGAATGGCGACGGCGATCCGAGCGATGGCATCGACGGCTGGCGGCTTGACGTGGCAGTTTGCGTGCAGCACAATTTTTGGAAAAAGTGGCGCGCGCTGGTAAGAAATATCAATCCGGAAGCGTATCTCACCGGCGAAGTGTTTGTCGAACAATTCGACGAAATGAAATCGTATTTGCAGGGCGACGAGTTTGACGCGGTGATGAATTATCATTTCACGTATGCCTGCACGGAATTTTTTGCCAATGAGCGCAATCATATTTCGGCGAGCGCGTTTGATCGACACTTGCGCGAGTTGCGCGAGGCTTTCTCGCCGGACGCGGCATACGTGATGCAAAATTTGCTGGGCAGCCACGACACGGATCGCTTTGCTTCGCGCATCGTGAATCGCGACAAAAAAACAATGCGAACCTGGCTGGACTATTACGAATGGTCGAAAGCGAAGAGTCCGGATTACGACACCCGCCAGCCGACGGCGGCAGAGCGCCGGAGGCAAAAGCTCGCGATCCTGTTTCAAATGACGTATCTCGGCGCACCGATGATTTATTACGGCGACGAAGCCGGCATGTGGGGCGCCAACGACCCCTGTTGCCGCCAGCCGATGCTTTGGAAAAAAGATAAAAAGATAAAAGAACTAAAAAGAAAAGAGCGGAAGGAAGCTGGTTTTGATCCGGAGATGTTTGAATATTATCGCCGGCTGATTCATCTTCGCAATGCGCAGCCGGCGTTGCAATTGGGGGATTATCAAACCTTGCTGGCGGATGACGCGAAAGAGTTATTCGTGTTTTCACGTACGCATGAGAATCAAACAATCATCGTGGCGATCAACAACGGGCGGCAAGAGCAACAGGTCAATATCGTGGCAACGTGCGATGGTGAATTTATTGACCTGCTGGAAGGGTCGCAACGCTTCGCCGTCACTGCTGGGCACATTGTATTTGCGATCAACGCGCAATCGGGCAGAATTTTGAAGGGTTATAATATTTTTTGAACCGTTTTCAATAAATCCTGTTCCAGCGCAGTTTTTTTCAAATAGATTCCTTAGTTTTAAGCTTTTTGAGAGATTCTTAACAGGCTGGAGTTCGGCCCGACAATGACAATCCCATCTGGTTTAAATACGAGCCAGTCGTCGACATCATAAGTATAAACTTGCGTGATGCCATTGGTGAGAGCAGTGGCAGCATGCCTCGCATCATGTATTCGACGCGCAGTTAGCTGATATTTCCCAGACAACTCAAACATTTTTAAACTTGCCTCACGTCCATCTGCTAATACTTCAATTTCAGATGGTGGTTCAACCAATAAACGAACGGCTGCCGCAGCCTCGGCCGGGGTATGGGGAGGTTGCGCTTTTATCCAGGTCAATGCGGCATAAACTTCACTGAGAATGCTGGTTGTTGTACATACAGATAAGTCCCCTCGCCTTGCTGCTTCAACTATAGGCCGAGCCTCGGTATGACGTGGATCGTCGCGGAGCAGCGCGCCAATGAACATACCAGCATCAAATAGAATGCTATTGTATTGATTCATTGTAAACGGCTTCCTTCCACCCATCGGGTACATACCCATTTAGGATAGGCAGAGGTTTTAATCGTGGTCCAGGCTGTATGACCACCTCGGTGCCGTCAGATAATTTAACGGCTAACGCTTTTCGATCTGTCAGCACTTTGCGAAAAATCTCATCTAACGATTTATCCTCAAGCTCTTCAATTGTCGAGGTTTCGTACGTCATAACGATTTCTCTTCTGTTATGTTTTGATGTGATGGTTTTTGTTTAACTCCAATATATCCGTTCTCAAGTACAAATGCAAGAATTTTGTTTTCCCTAATAGCAAGACATGAGCAGCAGAAAATAAAAAAGCCGGAGAGGAATCCTGAATCGGACAAACATACATCCTGAAGTTGTTAAAACCCGTTATCGTCTTTCAAAAAGTTGGCGTCTCGCTTTGACCAATCCCTCTTGAAAGTCATTGACCTTCCCCTGCCGTCGCGATTCTTGCATTTGCGCGAGAATTTTGCTCTTCCACGCGCGGGCCTGCCAGCGGGCAACGTGATTCAGCAAACGGTTCGGCACGAGCCGCGTCGAGATCGGGCGCGGTTTGGGCAACATCAGCAGATCGCCAAGATGATTGGCATTCGCCATACGCGCGCCCATGTTGGGAATGCTGCCATCAACTTCCGGACAGAAACGGAGCAGAATCGTTTTGATGATCGACGTGTGATCAAAAACCGTGTGCGCCACCGAGCCGGGAATCACCCACGGCGAAACAATAATGGCGGGAACGCGAATGCCGTAACTGCGAAAGCTGGGATCATCATCCGGAGCCTCCGGCGGGATCACGTGATCATAAAAACCGCCGTGTTCATCGTATGTAATAATGAAGAGCGTTTTCTTCCACGCCGGGCTGCCCAGCAGCGCGCTATAAATGGTCAACACCAAACTTTGCGCCGCGGTCACGTCGGCGGGCGGATGATCATCATTCGCGGCGACAGCGGTGAGGCCAACGAGATTGGGATCAATCCACGACACCGCCGGCAAATCGCCGGAAGCGGCGTGATCGAGAAAATCTTCCATTTCCAACCGGCTGTTCGCCTCAACGCGGCAAAAATTTTCATCGTAGCCGGTGCGATATTTCTCGTCGACACAGCGCAGCGTTTGAAAATCGTGGCTGTACCAGCGCCACGAAATGCCCTTCGCTTCCAAATGGCGAATAAACGAATTCTCCGCATAAAGCGGAACGGATTTATTATCCTTGCTGCCGGCGGCGTGTCCGGTCGCCGCGTAAAGTCGATTCGGCCAGGTCGAGCCCGGCACGGAGCAAAACCACCGATCGCAGATGCAGAATTGCCGCGCCAGATGATCGTACACCGGCAGATCCTCGGCGTTATAATAACCCATAATTTTGCCGGGATCGGCGTCGGGATATTTTTTCGCAAAATTACTGACGAAACCGCCGTTGTTGTTGCCGAGCTGCTCGACGACGTCGGCGGATTCATGCCCGGGATCTTCTTCCATTTTGGTGGTGTCGAGACGGTGAACTTTATATTTCTCGCCGTTATGCTCGTTGAACATTTTATTGGTCAGGCCATCGACTTCTTTGCGCCCGGCTTCGAGCTTCAAATAGCCAAGCATGTGATCGAAGGAACGGTTCTCCAGCATGAGCACGACGAGGTGATCGATTTTGTGCAGATTGCCCTGAACTTTTTTGTCAAACCCGACGCCGGGATGAAGACGATTCGCCATGATGATTGCCTTGGTTGACCATTAAAATCTAATGGTAAGTTCAAAATTAAAGAGTGCCCAACGGCTTAAAAAACGAACAACAGGATTTTTTAACTTCAACAGCGCCAGTCCCTATTTCGCCTCATGAGCCAACCAGTGTTGAATTAGCTTCATGAGAGGAAAGGGGCGGCTCACGCCGTTGGTTGAATCGAGTTTTGGCGCAAACCAGCAGCGGATCAATTCGACTTGAAACCGATAGCCGCGCGGAGCTGCTTCAATCAATTCTCGTTTCGTGAGCGCCGCGAGGTGATGGTCAAGTTTATCGGGAAATCGCTGCGCCAGAATTTTTCGGTCGACGACGGCGCCTTCCCCCTGCGCCGCCATAAAACGCAACAAAGCCAAACTGTCGGCGTCGATTTGATTCCGCTCGATGTCGGCGAAAAAAAAGCTGCCATGCTTCAGCGCGTTTGGCACGGCGGCTTCGACGTCGGCTATTTTAGCCAGCCGCCGAACGGCTGGATCTTGCTCGTTCTTCAGCGCAACGATCTCGGCGCAAAGCAATTGGATGAGGGCGGGATGGCACCTGGTAAGCTCCAAAACGCGCCGGCTGGCTTTAGGCTCGTAACGCAGGGCAAAATCTTGAACCGGTTTCTCAATGAGTTGGCGCGCTTCGCTCTCTTTCAGATAACTGATCTGCACGACTTGCACGTTAATGAGATAACTCGCCCAACGTTGCAATTCATCTAAAGTATGAGAGCCGGCGAGCAGCACTTTAAAGCGCGGGCGATGTTGAATCAGATGGCGCAGCCAGCCCAGCACGGCGGTCTCGGTGAAACGCCCTTCGCTAAAAGCGCGATCCAGCGTCTCGAATTCATCCAATGCCAGCAGCGCCGTGTTTTCGCCTAAATTCTTTTCCACTTCGTCAAGCCATTCATCAAAACTCGTAAAAGGATCAGTCGCCAGCGTCTCACGAGTTAGCGTTGGCAAGGCCAGATTACGTTGCCGCTGGGCTGAGTCGACCATGCCCCTAGAAATATTATAAAGAAAACCGGCATGATCTTGAGCCTGCGAGGCCGGTCCTTGCAAATCCACAAAGAGCGGAACGATCGTGCTGGGCAACAGGCGACCCAGGTTATTGAGCAGGGAAGTTTTCCCCATGCGCCGCTGGCCGTAAAGAAGCAACGGCGGGCGGCGGCGGTCTAACAGCAGTTGCTCGATGCGCGCGCTAATGTCGGTGCGCCCGACAAAAAGTTCCTGTTGCACCGTGAGCGGCACACCAAATACATAAGGATTGTCGATTTCCTGGCGGACTTTGACGGTTGCGGTTAGTTCTTGCACGTGGTCGGCGATAATTCGACGCCACTCTTTTGCGATAGGACGAAAACGAAGTGTGTATGAATCTTTGCTGCGCTTTAACTCGAGTATCAGGCCATCCAGGCGTTCCTCGACAGCGCGGAGGGCGAGGCGTCGGTTATAAGCGCTCTCCTGATGCAGGGCCGCATCCACATCCTGGCTTGTACGACCGAAACCGCGCAGTAATGCACTGGTTGAATCGCCCTGGTCAGTGACGGCCCATTTTTGATGAATTCTGCTGATCGCTTCCACGGTTTCGCACCGCTCCAACCGGCGCGCGTCCATTTCGATTTGGGAAGCTCGTGCTGCCCCGCGTGTCTGATTGATATCGCGGAAATTGTCGAAAGGCGTTTGCTCAAGAATTTTCTCTTCCTGAATGATGGGCGCGTTTAGAGACTTTTGACGCTCCATCCCTATCCGGAGAGCTGCGATTAATTTTGCCCACCCATCCTTTTCAAATAAATCCACATACTGAAAATCGGCCAAAATTCTCGGCACTGCACAATTTTCCAGCCGCGCTGGAATGAGAAAAATATCATTATCCAGCTTTTCCTGCCAAATATCCAAAGCATAATTAAGCTCTACATGAATGAAACCTGTTCTGTCAACTGAGTTTCTTGACAGACATGCAAGGATGAAATCAGATTCTTGGATGGCTTTTTGAATACTCATTCTCCATTCTTGTCCTGGGAGAAGATCATTAATATCCATCCAGGGTTTAAATCCGGCTTCATTCAGTTTTTGATACAATATGTTTACCTTTTCTCGATCCTCCGAGGCATAGCTGAGAAAAATTTGAGATTTTGTTTTCATAGACATTCTACGGCGATCAATTTGAAAGCATAATTCATTTTCTAGAAAACGAGTCGTAAGCACATCAAACATTCAACAAATATCGAAACGGCTCGATTTGTTGCAGCCCATCACCTCTCCAGGCATCGCCGGCCTCACCCTCTTCCAGGCTGAGGAGACACTCTCGACATAGGATTTGCAGCAACAGCGGCCAGCGGCCACTTTGAGCCAAAATCCAATTTACATCCGCAGCGGCAAAAGCGAGCGGCGAGTTTCCAATCAATTCACGCGCCTCCGGCTCCGTCAGCGGCCCGAGTGTGGTGGTGTAACCAAAGATATTGAAAAAGGGCGAACCGATATTGCTATGATGAGCCAATTGCGCGGGCGATTCGTTGGCGGCCAACACAAAAGCCAAATTGCCATTGACCTGTGTGGTCGCCAGCGCGCGCAAGCTTTCCCAGAAGGCATTATCCAACTCCGGGCAGCGTTGCAAGGCGACGTCAATTTCATCAAACAAAATTATCGTTGCAGCATTCAATCCACGGCTCACGGCTTCCATAAAGTGATCCAAGTCGCAAGGCGAGGGCGGCGATAGGTTGAAACAGTTCAACAAGTAGCGTAGCAGCCCGCCGCGAGTTTGCAAGCGTGTATCTTGAAAATCCACGAAAACCCAACGATACTGCCCGAGCTGCGGCAACCAGTCGAAACGCCGACCGGCGCGTGATTGGAAAGGTATGGTCGCGGTGATATTTTTCAAATATTGCAACAGCGAGGTTTTGCCGCTGCGGCGTGGGCCGATAATCGCCGCGTTTTGCAAAGGCGGAGTTTTGAACAAATTAAACAAACGTTTCAGTTCATGCTCGCGGCCAAAAAAGTGGCGAGGATCGGTAATCGGCGGACCGGCGACGAAAGGCGAAATTTCCTTGGCAGCGGTTTTAGCTCTAAGTTGTTGGAGAAGACGATTGAAGCACTCGCTATGTTCCGATGGATTGGTGAAATCAGCATAAGTCAGCAGCTTGATACGCAAAGGCAACTCACACCGCGTCAACATCAAAGGCAAGAGCTTGCGTTTTCGCCCGGCCGGGTCCGTGGTGTTGGCTAACAAACACTCGAATTCGCACCATTCACTCGCTATCCAATTTGGAGTTAAAACGGCAAGGGTGTGCCGGCTTTTTTCGACCGCTTGTTCCATATTCACCAAGCTGGGCGCACCGATCGCAAAATCGCGATAGTCAATGCAGACTTTTAATCCCGCGGCTTCCAGTCTTGGCAACAACTCGTTTTGGACCCAAGCCCGGTCAACATGATTGTAACTAATGAACAAATCGTAGGTATAATCCGTTTGCTCATCCATGTCATGGCCTTTTTACGCTTGTACAGTCGAGATGTTAGTGAATGAAAAACGGCTTTCTTAAACGTTAAGCGTTTGTGGGACAAAATGCAAGACAAAATACAAATCACGCGCTTCGTAAAACTCACGCTTTCGCCTTTCGCAGCGGAATGACAACCAGCACGTATGCAATCGCCGCGAAGGCGAGAAAGCCGATGAGGTTGCCGCCCCAATGATTCACAAACTCAAACTCGCCGACGCCGAAGAACAGGCTGGTGATGGATTGGAAATCCTTGAAGATCAACACCAGCACTGCGAGCATGACGCCGGTGAGCGATTCGCCGGCGATGAAGCCGGAGGCGAGCAGGATGCCGGTGTTTTCGACGCGATCTTTGGCCGCCGGATTTAAATTCTTTTTGGCGACGCGGCGATCGACGAACCATTTGATCGCGCCGCCGATGAAAATCGCGGAAGTGGTTTCAAACGGCAAATACATGCCGACGGCAATGAGCATCGGCGATGGCGAATTCATCATGATCAGAGCCAGCGCGAAGAACATGCCGAAGAGAATCAAACCCCACGGCATTTCACCGCTGACGATGCCGGCGGCGAGTTGCGCCATCAAGCCGGCCTGCGGCGCGGAAAGCGCTTTGTCGCCGATGCCGATGCCGCCGCCGGCGATGTTGCTTTGATGCAGCGCCATGATCGGCAGCACGAGCACGAAGGAAACCACGACGACGGAAATCGTTTCCGCGATTTGCATGTGCCGCGGCGTGCCGCCGAGCAGTTGCCCGATTTTCAAATCCTGAATCATATCGCCGGAAATGGCGCAGGCGCAACACACCACCGCGGCAACGGCCAATACCGCGCCAACGCCGTGCACGCCTTTCACGCCGAGGAGAACCATCAACAACGCCGCGATGATCAACGTCGACAGCGCCAAACCGGAGATCGGTTGATTCGAGCCGCCAATCAATCCGACGAGATAGCCGCCGACGGCGGATAACAAAAAGCCCAAAACCAGCATGATCATCGCGGCGACGAGCGCGCCGATTAAATTTTGGCTGAAATGATAATAGAGCATCGTCATCGGAATCGTGAGCGCGATCGTGATGCCCACAATGGCGCGGAGGTTGAGATCCTGCTCGAGACGCGAAGCTTTAACCACGGCGCTGCCTTTTTTGAGCGCGCCTTTAAAGGCCGTGGTGAAAGAATGGCGCAGGCCCCACATGGTTTTGGCCGCGCCGACGAGCATCGCGCCGACGGCAATCGGGCGCACCTGATTGTACCAGATCGAAAAGATCACGTCATCCAGCGGCGGCGTTTGGCCGTGCAGCGAAAGCTGCGCGCTGAATTGCGGATTGATAAAATAGATCAGCGGAATGAGCACGCACCACGCCAGCACGCCGCCGACGAAGTTGATGGTGGCGAGCTGCGGCCCGATCACGTAGCCGACGCCGATGAGCGCCGGCGAGATCGCAAACGTCGACCACGGAAACACGCCGGCGTGCTCGATGCCGCCCATCGGCGTGCGGTTGCCGGCGAAGTGGCGAATCATGGATTTCGGCATTTCCCAAAAACCCGAAACGTATTCGCGAAAAAGTTTGAGGCCGTTGTCGGCTTTGAACACTTGCAGCAACATGCCGAAACCGAGCGTGCTGAAAATATATTTCGCGCCGGTTTCGCCGTGTTGCCCGGCTTTCACAATTTCGGCGCAGGCGCGGCTTTCGGGAAACGGCAGGCCGGCGTCAACCGTGAGCGTGCGCCGGAGCAAAATGATGAACATCACGCCGAGCACGCCGCCGATGAGCAAAATAAATGAGCTTTCCCAATAATTGAAGTCCGTCCACAAACGTTCACCGCCGACATTCACGATGACAAAAGCCGGAATCGTAAAAATCGCGCCGGCCACGAGCGCTTCGCCGACCGAAGCTGCGGTGCGGGTGATGTTCTGCTCCAAAATGCTGCCGCGCATGAACGGCAACCGGAACGCGGCAATGGCGATCACCGCCGCCGGAAAACTGGCGGAGACGGTTTGCCCGGCCTTGAGACCAAGATACGCATTGGCCGCGCCGAGAATGACGGCCATCACCACGCCGAGCAACACGGCTTTGACGGTGAATTCCGGCAAATTGCTTTCCGCTGGAATATACGGTTTGTCGGGCGTTTTTTCAGCCATACTTCCAACCTCCGATGCGAGTTTAAACGGCTTTTGATGAAACAGAGAGGGCTGGCGAAAGATACAGAAACCGCAGCCGTGAAGCAAGCAATTTTTGCGGCGAAAAAAAAATGTCTGCTCCCGCCTTGACTTTCGCTCGAAAGTTGCTATCTTAAGCGATTAGCCAATCAAACGCAGAAGACAATTCTGAACGTTTTAACGGCAAAACAATTTCGGGCAAAAGGTTTGAATGGCTTTGCCCAAAATCGTTTTGCCTAATATTTTTCACCTCGGGAGAAAATCAGAAATGCAATTACAACTTAGAAAATTAACCGCGCTGTTTTTAGTGCCGGGATGCGTGTTGATTTCGGGCTGCGCCTCGTTGCAACAACTGCAAGATACATTGTTGAATGTGAAACGCCTGCAATTCAAGCTCGATGGCGTGACGCCGGGCATGTTGGCGGGAATAAATTTGGCGGCGATTGACAGCCCCACGAAAATCAGCGTGCTGGATGGGTTGAAGCTCGCCAATGCGTTTCGGCAAAAATCATTGCCCGTCTCGTTGACGCTGAATGTGGCCGCGAAAAACCCCAACGATGGCGCCGGCGGCAGCACGCCGAAAGCCGCGCTGCTCAAGGCGCTGGCGTGGACGTTGAAGATTGACGGCAAGGAAACCATCACCGGCGATATTCCGAGTCCCATCGAAATTCCCGGCAGCGGACAGGCAACGGTGGTTCCGCTGCAATTGTCGCTCGATCTCTATAAATTTTTTGGCGAACAGGGTTACGAAAGCATGCTGAATCTCGCGCTGGCGATTGCCGGACAAAAGGGGAGCACGTCACGACTCACCCTCTCCGCGGTTCCGACGGTTTCGGTGGCCGGCCTCGATTTGAAATATCCGGGGCAAATTGAGATTATTGACAAAGAGTTTACGAATCCGTGATTTGCGAAGTCCGACTGGCGCTCGGCGAGTCGTGGAGTTAATCAACTCCCGTTACGCAAGTCGGACTTCGCTTCGCTTTTTTGCAGAGCTTTTGCTTGACTTTGTGTCGCAAATCAGTTATATTTTCAGAGGTTTAATTCATAACGTTTCAATTATGGCGTTTTATAAAAGATCACGCTTGGGAAGTTTGCGAGCGTGATTTATTGTTTGCTCTGGAGGATTTACCTGAATGCAGCGTAATAATCTGTTGCGTACAATCGTGATTGTACTGGCCATCGCCTGGTCGCTTTGGCAGCTTTATCCGACGTTTATCGTCGGCGGCCAGAAACAAGAGGCGGAAAGTTATTTTACCAAAATCGAGCAGCAAACCGGCCTGCAACGCGACGAGATCAACGAAGCGTTGAACGCCGGGCAACTGGAACAGCGGATTCGTCAGCAAATGCGCGATCAAACGCCGGACAACGTGCAGGCGGCGTTAAAAGAAAGCACCAATTTGATTGCGGCACATGACAAAATCAGCAAAAACGACGCGAAGGCGATCAAGCGCGGTTTGGATTTGCAGGGCGGCACCTATCTCGTTTACGAGACCA
>Ga0247727_10012600_pt1 | contig 14471 bp, 9 predicted proteins | sample WisWelCaveWW1625_FD_202498 | JGI IMG/M metagenome (GOLD analysis project Ga0247727, IMG submission 202498) | Biofilm microbial communities from Wishing Well Cave, Virginia, United States - WW16-25 | ecosystem: Environmental > Aquatic > Deep subsurface > Groundwater > Cave microbial mat | place... | reverse complement strand
CAGGGCCCACAGGTAGGCCTTCTGAGGGATCTTGAGTTCGCCGGGAATCGCTTTCTCGATCAGGGCCTGGCGCGCGGCATCGTCCTGGACCTTCGGCGCCCTGCCGTTCCACACTGGCCGGGCAACCTTCATGGCGATGACCCCCAGGTCGGCGCGGCGCGCCCGCTCGAGCGCCTTGTCGACCCAGGAGCGGTTGCAGATGTTGTAAGCGATCATGGCCATCGAGTAGACCTTGGCGTCCACGGCCGCCTGGAGCACTCCGCCGGGGTCGGTGTGGCACGACACGCCGAGATGCCGCGCTTTGCCGGCCTTCTTCAGCTTCTCGAAGGCCTCGAAGATTTCCGGAAAGCCGAGGACCTCGTGCGGCGTGTTGGCCCCGTGGGGACACAGCAGCAGGTCGACGTGATCGGTCCCCAGCCGCCGCAGGCTCTCGTCGACCGATTGCAGGATCAGATCGTAGTAGTTCTTCCGGCGGTCGATCTGGCGCCCGTAGCGCCGCTCCATGATGTTGGAGAGCGCAGCCGCCTCCAGCTCCGCCTTCTGAGCGCCGAAGTAGTTGAGGATGTAGTCCGGCGCGTCCGCTTTGCGGGCTTCCATCTCCTGCCTGGCGGCGTCCTGGAGTTTCTTCCTCTCGGACTCCTCGAGGCTGTCAAAAATGTCTTTGTAGAGGCGGTTGCGGTTGTTGTCCCACAAGCTGACCTTGGTCGCGAGAAACACGCGGTCGCGCTTGGATCCCGTGATGACCCGGCTAAACCCTTCCTCGCTCCGGCCGGAGCCGTAGGCCGGCGCCGTGTCGAGGTAGTTCAATCCCATCTCGACGGCCAGCTCGACGTGCTCGTGGTTTGCAGGCGAGATGGTGTTGCCGCCGCAGATGACCTCCGAGATCATGAAGCCAGTGCGGCCCAGGCGCCGGTAGGCCATGCCGGATTGACGGTTGCGCCACTCGCCGCGGTCGGTCGGCCCGGCCGGCGCAGCCTTCAATGCAAGGGCGGGTGCAAGTGCTGCAAGGAAATCACGGCGGGTTTTCATGGCTTTTCCAGTATCTCACGGACCTTCTGGGCCAGGCGGGCGGAGCTGAAAGGCTTCTGGAGGAACGGTGCGCCGGGCTTGAGCGCGTGCTGAGGCGCGTGCTGAGGATGAACCGGCTCATCGGTATACCCGGACATGAACAACCACGTCAATCCGGGGCTGAGCGCCGCGAGACGGTCGGCCAGCTCCGGTCCGCTCATTTGCGGCATTATGACGTCGGTCAGCAGCAGGTCGATCTTGCCGGTGTGAGTTTCGAAGAGGCGGATGGCGTCCGGCCCGTTGGCCGCCTCCAGCACCGTGTACCCGCGGCGCCGGAGCATCTGGCAGACCGTGGACCGAACCGCCTGCTCATCCTCCACCACGAGAATTGTCTGCCCACCGCCGGCAGAAGGCTCAGCTTCGGCGCCGCTCGCAGCTTTTTCAGGCCGCGGCAAGAGGATTTCGAACCGGGCGCCTTTGCCGGGCTGGCTGTGCACCCGAATGTCCCCGCCGCTCTGTCTGACGATGCCGTAAACGCTGGAGAGCCCGAGGCCAGTTCCCAGGCCTTTGGTGGTGAAGAAGGGCTCGAAGATGTGGGCCCGGGTCTGCTCGTCCATTCCCCACCCGGTGTCGGTGACAGCGAGCAGGACGCGACCGTCGGGAGCATCGGCGGTCTCGAGGATCAACTGGCCGCCGCCGGGCATGGCGTCTCGCGCGTTCACGGCGAGGTTGAGTATGACCCGCTGCACCTGGCCTGGGTCGGCTTGGACGACTCCTTGGACCGAGGCGGGAACCGTGATCAGCTCGATGTGCTCGCCGATCAGCCGGCGCAGCATGTTGTCCATCTCCTCGAGCAAGGCGTTGAGGTCGAACGGTTGCGGCTGCAGAGTCTGGCGGCGGCTGAAGGCCAGCAATTGGCTGGTGAGAGAGGCGGCCCGGATAGCAGCCTGCCGGATCTCTTCGATCTGCTCCCACGCCGGATGGGTGCGGCCAACCGTCTCCAGCGCCAGCTCGCCGTAGCCCAGGATGGCGGTGAGGAGGTTGTTGAAATCGTGAGCCACCCCGCCGGCGAGCTGACCGATAGCCTCCATCTTCTGGACCTGCCGGAGCTCCTCCTCCAGGCGCTTCCGCTCGGTGATGTCCACCACGTAAGCCAGGCCCTCCTCCCGCGGGCCATCCCGGGCGCCAGCGACCAGAACCCAAACGCGGGCGCCGTCCGTTCGGACGAATTCCTTCTCGTAGGGGGCGAACGTGCCACGCGCCTTTACCTCCTCGAGAGCGCGCGCATCGAGGCCAGCGGACTCCGGCGGCGTGATCGTGTCCCACCGAAGCCGGCCGGCGGCCAGATCGTCCCGGGTGTCTCCGATCAGGTTCAGGAAGTAGTCATTCGCGTCGGTGATCCGGCCGCTGAAATCACCGCGGACGAACCCGAGGATGCCGGAGTCCAGCAGGAGGCGGAACCGGGCTTCACCCTCCCGAATGGCCGTCTCAGCCTTCTTGCGTGCGGTGATGTCCAGGGCATACCCGATACAGAGGGATCCCTCCAGCAGGGACAGTCCGAAAAGGACGGGCACACGAGCGCCGTCCTTGCGGACGCACACACACTCAGCCCTAAAGCTTCCCCGCCTGCGAACCTCCTCGGTGATCGCCCGGCATTGGGCCAGGTACTCGGGAGGGTAAAGCTGGTCCCACCGCAACGCTCCCGCCAGCAACTCCTCCCGCGTATACCCGAGCATGTCGAGGAAACAATCGTTGGCCTCGAGGAGCCGGCCGTCGAAATCCCCCAGAACGATCCCGATGATCGTGGAGTCGAACATCCGCCGGAATCGCGCCTCGCTGCGGTCCATCCGATCCAGGTTGTCCAGCCAGCACTGGACCTCGGTTTCCGCGTCATCGGCCGGCAGGTAATAGAAGTTTCGGTAGATGCGGTCGCCGCGGGCGAGGGTGGGGTGGGAGCGGATCAGCGAGCGGAAGACGGAGGCAGGAAACCGCCGGCGGTCGTATCCGCACATTCCTCGGCAGGGGTACTTGGCGAACAACTCGGCATTCAGCCGGTTCTCGTACTCGGGGAGCCGCTCGGAACCGGGGCAGCCCGCCAGCGCCCAGCTCATGTCGGCAACCGCCCGCAGGCCCGGGTAGCCGGCGGCGGTTGCCTTCCGGGTCTCCTGTATCCAGAAGTCAATCATGCGGTCGGGGTCGAAGGAATCGCCGGGAGTGTAGAGGGTGGCGGTGGACGTAATGAGCAGGCGGCCCGAGGCCTCGGCGGCGGCAACGTCGGCGCCGGCTTCCTCAAGCCAGTCGCGGAGCAGCGCGCCGGTCTCCGGCTCCGCGCCGTAGAGGCACTCTTCGTTTCGCTCCAGTCCCAGCAGCAGGAAGGGGACGACGGCTGCCTTCCATTCGTCAGTCGATTCGAAGAGGAGGCAGAGATGCTGATGGGGCCGGAACCGGGCCAGCTCTTCTCCCAGCTCGCGGCTCATCTGGACCAATGGTACTACACAGGCGCCTAAAGATCCCATAAAATAAGGATCCACGGGTACCGTTACTTATAGTCTCCAGCAGGTCCGAAAAAACTTCGCAGGTTGGAGCGGTTCCTTCGCATGTGTCTCTGAAAGCCCACGTTAAGGAAGACATATGCGACTTGCGCACAGACTTGGCTGCTTGTTGTTGGGATTGGCTCTGGCGGTCCCCGCCTGGCCGCAAACGATAAACACCGTTGCCGGCAACTCCACCTGGGGCCAGGTTTACAACGTGACGGTGGATGCGGCGGGAAACATCTACGTGCCTGACTTCAGCAAGCACGTGGTCTATAAAGTCGACCGTCTCGGGGTTACCACGACGGTGGCCGGAGACGGCCGAGCCGGCTATTCGGGCGATGGAGCGCTAGCCACCAATGCCCAACTCTTCGCGCCAGTCGGAACGGCTGTTGCCCCGGACGGTACGTTGTATATCGCCGAATTCAGCAACCACCGCATCCGCAAGGTCGCGCCCACCGGCATTATCACCACCATTGCCGGATCGGTGGGCGGCTTCACCGGTGACGGGACTCCAGCCACCGCCGCCCGCCTCAACGGCCCGCTCAGCCTGGCGTTGGATGCGGCCGGGAATCTCTTTTTCACGGATAGCGCCAACTTCCGAGTCCGCAAGATCGCGGCCAACGGTGTAATCAGCACGGTGGCGGGCACCGGCCGGCTCAGCCTGTCCGGAAGCGGAGGGCCGGCGACGGCAGCCGACAGCGCCCCGGGTTGGCTGGCCCTGGGACCGGATGGGAGCATCTACTTCACGGACGACGGAGATGGGAGGCTTTTTGGCAACAGCCGCGTGCGAAAGGTGGCGCCGAACGGCATTATCTCCACCGTCGCGGGCACCGGGGTCGACGGTTTCAACGGCGACGGCGGACCGGCAACGGCGGCCCAACTGCGGTCGGCGAGCGGGGTGGCCGTGGATTCCGCGGGTAACATTTTCATCGCCGACCCGGCAAATGCGCGGATTCGCAAAGTGGATCGGAACGGAATAATCAATACGTACGCCGGAACGGGCATCGGAGGCAGCGCCGGAGACGGAGGTCCAGCCATCTCGGCGCAACTGAATTTCCCGTTTGGGCTGACGCTGGATACGGGGGGAAACCTGTACGTCGCCGATAGAAACAATTTGAAGATCCGCAAGATAGCGCCGCCGGCAAATCCCACGATCAGTTTCACCGACGCTGTCGTGCCATCCTTCCTGGGCAAGGCCGGCTTTTCGTCGAACACCTATGTAGAGATTTACGGCTCGAATCTGTCCACTACGGCGCGGACCTGGGCTGGCAGCGATTTCAACGCCGCCAATGCCCCTACGTCGCTCGATGGGGTGAGCGTAACGGTGAACGGCAAGCCGGCTTTCATCTACTACATCAGCCCCGGACAGATCAACCTCAACACCCCGGAGGATACGGCCACCGGCCCCGTGCTGATTCAGGTAAGAACGCAGGTGGGGCTGAGCAATACGGGATCCGCCAACCGGACGCGGCTTTCCCCGACGCTGCATACGGCAGCCCAGTTCGCGGTCGACGGGAAGCAGCATGTGGTTGCGCTAACCCCCGACTTCCGGTCTTACATCGGAAGGCCGAACATGGTCCCCGGGGTGTCGTTTGTGGCCGCCAAGCCGGGCGATATTGTTTTGATCTACGCTCTGGGGTGCGGTCCGACCAATCCGCCGACACAGGCCGGCGTGATCGCGTCGCAGAACTCGCCCCTGGCGCTGCCCTTCGAGATGCGGATCGGCGGAATCCCGGCGGCTGTCCCCTTCGGGGGTGCGGTCACCAATGTCGGCCTTTACCAGTTCAACGTGGTGATCCCGAATGTGGTGGCCGGCGACCAGCCCATCGAGCTGATCGTGGACGGGGTGCCGAACGCGCAGAACCTGGTAATCACCATCGGCCAATAGAGCGCCACCCGGCAATTGCGCCGTACTATAGAGAGTTGTACCCACGATGCTTCGATCCATCCTGAGTACGGCCCTCGCCCTCTGCCTGCCGGCGGTAGTCGAAGCCGCCAGTCATCGTCTCCGCGTTCACCCCAACGCCTCCCTGACAGTCCTTTCGATTGCCGAGGGCCCGGACGGTTTCCTTTGGCTGGGGACGACGGACGGACTGTACCGCTTCGACGGATTCCATTACCATAAGATCACCAGCTATCCGTTCACGTCGGCGCGTTTCGTGGCGTTCACGGCGGAGGGGTCACTCTGGTGCGCCGACTTCGAGGGACTGACCCGAGTTCGTGATAACCGCTTCGAGATCTTACTGCGGGAAACTATCTACAACCTGGCGGGTTATCCCGACCAGTTGTTCGTTCGACTGCAAAATCTGACCCAAATTCGTCTCGACGGATCGGCGCGTCCCCTAAACCACCGCACGCGCCGGGACCTCACGGTCGATGCTTCCGGCAGACTCTGGGCGGTCTGCCTGGAGCCGCAACGGGCGTGCTGGATTGACCCGAAGCAGCCCGAGAAGCTCCACTCGGTTGAGCTTCCGCCAGGTTACTTTGAGCAGGTGGCGCCCGATGCGAAGGGGCGGCTTTGGGCCGCGGATGGGGAGCAAGCCACTCTGCTCGAAAACGGGCGTCCGATCTTGCAACTACAACGGCAGCGAGGCCGCGAAAGGAGCCGCCCCGACCCGCTGCTGGTGGGCCGGAACGGCCAGCTCTGGTTTGTAGGCGAAACCATCCGCGGCCTCAACGCCAAGATCGATTTCCACGATCGCGCGGACCACGACCGCTTTACGCCCACCTCCGGTTATGAAGACAGCCGCGGCCATCTTTGGGTCGCGTCGTTAGGGCGGGGCTTGGTCGAATGGATTCCGGACCCGGAATGGCGCCGTTGGTTTCCGGAGGATTTCGCGAACGAAGCCATGGTTCAGGTCGTGCGGGATCAGCGAGGCTCCGCGATCCTGACAACACACAAGAACCTCTACCGGCAGGACGCGCCGGCGGATCCATGGTCTCCCCTGGCGAAGGAAGAGTATCGCTATTACGGGCTGCTGCCGCTCGAAGACGGCGGGTTCCTCGCCTCGATCGCCCAATTAGGCCTGGCACGGCTTTCGCCCCAGGGCCGGGTGGTGGAGCGAATCAAGGACCTGACGCCGCTCAAATATGAATATCGCGAAATCGTGCGCGATGGAAAAGGCCGGCTCTGGGTTGGGACCAAGCAGGCATTGTTCCGGATTGAGGGCCGGCCCGGCTCGCTCCACCTGCGGCGCGAGAATCTACCGTCCATTCGAGAGGGAGAAAACGCGCACCCCGTGGATCTGGAGGTGGATGCGGCGGGGCGTCTGTGGGTCGGCTATGCGGCCGGGATCGCGTGGCTCGACGACCAGGGTCGATGGCGCCAGCTTGCGACCGACCAACCGGTGCAGATGGTGCGTTCCTTCACCCTTGCCGGTGACGACATCTGGGTCGCCCATCGCGAATCCGGTGCTTTTTCGAGGCTGCACAGGAAGGGCGAATCCTGGAGCGTCACACTCTTCTCCGCGAATGCGGGCTACGGTCCGGTGGACACCGACTTCATCAAGCGCGACTCCCGCGGCTGGATTTGGCGAGGCTCGCCCGAGGGCGTGCACATCTCCGACGGCCGCCAGTTCGCGCCGAACGACTGGATTCATCTTCATCCCGGAACCGGGCTGGCCTCTAAGGAACACAACCAGTACGCGTTCTTCGAGGATACCGATGGCAGCGTCTGGATCGCCGGCGAAGACGGAGTTTCTCACTTCCGGCCCGACGCTTCCTGGTTCGACGCCCCCCACGCCGCTCCCCCTCAAATCACGCGCCTGGAGGCCGATGGGCGCGTGTTCCTGTTTCCGGAGCCGCCGCCGATCGCGCTGCCCAGGGATACGAAGGTTCTGCGAATCGACGTGGGCGCCTTGCAGGCATCGCCGTTTCGCGACCATCCTCTGCGCTACCGCTTGCTGCCGGTCTCGAAGGACTGGCAGCTGTCGCGCGATGGCACGCTCGAGTTTCAAAACCTGCCTGAGAATGCATATAGGCTCGAAACCGGTTACACGGGTAACGGACCGTCGGCGGTGGCTACGTATCCCTTTCGTATCGGACCGCCGCCCGGAATAGGGGAGGGACTGGGGTTGTCCTGGCGGTGGCTGATCGGCCTTCTGATTGCCGCCGGTACACTTGTTTGGATTGTTCCTCGCGTACCGTTGTTCGACTTAGCCCGATTTCGAATCGAAAAAGCCGTCTTCCTGTTGCGCCGGCGTTATAGTCATCGGAGACTCAGTTCCTCGGGCCCAGTGACCGACGCGCCTGACTATTCCGGCGAGACCTTCTCGGGACGCTACCACCTGAGCCGGGTCGTGTCTCGAGGAGGATTCTCGGTGGTCTACGAGTCGCGCGATCTCCGCGACCGAGACGCGCGTCTGGCGGTAAAGGTCCTCCACCGGGCGGTGGGCGCCAAAGGCTGGGTTCGCGATCGTTTCGCGCACGAAGTGGCCGCCTTGCGATCCGTTCAACATCCTGGCGTGGTCCGCATTGTGGATTCCTGGATCAGCCCTGCCGGCGAGCCGTGCCTGGCCATGCCCTTCCTGGACGGCCAGACTCTTCGCGCGGCTTTGGAGCAGGTTCCGTTTACTCTCGAGCGGGTGGCGCGCATTGTCGCCCAACTTGGCGCCGCTCTGTCCGCCGTGCATGACCGTGGGATTGTGCATCGCGACCTCAAGCCCGAAAACCTGATGCTTCAGTGGCCCGGAACGGATCGGGAGCAGACCGTGATCATCGACTTTGGAACGGCCGGTCTGCGGAGCGCGGAAAATGAATTGGCAACCACTACCCTGCTGGCCGGCTCGTTCCATTACATGGCGCCGGAACGGCTGACCGGCCGATACTCGCCGGCCAGCGACGTATTCTCTTTCGGCGTCATGGTTCTGGAAATGCTTACCGGGAACCGGCTGTCGGACTTGAAGACCATGTTTTCCGAGCGATCCTTCCGGGCCGAGCTGGAAGGGACGCTCCGAACCTGCTTGTCTGCGGAGGCCGCCGGAGCTCTAGCGAATCGGCTGTCCCTGGCCTATGACCCGGAGCCCCGGCGCCGTCCCGCGGCTGTCCATAGCTGGGCGGAGGATGTGGCGGCGGCGATCCGGCAAAAGTAAACACGTAATCTCCGCCCCCTTCAAATTCTCTTCGCATATTTCAGCCCCTCTTTCGCATATCGTCCTTGAGGGGAGGTCGCTCAATGACCATCCGTTCGCTTAGACGATTTTGGTTCCCGCAGCAGCGCCGGGCCATGGCCACGGCTGGGCTCCTGGCCATGCTGGGTGCGGTGGAGGCGCAGAATCTTCCTCCGGTCGGCGTTCTCTATAGCTGTAACAACGGCGCCACGAAGCTCAAGATCACGCAATGCACGAGCGGGAGCAACGCAGCCTGCGAGGTCCAGTTTTTTGGGAATCAGACTCCACCGGAACCGACCGGCAGCACGCGCATGTCCCGCGAGCAGCTCGCTGGAACGTTGCGTACCTGCGTGCTGCCGAACGGCCGGCCCGCAATCGCCACCGCGCGGCCACTTGCCGCGGCGCGGCCCGCAACCCCGCCGCGGGCCGCCGGCGCCCCGTTCCAGGTGGGCGATATCGCCATGGCGTATTCCATGTTCGGCTGGATCCAAGTCCGGATCCTGGAGGTAAAGGGAGACCGGTACCGGCTGCAATACATGGATCGCTCCAACATGTGGGTGAAAGCCAGCAATCTCCGCCGACCGACGTCCCCCGCGACGCGGTCTGGAGCCGGAGCGGTTCCTCCTGGGGGCGCCAGACCTCCCAACTAGGAGGTGGTATCGAAACGCTCACGAGTGACGGGCCTGCCTCGCTGAACGACGGTGTCCGTGAGATGTACTGGGTTGACGACCAGGGAGGCAACCGGCTCCATGCGCCAGCTTAACCATGGTTCGGGCCTTCTCGAACAGCATCGTGTCGTCCTACAACCGGCGGGCCGGAACGACAACGTAGTCGGGCTATGGTCTCTTCCCGAGCACGCTGCCATTTCGCTGCAGGCACTTCGCCATCCATTGCAGGCCAAAATCGTAATCGGCCCGAACCCGCCACGATTCGCGGCCTTGCGTCCGGCTCGTTTCGTGGATCGTCAGACCCTCCACCGAGCGAAGCCAGATGGTCTCGGCCACTTTCGGATCCATGGCGCGGAGCTTCTCGAACACGATCTTCACCGCCAGAAGGGCCTCCGGACTGGCTGCGTTCCGATGGGCGGGGAGCAGTAGTTCCGCAATCAATTCAGGCGGTACTATCATCGCCGGCTTCTTCAGGCGTGCATGGTCGATCAAAACCTGGCGCATGGCGCGCGCCGACAGACGGAAAAAGTGGTCCTCGCTCAGGATACGCGTTTCTAGGCGGTGCAATTTCAGGAACAACTCGCTGACCAGGGCCGTGGGTTGCAGGGTGTGTCCCGGGCGTTCCCGCCGCAGTAGGGCCGAAGCGATGCCTCTTAACCGCCGGAACGCCAGGTTGTAGACCGCGTCTCGAGCGGCGCCGTCGCCCAGTTGGGCCTTCTGCCACAGGGATGCGAATGCTTGGGCCATGGGTTGTGTGCAGTATAGCAGGGCGTGACCGTCAGGGAAAAGTCACTTCCAAATCAGCCTGACACTGAAACGTATCGCACCTGATCCCAGCCTTACGGGACGAGGTTGCGGCGAAGATTCCAGTTCCAGCAGCAGGAAGGGGACGACGGCCGCCTTCCATTCGTCGGCCGATTCGAAGATGAGGCAGAGATGCTGATGGGGCCGGAACCGGGCTAGCTCTTCTCCCAGCTCGCGGCTCATCTGGGGCTAATGGTACTACGGGGGCGAATGATCCTATAAATAAAACAGGCTCAAGCGGGGCAGGCCGGCGGCGTCCATCACCTGCCGCTGGAGAAACTGCTTCTCCAGGCGGGCGAGCTGATCGGCGGTCATCTTGCGGCGGTAGGGGGCCAGGTGACGCTCCATCTTGCGGCGGTGCTGGAGCAGGTCATCCTCGGTGGATGCTTCGGTGGCGGCGGCCACGACACGCTCCTCCATGACGGTGAGGCGCTGCTCGAGGGCCTCCAGGTCGCGGTGTTCCTGAGTGGCCAGATGGTCGAGCGAATCGGCCGTCTCGAGGTAGAGCCGGGCCGGACCGGGCGGCGCTCCCCCGGCAGCGGTTCGCAACTGGCCGGCGTTCCGGTGCAGGAAGCCGGCCAGTTCTTCGGCGGCAAAGGGGGCCGCTGCGGCCGGCGCCGGCTCCCCGCCCGGCTCCCGCGCGGCATCCAGGACTTCCTGCGTGCAGTAGGCGAGCGAGTTCACCTGCCGGATCCTGTGCTTTCGCGCGTGCCACTTCTCGAAGGTGCGGTCGATGCCCTTGAGCACCGCCTCGAGCGGCACGCCGCTCTCCTTCCAGGTCTCGATCAGCGCCCAGTCGAGCGGCGAGAGCAGGAACAGGCCGGCGCCGCGCGCTTTCTGAAAGTGCTCCTCGATTTCGGTGAAGTAGTTGAAGTAGTTCAGCGGTTCTTTTCCCAGATGATGCGCAGGCCGTCCAGGGTGAGGTTGTCGTCGATCTGCCGGAGGCGGCGCGAGGAGGGCGCCACCAGGCGAGCCTGGCCCCCGGTGGCGACGCACTTCGTCTCCGGTCCGAGGGTCTCGATCAGCCGCTCCAGAATCCCGTCGACCGCCCCTATGGCGCCGTAATACAAGCCCGACTGGATGCTGGCTACGGTGTTGGCGCCGATCAGCTTTCCCGGCTCCCGCAGGTCGACCCGGGGCAGCCGCGCGGTGCGGCTGAACAGCGCCTCGGCCGCGATCCCGATCCCCGGGCAAATGATGCCGCCCAGGTATTCGCCGCGGGCCGAGACGGCGTCGAAGGTCAGCGCGGTGCCGAAGTCCACCACCACGCACGGACCGCCGTACTTGTGAAACGCGGCCACCCCGTTGACGATGCGGTCGGCGCCCACTTCCGACGGGTTGTCCACCAGCACCGCCAGCCCGGTCTTTACCCCCGGGCCCACGAACAGCGGCCGGGCGCGGAAGTAGCGCTCGGCCATCTCCTCGAGCACCGAGTCGAGCGGGGGAACCACGGAGGCGATCACCACACCGCTCACCTGGCCTATGTCGAGATCGGAGAGACCGAACAGGTTGCGGCACAGGATGCCCCAGCCGTCGGCGGTCTGGTCGCGATCGGTCTTCAGGCGCCAGCGGCCGGCCAGCTCGGAGCCGCGGTATACGCCCAGGGTGATGTTGGTGTTGCCAACGTCGAGAGCGAGCAGCATGGCGTGTCTAATCCTTCGCTGGGCGGACACTGCCGGCCAGTACCGGCGTCACCGTGCCGTCGTCGTGCCGGAGCAGCAGGACCCCGGCCGGGGTGAGACCGGCGGTGACGCCTCTTACGTCGCCCGAGCCGCTGGAGACTACCACCCGCCGGCCGGCCGCATAGCTCGAGGCGCGCGTGAACAATTCTACGATGGCCGCCGGGCCGCGATCCACCAGCACCGCCAGGTAGCGGTCCACCTCCGCCAGGATTTCCGCCAGCAGGGCCTCGCGGGAGTATTCGGCGCCGGTCTGCTGTCGCAGGGAGGTGGCCGTGGCGGCGAGGTGGGGCGGGAACTCCGCCTGGTTCACGTTGACGCCGATCCCGGCGATGACGTAGCGAACCTGCGCGCCCTCGGCGGCCATCTCGCTGAGGATGCCGGCGCACTTGCGCTCCCCGATCAGCACGTCGTTCGGCCAGCGGAGGTCGCAGGCGATGCCGGCGAGGCGATGCACGGCCCGGCCCACGGCTAAGCCCAAGGCCAGCGTGAGCGCGGGAGCGTCGGCGGCGGCGATCCTCGGCCGCAGGACCAGCGAAAGATACAGACCCGATCCCGCCGGCGACGCCCAGGAGCGGCCCAGGCGTCCGCGGCCGGCGGTCTGCTCCTCGGCCACTACGACAGCGCCTTCCGGCTCACCCTGCTCGGCCAGTTCCGCCGCCCGGCGCATAGTGGTGTCGATCGAGGCAAAGTAGTGGATGGGCCGGCCAAGACGTCCGAGCAGACCCAGGTCGATCACAGGATTCGGAAGCTCAGGTCTACGGCCGGGGCCGAGTGGGTGAGCGCGCCGGCCGAGACGAAGTCGGCGCCGGTCTCCGCGTAGGCGCGGACGCTGTCGAGCGTGACGCCGCCCGATACCTCGACCTTCGCCCGGCCGGCAATGAAGCGAACGGCTTCCGCTACCTCGGCCGGCGGCAGATTGTCGAGCAACAGGTGGGATGCGCCGCAGGCCAGGGCTTCGACGAGCTCTTGCCGCGTGCGGACCTCGATCTGGACGGGCTTGCCTGAGGCCGCGGCCCGCTCGAGCGCCCTCCGCACCCCGCCGGCTGCGGCGATGTGGTTGTTCTTGATCAGCACCGCGTCATAGAGGCCGAGCCGGTGGTTGGTCGCTCCCCCGGCGGCCACCGCCAGCTTCTCGAGCCGGCGCAGGCCCGGCGTGGTCTTACGGGTGTCGAGCACGCGGCACCCGGTCCCCTCTACTGCCCGGACGAAACGCCGCGCCACGGTGGCAACACCGCTCAGCCGCTGCAGGAAATTCAAAGCCGTGCGCTCGGCGGTGAGCAGGGTCCGCGTGGGGCCTTGAACGCGGGCCACCGGCTCATCCGCCCTGACCTCGTCGCCGCTCGGATGCAGCACCTCGATCCGATCGACGCCGCCCAACTGGTCGTAGATCTCGCCGAGCAGCTCGACGCCGGCCACCACCAGCGGCTGGCGGGCCAGAAACAGTCCTTCAGCCCGCGCGCCGGGCGGAACGCAGGCTTCGGTGGTGATATCCCCGGGGCCGACGTCCTCGGCGAGAGCCCGCCGGATGGCGTCGGTGATTTCCGGGTGGCGCCAGGACATCGCTTAGCGGCCTCCTACATCTGATCGAGCGTCTGCCCCAGCTTGGCGATCTGGGAGCGAAGCGCCGGCTTCCGTGGTGATGTCGCCGGGGCCGACGTCCTCGTCGAGCGCCCGCCGGATCGCTTCGGTGATTTCGGGATGGAGCCACTGGATCACATCTGGTCCAGCGTCTGCCCCAGCTTGGTGATCTGGGCGTCGTACTGCTCGAGTTTCTGCCGGATCGAATCGACCACCGCGGGCGGGGCCTTGCGCAGAAACTCGTCGTCACCGAGCTGGCGGCGCGAGGAGTCGCGGGCCTTCTCGAGCTGCGCCTTCTCCTTGGCCAGCCGCTGGCGGAGGGCCTCGGTCTCGGCGGCGGGCGCCTCGAGCAGCAGGTCGAACTCCGGGGTTGTGGCGCGGGCCCCGGCCCGCTGAGGCGCAGCGCCGTCCATCACCCTGAGGTTCGCGCCCGCCAGTTTTCGGATCGCTTCCTCGCCGCGGCGAGCGATCTCCGCTGCCTCGCCCCGGGAGTATAGCGTGCCGTCGACCGGCTTCCTCTCGAGCTTCATCTGGGCCTTGAGGTCTCGGGCGGCGGTGATGACCCTTTGCAGAACCGCGACCTGGCGTTCGGCCGGCAGATCGGTGAGGTGAACATCATACTGCGGATAGGCGGCCAGCGCGATCGACCGCGGCCGCCCGTCCACGCTCACCGTAAGCCGCTGCCAGAGCTCCTCCGTGAGGAACGGCATCAGCGGATGCAGCAGCCGCAGGGTGCGCTCGAAGGCGGCCAGCAGGTTGCGCCACTCCCCCGTCAGGCCGCTCGATTCCCGGAAGCGCAGCTTCTTCAGCTCCAGGTACCAGTCGCAGAACTCGTGCCAGATGAAGTGGTAGAGCAGGTGGGCGACTTCGTGGTAGCGGAACTGCTCAATGGCGCGGCCGGCCTGCTCGGCGACGTTGTTGAGGCGCGAGAAAATCCAGCGGTCCTCGAGCGGGACCTCCAGCGTACCCTCAGCGGCCAGCGGGTGGAAATTGGCGGGGTCCTGCGGCGCCCAGACTTCGGCCCCGGCCCGCTCCAGATTGAGCAGCAGGAAGCGGGCGGCGTTCCAGATCTTGTTGGCGAAGGCCTGG
>Ga0247727_10012599_pt1 | contig 14471 bp, 16 predicted proteins | sample WisWelCaveWW1625_FD_202498 | JGI IMG/M metagenome (GOLD analysis project Ga0247727, IMG submission 202498) | Biofilm microbial communities from Wishing Well Cave, Virginia, United States - WW16-25 | ecosystem: Environmental > Aquatic > Deep subsurface > Groundwater > Cave microbial mat | place... | reverse complement strand
GCATCGGCTGGAGAACTACAAAAAACGGCTCCTCCGGGAACGCGAGGAGTTGATCGGCCTGGTGACCAGGACCGAGCAGGACGGCCGCCGGGCCGGCGAAGAGGGCACGCAGGACCAGGCCGATAAGGCGGCCAGCGCCTATACCAAGGAGTTCCTCTTCCACCAGAGCAGCAAGGAGCGGAGGGTCCTGCAGATGATCGAAGAGGCCATCGAGCGCGCCGGCGCCGGAAACTTTGGCCGCTGCCTGCAGTGCGGCGAGCCGATGGAGCAGAAGCGGCTGGAAGCGGTGCCGTGGGCGCGGCACTGCATCGGCTGCCAGAAGCTGCAGGATAATGGTTCGGAGTAAGGCAGTGGAGGTGGGTCTTCTCGAGTAGCGGCTCACAAGCGGCGCAGCCACAGTCGCTGCGCCAGTTTCTCGCGCAGCTTCCGCACGCCCTTTTTTCGCTGGTGTATCCGGACGATTGCCGGATCTGCGGCCGGGCGCTGGTGCGCGCCAGCCGGGTCCCGGTTTGCGAGGCCTGCCTCACGCCAGTCGAGCCGCTGTCGGAGGCCGTCTGCTCCCGCTGCGGGGTTCCGTTCGAGAACGAGAGGCAGTCCGACGGCGCGGGCCATTGCGGCGCGTGCCGTCTCGAGGCGCCGGAGTTCGACTGGGCGCGCGGCTACGGCGCTTACGAAGGAACGCTCCGCCACCTGATACATCTGCTCAAGTACGCCGGGATGCGTCCGCTGGCTCGGCCTCTGGCGGGGCGACTGACCCCGCTGCTGACACAAGCCGGGCCGGTGGACCTGATCGTTCCGGTGCCGCTCGACGCCGGCCGGCGGCGCGCGCGAGGGTTCAACCAGGCGGAGCTGCTGGCGCGTGAATTGAGCCGGCTCTCGGGCGTGGCATGCGAGACCGGGGCGCTGCGGCGCATTCGGGCGACCGAGACGCAGACCGGACTGACCAACCAGCAGCGCCGGGAGAACGTCGCGGGGGCGTTCGAGGCGCGGCGCGGGCTGGCGGCTGGCCGTAATGTACTGCTCATAGATGACGTGATCACAACGGGGGCCACTGCCGCCTCCTGCGCCCGCGCGCTGAAGCGGGCCGGGGCGGCGCGCGTCGCGGTCGTGGCGCTGGCCCGCGCGCGGAGCCAGCTTATGGATGTGCCGGCGCCGATGGCGCGAGCCGCAGGTGCGTCATGGTAAACCACAAGTGGCTGCAGACCCCCGTGCTGGTGCTCAACGCCAGCTTCGAGCCCATCAACGTCTGCGCGGCTCGGCGGGCGGTGGTGCTGCTGCTGAAGGGCGTAGCCTCGGCCGAGGAGAACTGCCGGGAGCACCTGCACTCGCCCGCCCGGGCGATGCCGGTTCCGTCGGTGATCCGGCTGCTCGAATACCGGCGGATTCCGCGGCAGACCCGCGCGCTGTCGCGCAAAAACATCCTGATCCGCGATCGCTACACCTGCCAGTATTGCCGGCGCGTGCTGCCGTCGGCGGAGCTGACGCTCGACCACGTCACGCCGCGGTCGCGCGGCGGCGAGTCAACCTGGGAAAACCTGGTCGCCTGCTGCCATCCGTGCAACAACCAAAAAGGCGGCCGGCTGCCGGAAGAGACCCACATGCACCTGATGCGGCACCCGCGCCCGTTCAGTCTCCACACCAGCCGACACTTGATGCGGCTGCTGGGGAGGAGCGAGGAGAAGTGGAGGAAGTACCTTTTCTACTGATTTGTTGATTTCGTGATTTATTGATTTGTTGATTTGAAAACCTTCGCGGCTGCGGGCGGCTGCGCGAGGGCGAAAATCAACAAATCAACAATTCAACAAATCTTTAGTTCCACGACCGTGGCCCCGGCGCCGCCTTGCTGCTGCTCGGCTTGGTAGTACTTGTCGACGTGGGGGTGCGTCGCGAACATCTGCCATAGGGTCTTGCGGAGGATGCCGTGGCCGTGGCCGTGGACGACGCGCACGCGCTGTTTGCCGGACACGACGGCGGTGTCGAGGAACTTGTCGACGCGGTCGCGGGCCTCCTCGGCGGTGGCGCCGATGACGTTGATTTCACCCGGAGTTGCTTCCAGCTTGGAGGCAGGCTGAAAGCGCACGCCCTCGGGCAAGGCGCGCGGCCGGGGCGCGGCCGCGGGGAGAACTTCGAGGACGTCGTCGGCATCGATCTCCATTCGCAAAGGGCCGGCTTCGACCTCCCACTTCTGTTCCCCGAGCCGGCGGCGGACCCGCGCCGCCGTGGTTAGGCCGCGGAGGCGCACGACGGCGCCTTCGGCGATCGCGGGTCGCGCGACGCGGCCTTGGCGGGCTTCATCCAGGGTGGAAGCCACCGTCGCCTCAAACTCTTCCCGTAGCTCGCGGCCGGCGCGGGTGGCGCGACGCGCGGCTTCGGCCCCGGCCCGGCGGTCGCTGGACTGCGCCACCAGCTTTTCGATCGCCTGCGTCGACTCGACGGAAAACTTCTGGAGCACGGCTTCCAGGCGCCGTTCGAGATCCTGGAGCTTGGCGGACTGGCGTTTCTCCCACTCGCGCTCCAGCTCCTTCTCGCGGCGCGCGAGATGCAGGCGCGCTGCGGCCAGCTCCGCCTCGGCTTTGCGGTGGTCGTCGACCTGCTGGCGCAACTGGCGCAGAAACGCGGCCGTTTCAACGTCCTGCGTGGTGAGGGCGCGGCCGGCGCTTTCGAGGATGTGCTCGGGCAGGCCCAGACGGCGGGCGATCTCAAGACCGGCGGACTTGCCCGGCAGGCCTACCTCTAGCTGATAAGTTGGAGTGAGAGTCTCCTCGTCGAACCCCAGCGACGCGTTGATCACGCCGGGGGTGTTCGTTCCGTACACCTTCAGAGCCGGCAGGTGGGTCGAGACCATCGTGAACGCCCCGGCGCGCCGGAAATGGTCGACCACCGCCACGGCCAGCGCCCCGCCCTCCTGCGGATCGGTGGCCGTGCCCAGCTCGTCGATGAGCGCGAGCGAGCCGGCGTCGGCTTGCGCAATCATTTCGCGCAGCGCCGTGACGTGCGCCGAGAAGGTGCTGAGACTTTCCTGGATGGACTGGTAGTCGCCGATGTCGGCGAGAACCTGCGAGAACCACGGAAACTCGGCTTCCTCGGCGGGCACCGGGAGACCGGCCTGCGCCATCAGGGCCAGCAGGCCGACGGTCTTGAGAGCGACGGTCTTGCCGCCCGTGTTGGGGCCGCTGATGATGAGCACGGACCGTTCGCGGTCGAGCGTTACCGAGGCGGGGATGGTCGACTGTTTCCGCGCGCGCAGCAGGTCTTCGAGCAGCGGGTGTCGCGCGTTTCGCAGGTGCAGTCGCGGCGCCTCTGGAGGAGAAAATCTCGGAACGGCGGCGTCGAAATCCAGGCCGAACCGGGCGCGTGCGAACAGCGCCTCCAGCCGGGCCAAAACTTCGGCCGAGGCGGCGATGGATTCCGCGTCGCGCGCCAGGCGCGCCGTCATCTCGCGGAGGATGCGATGCGTCTCGCGCGTTTCCTCCTCGGCCAGGCGGACGAGCTGATTATTGAGCTCGATGCTCTCGAGCGGCTCGACGAACAGGGTCTGCCCGGTGGAGCTCGAGCCGTGGATGACTCCTTCGATCCGCCGCTTCTGCCCCGTGATAATAGGCACAACGAGCCGCTCGTTGCGGATGGTGACGTAGTCCTCCTGGAGGATCCCTTCCTGGCTGTGGGCGCGCACGAAGCGGTCGAGCGACTCCTGGACGGCGCGGCGCTGGCGCTCGATCTCGCGGCGGATGCGGCGCAGCGCGGCGCTGGCGTGGTCGTCGAGCTGGCCGTTGGGGAGGATCTTGCCGGCCAGGTCGCCGAGCAAGCCGCGGAATTCCCCGAGGAGATCGGCGAGCGCCCCGAGCAGCGGGAATCGCGCCCGGCCCGAAGCGAGCACGGACTTGACGTCGCCGGCGCGGTCGAGCAACTCCAGCAGGTGAAAGATGTCGACCGGCTCGAGCTCGGCGCCTTCGATGCCCAGCTGGGCGGCCGCCGGGCGGACGTCGTGAAGGCCGTGGAAGCGGATCTCCCGGCCGCCGCGCAGCCACTCCATGGCTTCCCCGAGTTCGGCGAGCTCCCGCTCGGCCGGAGCGCGATCGGCGAGCGGGTGGAGTTTTTCGATCTCCGACAATCCGAGCGGGCTGGACACGAACCGCCGCAGGAGGGCGACAACCTGGGGAAACTCGAGGATCTGCCCGGCGCCCTGGGTCATACCGAAAGCAACAGGCGTGTTCGCACGGCGAACGCCTTCTCAATCACGGCCTGCGCCCCGCTGGTGAGACGGTACTCTCCCAGGCGGCTGCGATCGACCCAAGCGGCGCGGGAGACGTCGTCGCCGGGTCGCAGCTCGCCGCCCATCTTTTCGCAGAGATAGTCGACCAGAACGTAGTGGTATTCCGGACGGCTCTCGGTATCGCGGACGATCCGCTCAAAAACGTCGACCAGCTCCAGCACGCGGACTTCCAGACCGGTTTCCTCGCGGAGCTCCCGGGCCAATGCCTCGACCAGGGGCTCTCCCAGACGAACGACCCCTCCGGGCAGCGACCAGGCCCCTTTTTGCGGGTCGCGGGCGCGCTCGACCAGCAGGATCTGGGAGCCGTCGAAGACCACCGCGCCGACGCCTACCACGGGGCGGTCGGGGTATCGTCGGGGGGGCTCGCCGTTCACCTGATCTGATTGCAGCACAAGCGCTCCCCGGCGGCAACGGCCCCGGACCGGCCTTCCGGCCGTTTTTTTTACTGGCAAGCTCTTGCCATATCGTGTAAATAGAGTTATGGAGGCTCTCTAGGTCTATGGCCAGTTGTCCGGTTTGCGAAGGGTCGTTCTTTGTGGATTTGGAAGAGGTCGAAGAAGGCGACCTGATCAGTTGCGAAGAGTGCGGCGCGGAACTGGAGGTGGTGGGCACCGACCCGCTGGACCTGGAGGCCGTCGAAGAGGAAGAAGAAAAAGAGGATGAGGCCGAGGAACCGGAGACTTGACGCGGCGCGGTTAGTCGGCCTGCTGGTGGCCCTCCTGGCGGCCGGCGCGGTCGAAGCTGCCGACAAGAAGAAGTCGAGGCTCGCTCCGCAGGCGCTCGTGGCGGGCAGCGTTTTTCAGGAGAGCGGGTTCACGCTGAAGGGGGCGCGCGTGGTGGCGTTCAACGCCGACCGCCCGCGCGAGCGAAAGGAAACTACAACCGACCTCCAAGGCGAGTTCGCGATGCGCTTTCCGGCTGGCAAGGCCCGCTATACCCTGGAGGCGAGCGCGCCGGGTTTCGTCGCCGAGAAAAAGACCGTGGACGTGGAGGGCGACGAGCGGATCGAAGTGACCTTCCGGCTGGCGCCGCTCGGCAGATGAGGCAACCGCGCCGAGGACGCGGACGTCACACTACAATAGGGGCATGAGAAACGCGACCATTCTTCGAGCGACGATGTGCCTGGGGGCGTTGGCCCTCTTGCTGACTGCCCCGGGCTTCGCGCAGCGGTCCAAGAAGGATCCGCCGCTGCGGGCCGTCCACGGCATCGTCACCGACGGCGCGGAGAACCCGCTGCACAAGGCGGTGGTGCAGCTCAAGAACCTGAAGAATCTCCAGGTGCGGTCGTTTTACACCGACGAGAAGGGCGCCTACCGTTTTCACGGCCTCGATCCGGAGCTGGACTACGAGCTGAAGGCGCAATACAACGAAGCGGCCGCGGGACCCCGCACGGTCAGCTCGTTTGACAGCCGCCGCGAGCTGGTGATCAACTTCAAGCTGGACGTCAAGAAGTGAAGCCGCCAGCGGCGATGGCGGCGGCGCTGCCGGACGCCGAGTTGTCGATCGGCCAGGCCGCTCCGGATCTGACGCTGACGGCGCTGGACGGGACGCGGCGGCTGCCCGGCCGCGGGCCGTAATGCTCCCGGCTGGTCCGCAATCCCTGGCGGTGCTGCTGGGGCTGGTGTTTTTGGTCGCGGTCGCGTATGCATCGGTAGGACACGGCGGGGCGTCCGGGTATTTGGCGGCGCTGTCGCTGTTCGGGCTGGCGCCGGCGGAGATGGCGCCGGGCGCTCTCGTTCTGAACCTGCTGGTCGCCGGGATTTCGTTCGTCAGTTACTGGCGCGCCGGCTACTTCGTCTGGCGGCTGCTGTGGCCGTTCCTGATTACTTCGGCGCCGCTGGCGTATCTCGGGGGGCGGATCGAGGCGTCGGCGCGGGTTTATTCCTTACTGCTGTCCGCTGTGCTTCTGATTGCCGCGTTCCGCCTGTTGACGGCGGGATCGGCGGGCGCCGACGAATCGCTGCTGAAGGCCCCCGGTTTTGGCGCGGCGCTGCCGGCTGGCGCCGGGATCGGGTTTTTGTCCGGGCTGATCGGAGTCGGCGGCGGGATTTTTCTTAGCCCATTACTGATACTGCTGAAGTGGGCGGACACCAAGCGCACCGCGGCGGTTTCGGCGGCCTTCATCTGGATTAACTCGGCGGCCGGGCTCGCCGGACAGCTCGGGCGCAAGTCGGTGGACTGGCCGTCGCTGGCTTGGCTGGTGGCGGCGGCGTTCGCCGGGGGGCTGCTGGGGTCTTATCTGGGCGCGCGGCGGTTTCGGGGGTTGTGGCTGCGGCGGATTCTGGCGGTGGTGCTGGCGGTGGCGGCGGTGAAGCTATGGCGTAGTTAGGCGATGGGGGCTCGATCGTCTAACCAGTTGCGGAAACTCGGCCCACCACACCTCGCCCCGCCCGATCACCACTCCTGGGAAAACAGTAGTCGCACAGTGTCGGCGTCGGCGGCCCGGATCTCGCGGCCGGTTTCGGGCCTTCCCCGATAGCCGGCTTCCTACTCGCGGAGGAGGGCGCCCTGGCGCTGCTGTTCCGGCCAGCAACGCAGCCTCTCCTGCGGGACGCGAGGGAGCGAGATTGTTGCGGTCCTTGGCGATGGACGATTTGTCTGGGGCCGGGGCGACTGCTATAATTCGAGATACATGGGTCTTCTGATGCGAGTGGCAGGGCGCGTCGGCTTAGCTGTGTGTGTGGCGGCGTGGCTCTGCGCGCAAACCGCGAGCACCATCACCGGAAGGGTCCTCGACGGAACGGGCGCGGTTCTCGCCGGAGCCGAGCTGACGCTGCGTCACGTCGATACGGGCATGTCGCGCGCGGGCCGCAGCGGCGATGACGGACGGTTCGTGTTTCCCACGCTGCCGGTGGGGGCGTACGAGCTGCGCGCGGCGCGGGACGGCTTTCGCCCGCTGCTTCACAAGGGCATCCACCTGGCGGTCGGGCAGACGCTGGCGGTCGAGCTCGGGATGGAGCTGGGCGGGCTCAACCAGGAGCTTACCGTCTACGCGCCACCGTCCCTTGTTAATACACAGACGTCGGAGCTGAGCTACCTGGTGAGCGAGAGCGCCATCCGCGAGCTGCCGCTCAACGGCCGCAACTACACCGATCTCGCCCTGCTGCAGCCGGGTGTGGTGTCGTTCCCGCATCGCGACGGGGGGTCGGTCGTGGCGCACGGCCTGGGGGCCAGCATCAACGGGCAAGATCCGCGGTCCAATGTGTACCTGTTAGACGGCACGCCGCAGAACGACTTCACCAACGGTCCGGCGGGCAGCGCCGCCGCTACCGTGCTGGGGCTCGAGACGATTCGCGAGTTTCGCGTCGAGGTCAACGCCTACAGCGCGGAATTCGGCCGCAACTCCGGCGGGCAGATCAACGCGCTCACCAAGTCCGGCACCAACGCGTTGCACGGGAGCCTGTACGAATTCCATCGCAACGATAACCTGGACGCCCCCAACTACTTCGACCTCGACAAGCCGGAGTTCAAGCGCAACCAATTCGGCGGCACGGTGGGCGGCCCGCTGCGCGCCGACCGCACCTTCTTCTTCGCCGGGTACGAGGCGCTGCGGGAGCGCAAGGGCCGGACCATCCGCACCATCGTCCCGGACGCCGACGTGCGCGGCGGCGCGGTGGCCGCCGTGCGGCCGTACTTGGACGAGATACCTCTGCCCAACGGCGAAAAGATCCTGAATCCCGACGGCCGGCCCAGCGGACTCGCCAACCACAGCTTCGGCTTCAAGGAGCGGCTCACGCAGGATTTTTTCCAGGGCCGAGTCGACCACAACCTGGGGCCGAACGATCAGTTTTTCGCGCGATACACCATCGACGACGCCGGCCAGCGGCTGCCCCTGGATTTTCCGCAGTTCCCGCGCTCCTTCCTGTCGAAGAACCAGTTCGCGACCGCGGAATACCGGCGGGTGTTTTCGCCGCGCACGCTGAACACGTTTCGCGTGGGGTTCAGCCGCACCCGGGTCGGGCAGGACGTCGAGGCCAACATTTCGCGGCCGCTCGCGCCGTTCGTGCCCGGCCGGGACAAGATCGGCAACATCGACATCGGCGGCATGCCGCGGTTCGGCCCGCAGACTTCGGTCAACGTGAAGCTGATCCAGAACGTTTTCAGCTTCGACGAAGGGCTGGTGCACGTGCGCGGCCGGCACATGCTGAAGATGGGAGCGCTCGCCGAGCGTTACCGCGACAACCTGTTCAACCCCACCTTCGGGCTGGGGATCTTCACGTTCACAAACGTGGCGGAGTTTCTGGCCAACCAGCCGGCGCGGTTCCTGGGACTGGCGCCCAACGGCGCGCTCGACCGCTACTGGCGGTTTACGTTGTTCGGGTTCTATCTGCAAGACGACGTGCGGGTGCACCCGCGGCTCAAGCTAAACGTCGGACTGCGGTACGAGTTTGCGACGCAGCCCAAGGATATCTACGGGCGCGACTCGGCGCTGATCAACCTCACCGACCCGGCGCCGACAGTCGGTCAGCTCTACAAGAACCCCACCAAGAAAAACCTCTCGCCGCGCTTCGGGTTCGCCTGGGACCCCTTGGGCGGCGAGAAGATGTCGGTGCGCGGCGGCTACGGCCTCTACTTCAACACCAACAACCAGCAGAACCTGATCGTGACGATCACCAACCCGCCGGCGACGCCGCGCGTCTCGATCGCGCGGCCGGCGGTGAGTTTCCCGTCGCCGCCGTTCGAGCGCGGCCTCGGCAACACCATCCGGCCCGTGGAGTGGAACATCAAGAACCCCAACGTCCACGTCTGGAACCTCAGCGTGCAGCGGCGCCTGTGGGCGGATACGGCGCTGACCTTCGGCTACGCGGGCGCGCGCGGCATTCACCTGCTGCGCAGCGGCGACGTCAATACGCCGGCGCCCCAACGACGCGAAGACGGCACGCTGTTCTTCCCGCTCAACGCGCCGCGGCCCAACCCGGCGTTCACCACCATCGAGCTGAAGCGCAGCGACGGCAATTCCTGGTACCACGCCATGATCTTCGAGGTGCGCAAGCGCTGGAGCCACGGTTTCGCGGCGCAGTCTGCCTACACTTTCTCGCGCAATATTGATACGACCCAGGCGTCGACGTTCTTCTCCGACGCCACCAACGGCACGACGTCGGCGTTTCCGGAGTTTCCGGGTTTCAATTACAACAAAGGATTGGCCGACTACCACGCCAAGCACAACTGGGTCGCGAATTTCACCTGGGAGCTGCCCTGGGCGAAGGCCACGAAGGGCGCCGCCGGACAGGTCCTGGGCGGGTGGCAGTTGGGAGGGATCTGGCAGGCGCGCAGCGGGAATCCGCTGACCGTGTTCGTGCCAGCCAACGTGTCGCGGTCGCTGTGGGCGCCGTCGCTCGGGCCCAACCTGGGATTCGACCGCCCCAACGTGGAGCCCGGGCGGACGCACCAGAACGCCATCCTCGGGCTGCCGACCCGCTACTTTGACCCCACCGCGTTCCGCGCGCCGGACGCGGGAACGCTGGGGAACCTGGGGCGCGGCGCGCTGATCGGGCCGAACCTGCGTAACCTGGATTTGTCGGTCGCGAAGAACTTCCGCTGGCCCTGGTGGAGCGAAGACGCGCGGCTGCAGTTCCGCTGCGAGACGTTCAACGCGCTCGACCGCGCCAACTTCGGCGCCCCGGTGCTGGCCGTCGGTGGGTCACTGGGTATTATCCGATCGACGGTGACGTCGTCGCGGCAGATCCAGTTCGGGTTGCGGCTGTCATTCTGAAAGAAAGACAAAACGGAACCGCAGATTAACGCAGAGGAACGCGGATAGGGGAAGACTATGAACTGGCTCGTGTTCGTGGTGGGCGCGGTGCTTTCGTGGGGCATGTATGGTCCGATCCTGCATCGGGGCCAGGTCGCGCTGGGCAATCCGCTGCGGGCGTTGTTGTGCGTCGGCGCCGCGTATTTTCTGGTGGCGGTGCTGGTGCCGGTAGCGGCGCTCTCCTCCCAGGGGCAGTTGAAGGGCTTCACCGCCGGCGGAACGGCGGCGGCGACGCTGGGCGGGGCGCTCGGCGCGCTGGGCGCCGTCTGCATCATCTGGGCGTTCCGGTCGGGCGGTTTGCCGGCGTACGTGATGCCGCTGGTGTTCGGCGGCGCGCCGCTGGTGAACGTGCTGCTGTCGGCGGCGATGCACCCGCCGAAAACCGCGCCGAATCCGTTGCTCTATGTCGGCTTTCTGATGGCGGCGGCCGGAGCCGGGATGGTGCTCTACTACAAGCCGCAGTCCTGACCCTCACTTCGATTTCAGCTTTCGCACCCAATGTTCGAGTGCGTGGAAATGGTCGACGTGATCGGGCGCGCTGTTGCCGGCGAACCCCAGCAGCAGGAAACGCCCGGCGCGGACCTCACTGGTCTGTTGCATACCTAGAGGCCCCCACTTCAGGACCGCCCGACGCTGGAGGCCGAGCGAGCCAAGCAGGTAGTCGGCTGTTTCGGTCGTGCTGGCGAAGGTCCCCGGAAAAATCTCCGAGTGCGTGACGATCATCTGCTTGCGGCCGGCCACGGCTTCGCGGGCGAACTCGACCAGTGGGTCGAGCGGCGCGGTCTGTAGCGGCCCGGGGCGGCCTTCCGGGACGTAGCTGGTGTGAATACCATCGACGAGAACAACGCCGTCGACGAGCGCCCAGTTCTGCCGATGCCGCAGGATCTCGCGGATGGCCGCGCAGCCCGCGCTGAAGCCGGTCAGGATGACGGGCGAGAAGCTGCCTCCGGCTTCCTCCAGCAAACGAGGGAAGCGCGCGGAATCCGCGAAGGCGCTGGCGTAGAGGCTCGAGCCGGCGCCGAGGTGCACGCTTAAGACGGCGACGCGTCCGAACCGGCGCGTGGCGCTCCACTCGGCGAGCCACGCGGCGCCGTGAAAGTGGACGACCAGCGGCCGTGGCCTGGCGCCGTCCGGCACAAGCAGCGTCCCCAGCGGCAATTTCGAGCGCCGTCCGGGAACCTCCACCTGCTGGACGCGCCCGTGCGCGCGCGTGTGCTCGACCATCGGGGAGGGATTCTGCGGCACTTGCACGGTGAGCGCCAATGCGGCGACCGCTAGCGTTGTACAATCAAGCATGCGGGGTTGTCGATGCGAGCGCTTGCCTTTTGGAAGACCGTGACCGAGGATCGAGCCGGATTTCTCGAGTCTCTGGTTTCGCTGCTCGCCGAACACAAGATTCGATACTGCGTCATCGGTGGCGTCGCGGTCAATGCCTACCTCGAACCCGTCGTGACGCTGGACCTCGATATCGTAGTCGCGGTGGAGCAGATGAAGCTGGTGGAGTCTTTGCTGGCGGAGCGCTTTGATCTGGAACGCTTTCCATACAGCCTCAATGTCTCGATGCCCGGGTCCAAGCTGCGCGTGCAGATCCAGACTGACCCTTGCTTTGCAGGTTTCGTCGAGCGCGCCTCTCCGCGCGAGGTTCTGGAACTGACGCTGCCGGTGACGAGCATCGAAGATCTGCTGCAAGCCAAAATCTGGGCGACCCGGGAGCCCCGCCGGCGGGCCAGCAAGCGCCAGAAAGATCTTGCCGACATAGCTCGGATACTCGAGGGCTATCCGAGACTGCGCGCCCAAGTGCCCGACGAAATCCTCAATCAGTTGGTTCGCTAACGTCCGGCGCGCTTGCCGATGCAGTACAAAAACTGGTCCGTGCGCAGGAACAGCTGGCCGTCGGAGACGGCGATCGAGCTCAGGCAATAGCCGCCGGTGGGGTTCTCGGCCAGCACCTCGAACTTCGGCCCGGCCTTCAGCACCGTCGTGAATCCGTCTTCGCTGGTGATGTAAATCTTGTCGTCGGCCAGCACCAGGGATGAGCTATAGATAGCAGGCTTGATGCGCTGCGAGCCGTAGATCTCCTGCCCGGTCTTGGCGTCGAGATTAAAGGCGATGCCGCGGTCGTTGATGGTGTAGAAATACTTGCCGTCGGTGACTGGCGTGGGCACGTCGGGGCCGCTAGTGAACGACCAAGCCTTGTGCGACTCGGTGATGTCGCCGCGGCCGCCGGCGCGAAATGCGATCAGGGGACGCACGCGCGTGGGGCAGTAGATCAGGCCGTCGAAGACCACCGGGGAAGCGATGATGCGGTAGGCGGACTCCTTGTTGACGTTGAACCCGCCGCCGCGCCACAGCTCCTTGCCCGTGGCCGGATCGTGCCCGGTGACGTAATCGCCGCCGGTGATGACGATCTCGGCTTGCTGGCCCTGGCGGAGCAGCGCCGGAGTGGTGTAGGAGTCGGGCGATTCAGCGACGGCGTCGGTCGGACGATCGGCCTTCCACAGCGTCTTGCCGCTCTTTTTCTCGAGGCGCAGGATGTAGGAGGGCTCGTCGGTCTTCATGCCGTGCAGCACCTGTACATAGAGGGAGTCCTCGTGGAGCAGCGGCGAGGAGGCGTAGCCCCAGTTGAGGCCGAAGTGCCCGTAGTCTTTCTGGATGTCGCGCGCCCACAGCTCCTGGCCGGCGAAGTCGAAGGCCTTGAGGATTCCCGTGCCGGTCATCACCCATACATTCTTGCCGTCGGTGACGGGCGAGGGAGACGACATGTTCTGCTTGCGCATCTTGACGTTGCCGCCGCCGAGCCGCTTTTTCCAGACCACGCTCGGCTCGCGCCGGTCGACGCACCAGAGATAGAGATCGCCGCCCTCGGCGACGTTCAGGAAGATGTACTCGCCCCACAGGATCGGCGTCGCGCCGCTCCAGGCGGGCATGGCCAGCTTCCAGGCGACGTTTTCCTCGGTGGTCCATTTCACGGGCAGGTTCTTTTCCCGGCTCACGCCGTTGAGGTCCGGGCCGCGCCACTGCGGCCAGTTGTCGGCCCGCCCGAACGCCACAGAAAGAATCGCCAGCGCCAGCAGTGTCGTTGCGCGCAAGTTGTCTTTCCCCCTGAAGGGACAGTATAACGGATTCGTGGGCCGCGACGGCGAGCCGCGAGTGCTTCACCTGACGACCACCGGGCGCGTCAGCGGACAGCCCCGCGAGATCGAGATCTGGTTCGTTGCCTCCGAGGACAAGCTCTATCTGCTGGCCGAACATTATCAGGAGGCGCACTGGGTCCGGAACATCGAGCGCCACCCGCGCGTCCGCGTGCGCCTCGGCGGCTGCCAATCCGCCGCCACCGCGCGCGTGCTCGACGCCGGCCGCGACGCCGCGATGTGGCGGCTCGCGCAGCAGCTGGCGCGGGAAAATATGGCTGGGGCGATGGCCTGCCGGTCGAGATCACGCCGGACGAGCCGCTGGTGGGGCGGGCTTCAGCCCGCCGGGGACTGCAGTCCCCGCCCGGTTAGCCGGTGAGCCGGTCGGTTTTGGCCGCCAGGATGAAGTCGCTTTCCGTGAGGCCGTCGATTTTGTGCGTACAGATCTTGACCTCAACGCGGCCCCAGGCCAGCAGCAGGTCCGGGTGATGCCCCTGCTCCTCGGCCAGGGCGCCGGCGCGGTTGACGAAATCGAGCGCGGTCCGGAAATCGCGGAACCGGAAAGTCTTAGTGATATGGTGCTGGTCGACGACCGTCCATCCGGAAACCTGCGCGGCCAGCGCCTTCAGTTCTTCGCCCCGGAGCGGCGGCGTGCCGCCGCGGCAGGGCACGCAGCGTTTTTCGGCCAGTTCCGTCATCGCCGGGTCCTTCATGGTAACAAGGTTGCCGGGGCGCCATGAAACTGCGCGACTACCGGCCCGACGATTTCTCGCGGCTCTGCGAGATCGACCGGCGGTGTTTCCGGCCGGCGGTCGCCTATTCGCGGGCCGACATGGCGGCGTGGCTCGGCCGGCGCGGGGCTGTGGTCATCGTTGCGGAGAATGCGAGAGGGACGGTGGCGGCGTTCGTTCTGGCGGAAACGCACGCCCGGGGCCGCGCGCACATTGTGACCGTGGATGTTCTGCCGGCGTATCGCGGCCAGGGAGTAGGACGCCAGCTGATGCTGGAGTGCGAGCGGCGGCTCCGCCGGGCCGGCGCGCGCCTGGCGCGGCTCGAGACGGCGGTGAGCAACCGCGCGGCGCGGAAGCTCTACCAGTCGCTGGGCTATACTTTTGTCGGGCGCGCGGCGCGCTACTATCCCGGCGGCGAGGACGCCTGGGTGATGGAGAAAAGCCTGCATGTTCGCGCGTAAGCTGCGGCTCGAGATCGTCGACGCGGAGGAGGCGCGTCCGGTTCCGATGGACTGGCTCGACCAGTTCTTCATGCGCAACTTCATCGGGCTGTCGATGTTCGACGAAGTGCTGGTGACCGGCGT
>Ga0247727_10012598_pt1 | contig 14472 bp, 16 predicted proteins | sample WisWelCaveWW1625_FD_202498 | JGI IMG/M metagenome (GOLD analysis project Ga0247727, IMG submission 202498) | Biofilm microbial communities from Wishing Well Cave, Virginia, United States - WW16-25 | ecosystem: Environmental > Aquatic > Deep subsurface > Groundwater > Cave microbial mat | place... | reverse complement strand
TGGCGGCCTGACTTTTCACCGGAACGTTGGCTCGACAACCCGGGCGGATTTCGTGCTGGAAACCCAAACCGTTTTAGATCGCCTGGGTCAGCCGATGGCCAACGAATTCACCAGCATTCCGACCTTTGCCGATCTCGACGCCGATGGTGATTTTGATTTTTTCAGCGGCGTATCGATCGGCACCATCGCCTTGTACAAAAACGTCGGCACTCCGGCTACGCCCGTATTTGAATTTGAAACGAGCCGCTGGCAAGGCCTGGTTATTTTATCCGGCGGAGTGACGCGCTCTTCGCCGGCAACGGTGGCGCTTTTCCGGCACGGCGCCAGCGCCATTGAATTTGCCGATCTTGATGGCGATGACGACAACGATTTTTTTTATGGCGACATCTTCCATCCGGGCTTGTATCATCTCAGGAATAGCGGCACCTCGCGCGAGCCGCGGGTTGCGATTACCGATACACTTTGGCCGCCAGCGCAGCCGGTTTTGACCAGCGGCTACAATGTTCCGCACTTTGCCGACATCGATGCGGATGGCGATCCCGATTTTTTTGCCGCCAGCCAAAATCAAATCCGGGACAATTTCCTTTTTTATCGCAATTTTGGCAATGCGACCATGCCGCAATTGCAGGCGACAACCACTAATTTTCTCACCATGCTCGAGGCCGGCAGTTACAGCGCTCCCGCTCTCGCTGATCTTGATGGGGATGGCGACCAGGATTTATTGATTGGAAATGTTGACGGCCAGCTCGTTTTTTATGAAAACGTTGGCTCGGCGAAAGCGCCGGCTTTCCGCTGGCGGACCGATGCTTTTCAGGAAATTCGGATCAATGGTTTTTCGGCGACGCCGGCTTTTGCGGACATTGATGGCGACGGCGATGTGGATTTGTTTAGCGGTTCGTTTTTCGGGAATATTGCTTTTTATGAAAATCGTGGCACGCCGCAAAGCCCCGGCTTTGTGTTGCGGACCACACAGTTCGAGAATATCGATGTGGGAAATGCCAGCGCGCCGCAGTTTGCCGATATCGATCATGATGGTGATCGAGATCTCTTGGTGGGAGGGTCCAGTCCGGAGGCCATCACCATTTTCGAGAACATTGGCAACGCCAACGCCCCGCGCTTTGCACTGCGAAAACAAATTCGGCACGCGTTTTCCGTCGGTGACGGCAAACCGTTCTTGCACGATGTCAATCAAGACGGCATTGAGGATCTCCTCGTCGGGCAATTCAATGGCAGAATTCTCTATTATCAAGGCACCTCGGCGCAACGTGGAGATGAATTCGTGCTTTCACAAAACGAATTTGCGGGAATTCGGGTCGGGGCTGCCAGCGCGCCGGCCTTTGTCGATTTGAATGGCGATGCGCAGATCGATCTGATCGTCGGCGAGGAAGCGGGAGGCCTCAATTATTTTCGCGGCGTTGCAAGCTCCGCGGTCGCGGCGCGCCGCGGTCCGCCAAGCGCATTTTCATTGGAGGTGCATCCGAATCCATTTCAACATGACCTCCACATTTCGCTGCGCACCGGGCCAACCGCGACGACCGAACCGCCGCAATTGACGATTTACAATATCATGGGGGACCGCATTGCAGAGATGAAAATGAGAAATCTTGGCGTCGATTTGTGGACGGCGCACTGGATCTCCTCCGAGGCGAATCTGGCCGCGGGCATCTATTTTTTAAGAGCGCGCCGGGGAGGAATCCAGGCGACACGAAAGCTTTTGTTGGTGCGGTAAAAAATAATGAAAAATCGGCGTCATAACATAATCCGCATCGTCGACCCTTCCCCCACCCGCGTCTCCTTCAGAAAGAGCTTGCCGTGGTGGTAATCTTCCACAATGCGCTTGGCGAGACTAAGGCCGAGACCCCATCCTCTTTTCTTCGTGCTAAAACCCGGCTTGAAAATATTGTTGCGCACCTGCGGCTCGATGCCGCGGCCGTTGTCGCGAATATCGAGGATAACGCGGTGACGGCTATCGTTGGCCGGTTTAAGCTCGAGCATGATTTCGCCCTTCGGTTTTTCTATGGCGTCGAGAGAGTTTTTGATGAGATTCTCCAACACCCATTCAAACAGATCGCGATTCAACGCCACGGGCCGCACGGTGCCAGGAGCGGTATTGATGATTTCAAGATGAACTTCTTTGCCCATTTGCGGCACGCGCCGGCGAAAGTATTTGATCATCTCCTCGAGCAGCGGCACGATATCCTGTTCCTTCAAATCCGCGCGCGAGCCGATTTGCGAAAAACGCGATGCGACTTTGCTCAAACGATCGACGTCGCGCTGCATTTCATTGAGCGTATTATCGCCGCCGTTGCTCGCGTCGATTTTGGTGCGGAGCAATTCGATCCAGCCGAGCAATGACGAAATCGGCGTGCCGAGTTGATGCGCGGTTTCTTTGGCCATGCCCACCCAAATCAACCGCTGCTCGTTGCGGCGAATGCTGTTAAAACCTAAAAATCCCACTAAAATAAACATTCCGGCGACGGCGATTTCCGCATACGGCAAAAGCTGCAATTGTTTGATGAGCTTCGAGTCGCCGTAAATTAAGTAATTCAAGACGCGCTTTTCCTGCGTTTTCGGGTCGACATAAGTAATGGGAATCGGCTCGATTTCATCGCGCATCGACGCCATGATTTGACGGACCTGCGCCAGCGCCGCCGGCGAGCTGATCGAATCCGGTGGAATGTCGATTCCTTTCCATGTGGTCGGCTCAAAATTTTCGTCGCAAAGAATGATCGGAAAATCCGTCCCCTGAATGATATATTCGAAGATAAAGCCGAGATCGGAATCGCTGGCTTCCGAAGCGGCGCGGGCATGGAGTTTCGTGTAGAACAACAAAATTTGCCGCGCCTCGCTGCGCAAACCGTTGACGATTTTTTGCGTGTACCACAACAGCGCCAGAATGATCACGATGGCGGTAATAAAAAGAAAGCCTTTGAAACGTCCCGCGCCGCGATAGAGCGATGCCTGCATAGATTTTTAAAGGTTAATTTGACAATAGTAATTGTTAATGCACTCAAACGCAGAAAAGTTTTCGAAATTTTTAGCGGCCCAACGGATAGAAACAACGCAACGGATAAAAGCTTTTTGAGATAAAATTTTCAGGCGCGAATGCCTCGGATTTCGAGGTCATTTTTGCCGAAATTAGCAATGATGCCGATTTTCAAGTTTAGCGCTCGCAAATAGGATTGGATTTTGGCAATGTCGTAGAAGTCAATTTTTTCGTGGAATGCTTTGATGTCAAAAATTATCCGATTCTCAACGAGGAGTGGTTTCATTTTGAAGATATTAATAATTTCGCCTTCGTAATTGACTTCGATAGGTATTCGATACTGGAATTTGATTTGTCGAAAATCAAGCTCTTTTTCGATAATTTGCCGGCAAATCACGTCGTTGTAGCCCAGCCCATGAACTTCGAAAACATAGAGAATAGCCTCGCGTAAGCCGGCAAGAACCTTTCTATCCTGCCCGGTGATACAATCTTTAATGTAATCGTAGTTTTCGCGAACGGTCCGGTCTTTTTCCGTAAATGGAAAACGTTCGATCTCGACCTTTTGTAAACCGAAATTGACCAGCAAACCCAATTGCATCTGCCAGAGCTTTAACTCTGAGAGAATCTGCACGTAATTGGGCTTGATAAAACCGGATTGCAGTGATTTCAACTCTAAGACAATCTTGTCAAAGGCAATGAAATCAGCTTCATACTCTCTTACTTTACGACCGCGATGAAAAAGTGCCTTGTGCTCTTTTGAACGATGATTCAGTCCTGTTTTAAGAAAGCGACACTCAAGAGCTTTGTGATAGGTAGGTTCATCGTATCCGACACCAAGTGAGTTGTGAACGTGAAAGAAGCATCCAATCAATTCACGCGTTAAATCTTCATAAATCAGTTCCATTTTCTTTTCCCTCCGTTTTAGTTATTAATCTTTTGTTTTTCATCCGTTGCGTTGTTTCTATCTGTTGGGAATTTTTTGTTCATAGCTGCCCGAAGAGCTTCAGTTTGATTTCCGGCGAACGTAAAGCAGCAATTCAATCAATAAGACGAGTAAAATAACCAACGGCACGATTCGCACGGAATCCTCCGACCACCACAAACCCCATTCATACGTTTTCCAGGAAAAGGGAAAGAGCCAAAAATATCCGGCCGCGATATGCTTTTGCGGCGCGTCGAGAACGAAGTGAAACAAAGCGCCTAAAAAAAGCGAAGTGAAAACGACGCGGCGTTGCGCCCGCGGAAATAATCCTCCAATTGTCCAACACGCGACGGCGATGCCCAGCGGCGTGTGCAAAGGCATCACCCACCAATGCAGCGCCGGCAAAATAATGTAGAACGGACGCGAGAGCACATCCGGCAGCATCGTTCCAACAATAAAAAGAATCGCTGGAGATCGGGGAAACCAACGGCGAACCGCGACATAAGCCGCCGCCGAATGGGTAAGCAAATCAGGCATCGTGCGTCACGAACGATTAAACCGTTCACAAATTGTTCTTAGCCGTTGGCCGTTTTTCATCCGTTGGCAATTATTTTTTAATTTTACAGTTTTATCGCGACAGCTCAAGCGCTATCGTAAATTCAAAGCCCGGGTTCGACGATCAAAGCGCAGCGCGAGCGGCAATAAAATAACAAGCGTCACCACCGGGATTACGGATACGGCCATTTTCCATCGCCGGCCCTCAGCCACGCGCACCGCCTCAGCATAGAGATGAGCCGGCGGTTGAAACGTGCCGGAAACTGCGACGAATTCGTTGAGCGGCGTATTTTTATTAGACGTATGCACCCATAGGCGCTGGCCGCATTGCTCTAAGATAAAACCATCCGGCGTGAGTTCTTTGACTTTTGCCTCAATAAAAACGGCAATTTTTTTATTCGCATATTTTTGCGGATCAGCAAAAACTTCGCTGAGATCAGGATAAGGACAGGAATAGTGCGCCCAAGCGCAAAGCAAAGTTATTGCAATAATTCCAACGATAATTCTTGTGACTGCCATAAAGTTTTTTTTGTTGCGGTTCCCTTTTCGTTGCAGAATTTTGGCCTCAAGCCAAATGCGATTTGATAATTTCCCGCATCGGCTGATGCAGCTTGCCGTTGCTCGCGACGAGGTTGCCGGTTTCCCAAAAATTTTCCTCCGGCGCAAACCCGCTGACCATGCCGCCCGCTTCCTGCACCAACAAAATACCGGCGGCGAAATCCCACGGATTTAAGCAATATTCCCAATAGCCGTCGAAGCGACCGGCAGCGACATAGGCGAGATCAATGGCGGCAGAGCCGAAGCGCCGCAGATCGCGCGCGGCATTGAGAAAGTCTTTAAACATGCGGCAATACGCATCGAGGTGATGGCGCACGCGAAATGGAAATCCGGTGGCGATTAAACCCTCACGCAACTTGCTGCTCGCGGAAACATGAATCGGCTTGTCGTTCAAAAAAGCGCCGCCGCCCAACGTCGCGGTGAAAAGCTCCTGCAAGAGCGGGTTCCAAACCACGCCGGCTAAAACGCGATCATGCTGTTTTGCCGCAATCGACACTGAAAAATTCGGCACGCCGTGAATAAAATTGGCGGTGCCGTCGAGCGGATCGATGATCCATTGCACGGCCGCCGAGTCATTGGACGACGGCGACGCTTGTTGGTGGTGGTGCGTTTGTTCTTCCGCGAGAATTTGATGATCGGGGAAAGCCTGCAAAATGTGCTTGACGATGACTTCTTCCGCGGCGCGGTCGGCAACGGTAACGAAATCCCTTTCGGCCTTGGCCTCAATCGTTAGCGTGTGCCGGCGCTCGGCCATCTTGAGCAACACCGCGCCGCCGGCCTGCGCCGCTTGCACGGCGGCTTGCAGTAAAGATTGATTTGACATGGATAAAAAAACTCTTGCAATTGTAAGAAAAAAACTTTAAATATATTAAGAAAGAAATTTGTTACCAGAAAAATATGATCTGACCATTTTTAAGGAGACCACATATTATGCGATTCACTGTTGAAAAACGCGGCAATGTAACATTACGCGGGCGGAAAGGAAAATACAGTAAATTATATAAACAGATTTTTGATAGTTTACCGACACTATCAAAAGAAGACGTTATGGTTATTGATTTGACGCATGAAGCGAAAGACGCAAGAGAGTTGTATGCTTATACTAACGCCGTTCGTATTAAATTGCGCAAACACAAAGAATCACAAAAATACGCTGTGAGCCAGGACACAGCAAATATACGTTTGTTGATTTTTCATCGCTAATCTTCTTGGTCTTCAAGTCTCGGTGTTGCCGGGCCTGATTTTATGCTCGTTTTGACTTAAAACTACAGTGATTAATTAAATTTCAGCCAACGCCGTTATTTTAATTCCACGACGGTAACACCGGCGTCGCCTTCACCCAGCGGCGCCTCATGAAAGCGTTGAATTTGGGGATGCTTCTTTAAAAAATTCCCGATGTTTTGCTTGAGCGCGCCCGTCCCTTTGCCATGAAGCAAGCGGACTTCGCTCCAGCCCGCCAATAGCGCATCGTCGAGAAATTTATCCACGGCCGCCAAGGCTTCATCGACGCGCCTCCCGCGCAAATCAATTTCCGGCAAGGTCGCCGGTTTGTCGAAATTGTCGAGCTTGGCCCATGTCTCTAAACGAGGCGAATCGGCGGCCGTATCAAATTGTTGTAGTTCCGCTAGCGGCACCCGTGCCCGCAAACTTCCCACTTCGAGCAAAACCCGATTCGAAGCATCCGGTGCTTCGCGCACCGTCGCCAATGTATTTTGTTTCACCCATTTTACTTTCATACCAGGCTGCGCTTCTTGCAAAGGCTCAACCGTTGCTGGCGTTATCGCGAGTACGCGTTGTTTTTCTTGCGCAATTTCTTCACGCACGGTTTCAATTTCGGCTTTAGCTTGTTGAATCGCGGCGCGGCTGGCGGCTTGCTCGCGGATGTCGCGAATCGCTTTTTCAACCGCGGCATTGGCGCGCTGCACGATGGCTTCCGATTGAGCCACGGCTTTTTGTTTTAATTCGCGCTCTTGCGCTTTCAGCGTTCCCACCCGCTCTTCATATAATTTGGAAAGTCCGGCGAGGCGCGTTTCTTCCTGCTTGAGTTTTTCCGCGGTTTTGCGTTGCTCGACCAGCCTGGCATCGAGCTCGGCCAGCAGATTTTCCGTCTTGCCTTTTTCTTGGCCGACAAATTGTATTGCAGTGGCAATAACCTCTTTTGGCAAACCCAGGCGCGCTACGATTTCAAAGGCATAACTCGCGCCGGGAATTCCGGGGCGAAATTGATACGTCGGTTTTAAAGTTTCTCCATCGAAGGCCATCGAGCCGTTTGCCACGCCGGGCGTTTCATGCGCGAAATTTTTGAGCGCGCCGTGATGCGTGGTGACGATGGTCATGCAGCGCCGCTCTGTGAGTTCCTGTAAAATCGCCATGGCCAATGCCGCGCCCGCTTCCGGATCGGTGCCGGAGCCGATTTCATCCATCAGCACCAGATCGCCGGCTTGCGCGTGCTGCATAATCTCGACGACGCGCGCCATGTGCGAGGTGAAGGTGGAAAGATCGTCTTCAATGGATTGCCGGTCGCCGATGTCCACAAAAACTTGGCGAAAAATCGGCAATTGGCTGTCGGCATGCGCTGGAATATGCAAACCGCAGCTTGTCATCAATGACAGCAGCCCCACGGTTTTGAGCGCCACGGTTTTGCCGCCGGCGTTCGGGCCGGTGAGAATCAGCGTGACGTTGTCATCGCCCAATTCGAGATCGAGGGAAATGATCTGCTCTCGGCTTTTGCGGCGGGCGCCGGTTAAAAGCAATAACGGATGTCGCGCGCCCAATAATCTGAGCGTGCCGTCGGAGCGTAATTGCGGCGCGACGCCATCAAGTTGGCGGGAAAAACGCGCTTTGGCATGAATGACGTCGATTTGCACCAGCAGCGCAAGGTTAGTTTGCACACTCGGCAAATGCATGCGCAACCGATTGGAAAGCTCCAACAAAATGCGCTCGAGCTCTTCGCGCTCGGCGCTTTGCAATTGCCGAATGCGGTTGTTCAGCTCCACCGACTCCATCGGCTCGACAAAGAGCGTGCGGCCGCTGGCGGATTCATCATGCACCAAACCGGGGACGCGCTGGCGATATTCGTCTTTGAGCATGAGCACGAGCCGGCCCTCGCGCATGGTGATCAGCTCCTCTTGCAGCATGTCGCGCGCGGCTAATTTTTTCAAAATGTGTTGCAGGCGCTCGCGGGTATCGCTCATGGCGCGGCGAATCTCTTTACGCACGCGCGCCAGCACCGGACTTGCCGAATCTTTTACGCTGCCGTCGGTGAAGTTGATGGCGTTTTCAATCGTGCTTTCGACCTCCGGTAACGGCGTGAGCGGCTGTGCGAGATCGGCGAGCAAGGGATATTTTTCGCGCCGCGCGGAAATATAGCTGCGGACGCGACGACTGCTGCCGAGAAACTGCGCCAGCTCGATAAGCTGCCGCGGCTCTAGTGCGCGGCCGCTGATGCGCAATTGTTGGAGCGCGGGCCGGAGATCGGCAAGGTAAGTGAGGGGAAACGGTTCGTCAAAGTCGAGCGCCGCCCGCATTTCGGTGACTTCGTCGAGTCGCGGCTGAATTTGTTTGATCTCCGTGGAGGGGCGAAGCCCCCGCAGTTGCTCCGCGCTGATCGGCGAGAGCGCGGCCTCGGCAATCTGCTCGAGAATTTTATCAAGCTCTAAAAGGTGCAGGGAGTTTTCGACGCTCGCCGTGGAAGTCATCGTTCCCGCGGCTGGCGTTTGCTTAGTGGTAACGGCGGTTTGATCTTCGTCGGGGGCGGGTAAAGAGCTTGGCATCACGGCTTTTTCGTCGTCGGCACATTTTTTTCTAAACGCCGATTCGCAAAATCTTTGATCAGCACGTTGGCCACTTCATCCGGCTGCCCCATTTGGGCATAAGCATAACGCAGGGTGTACTCAAAAGATGGCGCGGTGGGAAAAAGTTTGCGGAAGTAATTATAGTTGGTCGGCGCAAAATACTTGACGGGTTTGAGGAATAAACTGTTGTTCTCGGTGGCTTGCACAACTTGCGGAATGGGAAGAAGCGAAAATCCTATCGCCAGCAGGCTGATGGTGAGCAAGCCTTTGTAAAGACCGAACAGCGTTCCGAAAACTTTGTCGAACCAATCCACGACTTGCATTTTCATGATGCTGTGGAGCCATTGCAAAAACAAAGCATAAAGCAACAGGGAGATCACAAAGATCGAAAGAAAGCCCATTAAGATGCTGAGGTTCGGCGACAATTCGATCACGTAGTTGAAAAAGCGCGACGAATACGGCAGCGTCAAGAGCGTGATGATCATGGAAATGAATAAGCCGCCGACCCCCAAGAGGCCGTGGAAGAATCCCGTGCGGTATCCTTCAAAACCCAGGATGATCATCAGGGCAATGATGATAAAATCGGCGTAGCTTATTTGGACGTTCATGAAATTGGCCTATCGGAATAAAAAAATAGGAAAATGAATGGCGGGATAAAATTTTGACGGGTTCACGCGCCGAGACGCTCGCGCACCAGTTGTTGAATCATTTTGCCGTCAGCGCGGCCTTTGACGTGCGGCATAATTTTTCCCATGACCTTGCCAAGATCGCTAGCCGTGACGCTCCCCAATTCGCCGATCGCCGTGTCAATGAGTTTAGCGATTTCTTCCGCGGCGAGCGCTTGCGGCAAATATGCTGAGATCACGGCAAGTTCCGCCATTTCCTTTTGCATGAGATCGTCGCGGCCGGCCTGTTTATATGCTTCAATGGCCTCACGCCGTTTTTTAGCCGCATTCGACAGCACGCCGATTTCTTCTTCGGGCGAAAGCGTTTTCATCTTGTCGATCTGCTCTTGCTGGAGCTGGGCTTTGAGCAAGCGCAAGGTTTCGACGCGGACTTTGTCGCCGCTTTTCATGGCGGTTTTGTAATCTTCGTTTAATTTTTCTGACAGATTCATATGGGAGGTCGTGGTGACCACGATTAAAAGTTTTCCAGCCGCAGCATTCGGCGCTGCTTGCGGAGCGCCGCATTGAGCTTGCGTTTGCGGCGTTCGCTGGGTTTTTCAAAATGCTGATGTTTTTTGATTTCGGAGAGCAATCCGGTTTTCTCGCAGGCTTTGCTAAAACGACGCAGCGCTTTTTCAAAATTTTCATTGTCGCGCACACGAACGCTCGGCATGTTGAAACAACTCTCCTTTTAAATGTTTCATAAGTTAAATATTGTGTTATGAGTGAATTTGAATTTCTTAAAAATATATAAAAGACGGGGTTGAGAAGCAAGTGTTTTTTATAAAGCGCTTGCCCATAAATCGCTTGCCTATTTCCGCCAAAAAGGATATATTGGAAATACGTTGATTTCTACTTATGAGGTGAGCTTATGCCCAGCCCATTTCCCGGCATGGATCCGTGGTTGGAGCGCTCCACGCTCTGGCCGGATGTTCATGATAATTTGATTATCAGGTTGCAAGCCGCGCTCGCGCCACTCGTTCGGCCACGATATTATGTGGCCGTCAGGCAGCGTTCGGTTTTTGCCATTGTGCCCTCGGAGCCTGATTTCATTATTCCGGATGTATCTGTTATAAAATCGACGAAACCGGCTGATTATATGGAATCTGCGCCGGTCGTTTTGGCTGAGCCGATGATTGTCGAAGTTCCGGTTCGAGAAAAAATTACGGAAGATTATTTGGAAATTGTCGAAGTCTCGACGCAAGAGGTGGTTGCGGTCATTGAAATACTCTCGTTAAGCAACAAGATGCCAGGCAGAGATCGTCGCGCTTATGAGATCAAACGCGAACGAATTTTTCAAACGCCGACACATCTGATCGAAATCGACCTGTTGCGCGATGGCGAGCCGATGCCTTTTTCTTACCGCAGAACGAATGGGCATATGAATCATTATCGCATTCTCGTGAAACGCGGCGATCGTGGACGACGTGCTTATCTTTATCCTTTCAATGTACGAGAGGCATTTCCAGTTTTCCCTTTGCCTTTACAGTCGGGCGACGCTGAACCGCCGATTTATTTGCAAGCCGTATTAAATGCAACTTATGATGCTTGCGGATATGATCTCCGCATTGATTATAATCGTTCTCCTGAACCATCTCTTAGCGCAGAAGATATGTTGTGGGCAAAGGAAATTCTGCAAGCAAAGAAATTGATCGCTTGAAAATGTCTGCCTGTCCCTGCCCGGTGCATTCGTATTGTTGCATTGGTATAATAAAAATTGTTTGACTTGAATTTTTTTTGATTACTTTTTGACAAGTTAAAGTCTGGTAACGGTAAACGCTATAAAAGGAGTTCGTGAGTATGAGTCTTGATGCGTTGGGCATGATTGAAACCCGTGGACTCGTCGGCGCCATTGAGGCCGCGGACGCCATGGTCAAAGCGGCGAAAGTGACGCTGATTGGCAAAGAAAAAATCGGCGGCGGATATGTGACGGTGATGGTGCGCGGCGACGTCGGCGCCGTCAAAGCGGCCACCGATGCCGGCGCGGCGGCTGCCGAAAAAGTCGGCGAGCTGATTTCCGTGCACGTGATTCCACGTCCGCACGCGGAAGTTGAAATGATTCTGCCGAAACGCAGCGAACTCACGGCGGAGTCATCATGACAGAACGCGCCCTGGGTTTGATTGAAACACGCGGTTTGGTGGCGGCTTTGGAAGCGGCCGACGCGATGTTGAAAGCGGCAAATGTCGTGTGTGTCGGCAAAGAAGTGACCGACGCCGCGATGGTGACGATTAAAATTGTCGGCGAAGTCGGCGCGGTGAAATCCGCGATCGACGCCGGCAGCGCGGCGGCGCGTAAAGTCGGCGAAGTGGTATCTACCCACATTATTCCCCATCCCGACCACCAGGCGGAGCTTATTATTTACAGCGCGAGCGAGCGCGCCAAGCTGAATCCCTCCACTCCCGGCGTGCAAGCTGCTCCGGCCAAACGTGGCTCACAGCCGGCCGCGGCAAAAAAGTCTTAAATCATGCAGCCGCCTCTTCGGAATGGCTGGTGTGTGCCGGCTTATGCCAAGATCAACCTCGGGTTGCGTATTCTTGGCAAACGGCCCGATGGTTATCATGAGCTGGAAACTTATTTCCTGCAAATTGATCTCGCGGATCAATTGGTTTTTGAAAAACGCGAAAACGAGCCGGGCTTGACGCTCACCTGCAATCGTCCGGATATTCCGGTTGATGCGACAAATCTTTGTCATCGCGCGTATCAACTGATTTGCGAAGCGGCGTCCCGGCCATTGGGGGTACGATTGCATTTGGAAAAATATATCCCCGCGGGCGCCGGCTTGGGCGGAGGCAGCAGCGATGCCGCGGTGACGTTGGCCGCGTTAAATCGGCTTTTTGATTTGCGTTTGTCAAATGCGAGGTTGTATCAACTGGCGGCGCAGTTAGGTTCGGATGTGCCGTTTTTTTTGACCGGCGGGCTTTGCCTCGGGCGCGGGCGCGGTGAAATGTTGACGCCGATCGCGCGCTTGCCGGATTTTGGAATACTATTGGTGATGCCGGATATAACGGTTTCTACGGCGTGGGCCTATCAAAATTACAATAAATTAGGCTTGACAAATATCCAAAAGAATCGTAAATTACCAAGCTCAAACATTTGGGAACTTTTAGATCATCATTTCATCGAGACTTGTCAAAACGACCTGGAAGTGGCGGTCTTTGAAAAATATCAGAAGTTGGCCGTTATTAAGTCCCGTTTGCAGGAAAGCGGCGCGATAGTGTCAAGCATGACCGGTAGCGGCGCGGCAATGTTCGGCTTGTTCCGCACCCAGCAGGAAGCGCAAGATCGAAAACATCTTTTTGATAATTACAGCACTTATGTGATCAGGCCAATTCGCTGGGGTATACCGCAAGTATACCAAATGTCGTACTGACCTCCGCAGTTTGTTCGCAGAAAAAGCGAGTGCATGTTGTCGATAACCTTTGGGCTTGTAGTGTCCCTGTGATCGGATCAAAATTGCAAGGAGGGATGGATGGAGATAACGGAGATAACGGTCATTATTCGCGACGAGGACAAGCTAAAAGCTTTCGTCAATGTGACCTTTGATGACTGTTTCGTGGTGCGCGGGCTCAAAATCATCAAAGGCGCGACCGGTTACTTCGTGAGCATGCCAAGTCGCAGAATGAACGATGGAACTTTTCGTGATATTGCGCATCCCATCACGAATGAGTTTCGTGAAAAAGTCGAGAATGCGATTTTGGACGCATACAAAGAAGAAGCGCGCCATCATGGTCAAGACCCGGAGTTGTAAGGTAAAATACGGCGTGCCCGCGCAAGGAATTGAGGAAAAATTGGCCTCACGTTTTACTGCGGAAGCGCGGTGAAACGTGAGGTTTTTTGGGGCGTCGCCAAGTTGGCAAGGCACAGGACTTTGATTCCTGCATTCGGAGGTTCGAATCCTCCCGCCCCAGCCAGGGCAAGCAGTAAAAAAGCAAAAGGCAAAAAGAAAAGATCTTTTGCTGCTTGCGAGTTGTTGTTTCATTGCTTTGCATATTGCCATTTGCCCCTTGTTCCATGAGCGCCATCTTGCAACATCCGCGGCTTTTTTCCGGCCGCGCCCATATCGAACTCGCCCAGAAAATTGCCGCCTATCTCAATCTTGAGTTGGGCAAGAATGAGTTTCGAGAATTTAGTGATGGTGAAACATGGGTCAAATATTGCGAAAATATTCGCGGCCAAGATGTTTTCGTTATTCAGCCGACGAGCGCACCGGCGCGTAATCTGCTCGAGTTGCTGATTATGATCGACGCCGCGAAACGCGCCTCGGCGCGGCGCATCACCGCAGTGATTCCGTATTTCGGTTATGCCCGGCAGGATCGTAAAGATCAACCGCGCGTTTCCATCACTGCAAAACTGGTGGCGAATTTGATCACCACCGCCGGCGCGAATCGCATCTTGACGATGGATTTGCACGCGCCGCAGATTCAAGGGTTCTTTGATATTCCGCTGGATCATTTGTATTCGGCGGCGATTTTCGCCGATTATTTTCGCGCCAAAAAGATTCCGGATTTGGTCGTGGTGTCGCCGGACATCGGCGGCTCGCATTTGGCGCGCGCTTATGCCAAACGTTTGAATGCGCCGATCGCCGTCGTCGATAAACGCCGGCCACGGCCCAATGCCGTGGAAATGACCAACGTTATCGGCAACGTCGAGGGCATGAACGCATTGTTGATCGACGATATTTGTGACACGGCCGGCACCCTGACCATGGCCGCGGCGAAATTGAAAGAACGCGGCGCCAAACAAGTATATGTTGCCTGCACCCATGCGATTCTTTCCGGCCCCGCCGTCGAGCGGTTGTCTGAATCGGTGATTGATGAAATGGCGGTAACGGACTCGGTTCCGATTGATAAGTCCAAATACTTCGACCGGCTGAAAATTCTCTCGGTCGGCGAATTGTTTGGCCGCGCGATCATGCGCATTCACAACGAAGAGTCGATTAGTTTTCTTTTTGATTAGTCGTCGCACGGACAGCGCCTGTAGGGCGGTTCGTC
>Ga0247727_10012597_pt1 | contig 14472 bp, 10 predicted proteins | sample WisWelCaveWW1625_FD_202498 | JGI IMG/M metagenome (GOLD analysis project Ga0247727, IMG submission 202498) | Biofilm microbial communities from Wishing Well Cave, Virginia, United States - WW16-25 | ecosystem: Environmental > Aquatic > Deep subsurface > Groundwater > Cave microbial mat | place... | reverse complement strand
TGTAATCCATGATAGTGAGTGTGTAACTCCGTCCTTGGATATTTGTACCAAGTATGCAAATGGTTGATCTCTGTCCTGGCCGTTTGCTAGGTCGGCTGTAATCTGGACTTGTTGGTCCACACTAACCTCGTCTAGCTCGTTACCGAATGCATCAACAATTCTTGGGTTGCTTGCCGGCGCTCTTTCAAGCGGTGGGACAATTGTTCCAATGAAGGTTGTTGCTGTGACTTCGAGTTCATCTGCTGTTGTGTATGGACTTGGCAGCGTATTGTCCTCATATTCACCAGTGACTGTGTCACCCTCTGCTACTCTAAGCCTGTGGCCGGATGATTCATCGGTGACAGTAAAGTATACTGTACCTTCGAATATTCCTGTAGCTTCGTTGGTTTCTGTCACGGTAAGGTCAATACCACCTGCGTCAGAGTCTGACCATACGTCAACATCAAAGTTATCGACTGCTTCTGGGTTAAGGTTTAGGTCTGGGTCTACTACGCGTAATACTCCTTGGCCTGTTGCTGGATAGCTTGCCTCAAGGAACTGGACTTCACCAATGTTCCATCTGATCAATGCTGAACCGACCACTGTTTCATCTTCTGTAAATTCAAATGAAACTGTGATACCATCATCATCATCAGCTGGCAATAGTCCATCTGTTGGACCACATGGATCGGCAGTACTACATACTGATATTCCTTCAGTTGCGTCTGTATCGTCTCCATCACCGTCAGCATCAAAGGGTGCAAATCCTGTAAGGATTACTTCACCTGTGAAGATGCCTGTATCGGTGCCAGTCTCGGTTAGCTTGTATGGATCTATTGAATCGCCCCTTGTTGATACCGTGATCTTGTCAATGGCAGAATCTCCGATCTCATCGATCAGGTTGCTGTCAAAGTTGTGATCTGGTGCCACTATAGTGACGAATACTTTGTCAGTCCATGTGTATACCTTTTGGTCAAGTTCTACTGTTGCTCCGAAGTTTGAGGTGTAGATAGTCAAGTTGATATCTTCATCCTCATCACCTACAAAGTCAGCTCCAGATGGACCCCAGTCGGTGTATTCTAGCTGTATTTCCTCTCCTCTGTCAAGTACTTCGCCATCCAGTTCGCCTGGAATCTCGATTACAACCTGGAATATTCCAGTGTTGTCACCGGTTTCTCTAAAGTCACTTGGTTCTGGATCGAACGTTAGTGCATCTCCACCTAGGTCTCCCATGGTGATTGTTGCTGCGTCTGAATCCCATTCAATGAGATCAAGATCGTAGCTTTCTGCAGTGTCAGAGTCAAGGTCCAAGTCTGGCTCGATAAGTGTCAATATCATATCGGCACCTATGATGTATACAGACTTGTCAGACTGTAATACTCCGTTTCTTAGGTCAAATGTAGCTGAATCTGTAACTGTGTTTATGTCTCCTGAAGCGTCAGTTGGATCAGTGTATTCTACTGTTATGATGTCTCCTTGGAGGATACAATATTCTCCTGGTACGGCAACGTCAAATCTGTCCAGTTCCTCTCCTAGGATTGCATCTCCATCTCCATCTCCTATATCCTCAAATCCGCCAACAGGCGTTTCTGGACATGATGTAGATGCTGGACCGTCTGTGTAGAGCACCTCTAATTCAGCTTCAAAGATTCCTGCATCTGGTGCAATCTCTGTCATTGGACCAAGCTGTCTGGTTGCTTCTGCAGCATCGTCATCAACATCTATTGGTCCATCTAATGCTTCGAAACCACCAGCATATGCTAGTACAACTTCATCGGCTCCTCTGGATACAGTGATTTTGACTGGTCCCGTTTCAATAGCACCAGTTGTGTTTACTGCAATTACATCCTCACCGACGAATGATATGTCAAAGTCTGGATCATTCACTCTGATAATGAGAGTTAGGTCTCCATCACCAATTGTTTCATCACCAGCTTCTACAGCAGCAGTAGGATCGATGTCATCATCGACTTCATCTACTATTCCACTCAAATGTATTGGGAATACTGAGAATCCGCCTGATGTGCTGTCACCTGTTGTGCCATCAAAGTTGTCGATGTCACCAAATGGTACTGGATAGACAGTTCTGTCTAGGCTTACAGAGCCTGTACTGGCTCTAACGCCTGCGCCGTCACCTACTTCGATGATTTGTCCAGATGCATCTCTGAAGTCAACATAGTTGACTTCGATGTCTACACCTGTGACTACTTTGCGCTCACCATCTGTTGGATCACAATAGTCTCCTGGTAACAGGAAGTCACCATTGAATACGCCACTGTCTGTGCCTGTCTCAATTAATGAGAAGCCAGCCTCATCTAGACCATCTTCACCTGGAACTGCTGGTTGTTCATCAGCATCTGCACAAAGATCACCTGTATTGGTTGTACCGTTTACCCATGCTTTATCATCAAATGTGATATCCATTAGGCGACCAAACGAGGTGCCGTCAGCATATGTTCCAAGATCTGCTTCACCAACTGTATCTGAAGCTGTATCAACAAATGAAGGCTCAACAGTTACATAGATATCAATTAGATCACTGTCGACGTTAAGGTCGGCATCTTCTAGTGTTACTGTAACTGTGTCTCCTAGCTTGTAGGTGTCCTTATCAAATGATACAACACCTGAGTGTGCTGGTGCTGCTTGTTGGTCTGAAATGAATGTAATACCGCCATCTTGTCCCAAGTCAGCATAGTTTATCCTTGGTGAATCCTCATCGTCCGAGTCATCATGGACAATGAATGTTGCTTCATCGTCTATGGTTCTTAGACCCTCGTAAATTGGATTATCAAAGATGTTTAGCTGGTTGAGCATGGTGTATTCTGCTGAACCAATGAATGTGTTTGTGTTGTCTCCTGTCTCTTCTAGCTCAAATCTGTAGATTGCGTTGTTAGTCCTATCGGTTTGCTTGATACCATCTCCATCAATACCAAATGAGAAGAAGTCTGCGACTATTGGTCTTCCACTGGTATCTATGCCAAATACTTGGTTAGTGAAGTTGAACAATAAACCAATGCTATCAGTGTCATCCATATCGAAGATTCTTGAACTGATTACTGCACCACCATCTGTGCTATCGCCATCCCCATCAACATCATCTACATCAGTTTCTGTAGCTGAACCGTTGATGTTCACCAAGCCTTGTGATGATGTGACGTTTGCAATAGATATTGCAGTGATAACTTCGTTTGTTACAAAATTATCTTCAGTTAGAATATCTTCTGTACTGTTAAGTAAGTAGATTTGCATGTCACTGATTGTACTGTTAACTCCTCTTACGTCATAGTTGAACATGTTAAGGCCTCTGAATCCTGCTGGAGCGTCTGGTTCATTGATTGAATCAAACAGATCCTCGGCAGTTCTGCCACTAAAGGAGATAATGAGTGATCCTACGAATGCTGTAGTAACGTTGCCTTCAAGCACTGCTCTTTGGCTAAATGCCTGAACTTCTCCAACTGTAATACCAGTAGTGTTGAGTGAAGTTACATTTACTGCGCCAAAGAATCCTGTAAGTGTTCCAATACCTGCAGCTGGCACATATCCTAGAGATGAGAACATTGCCATATCACCTGTTGCTAGTGTGAATGGATTTCCAATCTTTAATGCTGGAACTAGTGCAACATCTGCAATATTTAGATCCAAGTCTTCGTCCGCTCTGCTGTTCTTGTTTGCATCAGAATCAACCAGTGTTACAGGGATTTCTTCACCTGAGTTCCACTCGCCGTCTGGTGCGTTGATGTCAACTGAACCAAATCCAAATCCAACTACAACACTTTTTGATACATCATTGTATCGTATGGTAGCGGACTTGCCTCTTGGTGCATCGTCTAAGATGTCCAAGTTGGCGTCATCAGCGTCGTCATAGTTTCCAAAGACACCGCCGTTTGGATCCAATTCAGTCATAGTCATTGATTGATTAGTGAAAGTTATAGAGTCAGCTGGAAATACTTGATCTTCGTTATCATCAAGCTCTGCGACCGGAATACCTTGTCCTGCAAGGTTAACTGTCAACTTTCCGTTCTTTTCGAAGAGTAAGGTTGTAAGGTTTCCAATTAGGTTCTGCATTCCTATACCACCATCCGCATCTGCTACACCGTCCTCATCAAATGCTTGATAGTATACGGTATTGTTGGTTGCTACTGTACCCCATGTCCAAGAGTCTTCATCAGTTGGGTCAATGTTAAGCTGTGGATCTGTCATTGTTACATGAACTTCAGCACCATCTGGATAGGTTGATCTATCCAATGCAGTGCTGATCAGATTAGATGGAATCGTATCAAAAGTAAGTGTAGTAGTTTGTGTACCACCACCTCTGTTGTACTTTACGGCTACGTTGCCACCCACACTGAAGTCATATAATTGAATAAATGGCCATAGGTTTGTTCCAGTAACGCCAATTTGACCATATGTTGGTGAGGCTGTGTTGATAGTCTTGTTTTCTCTTATAACATGGTTTTTACGGGTATTTGTAGCATCATCAACACCACCAGCTGCACATGTTGTTGCTGTTGGATCAGTACCATCGCTACCGGTAGATAATGTATTGTTCTTTGCAACTGCAACATCAATAGTAGCAGCCATGCTAATGCCTAATGCTGCTGTAGCAGAAGTTGGATCACAGAACTTACCAAAGTCAAGACCTTCACCTGTAGAAAATGGTGTTACAGCAAGTTGCTGTGTGTCATCTGCGAGGTGTGCTTGTGTACTGTCTGCAAAGTATGCATACCATTTACCGTCTGTTGCTTGAACCATTCTTAGTTTCTTGCCGTTAACGGTAACATCTGGTTCACCTTCACCATCAGAAGTATCAGAAATGTCAGGATCGATAATTACAACTTCAATCACTTGTGGACCTGCAAAGTAGTTGTTAAACTGAGAGTTTTCAGCAGATACAAACAAGTTTGCATTGTGTGATGCCTCTGCGACCGGGATTGCTCCTGGCATTGCAAAAGTACCACCGCCTGCAAGAAGTATACTTAGTAGTGTTAGACTAGTTATTTTACGTCTTATTTCTTTATACATAGTTATTACAAAGACTGCCCGGAATCGCGTATATAAGCATAATGGACAATTTGTTCAGTATACGTGAACTTCTCATTTTATTTTGATTTCTGTTGCTTACTTTATGAATAATTCAGATCGCCTCATTATAGATTTTTCAATCTCATGCATTAAGGAGCGTTTTATACAGTGTCACCGCAGAACCTTCATCTTTTGCGCCTACTATGACTGCAGAACCACTTTTGAGGAAACTTGCAGATATGGTGCCTGAGGACATGGTAAGACCCATCTCTCCTTGGCTGTGAACTTTGAAGCCACTTTTTACCGCTACAGAATTCATCTTTTCTACATCAAGATTGAATGTTTGAGTTGGCGTTATAGAAAAAGTGCGCTTTCCTCTTTCACGCCCACAAAGCTCTTCTACTATTAGTTCTTCTTTTGGTAATTCTTCAGATTTACCAGAGCCACAAACGGGGCATTCTTCAACTTTTTTGAAGATGTTAGAATTAAATTCCAAGTTATCCAAGTCTACATACAACAGTTTGTTTGCAAGGCTTGGTTGTTTTCCGATGATAATTTTTACAGCTTCCGCAACTTCGATGCCGCCAATTATTGAAAGAATTGATGGGTGTACTCCTTCTGTGCTACATGTTGGCATGGAATCTTCGTCTAGTGCTGGAAATATGCAATGATAGCACGCAGTTTGGTTTGGTAAAATTGTAAATGCCTGTCCTGAAATTCCAACTGCGGCACCAGTTACAAATGGAATCTTTTTCTTAATGCAGGCTTTGTTTAAAGAGTATCGTGCATTAACACTGTCAAGTGCATCTATAACAACATTACACCCCTCTACAATATCTAATGCAGTATAGTCATTTACAGAAACCGGTAAAGGTTCTATTTCTACTTCAGAATTCATTTTTTTTAATTTTTTTGCAGCGACTTCGACTTTAATCTGACCAATGTCAGATTCATCAAACATGGTTTGTCTATGCAGATTAGATAATTCAATAACATCTCTATCAACTATCCTTATCTTTCCAATTCCCATGGCAACAAGTCGTGTCGCTATTGGATTTCCCAGCCCACCAATTCCAACCACACAAACTTTAGCGCTTTTTAGTTTTAACTGTCCTTCATAACCAATCTCCTCAAGCATCACTTGTCTTGAATATCTCTCAAGATCTCTACTTGACAGCTCGGATCCACCTGCTACAGCGGGTAGTATGTAAACTTCATCACCATCCTTTAGAGCTGTTTGCATACCACCTGAAAATCGCATATTTTTTCCGTTGATGTAAATGTTGATCAGAGATCGCGGAGTGCCATCAGCATTTAGAACTCGTCGTTGAAATTCATCGCCCATGTTTTCTGAAATTTTTTTAAATGCCTCTAAGAGAGTTGCGGCGGCGATATCAATTTTTTTTTCTCCACCACCCTTGTTTAGTACAGACGGAATTGTAAATTTTATATTTGCCAATTATCTCACCATCGCGGAAATTTTTGCGATGTCTGCCTGCATTACTTCAGGTTTTGACAGCACTTCCATCAAAACTTCAGTTGCCTTTAGTCCATTTCCAGTTACATAGCAAATTGTAGAATCATTTTTGTCAATTTTTCCTTCTTCTACCATTTTTTTCAACACAGCAACAGAAACACCTCCTGCCGGTTCTGTGAAAATCCCCTCTGTTTTTGCCAGCAATAATATGGCATCAAGTATTTCTTTATTTGTTGATTCTTCGGCATAACCGTTGTACTGTTTTAGTCGTTTAAGCACATAGCGACCATCACCAGGATCTCCAATTGCCAAACTTTTTGCTATAGTATCTGGATTTTCTACCGGTATGACATCGGTGCTATTTTTCTTAAAGGCGTCAACAATTGGAGCACACCCATGTGGCTGAGCTGCAATCATGTGCATTCCAGAAACCTTACCTATTAAGGAGAGGCTTTCCAATTCCTCAAATCCCTTACATATTGCATTTAGCATTGCACCACTTCCAACCGGTACAACAAGATGATCAGGTACCTGCCAGCCAAGCTGTTCTGCCACTTCAAATGCCAAAGTCTTTGATCCTTCGACATAGTAAGAGCGCATGTTTATATTTACAATTCCTATTCCCTTACTATCACCTATCTGTGCAGCAATTCTGTTAGCATCGTCGTATGTTCCATCCACTGCAATAAAGTTGGCGCCATATGCAAGTGCTTGAGCAATTTTTGCATGTTCTATATCACTTGGTGCAAACACGTAACATGCAAAGCCTCCCTTCGCTGCATGAGCTGCAGTTGCAGATGCAAGGTTTCCTGTTGACGCACATCCAACAGAAGAAAGACCAAACTCTTTTGCTTTTGAAACTGCAATTCCTGCTGGTCTATCCTTGAATGAAAATGTCGGATTTACAGAATCATTTTTGATGTACAGGTTGTTTAAGCCAAGTGCTTTACCAAGTTTTTCTGCCTTTATCAGCGGGGTCATACCAGCTCCTATGCTTACAATGTTTGACTTGTCTGTGATTGGAAGAAGCTCAAAATATCGCCAGTATGTATGTTCACGATTTGCAAACGTATTTTTGTTTACAGTAGGAAAATCATATTTTACATCAAGTGGCCCAAAGCATTCATCACAGATGTACTTGAAGGTAGGTGGATACTCTTTTTTACACTCCCTACACTGTAGTGATTTTATCTGCGTCAAGTTGATTCTGACTTTATAAAATAGTACATAAAACGTCCTAATATGAAGTTAAGTAATACTTAACTTTTAATGCTAATTTATTCAGTAAAATTTAATACCTTTTTAACCATAAAATAAAAAAACAATTATCAGCTAGATACTAGGTATTAAAAATAGTAAGGATTTACATGTATTATAAATTTCTTACAATTAAAAAAATATTAATGGAGATTTAAATGCAACTAACAAGTTGAAACAGAAAAAGACTATTCTGATAATTGTAGTTGTCGCTGCAATAGTTAGTGCAATCTATTTTTATGATGGACAAAAGTCTTCTGATGAAACTAAATCATATTGGATTAGTTCTGGTCCCTTTGCAATAGACAAATCGAAATACAAGTTAGGTGAAAGTGTTTTTCTGACTGTACATGGACTAAAACCAAATGAGGCTGGTAACATACTCATAATACGTCCTAACGGTGACAGATGGACAACTATCCCGTTTAATGGCACACTTAAGAGCGATTTCAATTATTACTTCAAACCTGACACAAGTAGGGTGTTAAAAATCTATGGTCCAGAGGATTTGGTTGGAACTTGGAAAATGATATTTCAAGGATTAACATATGAACCACTAAGCTTTGAAATTATTAATGAATTTATTCGTGGTGGAGAAGCTGATATTGTACCAATACCACACCCTAACGAAACAAAAACAATAGGATCCATGCAACAATAATAATTGTTAAAGAATTATTTATTTTGTAATACATTGTGAAAGCATACACGTTCTCCGGTGTGACAAGCAGGACCTGTCACTTCGACTAGATATATGATTGCATCAGAATCACAGTCCACTAAAATTTCTTTTACTTTTTGAGTATTCCCAGATTCTTCTCCTTTCATCCACAGTTTGTTTCTTGATCTGCTCCAAAACCATGAATTTCCTGTCTTTTGTGTGAGCGCAAGTGATTCTTTATTGGCATACGCAAGTGTAAGAACCTCTTTTGAGTGAATGTCTTGTACTATTACAGGAACAAGGCCATTGTTTTTTGAAAAATCAATGTCCGCTATTGTTTTATTCATGAGAATTTCACTTCTATTTCCTTTCTTAATCTTTCTTTATATCCTGACAGGAACTCCATTTTCTTTTAGATATTCTTTAACCCTGTCTACAGAATCTGTCTTGTAGTGAAATATTGATGCTGCCAGAGCTGCATCTACATTGGATTCCAAAAAAACATCAAGCATGTGTTTTGGTTTTCCACAACCGCCAGAAGCTATGACCGGTATATTGACAGCGTTAACAATCTCTTTTGTTAGTTGTATGTCATAACCTTCTTTTGTACCATCCATGTCTATGCTGGTAAGAAGTATTTCACCAGCACCAAGTCTTTCAACTTCCTTTGCCCATTCTATCGCATCAAGTCCCGTAGCAGTTTTTCCACCATAGATGTATACTTCAAACCAAAACTTTTTAGAATCGCTTGAGAAAATGTGCTTTCCCTTTTCTATATCATGATTACGTTTTACATCCATAGCCACAACAACGCATTGTTTTCCAAAAATTTCCATTAGCTTTGTTATGATTTCTGGATTTTTAACAGCACCTGTGTTGATTGCCACCTTATCAGCTCCACTTAACAAAATATCGCGAGCGTGTTGCAATGTTTTTACACCACCACCTACAGTAAATGGAATATCTATTACCTGTGCTACTTTAGAAACAAGCGCTTTGATCGTTTCTCTTTCCTGTTGTGATGCAGTGATGTCAAGAAAAACAAGCTCATCTGCACCTTCGTTGCTATACTTTTCAGCCAACAAAACCGGATCACCAGCATCTTTTATTGAAGCAAAGTGCATTCCCTTGACTACTCTACCGTTATCAACATCCAAACAAGGAATTACTCTCTTGGTTAAAGTCATGTTACTCCCCTAACCTCCTCAATTGAAATTTTTCCATCATATAGTGCTTTTCCAAGTATGACTCCAAATGCTCCGCATTTTTTTACAGCAATTACATCTTGAATATTTGAAATTCCTCCGCTTGCAATTATCTTTGCATTTTTTATCTCACATGCTTTCTTAAGTGATTCAAGATCTGGCCCTAGTAAAGTCCCGTCCCTGTCAACACTGGTCAAAAGAAATTCAGATAATCCAAGTTTGAGAAAGCTTTCTACACCTGAGATAAGATCTATTCCTGTGCTTTGCTGCCATCCATCGATGACAATTTTCCCATTTAGTTGATCTACAGAAATTATAATTCTGTCTTTTCCAAACTTTGTTAAAATTTCTGGCAATATTTCTTTATTTTTAAATGCAAAAGTACCAAGGACAGCTTTGGGTGCAAAAGAAAGTGCATCACTTATTGTGTCTTCATTGCGCAATCCACCTGCTACGTGGATTGGAACAGAAACTTGTTGTGCAATTTTTTTAATTGTTTGTAGATTCGAACCTCTTCCTAAGGTTGCATCAAGATCCACTACATGTATTCTGTCAGCACCAGCTTTTTCCCATTTTTTTGCTATCTCAACGGGATTGTCACTGTAGATCGTTTTGTTTTTTGGATCCCCCTTGACAAGTCGCACTACCTTACCATCCATGAGGTCAATTGCAGGAATAATTTTCACTTTTTACACTCTCGCAAAAAGTTGTTGATCATTATAGAACCCACTTTGCCAGACTTTTCTGGGTGAAATTGTGTGCCAAAAAGTGGACCACTTTCTATGACTGCAGGAACGCTTATGCCATAGTCAGAATCCGCCTTTACTATTTCCATATTTTTTGGCTTTACTCTGTAAGAGTGTACAAAATAAACCCATGAACCTTCCTTTACACCATCTAAAAGTTTGCTTGGTCTTTTTATTTGCAAATCATTCCAGCCCATGTGGGGGATCTTGAATTTGTTTGGAAGCAAAATCACCTCACCTTCCAGAACTCCAAGTCCGCTTGCCTTTCCCTCTTCACTTTTCTCAAAGAACATCTCCATACCAAGGCATATGCCAAGAACTGGCATCTGTTTTTTCACTATGTCAACAAACGCTCTTTTTGATGAGGCCAGACTGCTAATAGCAGGATCAAAATTCCCCACACCTGGAAGCAAAAGCGCCGAGTAGTTATTGGTATGATTAAGGCCTGTTATTACATCCACTTCGGCGCCGTTTTTTTCCAAGGACGATTTTAGGCTGAATATGTTTCCTGCGCCGTAATCAAATATGGCTACTTTAACCACTACATGGCACCTTTTGTGCTTGGTATTCCTTTCTGTTTTTTGTCGTAACTAGCTGCTATTCTCCATGCAACCGCAAAAGCTTTTAGCGCAGCTTCTATTTTGTGGTGATCATTTTCTCCATACTTTACAGTCACGTGCATACAGATGTTCAGATTTTGTGCAAGAGAACGAAGGAAGTGTTCTAAGTCTTCCTTTGAGATTTCCTCAATTTGATTTCGTTCAATAGCAAGTTCGATTTTGTGATATGGTCGTTTGACCAGATCAAGTGATGCTTCTGCAAGTGATTCGTCCATTGGTACTGATGCATAACCAAATCTTGTGATCCCAGATCTATTTCCAAGAGCTGAATCCATAGCGTTGGCAAGTGCTATTGCAGTGTCTTCAATTAGGTGATGAACTATCCCGTCTTTTGAAACTGCGTTTAGTTTAAGATCAAGCAAGGCATGTTTGCCAAGGCTTACGATCAAGTGATCAAGAAAGTTGATTCCTGTTTTTACAGAAATCTTACCGCTTCCATCAAGATTTACATTTACTGATACTTCAGTCTCTCTAGTCTTTCTGTTGATGCGGCCTAGTCTTGATTTCATATAAATCCCTGCAGAGAACGAGTTTATGCCTCAACCAGATTTAATGTCTTCGGAATCAAATCTATTGTTTCTAGTATCATGTCAGCATTTTTTTCCTCAAACATCTTACGTTTTGCTTCTGAATCTTTACTTGTTCCATATATCCCACAAAAGACTGTCTTGTTGCCTAGCTCCTCTGATTTTTTTGCCATGATATAGTCTTCCATAGAATCTCCTACGAACATGCAACAAAGGGACTGAAGACCCTTGATAGATGTGATAAGTGGTTGTGGATTTGGTTTTGCAAGCTCGCGTGTTTCATCTTCTAAAAATCTAGAATTTTTCAAATCAAATTCATCAAATAATTCTTTTAATGAATACTTTGCAGAAACAACACCACGTCCAGAAATGATGGCCATTTTTTTGGCAAATTTTTTCCGTAAGGTGTCTATCAGGTTCTTTTTTACAAGCACTATATCGTTATCAATCAATCCTTTTCCATCAAAAAATCGTGGTTTTCTTTCGTATAGCTCATAATACAATTTAGTACCATAAAATATCTCATCAAATGTGGAATACAATATGTTTGAGTCATGTTGTCCTGGATATGCTAGTTTGTTTCTTATTTCGGAAAGATCAGCTTTTATTGTATCGAGATATTTTTCAACTGATTGTATGCCACTTTGATCAGAATTCTTGATAACATCAAATATGAATTCTGGAATAGATTTGTTTAGTTTTTTTGCAGCCACTATACAAAGAATCAGTGAATAAGTCGCATCAACTTCATCATTAAAACCTCCAGTTGCCTTGAAACCTTCGATCATTTGTGTAGTCACAGTATTTGGCAAATCTATTTTCGCCATCTCTTTTAGCACAAAATCAACTGTTTTTTTTATAGCAAGATCATATGAGTTAGTAATATCAATAAGAACGCCGTCACAATCAAATATTATGGCGTCAAGACTTTTTATTTTGTCAATCTTTGTAGTATCAACAAAGATACCATCGTCTAATTTTTTGAGTGTCATTTCAATAGATCACGTATTGCTGACAAAAATTTTGAGTTCATCTCTTCAGAACCAACTGTTACCCTAAGACATCCCTCCTGATTTCCTATTTTGCCTAGATTCTTCACAAGGATTCCTTGCTCTATGAGAGCTTTGTACATACGCAAACCGGCTCCATGTGCACTAAAAAGCACAAAGTTTGCCGTGGAATCAAAGACTTCAAACACCTCCATATTGCGTAGCTTCTCTATTAGTCGTGTTCTTTCTTTTTTGACAAGATTTGCAATTTCAGAAATGTATTTTGATTTTTGCAAAGCTAGAATCCCCGCTTCAATTGCGATCGTGTTTAATGGATATGGATATTGGATTGCTTTGGTAAATACATCTGCGATCTTTTTGTTTGCAACAAAGTATCCTACACGTAAACCTGCAAGTCCAAATGCTTTGGAAAGTGTTCTCAACACAATCAAGTTATCTTTTTTTGGTGCGAGATCTACAACAGAATAGTCTGCAAATTCTACATATGCCTCGTCAATTATTACCAGACCCTCAAATTCGTTGATCAGTTGCTCAAGTTGGTTTCGCGTAAACTGAAATCCAGTTGGATTGTTTGGAGAATCCAGATATAATATTTCAGCTTTTTTTGCATTTGATAGGAATTTATCCAAATCAAGAGTCATGTTGTCTGTAAAAGGAATTTTGATTGTTTGAATAGAGTATAGCTTACATCGTTCCTCAAAAAAACCAAAGGTTGGATCCGATGTCAGAACTGTAGTTTCCTTTGATGCAAAGTTTGTAAGAAGCAGATCAATTATCTGATCTGAGCCATTTCCTACACCAATCATCTCTGATGGTATTTTGATATAATCAGAAAGTGCTTCTACTAGTCTCTCCGTACCGCCTAATGGATACTCTCGCACATCGAGTTTTTCTCGAGTTTGGTTTATCAAATCCAATGAAAATTCTTTTTGTATTGCAAGGTTTTCATTAGAATCAAGCTTGAGTGCGTTTGAGTATTTGTCAGGCTTTTGATATCCCTTTAGCTTTGAAAGCTCTTCTACTTTCTTTTGGAACCAATCTGCTTTCATTTCAATCTAATCCTTACTGCTTCGTAGTGATTTGGCAACCCTTCTGCGGATGTGATAGATTTCATATATTTTGAGATTTTTTGTAGAGCCATTTTTGAGGATTCTATCTTGCTTTGTATTTTCATATAATCTAGTACACCAAGTGATCCTCTAGCCCTACCAAATCCACTTGTTGGAAGTATGTGATTTGAGCCAAGCAGGTAATCGCCGGCCGAAGAGGGAGTGTTTTTACCAATAAGTACAAGGCCAGCTGATGTGATTTTCTGTGCTATCCTCTGTGGATTTTTTGTGATTATTTCCAAGTGTTCTGGTGCCAGTTTATTTGTAAACTCTATAACATCTGATTCTGTCTTGCAAATTGCAACAAAACCGTTTGTGCTCAAGCTTTCCGTAACAATTTTGCGCCTTTGTATTTTCCGAATTTTTTGTTCCACTGACTTGATTACAAGGTCCTTTAGTTTTGTTGAGGTAGTTATAAGACAACATGTTGTTTCAGGGCTATGTTCTGCCTGTGATATCAGATCAGAAGCAACAATATCAGCTTCTGCAATAGAATCGGCGATGATTGCAAGTTCTGTTGGTCCTGCAATCATATCAATTGAGACTGTGTTATTTACAATTGATTTAGCAAGGGTAACAAATGAACCTCCAGGTCCCACGATCTTATCTACTCTTGGTACTGATTCAGTACCATATGCAAGTGCAGCAATTGCTTGTGCACCACCTGTCTTGTAAAATTCATTGACACCACAAAGATCTGCTGCAACAAGAGTAAGAGGATCTATCAAACCACTTTTATTTGGCGGAGAAACTGCAACGATTTTTTTGACTCCAGCTACTTTTGCTGGTACTATAGACATCACTGCTGTACTTGGATATCTAGCACTGCCGCCTGGTATGTAGCACCCTACTCTTTCAA
>Ga0247727_10012596_pt1 | contig 14473 bp, 12 predicted proteins | sample WisWelCaveWW1625_FD_202498 | JGI IMG/M metagenome (GOLD analysis project Ga0247727, IMG submission 202498) | Biofilm microbial communities from Wishing Well Cave, Virginia, United States - WW16-25 | ecosystem: Environmental > Aquatic > Deep subsurface > Groundwater > Cave microbial mat | place... | reverse complement strand
TCCGTCGGCTCCAGCTCGAAAAAATTGTGATTTGTTGTCTTTACTGCCATCGGCTTGTCGAAGTATCGCTTCACAAGCTTTTTTAAGCGCCAAATGCAGTTGTTGCAGTTTTTGGGTCCAGTATTCTCATGCCCTCTGCGCATCGGTGGAGATCAGTGAGACGATTGATGCGGAATACAAGAAAGTGCCTTTCCAATCACTTCCCAAAGCCTTCATGCGATACCTCGAGAATGAGTTGAACCCTACGGAGAGTGTACCCGAAGAATTGTATCCACTCAAGCAGCGTGCCCAAGCAGGTCCACACTATGAATTTCCACTACGCAGTAGTGTTGACAAGGAATTCGATGTGCTCGAAGCACGACCAGGTGAACAATATGATCGACTTGGCTCACTGGCATACTCTCAAGCAGTCCGTGAAGCCTACCCTGGGGCGATTTATTACTACATGGCTCGACCATATCGTGTTTATCAATTCAATTACCGTACTGGGGAAATTCGAGTCAGACTAGCGCGTCGATGGACAACGCAGCCTTTGCTACAAAATATGGTGTTCCCCAAATTCCCGGATGGCACTCTAAACCTGCTACGTTCAAACGATGGTTTTATGGCGGAAGCAAAAATGCAGGTTAGCGAAAGAGTTATGGGTTTTACAGAACGCAGAGGGCCGAAACAAACCCAGAATCTATATGGTCCTGGATCGCCTTACATGCAACGTCCTATAAGCAGGTTTTTTGAAACAACAGGTTTCTGTTGGTATTTTCCGAACAGAGCTGTGCTGTCAGAAAACGTGGCTCAACTGATTATGATGACTTTCTGTCGAGTGTGCGGGATTCAGGAACGCGATCTTGGCATTGGGACTTTTCATACGAAATCATCATCAGTATGGGCCAGTGAGTGTCAGGGTATATGCATCTATGACGCAGTTCATGGAAGTCTACGTCTTACAAGACAACTATCTGATCATTTCGTCGATATACTCAATACAACTATTCAGCTTACTGAGGTATTAGAAGCACGGGATACATTTCTTGAAGCAAGTCTAAAGCGACTACTGGAGTATATCGCGGCTACTATCCCAACAGATGCACAAATCGTTGAACAGCAAAGCGAAACCACGACTGATTGGATGACTATTATCGCTCCAGGTGAGAAGGCAATCTATCAGTCAGTAAGTGGTAGTGAGGAAGTACACGTCGTCACTTTTCGTTTCACGCCACACGGGCCAATGTATCAGCTCAATTCTCCTCGCTCTGACGTTACTTGGATGGTCAAAGCATCGCGGATAATTCCGATCCATGGCGTCACGCGGCTCATAGAGTTAAACTTGATCACAGGGGAGACACGACAAACTTCTTGAGGCAAAGCACAGACTTTGGGCATTGAATCTCTTCGAACCATCCAGTATATCATGTATGACGGCCAATAAATGTTATACAAATCCCAAGGAATCTCTTTTGCTGTAAACAAGATAAACGATAGAGAGCAGACCTGTTGAGCAAAATCCTCCCTGCCATAACTTTCCCCTTGCCTTTTTGTAGTTGATAGATGATATTGAAGCCGTGTTGGAGTAAGGCTAAATGACTGATGAAAAACGAAAAAAATCCCTTCGCAATTGGATCGCTACTGCTGAATATGATCTCACTACAGCCGAGCACATGCTGACCACCGGACGTTATATCTACGTCGTTTTCATGTGCCATCTGGCCATCGAAAAAACGCTCAAGGCGCACGTAGAGGCGCTCGAAGACAAACTCCCGCCAAAGATTCATGATTTGGTAACGCTATCAGACCGCGCAGCACTCGAAATTCCGGAAGACATGAATAGAATTCTTCTTGAATTGAACAAAGTTAGCGTTCCAACCCGTTATCCTGAAGATTTGCAGAATAGCCTGGCGCAATTTACGAACGAGTACTGTTCACGAATCATTAACGAAACACGAGGGCTTCTCCAATGGCTCAGATCTCACCCGAGATTCGCCGCGCTATAAGCAAATATGTGCAAGCCCTAGATGAGAATGGGATACACGCACAGCAAGTGTTTTTGTATGGTTCACATGCAAAGAACCGTGCACATGAAGACAGCGACATCGATATTATTATCGTGTCCGAAGATTTCGCTGCCAAAAATCTGCTTGAGCGTTTGCAATCCTTGGGCTGGGCACGGAAAAACGTACCGGAGCCGGTCCAAGCTTACGGCTTCACCCCGGAAGAAGTTGAGAAACGCGACATGTCCGCCTTCTGGGAAGAAATGCTCGAAACCGAAGCCATCGATATCACCGGTGAATTGGCGATTTCCGGGGAAGTCCATGTGAGCTAACGCAAGGCTGCGCCATCGAAAACAATCAGCCGTAAATTTGAATTTTTTCAAAAATTACAGCCTTGGCTACGCCAGGGCTTTCTTATTCAATCAAGGAAAGAGCCAAAATGTCGCTTTCACTATCCGAAAAGATCTTGAACGTCTTCAGCGCTTGTCGGCAACCTCTCTTCGCTGTGCTCGACAATATTTCAGTCGAACAGCTCAATTGGAAGCCTGCACCGGAGTCACGCAGCATCGGCGAGATGTGCCGGCATCTCATTCGAGTAGATGGATGGTTCTTGAGAAGGCTCGGCATCGAACCGATTGTGGGCGACGCGACAAGCGGCGAACTGGAGGAAATACGGCGCTATATGGAAATGATTCAAGAGCAAATTTCTGAGATCGTCGCCGCCGCGCAGAATACCGATGATCTACTTCGCGAGAGAACCTCCCTGGATGGAACAGCCAGCGAGAGCCTCGGTGTTGCCGTCATTCATATTGCCCAACATTATCTTTATCATCTCGCACAGATCATTTATTTGCGTCGCGCCCAGGATCGCGAGTGGGAAGCGCCCACCAAAGCCTGGGAGACGGCAACGCACGTGATCGGAAACCATCTGCTGGGAATCGAGAAATAAAATGGATGCTTGTCGAGCCGTTTCTCAAACTCCTCTCTCACCTGGTCTTGATCGACCCGGGTTTTCATTTTATTGAAGATAGATTGGCATGGCGGATCATCTATCAAGCTCAATCACAGCGCAAGAAGCGATTCGCAAACTCGTCACCCGCTTTCTTTCCACGCACGGGCCGGTGCATTTCGAGGACATCCAACAACGCTACGGCTTCGACAGCGCCGACTTGCTCGCCGTCCTCGAAGGATTAGCCGCCGAAGGCAAAGTCCGCCGTGGCCTGCTGACGAAAGAAGCAACAACCGAGCAGTGGTGCGACAGCCACAATTTCGAAGAGCTTTATCGCCGCGCCATTTCCGAGCGGCGACGCGCTTTTGCGCCAGCATCGATTTCGTCGTACATCTCCTTTGTCACTCATTGGCATCAACTTGCTGCTCTTGAGCGGGTTGATGTTTCTTCTCTGCTGCAAAAGTATCGCGGTTTGCACATGCCGGTGGATTTTTTCGAGCGCGAGCTTTTGCGGAGCCGCGTTGTTCCGGCGCGTTTGCAAGAAACCATCATCGCCGCCCAGCAACAACTCGCGGCGCTTTGTCAAAACGGGGAAATCGCCTGGCGTCTGCATCTGAAAGACAAAGGTCACGCGCGTACGGTTCAGTTCTTCAATCGCGGGGAAGGCGCTCTTTTTTTACAGAGAGATAAACTCGCGACGCGCGCAGAGCAGTCGAGCGATCACGCCAAGCAGCTTCGAGAGTTTCTCCGGGAAAACGGCGCCAGCTTCTTTCGCGATCTTGCAGCGATGAGCAATTTGTCCAAACTGCAAATGAGCGAGGCGCTGCGCGAGCTGACTTGGGCAGGATTGGTAACCAACGATAGCTTCGCCATGTTGCGCGAGCTGGCCATGTCCAACCCGGTATCAGGCGAACATCTTGTCTCATCTTTTTTATCTGAAAGTCTTCCAACATGGACGAGACGTTCCCGCCCATCAAGAACCCGACGCAGGGAATATCAACGCGCTTCAACGCCCGCTCCGATGTTGATTGAAGGGCGCTGGTCATTGATCGAATTTCCGGCGATTCTCGGCAAGGAAATGACGGCCAACGAAATGGCGCGGCGACAAGCATTGCTTTTACTCGAACGTTACGGCCTCTTGGTAAAAGAATGGCATCGCCGCGAGGAAAATCTATTGCCCTGGTTTGCGATCTTTCAAGAGCTCAAGCGCATGGAATGGCGCGGCGAAGTTCGGCGCGGTTATTTTGTCGAGGGGCTATCCGGTGTTCAGTTCGCATTGCCGCGCGCCGCGGAATTGTTGAGCGCCTCTCCTTCACCACGTTCAAAAGCGTTCATGCTCAGCATGATTGATCCGGCAATGCCGTTCGGAAGCGGCGTCGGAGTGGCTTTGCTTGACGCGAGCAAAAATAAAATCGAAGTCGCGCGGCAAGCCGGAAATCACTTGTTGATCATCGGCTCGAAGCCGGTGATTTATGCGGTGAATTATGGACTGCGGCTTTGGCAATTGGCAAACACTGAAGAGAATGAGGTGATTGCCGCTCTTGACATGCTCAAGCAATTTCTTCAACTTCCGGAGGCGCTGCGGCCACGCAAGCGCGTCGAGGTGGAATTCTGGAACGGCGCCAACATAACACAAACGCCGGCGGCGAGATGGCTGCAACAACATGGGTTCGAAATCGAAAGCGACAAAGTGGTGCTGTGGCCTTCGAAAGTTTAGCGCAACAAAACTGCTTCTTGCTTTTGAAAACTCTATTCGCGAAATTAAATAGGCTGTCATCAAACAAGAGATTGACAATCAATCTTTCAAAATTGCCCATTTTCTTCTCAACGCCGAGGTACACAATGGCAGCGCGCTACATTCTCAGCGAGTACGTCAACTTCGCGATGGCACAAGCAGAATACGATAAATTGAGCGACAGCACTTTTGCTGCTCGAATCCCATCGTGCACGGGTGTGCTTGCCTTTGCTTCGAGCTTGCAAGAATGCGAAAACGAGCTGCGCTCAACCCTTGAAGAATGGATTCTTTTAGGACTCAAGCTCGGGCATCCATTGCCGATTCTTGGCGACATTGATCTCAACAAGGAACCAACCCGTGAGCCGGTGGACGCCTTGTAAGCGACGAGATTTTATCCGAAAACTTCTGAACCTCGGTTTCGACGGGCCGTTCCCCGGCACCCGCCACCAGTTTATGACCTGCGAACAACATCGCCTGGTCATTCCATCAAATTCTGAATATTCCGTACCCCAACTTCGCATGATGATCAGAGAGCTTGAAAGAATTCTCGCGCGCCAAATAACAGTTGATGAATGGAATCGGCAATAAAAACTCGCCGTCTTCTCCTGCTCATGACCACCGCCTCCTATCGCGCCAACGCTTTCCTCGAAGCCGCACGACGCATCGGTGTCTCTGTAACCGTCGGCGCAGAGCGCGAGCAGGCTTTGGCCATGGCGAATCCGGCTGGTCACCTCACGCTCGACTTTTTAGCGCCGGAAATGGCGGTGCGCTCAATCGCAGAATTCAACAAAGAGTATCCGATCAACGCGGTGATCGCAGCGGATGATGATGGCGTCATGATCGCTGCAATGGCCGCAAATGCGCTTGGCCTGTCGCACAATCCGGCTGAGGCAGTCGCTGCGGCGCGCAACAAATTTCTTATGCGGGAAATTCTTGCTCAAGCTGGAATTCCTTGCCCACGTTTTGCAAAATTTTCAATCGTTGAAAATCCGGAAGAGATCGCCCGGCAAATAAGTTTTCCATGCGTGATCAAGCCGCTATCGCTGTCTGCCAGTCGCGGCGTGATTCGCGCCGATGATGCGTCACAGTTCGTCACCGCCTTCATGCGTGTTGCCGGCATCATGCAACAGCCCGAGATCGCAGGAGCGGGAGGAGATTCTTCACAACATATTCTTGTCGAGAGTTTCATTCCAGGGAAAGAAGTTGCAGTGGAAGGGTTGCTTTCAAAAGGACAACTGAAAGTTCTGGCAATTTTCGACAAGCCCGATCCGCTCGATGGGCCGTTCTTCGAAGAAACGATTTACGTCACGCCGTCGCGGCATCCGGAGAGTGCGCAGAAGGAAATCATCGAATGCACATCCAAAACGGTGAAGGCAATCGGCCTTCGCGAAGGTCCGGTTCATGCCGAGCTGCGCATCAACGAGCACGGCGCATGGATTCTCGAAATTGCTCCGCGCTCCATCGGCGGATTGTGCTCGCGCACGCTGCGCTTTGGCGAGGGCATCTCTCTCGAAGAATTGATTCTCCGCCACGCTCTCGGCCTTGACGTGGAAAATTTGGAAAGAGAATCTCTCGCCGCCGGGGTGATGATGATTCCGATTCCGCGCGCAGGGATACTTCGCGAAGTGCGCGGAGTGCAAGATGCAAAAGATGTAACGGGCATTGAGGACGTTCGCATCACGATTCCGATTGGGCAGGCTTTGGTGCCTTTACCAGAGGGAAAGAAGTATTTGGGGTTCATCTTCGCCCGCGGCGACACGCCAGATCGCGTTGAAGCGGCGCTGCGCGAGGCGAATCGGAGGTTGACCTTTACTACTGAAAGCTGAACTGACGATTAGGACGCTGATACACGCAGATCACCCCGATCACGAAAATCACAAAATTGTTTGTGAACTTGCGCTGCATTTGTTAATTTAGCTCACCAACAAGAAACCGGCGTTCTCTGCGACTATCTGCGTCCGCTTTCTTGCAGATCTAATTTGCAGACAGGAGTTGTTCATGATAACCATCACAGAAGCCGCCAAGAAAAAAATTCTCGAACTCATTCAGACGGAGAATCAGCCGGGCATAGCACTGCGTGTATCCATTGCCGGGCGCGGGCCGGGCGGATTCGAATACGGTCTCGAGTTTGCCAAAGAGGATGACAAAAGCGCCGATGACACCGTTGTCGATACCGGGGGCTTCAAAGTTTTGATCGACGCGCAAAGCGCCAAAAGCATGAAAGGCGCGACCGTCGATTACGCAACCGGCCTTTACGGCAGCGGCTTCAAGATCGAGAATCCAAACTCGGTTTGGTCCGATCCTTTGGCGGCGGCGGTGCAGCGGGTGATTGAAGCGGAGATCAATCCCGGCATCGCCTCGCACGGCGGATTCGTCACCCTGCTCGACGTGAAGGACAGCACGGCGTACATCGCGCTCGGCGGCGGCTGCCAGGGCTGCGGCATGGCCGATGTGACGCTGCGGCAGGGCATCGAAGTGATGATCAAAGAAGCCGTTCCACAGATTCGCGAGATCGTTGACACGACCGATCATGCCGGCGGCAGAAATCCGTATTACCAGCAATCAAAAGGCGGGCAGTCGCCGTTGGCTTGAACAAAAAGATTGCTCACCCCGTCCCGCTTTCATAAAAAGCTATGGACACGGGGCGGGGCAGAAATAGAACTCGCAGAATGAAAGAAAAATTGACCAGCGGCCTGAGCGTGGTGTTCGCGTTTCTCAGTTGGCCGCTTTGAACGATGGGCCTTGCGCTCGGCCTCCTCGGGTTAGGAGGCGCGTCTTTTATAACGGTGGTGAGTCGCTACCGCTTGGTTTTCTTCGCGCTGACATTTGTGGCGCTGGGTCTGTCGTTTTATTTGAACTACGTGAAGTCTTACAGCACAAAGAGCAGCCGGATCATTTTCTGGATCAGCGCAGCGAGCGCATTGGCAGCGATGGGTTATGCTTATTGGCCGGTTTGAAGAGTAACAAGAAAACCGCAAAGTCGCCAAGAGCGCGAAGAAAAGCATAAAAATTAAATACGGGGCGAGCTTCGCGTCTTCGCGGTTCGTCTTTGTCGGAGTTATAGAAAGAACTCAAGGAGATTTCTTATGTCAAGTTTAGCGCAGAAAACTTGTGTGCCGTGCAAGGGCGGCCATCCGCCGATGAAGGGCGAGAAACTGCAATCTTTGGCGCGGCAGGTAGATGGCTGGAGCGTGGTTGACGAGCATCACATCGAGAAGACTTACAAGTTTCCTGATTTCGTCACCGCGCTGGCGTTCGTCAACAAAGTGGGAAATTTGGCGGAAGAGCAGGGGCATCATCCGGACATTTATCTCGCCTGGGGGAAAGTGGGAATCAAAATCTGGACGCACAAGATCGACGGCTTGACCGAGAGCGATTTTATTTTGGCGGCGAAGATTGATGAGTTGTGAGGATTAAGAAGTCAGATGTGAGAATTGAGAGTGGGGGGGTACGCTCGATTCAAGCCGTTTCAATGCCTCTTCGTCTATGCTCTTTCTTACGGCCGCGAGCGCCATCAACGCAGCGCCAACGACGGACGGAAAACGAGGCTCGACAATTTTGGTTTTTTGCATCTCTCCAGCGAGTGCTTTGAGAACTCCCGTCATGAGCATTTCTTTTTGTTGAAAAAGATTTCCTAAAAAAGAAACGGCAATGGGGGAAGAAACATCTTGCAAAGGGCAAAGCTGCGCGGCAATCAATCGTCCCAGCTCGAAACCGGCGCGTTGAATGATCTCGCTGGCCACCTCATCGCCTTTTCTCGCCGCTTCAAAAACCAACGGTGCTAAACTCGCAATCGAGCCGCGATCCGGTTTGGGCAATTGTATTTGGGGAATGATTTCGTCGATACTATCAACGCGGAATTTTTCTTCGAAAAGTTGGCGCAATTGCGTCTTGGGTCCCCGTCCATCGAAATCTTGTAAAGCGGCATTCAAGCCCTCTCGTGCAATCGTAAAGCCGCTGCCTTCGTCGCCGATCAAGTATCCCCAGCCGCCGACACGATGAATTTGACCGCGTTGATCGCGGGCAAAGGCGATTGAGCCGGTGCCGGCGATGACGACGATTCCCGGCGCAAAGCCCAACGCACCGGTCAATCCGGCCATTGCATCGCTGTCAACGATAATTTTCGGCGCGAGCTTTTTGCGGCGCAATGCCCGCAAGACAATTTTGCGATCACTCTCGCGGCCAACGCCGGTCAAACAAACTGCGGTAGCAAGCAAAGATTTCTTTGGAACTTTTGCTCGGAGGAGAATTCTATCTGTGAGTCGAACAATTCCATCGGCAACCCGCTCACGAACGCGCGCATAACGCAGCGGGCTTCCCTCCATCTGCGCCACAAATTCCCCACTCGTGGAAATCAAGCAAGCTGAAGTATGCGTTCCTCCACCGTCTATCCCCAGAACGAAGCATTTGTTTTTTTGAGCATCCAGCATCGAGCGTCCGAAATAATACGTAAGACGTAAAAAAATTAAGAAGATTGATTACGCATTACGGATCACGCATCACGAATCAAGTTACTGCCACTCACCGCGAACAAGCTGACCATAAACTTCGCCGAGTGTGTCCCACACTTTTTGCGGGTCGTCGCTTTTGATGTAAGACATGTAACTCGTGCCGTAAAAACTCCACGCTGCGAGATTGCGCACGCCCTCGGCATAAGCCACGGCAATGGCCTCGCGAATTTCATCTTCACGGCCTTGAGGAATTTTGTAGTTTTGAATCCAGATTTGCGCTTCTTTGTTGTATTGCTTGGAGAGCATCACAATCTCGCGCGACAGGCCACCGACGAATTCTCCAATATTTTTATTGAAGAAAACCCAATAAGGATCCGTGCCGAAAATATCCAGACTTTCGATGGCGGCGATGCGGCTCCAATCGGTGACGCCGAACTTGCGCTCGCGATGCGGCAAAAGACAGACGGCATTTTTTATTTTCTTCTCACGCGTATAATCACACAGCATGGCGAGAAATTCTACGGTAATATCTTCGCGAAAACGCTGCACGTCATCGCCCATGGTTTTGGGCATCGGCGCGCCGTAGATGCTTTGAAATTTCTCTTTGCAGTACGCGCACCAGCACGCCCAGCGCGGCGGCTTGTCGGCTTTGATATTGTCCCAATCAATGAAAAAATGCGGCTCGTCCCAAAACAGCACATCGGCGCCGATTTCCACCGCGTCGTCGATCCATTTTTTCATGAAGTCTTTGACTCGCGGGTTGTTCATACACGCAGCAGGGGCATATTCTCCGGTCGATAGAAGTTGGCACACGTCGCGATTCTTGAAGGCAAAATCGCTGGTGGCCTCGCCGCCGAAGATGCGACCAACTCCCCAGGGATCGACATAAACCTGCAAGCCCGCGTCTTTGGAAAGTTGAATCAACTCAGCCATCGTTTGCTTGTAGAAAAGCTGATCGTTTTCGGAAAAGGTATGCAAAATGAAATTGCAATTGTGATTGAGGATTTCTTCGAGGTCAACGACAAAATGACGCGGGTTGCGATTGCCGAAGTAACTGATGCCGGTTCTGATGCTGGGTTCCATTTTCAACTCTTCCTTTAGTTTTTTGACCTTGCATTAGAAAAACCAAACCCCGATTTTCCTTAATCTCGTGAAAACCAAATTTATGGTACACGGTTAAGGTCAAAACGCATTTATTTCGAGCTTGCAGCTTAATAATGCAAAATCGGGGCAGTTGATGAGCACTGCGACGCACTTACGCCAGACGCTGCAGCATGCGGTAAACGGCGACGGCTCCGGACAATTTGAGCGCATCGCCGGGAATGAAAATCAAGAAGCCGCTCCATATGGCAGCTTGCCAACTTATCGGCGCGGCGGCCAGAAAATTCAGGTTCAGATAAAGCACGAAAACGCCCGGAATGAAAATCGTCATCAATCCCAAAACGCCCGCGGCGATCAGACGCGACGTTGCATAATCTTTTACGCCGCACTCGCGATGAGCGCCATGCAAGAAGCGGCCGATGACGGCGCTGGCCAGTGGATAACCAAGAAGATAACCGAACGTCGGCTTGAAAATGTAAGCCAAGCCGCCGCCCTCCGAAAAAACCGGCAGCCCCGCAAGTCCCAGAAGCACGTAGGCCGCTTGACTGAGCGGCCCATAAACCGGCCCCAAGATCATGCCCGAAAGCATGACGAAAAAAGTTTGCAACGTAAGCTTCACATAAGGAAGCGGGATGCTCAACTGCGCGCCAATCATCGTCATCCCACACATCAAGGCGCTGAGCAATAAACAGCGAATGCGCGCACGACTGTGCCGGGTATTCGGCGCTGCATCCGCTTGCCGGGTATTTGTCATTTGGAAACTTTTTTCTTGAACGATGCGTCGAAAGTGCGCTAAGATAAACATTTCGCCTTGTAAAGTCAATCGCTTTGCCTGCCGGGCAATTGCGTATTGCATTTCCAATATTCGTGTGATATATTTCGTGAGCAGAAAAAAATCCAACCGAGACTCGCCGTCCACAAGTGATGCCATTATGCGATTTTGTTATATACTTCTGATCCATTTATTCACTGTGTCGAATCATTCTTTCGCCCAAGATCGACCAATTCCCCAAAAAGTTTTTCATCCAACTTTTGCCGGCAACGTTGGCCCGCCGCATTATTTTATCGAGCATCGCGAGCTTCGCCGGCCGCGGGCCGGGTTGGCATTGAGCGGCGGTGGGGCGCGGGCATTGGCGCAGGTCGGCGTTCTGCTGGCGCTTGAAGAAAACAACATTCCCATCGATTTCATCGCCGGCACGAGCATGGGCAGCGTGCTCGGCGGGCTTTACGCCGCGGGCTACTCGGCGCGGCAGCTCATTGACATCACAAAAAATATTCCATGGAGCGAGTTGATGGTGGACACGCCACCGCGCACGGCGCTTTTCATCGCCCAAAAAGCCGAACGCGACCGCTCCTATTTACAAATACGCTTCAACGGCTTGAAGCTGTACATTCCTCCGGCGCTCACCTCCGGGCAAAAACTCATCGCCATTCTCACCGACCTGACGATGCGCGCAAATTATCGCGCCAGCGCAAATTTCGATAATCTTCGCATCCCTTTTCGCGCGGTGGCGACCGATTTGTACAGCGGCAAGGAAGTCGTCATTGCCGACGGCGAGCTGGCCGAAGCCATGCGCGCGTCAGTAGCGTTTCCGCTTTTGCTGGCGCCAATGCCGCGCGACAGTATGCTTTTAGTTGACGGCGGGCTGTTGAACAACATTCCGGTCAGCATAGCGCGCAACCAGAATACGGACCTGGTGATCGCGGTTGATGCAACTTCCAAGCTGCGCGATCGCACGCAGCTCAACGCGCCGTGGGAGATTGCCGATCAAGTCACCAGCATCATGCAACGCCGGCACAACGAAGCGCAACGCCGCGCCGCGGACGTTTTGATCAGGCTGGAAGCCGAAGAGCGCACCTCGACGGATTTTTCGAATCTCGATTCTCTCTTTGCGGCAGGTTACCGCGCCACGCTCGCACAAATCGAGAAGTTGAGAACTGCACTACAACGAAATTCGCACTCCGAGGACACGGCGTCCCACGGCGAAGAGAATCTAATTACTTTCGAACATTTTTATCTAAATGGGGACACCGATCATTCCCAAACAAATCACGCGGATGGGCATAAAGGCATAGGCACGGAGATGCAAACGAGCGGGTCTGGGATCATTTCGATGTTGGAAAATTATTATTTGACGGGAAATTATGCCGACGTTCGTGCGCTGTGGTTTGAAGAGCGGTCAAAAAACTATTTACACATCACGTTGACGCCAAATCCGATTTTGCAAAGCGTCGACTTCTCCGGCAATACGGTCTTTGCTGATTCGGCGCTCAAGGCGCGGGTGCTCAGCCCTATCGGCCAGCCGATCAATCATAAACAGAGCCGGGCTGATCTCGAAGCCATCATCGAGTTGTATCGCGGCGCCGGCTTTGCGCTGGCAGAGATTCGCGACGTTCAATTCGATGCTGCGACCGGGCAATTGAACATCGACATCGACGAAGGCTACATCGCCGAGATCAAAATAGAAGGCGCGCAGCGGACGAAGCCGCTAGTGATCTTGCGCGAGTTTCCTCTCAAGATCGGCGACATCTTCGACTCGAATCACTCGGCGCGCGGCATACAAAACATCCACAGCCTGGGATTGTTCGATCGTGTGGCGCTCAACGTCACCCGGCGCGCGCATGAAAGGGATGCAAGCCGCGCTCGAATCAACGAGCCGACGGCGATCGTGCATATCAAGCTACAGGAAAAGCCGTTTCAAATCGCCAGAATCGGCATGCGCTATGATCGCGAACGCTTTGGTCGCGTGTGGTTCGAAATCGGCGATGAAAATGCATTGGGACTGGCAAGCAACCTCATTCTCCACGCCACGGTCGGCACGCGCGAGAAAGGCGCCGCGCTCTACTGGCGCGCGGACAGATTGTTCACAACCTACTTAAGTTTTTTTGCGCAAACGCGTTATCGATATGCGAAGTATAACACCTACGATAGAAGGGGCGATGATAACGGGGAATATGAGGATGAACGCTTCGGTTTCTTTTTCAGTATCGGTCAACAAGTGCGCCGGTTCGGCGCGGTTTCGGCGGAGCTTGATTTGTCGAACATTCAATTGCGCGGCATTTCCGGCAGCGGCTACGCCTCCGGGCGCGAAACCATCAACACGCTGACTTTTCGCTCGGTGGTGGATACGCAGGATCGCGTGCCCTTTGCCCGGCGCGGACGCTACGTGCAGCTTGCCTACTCGATGGCGTTTCGGCAATTACAAAGCGAATCGTCTTTTTTCAAATTCTATGCGAGGCTCGAATCGACGACCACGCTGCGCAAACGGCATACGCTGCATCCGCGAATCATCGTGGGAACTTCAGATCAAACCACGCCGTTCTCGGAGCAATTTCGCATCGGCGGGCAGGAAGAAATGTACGGACTTCGCGAACAGGAGCTGATTGGCAGACATTTCGTTCTGATGAGTCTCGAGTATCGCTATCGCTTCCCCACAAAATTCCTCTTCGACACCTACTTCAGCCCGCGCATCGATTTCGGCGCGGTGTGGCGAGACAAGAACGACGTGAATTATAAAAAATTTTCGCGCGGTCTGGGCATCGCGCTAGGGTGGGACACGCCGCTCGGCCCGATGTTAATTGCCGTTGGCAAAGCCCAAAGATTTTCCAACCGGGTGTATTTTAGTTTGGGGTATCGGTTTTAAGCTCACTTACCCTGAGAGAATGCTTCGCAAATTCGCTCGACCAGAGCAATTGTGTTTCAGAATAATTCAAAGATTGTTCACAATCGCCTTTGCAAATTCCGAGCACTTCACTTCTTTAGCGCCCTCCATCAACCGGGCAAAATCATACGTCACGGTTTTCGACTGAATAGTTTTCTCCATCGCCGTCTCGATGCGATCGGCTGCTTCCTGCCAGCCGAGATATTGCAGCATCATCACACCGGAGAGAATCACCGAACCCGGGTTTACTTTGTCCATGTTGGTATATTTTGGCGCGGTGCCATGGGTGGCTTCGAAAACGGCAAAGCCGTTCCGATAATTAATGTTTGCGCCCGGCGCAATGCCGATGCCGCCCACCTGTGCGGCGAGCGCATCGGAAATATAATCACCGTTCAAATTCATCGTGGCGATGACATCGTACTCATCCGGCCGTGTGAGAATTTGCTGGAGGAAATTATCGGCGATGGCGTCTTTGATGAGCAGCTTGCCCGCCGGCGGTTTGCCGCCGCAGTCTTCCCATGAAACCGTTTCATTGCCAAACATCTCTTTGGCGAGTTGATAGCCCCAATCGCGAAAGCCGCCTTCGGTGA
>Ga0247727_10012595_pt1 | contig 14475 bp, 10 predicted proteins | sample WisWelCaveWW1625_FD_202498 | JGI IMG/M metagenome (GOLD analysis project Ga0247727, IMG submission 202498) | Biofilm microbial communities from Wishing Well Cave, Virginia, United States - WW16-25 | ecosystem: Environmental > Aquatic > Deep subsurface > Groundwater > Cave microbial mat | place... | reverse complement strand
TTCTCGCGCGGCGCTTCGACCGCGAGCACGGCCAGGTCGTAGTCGGGCGCGGAACCGACGAGCTCCGCGCGCGAAGCCGTGTGGTCCTGGAAGCGCACCGTGAAGCGTGTCGCACCGCGCACGACGTGCAGGTTGGTGACGACGTGTCCTTGCTCGTCCCACACGAAGCCCGAGCCGCTGCCCTCCGGAATCTCCTGCGGCAGGAGCTCGCCGCGGTAACGCAGCAGGCTGCTCGCCTCGATCTGCACGACCGCGGGCGAGGCGGCCTCGAAGAGCGCGACGGTGACGCGCTCCTCCTGGCCGAGCTCGCCGCGCGGTGCGATCGGACGCGGCTTGGCATCCTCGGCGAACAAGCCGCGCGGCACGGCGCGGGCACCGTAGAAACACAGCGCGAACACGACGACGAGCGAGAGGAACGTCCCCGAGAAGACCCCGCTGAAGGCGGGCTCGTTCCGCGCCCAAAGCTGCGGGCGACGCTCGTTCAATCTGGAGACCTCGAATGCATCACGGATCCGGAAGTCGCCGGGTGGAAAGCCGGCCGCGCATGCATTCTACTGCCACCCTTCCTTGCCGCACGCGCCGGCAGCCCCGAACACCATGAGCTCTCCCCAGACGACCCGACGCAAGCATCCTCACTTCGACGACCGCGGCACACTGGACTGGCACACGAGCTTCGGCGAGGCGCAAGACACCGCGAAAAAGGGGGGAAAACACCTCTTCATCGAGATCGGCCGCGAGCTCTGAGGGGGTTGCCGCAGCCTCGTGCAGGCTGTCCTCCCGCGGCCTGACGTCGCGCCGCTCCTGCGCCAGCACTACGTCGCCCTGGCGAGCGACGCCGATCTACCCGAGCCGGAGGTGCACCGGCTCCTGTTCAAGCTCCGGAACGCGAGCATGCTGCCGATCGTGATCCTCGCGGATGCGAACGGGCAGCTCCTCGAGGGCCTCTCGGGCGTCGCCGACCCCGCTCGCATCCGGGCCTTGCTCGAGAAGCATGCACCGGGCGAGAAGCCCGAGAAGAAATAGCCCGGCCGCGCGCGCATTGTCCGACGGTCCTCTGCCGGATCGCCCCGGGAGTGGTACCGTGGGAGTGTTCACAAGCTAGTCCCCTGCCTTTCCCGGAGGGCCGTCCGATGACTCATCCGCCGCGCGCTCTCGGGGCATCGCTGCTCGCCTCGACGTTCTTGGCCGCCTGCTCGAGCGGTGGCGGATCCAATTCGTTGTCGCGCCTGCCGGACGCGGACGGGGACGGCTTGCCGGACCGCCTCGAGCGCACGCTGGGCTCGGACCCGCGCGACGCGGAGGATCCGTTCGTGGAGGGTGCACAGGACGACGACACGCCCGAGGGCCCCGGGCCCGACGCCATCCCCGACGGTCTCGAGCGCTACCTGCGCGCGGGCGGCTCGGCCGTGCCCATCACCGCACTCACCGACAGCGACGCGGACGGCGTGAGCGACTATCTCGAGATCGCGAGCGGGCTCGATCCGCGTGACCCCGACGAGCCCGCGCTGGACGGCGCGCACGACAAGCCGGACAGTGGCGGCCCGGCCTTCGACGGCATCTCCGACGGCCTGGAGTCGTACCTCTTGCGGCGCGGTGCGCGCCCGCCGCTCACGCAGGACTCCGACTCGGACGGCGATGGCATCCCCGATTTCCTCGAGGCGCGCTCGGGCTCGGACCCGTTTGCCGCGCGCGATCCCGCCTACGCGCGCGCCTTCGATCTCGACCGCGATCAGGTGCCCGACTGGCTCGAGCTCGGGACCGGCTCCGATCCGCTGCTCGCGGACTTTCCGACCTTCGACGGCGCGGACGACGACGACGGCGGTGAGCTCGGTCCGGACGGCGACGGCGTCAAGGACGGGCTGGAGGGGTTTCTCTTCCGCGCCGGCGCCGCGCGCCCGGTGAGCACCGCCACCGACAGCGACGCCGACCGTCTGCCGGACGTGGCCGAGGTGCGCGCCGGCTTCGATCCGTTCCGGGCTGCGAGCCCGCGCGCGAACGGAGCGGGTGACGAGGACGGGGACGGGATCGCCAATTCGCTCGAGGCGCTGCTGCTCTTGAAGGGCGCGCGCGCGGCCGCGCGCGCGACCGACAGCGATGGCGACCGGATCGCCGATTTCGCCGAGGTCCTGAGCGGTTCGGATCCCTTCGAGCGCTCCGAGCCGACGCTCTTCTCGCACTTCGACCTGGATCAGGACGGGCTCTTCGATTTCCTCGAGTACGAGCTCGGCTCGGATGCGCTCCAGCCACACTCGCCGCTCGTGAACGGCGCGCTCGACCTGGACGACAGCACCGGTCCGGCGCGCGATCCGCTCTCGGACGCTCTCGAGGGTCTGCTGATCGCGCGCGGCTCGCGCGCGCCGGTGACGACCTACAGCGACGCGGACGCGGACGGCGTGCCCGACTTCGTGGAGCTGCGCTGGGTGTCGGATGCGCTCGACCCGGATTCGCCGATCGCGCAGGGTGCGCGCGACGAGGACGATGCGGGCGGTCCCGCGGGCGACGGCATCAGCGACGCGGCCGAGCAGGTTTTGATCCTGCTCGGAGCCGGCGGACCCCAGGACGCCGCGCGGAACTCGGACGGGGACGTGATCCCGGACGCGATCGAGCTCGTGACGGGCTCGAACTGGCTGGACACGAACAGCCCGCGCCCGAACAAGAGCCCCGACGTGGACGGCGACGGCGCGGCCGACTATCTCGAGCTCGTGCTGGGCTTCGATCCGCGCTCGGCCGACGACCCGATCTCTTCCGGCGGCAACGATTCCGACCAGGACGGCCTGAGCGACGCCCTGGAGGAGCTCCTGCGCCTGACCAGCACACCCGTGCCGGTCACGCCCGAGAGCGACTCGGACGGGGACGGGCTCTACGACTACCTCGAGGTCCGGCTCGCCTCCGAGCGCCACGACGGCGATTCCCCCGTCCAGAACGGAGGCGCGGACCGCGACGACCCGAACGGCCCCGCCGGCGACGGCATCTCGGATGCGCTCGAGCACTTCTTGATCCGGAGCGGCGCGGCGCGTCCCGTCACGCCCCGGAGCGATTCCGACGGCGACGTGATCCCCGACTACCTCGAGGTCCGATTGGCGCTGGATGCCTTCGATGCGAGCTCGCCGCTCGCGGACGGCAGCGGCGACGCGGACGGCGACGGCGTCTCGAACGCGCTCGAGTTCGTGCTGGCGCGCCTGGGCGCGGCGCCGCCCATCGACGGGCGCACGGATTCCGACCTGGACGGCGCGCCCGATCACCTGGAGTTCTTCGCGGGCGCGGATCCCTTCGACCCGGACAGCCCCGTGCCCTCCGGCGCGGCCGACACGGACGGCGACGGCATCCCGGACGCGCTCGAGGCCGTGCTCTTCGCGCTCGGCGCGCGAGCACCGGTCACGCCGCAGAGCGACACGGACCAGGACGGTATCCCGGACTTCTACGAGGTGCGCTCGGGCACGCATCCCGTGCGCGGTGATCACCCGCTCGCGAACGGCGGCGCCGACGTGCTGGATGCGAGCGGCCCGCGCGACACGATCAGCGACGCGTTCGAGGTCCTCTTGATCTCCCAGGGTGCAGACGCACCCGTCACGCGCGCTTCCGACAGCGATCACGACGCAGCACCCGAGCACCTCGAGGTCTTCGCCGGCAGTTTGCCGTTCGACGCGAACAGCCCGGTCGCGAACGGGGCCGGCGACGGCGACGGCGACCTGCTCTCGGATGCGCTGGAGGAAGTGCTGGTGCGTCTGGGGGCGACCCCGCCGATCGCCGCGAGCACCGACACCGACCGCGACGGAGCGCCGGACGGCTTCGAGGTCGAGACCGCCGCTCACCCGCTCGACGGCGACGTGCCCATCCGGGACGGAGACGGCGCGTCCTTCGACCTGAACGCAACCACCGGACCGAACGGCGACGGCATCTCGGACGCGCTCGAGCTGCTCCTGATCCAGATCGGTTCCCGCGCGCCCCTCGGAGCGGAGAACGACATCGACCTCGACGGGCTGCCCGATTATTTCGAGGTCCGCTCGGGCACGCGCGTCCTCGATCCGGACTCGCCGATCGCGAACGGCGGAGCAGATACCGACGACTCGACCGGCCCGGCCGGCGACGTGATCTCCGACGCGCTCGAGGCCGTCCTGATCGCGCGCGGAGCGACCGGGCCGGTCACGCTCACGACCGACACCGACGGCGACGGCGTGCCCGATTACTACGAGGTCTTCAAGGGCTCCGATCCCTTCGACGGGGCGGACGAGGTCGCGCCCGGCACGAAGCCGATCGCCTTCGGCCTCGCCATCGACGGCATCGACCGCCTGGGCCGCACATTGACCGGCACCTACCGCTATGCCGACGCCGAGCGCGATCCCGAAGGGCCCACGCGCTTCCGCTGGCTCCGCGACGGCATCCCGATCCCCGGCGAGCTTGCTCCGACGCACGTGATCAGCGCCGAGGACTCGGGCAAGACGCTCGATTTCGAGGTCACGCCCGTGGCGCTCTACTCCTGGCCGCCGGAGACGCAGGCCGGAGAGGCAGTGCGCACGGCGCACTCCATTCCCGTGCTCTTCTTCCCGCGCGGGACCGGCGGGCCGGGCGGAGTGGGCCTCACGGACGGCAGGAGCGACGTGCGCCTCTGGTTGCGTGCGAGCGAGGGTGTCACGACCGAGGGCGGTGAAGTCACGAAGTGGAGCGATCAGTCGGGCTACCGTCGCGATGCGAGCGCGGTCGATACCCGCCGCCCGGACCTGGTCGACGGCGTCGGCCCGCGCCTCGCCCCGGCCGTGCGCTTCGACGGAGCGAGCCACTTGGGCGTCCCGAGTCCGGTCGATGACGACCTGACGCTGGTGGCCGCCTTCGCGACCACGTCCACGGCCGGGAACCCGAACCAGACGTGGTGGGTGACGCCCGCCATCCTGGGAGGGGAGACTCCGAACTGCAGGCGCGACTACCACCTCGGCCTCGTCAGTGGGAGGCCCCTGTTCGTCGTGCGCGAGGTGGAGCTCCTCCTCGGCGCCAGCTACGCCGACGGAATGCCGCATGCACTGATGGGCTGGCGCCTGAATGCGGCAGAACAGATGGGTCTTGTACGTCGATGGCATCTCGCTCGGCAGCGTGACGGTGCCGACCGACGTGCTGAACTGCCCGACGTCGCTGCTCGTCGGCAGCTCGACTCCCACGATCGGCTTCTGGACGGGCGACCTGCTCGAGGTGTGCGCCTTCGACCGCGAGCTGAACGAGATCGAGAGGAACCTGGTCGGCACCTACCTGGCCGCGAGTCATGGCGTGCCGAGCTCGCTCGCGCTGTACGGCTTCGCTGCGACGCACGGCGGCGACGTGGCCGGCATCGGACGCATTTCGGACTCGCTCCTCATCGATCAGGCGGAGGGTCCGGGCATCCTGCGCATCTCGTCGCCCTCGGCGCTGTCCGACGGGGATTACCTCGTCTGGGGCACGGACGCGGCCGGAGACTTCTCGCTCACGAGCGACGCCCCGCCGCCCTTCGAGCGGCGCCTGAAGCGCGCCTGGGCAACCACGATCACGGATGGGGGCGGCGGCGACGGCGTGGGCACGGTGAACCTGCGCTTCCGCGTGAAGGGGCTGTTCCTCTCCACCGCGCCCGAAGACTTCGCACTGCTGTTCGACGAGGACGGGACCTTCGCGGATGCGGAGGTGCACCCTGCCCAGGGGATCTACGACTCCGCGCTCGACACGATCGAGTTCCTGGGCGTCCCGCTCGCGCCCGCGCGCTTCATCGGGCTGGCGGTCACGCCGCTGCCTTGAGTTCCTCTGCGCGGAGGGTATTGCGCTGCGATCAGCGCCCGACCGTGAAACCGCGCGAGCGCAGGAGCTCCTCGACCTCGACGCCCTGGCCGGGGTGGCGCGTCTCGATCAGCACCTCGACGTCGACGAAACCGACGGGCACGTGCCAGCCGGCGCGGTAGTGCTGCACATCGAGGATGTTGCAGCGCGTCTCGGCCAGCGCGGCGAGCACCTTGACGAGCTCGCCGGGCAGGTCGCGCAGGCGCACCTCGACCAGATGGGTCGCGCCCGAGCGCGCGAGACCGCTCTCGATCAGGCGCGCGAGCTGGTTCAGGTCGATGTTGCCGCCCGAGACGACGGCGCACACGCGCTCGTCCGGCGCGACCTCGAGCTTGCCCGATGCCAGCGCCGCCATGCCGACGACCCCGGCCGTCTCGGCCACGACCTTGCTCTTCTCGAGCGTCTGCACGACCGCGTCGGTGATCTCGTCGTCGCTGACCGTGACGATCGCGTCGACGTGGGCGCGCACGAGCTCGAACGTGCGCCGTCCTGGAGCACCCACGCGGATCCCATCGGCGATCGTGGTCGGTCGCGCGTGCACCACGCGCTCGCCGCGGGCGAAGGACTCGCTCATGGCCGCGGCGCCCTCGGCTTGCACGCCGACCACGCGCACGTCGGCGCGCGCGGCCTTGATCGCGAGCGCCAGGCCGGCCGCGAGGCCGCCGCCGCCGATCGGCACGACCACCGTGTCGAGCTCGGGCAGGTCCTCGAGTATCTCGAGCCCGACCGTGCCCTGGCCCTCGATCACCAGCGGATCATCGAAGGGATGGATCAGCGTGGCCCCGCGTTCCTTCGCCAGCTCCTCGGCGCGTGCCTGCGAAGCGTCCCAGCTCGCGCCAAAGAGCTCGACCTCGGCTCCGTAGCCCTGCGTGCGTCGGATCTTGTTCAGCGCGGTCGCCTCGGGCATCACGAGCGTGGCGCGCGCGCCGAGCAGCTTCGCCGCCAGCGCCACGCCCTGGGCGTGGTTGCCGGCCGAGGCCGCGACCAGACCGCGCGCGCGCTCGGCGGCCGAGAGCGAGAGGATCTTCCACAGCGCGCCGCGCAGCTTGAAGGAGCCCGTGCGCTGCAGGTTCTCGAGCTTCAGGTGCACCTGGCAGCCGGCGCTCTCGCTGAAGGTGTAGGAGTAGACCGTGGGCGTGCGCCGGAGGTACGAGCCGATCGCGCGCGCAGCGAGACGGATGCGCTCCTCGGCCGCTCGCAGCTCGGCGGTCATCGACGCGTACGTTACACCAGCGCGCGGCACGGCGCGGGTACGCCCTCGAGCAAGCGCGCCAGACGCGCCAGCGCGTTCTCGACCTCCGCGCGCGTCCCGGGCGCGCCCAGGCACAGGCGCGCGGCGTGCGGCGTGTGCGCGCGCGAGACCACGAACGTCTCGGCGGCGCTGACCAAGACCCCGGCGCGTTCCGCCGCCACCACGAACTCCTCGCCGCGCCAGGGCTCGGGCAGGGTCACCCACACGCAGGGCGAGTCGGGGTGCGAGGGCGTGGCCAGGTGGCCGAGCGCGCGCTGGAACGCCGCGCGGCGCCGGCGCAGCTCGCTGCGCTTCCGCTCCACCACGCGCGCGAGCTCGCCATTCTGGATCAGGTGGCTGGCGAGGTCCGCAGTCAGCGCGGGCGTCATCCAGGTCAGGGCGGCCTGGGTCTGGTGCAGCTTCTCGAGCTCCTTCTCGGGCGCGGCGAGATACCCGATGCGCAGGCCCGGGGCGAGGCTCTTCGAGAGACTCGTGACGAACAAGCCGCGCTCCGGCGTGAGCGCGGCGATCGGCGGCGGCGGTGACTCGAGCAAGAAGCCGCTGGCGTCGTCCTCCAGCACGAGCAGGTCGTACCGTTCGGCCAGGCGAGCCACGGCTTCGCGCCGCTCGGCGCTCAGCACGACGCCGGTCGGGTTGTGCAGGTTCGGCATGCAGTAGAGGAGCTTCGGATTGCCCCGCCGGCAGGCATCCTCGAGCGACTCCGGCACGAGCCCCTGCTCGTCGACCGCCACCGGATGGAGGCGCAGGCGGAAGAGCGCCGCCAGCGACTTCACGCCCGCGTAGGTGAGCTCCTCCACCAGCACCGTGTCGCCCGCCTTGGCGTAGGTCGCGAACACGGCCGCGAGCGCCTGCTGGCCGCCGGTCGTCACCATCACGCGCGCGGGGTCGACGCGCAGGCCGGCGCGCTCGAGCCACTGCGCACCGGCGGCGCGGTGCTCGCTCTGGCCCGCTGGCTGGTAGCCGGCGTGGAGCGCGGCCTCGAGGCGCGCGCCCAGCGAAGCGACGAGCCGCTCGGCATCGAAGCTCCCGGGGGCGAGCGCGATCTGGTTCTGCGACAGGTCGATCGCGCCCGCGGCCTTCGCGTGGGGCAGTCGCGCGCGCGGCCGTTCCTCGATCGAACGCACGAAAGTCCCGCGCCCCACGTGCCCCTCGACGAGACCTCGGCGCGCCGCCTCGGCGTAGGCGCGCGTGATGGTCACCACGTTGACCCCGAGGACGCGCGCGAGCGAGCGGTGCGTCGGCAGGCGCTCGCTGGGCTTCACGCGCCCGGCCTCGAGATCGGCCGCCAGCGCGTCCGCGATGGCGAGATAGACCGGACCGCGCGGGGACAGCTTGTGCGGTTGCCACATTGTCTGACTCACAATCGGGCTCCTTGACCCGATTGTCATATCAGGTGTATCCATCATGCGCAACGGCCCGCTCGCCCAGGCCGGATAGCATGCATACAAGTGACCCCATGAGCACCACACAATTCATCGCGTCGTGGACCGACCCGGGCAGCGCCTTCGCCTTCCCGAGCAGCGAGCTGCGCGCCTTCGGTCACCGTCTCGTGGACGAGTGGTGCGACTCGCTGGCGAGCCTCGCGGAGGAGCCAGCCTGGCGTCCGATGCCGGACGAGGTGCGCGCTCGCCTGCGTGCGCCGCTGCCGCAGGCGGGCCTCGGTCTCGCGGCCGCCTACGACGCGTTCCGGCGCGACGTCCTCCCCTATCGCTACGGCAACATCCATCCGCGCTTCTGGGGCTGGGTCAACGGTTCCGCGCTGCCCGCCGGCGTGCTGGCGGACTTCCTGGCCTCGGCCATGAACTCCAACGTCGGCGCCTTCGACCAGTCCGCCGTCCTGGTCGAGGAGCAGGTGCTGGGCTGGATGCGCGAGCTCTTCCAGTTCCCGCGCCAGGGCGAGGGCATCCTGACGAGCGGCGGCTCGGTCGCGAACCTGCTTGCGCTCGCGGCCGCGCGGCACGCGCACGCGCCCGAGGCGCGCGAGCAGGGCCTGGCGGCGGAACGGCGCCTGACGCTCTACGCCTCGGTCGAGACCCACAGCTCGATCGACAAGGCGGTCGAGCTGCTCGGCCTCGGTCGCGAGAACCTGCGGCGGCTGCCGGTCGACGGCGAATACCGGCTGCGGCTCGACGCGCTCGCCGAAACCCTGGCCGCGGACCGCGCGCGCGGCTCCGTTCCGTTCGCGCTCGTCGCCAACGCGGGTACGGTGAACACGGGCGCGATCGACCCCCTCGACGAGCTCGTCGCACTCGCGCGCCGCGAGCGTCTCTGGCTGCACGTCGACGGCGCCTTCGGTGCGCTCGCCTGGCTGTGTCCCGAGCGCCGCGCCGAGCTGCGCGGCCTGTCCGAGGCCGATTCCCTGGCCTTCGACCTGCACAAGTGGATGTACCTGCCCAGCGACGTCGGCTGCGTGCTGGTGCGCCATGCGCAGGGCCTCGAGCGCGCCTTCGCGAGCGGTGCTCCCTACCTCGCCCAACTGCACGGCGGGCTGACGGCCCGGAGCGACGGCGACTTCAAGGACCGCGGCATCGAGCTCACGCGCCGCTTCCGCGCGCTCAAGGCCTGGTTCGCGCTGCAGGTGCACGGCCGCAGCGCCTTCGAGGCCGCGATCCGCGCCAACCTCGCGCAGGCGCGCCACCTGGTGGCGCTGATCGAGCGTGAGCCGCACCTCGAGCTGCTCGCGCCCGCGCCGCTCAACGTCGTGTGCTTCCGCTATCGCGCCGGGCCCGGCGAGCCGCGCCTGGATCCCGCCGCACTCGACGCGCTCAACCGCGAGCTCCTCGTGCGCCTGCAGGAGAGCGGCGTGGCCGTGCCCTCGCAGACCGTGCTCGCCGGTCGCTTCGCGCTGCGCGTCGCGATCACCAACCACCGCACGCGCGCGGCGGACCTCGAGCGTCTGGTCGCATCCGTCCTCGAGCTCGGCGCCGAGCTGGTGCACGAGACTCCGTCGCGCTCCGAACCCTCTTCCCTCCGGTCCTGACATGACTCCCTCGACCCTCACCGCCCCGCCTCGCTCCGAACTCCCGACCGCGCACACGCCCGAAGCCGACGCCTTCCCGCTCAAGGTCGGCCTGGCGCGCATGCTGTGCGGCGGCGTGATCCTCGACGTCACGACGCGCGAGCAGGCCAGGATCGCCGAGGACGCCGGCGCGACCGCCGTGATCGCGCTCGAGCGCGTGCCGGCCGACATCCGCAAGGAAGGCGGCGTGGCGCGCATGGCCGCGGTCGACAAGATCCGCGAGATCCAGGAAGCCGTGACCATCCCGGTGATGGCCAAGTGCCGCATCGGGCATTCCGCCGAGGCGCGCGTGCTGGAGGAGCTGGCCGTCGACTTCATCGACGAGAGCGAGGTCCTGACGCCGGCCGACCACGAGCACCATGTCGCGAAGTCCGAGTTCCGCGTGCCGTTCGTGTGCGGCGCTCGATCCCTCGGCGAAGCCCTGCGGCGCATCGCCGAGGGCGCGGCGCTGATCCGCACCAAGGGCGAGGCCGGCACGGGCGACGTCTCGGAAGCCGTGCGCCACCTGCGCAAGATCCAGCGCCAGCTCGCACGCCTGCGCTCGGCGCCGACGGACGAACTGGCGGGCATCGCGAAGCGCCTGCGTGCTCCGCTCGAGCTCGTGCGCGAGGTGCACGCGCTCGGCCGGCTCCCGGTGCCGAACTTCGCGGCCGGCGGCATCGCCACGCCGGCCGACGCGGCGCTGTGCATGCACCTTGGCGCCGAGGCCGTGTTCGTGGGCTCGGGCGTGTTCAAGTCCGACGACCCGGCCAAGACCGCGGCCGCGATCGTCAAGGCGACCGCGCGCTTTCGCGAGGCCGCCGTCGTGGCCGAGGCGCAGCGCGAGACGGGCACGGCGATGGCCGGCATCGCGTGCGCGGAGCTGGAGGAGCGCCAGCTCCTCCAGCTCCGCGGATCGTGAACGGCGCTCCCACGGTCGGCGTGCTGGCACTGCAAGGCGCGAGCGCGCCCCACCGCGAGGCCTTCGCCCGGCTCGGCGTCGCGACGCGCGAGGTGCGCGGGCCGCGCGAGCTCGAAGGCCTCACTCACCTCGTGCTCCCGGGCGGCGAATCGACCACGCTGCACCATCTGCTGACGCTCTTCGGCCTCTGGCAGCCGATCGCCGAGCGCCACCGTGCCGGCGAGCTCGCGCTCTTCGGCACCTGCGCCGGCGCGATCCTCCTGTCGCGCGGTGCGGGCGGGAAGCCGCCCACGCTCGGCCTGCTCGACGCCACCGTCGAGCGCAACGCCTACGGCCGCCAGGTCGACTCGTTCACGCGTGTCGTCGAGCTCGCGGGGCGCCCCTTCCGCGCCGTCTTCATCCGCGCCCCGCGCTTCACGGGCGTCGGCCCGGACGCACGCGTGCTCGCGCGCGCCGGGGACGAGCCGATCGCGCTCGAGGCGCCCGGCACGCTCGCCACGACCTTCCATCCCGAGCTCTCGGGAGACGATTCCGTCCACGCTCGCTTCCTGGAGAGCGGAGCGGCGCCAGCCGCCTGAGCTTCCACATCCCGACGGCTTCGCGGAAACTGCCTTGGTCTCCGAGGTTGCCCGCCGGCCGGCCTGCGCCTACGCTCCGTCGACGGGGAAGCATGGCTGGGCGCATCGAGGATTGACTTGGGCGCGACTCCCATCACGGCACTCGCGCGCCAGCTCGAGCGCCTGGAGGAACTCTACGGCGCTCCGGAGCTCCCGCCCCCGCGCGGTGCGCTGGAGTGGATCCTGTGGGAGAACGCGGCCTATCTCGTGCCGGAGGAGAAGCGGCGGAACTGCTTCCACGCACTGAAGAAGCGCGCGGGCTCCGGCGGCGCGGGGATCCTGCGCGCGCCGCGCGAGGAGCTCGTCGAGCTCGCGCGCGCGGGCGGCATGCACCCGGAGCAGCGCGTCGAGAAGTGGCTCGAGATCGCGACCACGGTGCAGGAGGAGTTCGACGGCGACCTGGAGGCGGTGCTCGCCCGGCCCCTCGCGCAGGCCCGCACGGCGCTGAAGAAGTTCCCCGGGATCGGCGGGCCCGGCGTGGAGAAGATCCTGCTCTTCACCGGGACGCAGGCGCTCTTCGCGCTGGAATCGAACGGGCTGCGCGTGCTCGTGCGCCTGGGCTACGCGCGCGAGGAGAAGAGCTACGCGAGCACCTACCGCGCGCTGCGCTCGGCGCTGGCGCCGCTCGAGAAACGCGGCTGCGCCTGGCTGCAGCGCGCGTACCAGCTCCTGCAGCGCCACGGACAGGAGCTCTGCAAGCGCAGCGCGCCGCGCTGCGACGATTGCCCGCTGCGCGCGAGCTGCCCCTCCGCGCAGTGATCCCCCATCCGCCGCTTCCCTCGGCAGCGGTGGAATGGTCAGCGCCCGAGGAGCTCTCTCGCGCGCGCGCGGCCGGCCTCGGCGCGCGCATTGCGCGGCGCCAGCGCCAGCGCCTCGGCGAAGAGCTCCTCGGCGCGCGCGGCCTGGCCGTCCTCCAGCAAGAGCTCGCCCAGCCAGAGGTGCAGCTCGACGTCCCGCGGCTGCCTGCGCAGCAAGCGCTCCAGGCACTCCACCGCGCGCCTGCGATCGCCGAGCTCGAGGCTCACCTGCGCCAGCCCTTCGAGCACCTTCGGCTGTCGGGGCGCGACCTCCAGCGCGGCCTCGTAATGCTCGCGCGCGCGCAGGGGCTCGCCGCGGGCCTCGTAGATCGCCGCGAGGTTGGCCTGGGCGAGGTAGTTCTCGGGCGCGACCGCCACGGCGTGCTGGTAGAGCTCGAAGCTCGAGCGCCAGTACCGGACCTGCGCGAACGCCAGCGTCCCGAAGGCTCCGGCCACGAGCACGCCGGCGCCGTACAGGGCGCGGCGCACCCGCACTGACGGTACGAGCGAGCGCAGGCCGAAGACCACCGCCACGTACGCGCCGATCAGCGGCAAGTAGGCGTAGCGATCGGCGATCCACTGCCGCCCGACCTGCACCAGACCGAGCACGGGGACGAGCATCCAGAGCGTCCACAGCCAGCCCGCGAGGACGGCCGGAGCACGCCGCGCGAGCCGGAGCGCGAGCAGCGACAGCCCGGCGAGCAGCGCGGCGGAGGCGAGGAAGCGTGGACCGAGCGGCGCGAAGCTGCGCGGGAAGTCGAGCGCCGGATGGGGATAGAACACGGCCAGGTCGACGGGCCAGAGGGTCTTCGTGAGGTAGGCGACCACCCCGGTCGTCGCGCTCGAGAGGCGCTCGAGCGGCGTCAGGTTCTCGAGCGAGCGCAGCGTTCCTCCCGCGCGCTGCGCGGCGACCGTCACCACGCTCGAGGCGGCCGCGAGCGCGAGCCAGGGCAGCTTCTCGAACCAGACGCGGCGGGTCCAAGGGCGCGCGAGGGGCCAGTGGTCGAGCAAGAAGAGCAGGAGCGGCAGGGTGACGAGCATGGGCTTGGCGAGCAGCCCGAGGACGAAGCTCGCCGTGACCGCGAGGTGGCGCGCGACCGACGGCGCGCGCGCGTAGCGCGCGTAGGCGAGCAGCGTGGCGAAGAAGAACGTGCCCGCCAGCACGTCCTTGCGCTCCGCCGCCCAGGCGACGGACTCCACGCGCAGCGGGTGCAGCGCGAAGAAGAGCGCCACGAGCCAGCTGCACGCGGCAGCGCCGCTAGGTGCCCCGTTCCATGAGTACGGTGACGAAGCCGGAGGCCCGCAGCCGGGCTGGCTAGGCGCGCCGACGACGCGTATTGGCGGAGGAATACTCGGAGGAGGCGCAACGCCGCCAGCACGAGCGAGGGCCCCGGCTTCGTCACCGTACTCATGGAGCGGGGCACTGAGGCTGCGCAGCGCCCAGTAGCACAGGCAGGCGTTGAGCGCGTGCAGCCCGGCGCTGACCAGGTGATGGCCTCCAGCAGCGAGTCCGAAGAGCTGGCAGTCCAGCATGTGCGCGAGCCAGGTCAGCGGATGCCAGTTGGCGGAATGGAAGGTCGTGAACGCCCACAAGAGGCCCGCGCGCGTGAGCCCCGCGCGCACCTTTGGGTTCTGCGTGATGTAGGAGCCGTCGTCCAGCGAGATGAAGCCGTGCCCGGCGACCTGCGCGTAGACGGCCGCGGTCGCGGCCACGAGCAAGAGCGGAGCCAGGCAGCCCCCGTACCCGCGCGCGGGTTCGGGCTCGGCGCCGCTCGCGCTCATGCCTGCATCGGCAGGTCGAGGCCGCGCTCGCGCGCGCAGCGCAGCGCCTCCGCATAGCCCGCGTCGGCGTGGCGCATCACGCCCGTGCCCGGGTCGTTCGTGAGCACGCGCTCGAGCGCCGCCGCGGCTTCCTCCGTGCCGTCGGCGACGACCACCTGACCGGCGTGCAGGCTGTAACCGATGCCCACGCCACCGCCGTGGTGGAAAGAGACCCACGAGGCGCCGCTCGCCACGTTGAGCATGCAGTTCAGGAGCGGCCAGTCGGCGACCGCGTCGGTGCCGTCCAGCATGCCCTCGGTCTCGCGGTTGGGCGA
>Ga0247727_10012594_pt1 | contig 14476 bp, 10 predicted proteins | sample WisWelCaveWW1625_FD_202498 | JGI IMG/M metagenome (GOLD analysis project Ga0247727, IMG submission 202498) | Biofilm microbial communities from Wishing Well Cave, Virginia, United States - WW16-25 | ecosystem: Environmental > Aquatic > Deep subsurface > Groundwater > Cave microbial mat | place... | reverse complement strand
TGCTTTAGTGTGTTAATGCATAAACGACAAAATTAATTCCCAGTTTGAACGCTTCCGCTGAGTAGCGTGTCGGGTAACGGGGGTCTTTGGCGTGTTCCCAGGCGTCGCCCATGTCCATGTTGCGGCTGACCAGCACCATCAGGCGCGCCTGATCATCGAAGATCCCCATGCAGCGCTGCAGGATGCCGCCTTTTTCGTGGGTTTGGCCATTTAACCAGGAGCCTAACCCAGGTATTTGCACCAGCTCTTCAAAATCATAAAAGCAGTGGAAAATGGGGTGATTCAGTGGAATGTCAACAATGGGCCGGTCGGGAAAAACCATTTTCATCTGCTCGACGAAATGCTGCCATTCGAACGGGCCGTGAAAATCGTCCACCATCAGAAAGCCGCCGCGCAGCAGCCACTCGCGCAGGCTGTTGGCTTCCTCTTGTGATAAACTCATGAACCCCACTTCCACCGCGTAAGCAAAGGGGTAGCGATAGATTTCCGGTTCCAGCAGCGCCAGCGACACCGGATGCACCGCGACATTGAGGCTGGTCCAGTTTTTCAGCCCTTCTAGAAAATTTTCTTCGGCGGAAGGGTAATCCACTGTCCAGCTCGGCCAGTTGGCGCCAAACTGGTTGCGATATTTATAATTGTAGCCGCCTGAGGTGTATTTGATTCTAACAAAGGTAAATTGATCGCCGTGGGCTTCCTGTGCCCACGCGCTCCAGCAGACTGGAGGCAAAAGAGAGGCGAGGCATGAACAACACAATTTTACCAAATTCCGTTTCATGATCCATACATCAGTGCGTGTAGGAATAAATCAAATAGTTGATGCCCAGTTTATATGAAAACGTGGAAAATTCGGGAGTCTCATTGGGGAGTTCCCAGCCGTCGCCAACGTCGTTATTGAAATTGATCAACACCAGCATGCGGTCGTTTCCATCGAAGATCGCCCAATATTCCGGCGGCACCTCGAGATAGGGAGTGAGTTTGTGAACATCGGTCAAATCAAAAAAGCAGTGAAAAATGGGATGGCTGTCGCTGAGTTTCCGCAGCGGGTAGTCGGGCAGGACTTTGCGAATCTCGCGCATCCAGTTCTGCCACTCGACAGGCCAGCGAAAATCGTCCACCATCAGGAAGCCGCCGCGCAAAAGATATTCCCGGAGATTCGCCACCTCTTTATCCGATAAAGTCAGGTACCCGATTTCGCAGGCGTAAATGAACGGGTACTCAAATATTTCTTCGTCCGCAAACGTCAAAACTTTGTAATCTTCCGAAATTTTAAAAGATGTGGTGGCCTTGAGCGCGGTGTAGAGATTTTCTTCGGCGGTGGGGTAATCGTGTGCCCACAGCTCTGCGTTGGTGGTGAAGCTGTAGCCGTAGCGCAAGCCATGGTCGGTCCATTTGATGCGGATGAATTTAAATTCGTCGCCTTTGGCGAGCTGGGCATGCGCGCTAGATAAAAAGGAACTGAAGAGAAAAACGGTCAAAAATATTTTTGTGAATGGTTTCATTTTATAGGCGTCTATTTGGTGATGTTTTTTGGAGTGAGTTGACTATGTCAACTCACTCAGCGACACATTCGCCGTACTTCAAATTACAAATTATTTCAAAAATCGTCCTTGACACCAACTCTATCCCACGGATACTTTTCAATAATATCCTTAACACCACTCCAGTCTTTAGCCCGATGAAAGAAACTCCCAAACCGCCACTGAGTCGGGTCGGTGACATAGCCGTGCTTAACGGGATTGCACCAAATATACTTCTCGTAAGTAATGCACGTGTCCCAGTAGCTGTACCAGATTTTATTTTTGGAGTAAGTTGACTGTGTCAACTTATCGGTGACATAGTCGCCGGGCTCCACATTTTTTCTGATCCAGATGGCGCTAAACTTATGAAAATTGTTGATGACTGCGCTCAAAGTCAGAGCGTCTTCCGGCGCATCGGCCATGATATGGTAATGGTTGTTCAACAGAACCCAATCTTCAATTTTCCAGCCGAAATGTTCAAAACTCGTGACCATGTATTCAACTGCTTTCGCCTTTGCTGCGTCCGACTTCAGGTGAGGCTGTTTCCGGTAAGTAGACCCTGTGATGAAGTATTTACCGTTTGGCCTGAAGAAGTGCGGCGGAGTATGTGTGTAGCTTTTGTAAAGTTCCGCTTCCATGTTTATTTTTGGAGTAGGTTGACTGTGTCAACCTACGGCGACACAAGTCGCCGTACTCCATATTATAATGAGTACGCTCATTTCAAACTCGCCAGCAAAATCTCCTGCGCGCGTTCGTAATTGGGCGCAATTTCCAACGCCGCCAGCGCGGACTGTTTGGCCTCGGCTTTGCGTCCCGCCTGCAAATAGGCGTCCGCCAAATCGCAGTGGGCGCCGGCCAAGTCTTGCGGCCTCGTATTCAACACCATCTGCAGCTCGTGAATGGCCGCGTCAAATTTTCTTTCGGCTAGACGCACGCTCGCCAGCTTTTTGTGCACCTCCGAATCGAATGGACTAATATAGATAATTTTTTCGAGAGCCGCAACGGCGCCCGCGTAATTTTTGGTTTCGCGACACAGGTTCGCCAGCAGTTGCAGCGGCTCCAACTCTTTACCGTTGCGAGTGGTCAACTCCGTCAATTCTTTTATCGCTAAATTTTTTTGATTCTTCTTCAAATAAATCTCCGCCAGCGCCCGATAGGGGTTGTCCGGAAATACATAATTCGGGAACAGCTCCCGCGCTTTTTGCAGCAGCGGAATCGCCTCGTCGAGCTTCCCTTGTTCCTTATAATACCTACCAAGCTGATAATTGAGAAACGGATTGTTGGGCTTTTCCCGCAGTTTTTCAGCCAGCTCGTGTTCAGAACTTTTTAGGTGGGGATCAAAAGAATAATCCACTTTGTCGAGCTGGTACCTTTGTTTCAGATAGGCCTCGAACTCTTTGTGGAGGGTGTCCAGGTCCTGGCCGTAAACGGTTTTAAACACCTGCTCGGTTTCCGCGCCAGCTTTAAATTCGGGAAAGGTCGCTACGAGTTTTTGATGGCCGTAGCGGGAAACCAGAAATTCCACCACCAGCGCAGCCTGAAAATAGGATAGCGAGATTTGCCCGGGATTCGTAGGTCGGTTGAACCCCGCGTCCAGCTCTTTGATGGGCAGCAACCGATTCGTCGCCAGCGCCTGGATGAGCGGCAGGTCCAGATGCATCTGCCAGTGCGGTTTGGCGATGGAGGTTTCGTACACTGCAATCCCCTCGGCCAACCAGCGCGGGATGCGATTTTCGGTGAGCCGCAGATGAGTCACATGCACCAACTCGTGCCAGAGCGTCTCGCCCCAGACAAAATCGCCTTTCGTGCGCGCCCGCGGCGAATCCATCGCCACCACGTTGCCGAAGCAAATGCCCAGAAAGGCTTGCGCTCCCGGCAGCCCGAAACAGCGCACGGCAAAATCATCGTGTTCCGGAAAAATTTCTAAAATAAAAGGCGCTGGGTTCGTCTGCGGATAGCGCTGGCGCAAATTGGCGTAACTTTCTGTCATCAATTCGATGGCATAGGACGACAACACCGCGTCGTCGTCTTCGTGCAGGCGAAGGGTGAAATGCTCGGTGTGGTGGGTTTTGTATTTCGGGAATTCATCAAACAGCGTCAACAGGTTGCCGACGTATTTGTTGAACGGGTCGCTGGCGAACGCCTGCTCCAATTCTTTCTTGGCGGCGCCCTCTTTTCCGAGACGGCTCAAGCTGGTGCCGAGTCCGGCGCGCGCGCCCACATTTTCCGGATCCAGCGCCAGCGCCTTCTGATAATAGTCCGCCGATTCTTTGAACAGGTAGCGTCGGGCGAGGTGCTCGGCGATTTCAAAATACAAGTTGCCATAGCGCGGATTAATCGCGAGGATTTTGGCTTCCTCGTTTTTGTAATTGGACTCGTCTTTCAGAAAGTAAAAACAGACCGCTCGCAGGGTGCGCGTGGTTAGGGCATTGGGATTAATCAATAGTGGCTTGTCGAGTTTTGGCAATGCGGCTTCGAAATTCCCGACCGCGATGTCCATTTCCGCCAGCAGGTTGTGCGCTTCCAATAAATTGGGATTTTTGCTTAAGGCCTGCTCCGCGGCTTGCTTGCTCTGCTCAAAATCGCTCGCCAGCCAGCAGCGGGCGAGACCGAGATGAGCTTCCGCGGCGTTGGGATTGATTTTCAAAGCGTCCTCGAAAACGCTCACCGCATCGGGGACGTTGTATTTGGACAGAAACAAATTCCCCCAAGGGATATACGCCTGCCAGTAATTTTTGTCGATTTTGGTGGCGTCATAGAACAGGTCGTTGGCGTCCCGGAAGCGATTGAGATAAACACAGGCCTCGGCAACGAGCGTTAGCTCTTCAGCGCTCAACTTGGGGTGACTTTGATAATAGGAAATGAAATACTGCAGCGTCTGTCGCGCGGCGCCGCGTTCACCCCACACCCACTGCAGAATGCCGAGGTTCAAACGCGCCGCCAGGTGGTTGGGATCGACACTCAAAGCTTTTTGAAAATGAGATCGGGCCAGGTCATACTTGCCAGTCAATTTCGCCGCTTCACCCAGCAGGTTCAGCGCCTCCGGATGTTCGGGGGAGGTTTGCAGAACTTTGCGGCAGGTCTCCTCGGCTTTGGCGAATTCCCCCTTTTCAAGCAGCACGCGCGCCAGACCCAACTGCGAGTCCAGATTGGTTTCGTTGGCTTTTAGGGCTCGTTCGTAGCGCGCGATGGCCTTTTCGTATTCTCCATATTGGAAAAGCCGCGACGCTTTTTCTAAATTTTCGTCGTCGGGAAGTGACGCCAAATGGTTTGCTGAGAAAAGAGCAACGAGGAGAATAACAAATCTAAGTAAGTTCATGTTCAGGTTCGGTTAATCAGTTTGAATACAACTCTGCAGTTGGCGCGGCGAGTTGGTCGCATCGATTCGAAAAGTTACCAGTGATACGAGCCGGGTCGCGGCCAAGTTCCTGAAGTGTAACTACCCGGAGTGCAACCCCGATGGGTCGGGGTTGCAATGCTAAAGGCATAGCACTCCGTTTTTAAAACCTATTTTAAAGGGCTGCAACTATTTTTCAAGTGAAATCGTCAAAGCTGATGAATGTGTCACACTCGTGGAGGATTTTAGAATGATGAACCTGTATCGCTATTTGGGGATGAGTTTAGTTCTCCTGTTGATGTTCGGCTGCGGCCCGCGGGATCCTCATTTTGTGGAGGATGGCGGCAAAGGATGGATTGGGGTTTACGTCCAGGATCTGGATGGCGAGCTGCGCAAGTATCTGGATATTTCCGAGCGCTATGGGGCGATGGTGAACGAGATCGTTCCTGGCGGCCCCGCGGACGAGGCGGGTTTGCGGGAAGAAGACGTGATCACGAAATTTGACGGCAAGCGCGTTCGCGACACCGAGGATCTCACGCGCGCGGTGCAGCGCACCCGGCCCAACGAAAAAGTCGAAGTCGAGTTCGTGCGAAACAACGAAAAGCAAACATTGGCAATCGCCGTTGCAGAACGTCGCACTCATTATAGTGAACGTCGGGACAGGCGGCCGCACGTGTTCGACCATCGCGGCGGCCGCGCCTGGGTGGGCGTTAGCCTGGCGGAGCTGGACAACGAGTTGGCCGAATATTTTCAGGTGAACAAAGGCGAGGGCGTGTTGATTCTTGAAGTCGAAAAGGACGGCCCTGCGGATAACGCCGGGTTGAAATCCGGCGATGTTATTTTGGAAGTGGGCGGCGAAAAAGTCCGTAACGTGGATGGCGTTCTCAAGGCGATCGCGGAGAAAAAGATCGGTGAGGAGGTTGAGATAACCTACCAGCGGCACGGCAAAACCGATGCGGTCAAAGTGGAGCTGGCGCGCTCGCCGCATTCGTTTGAATTTCATTTTGATGAGGACAATCTCCGATCCTGGAAAGATGATCTTAAAGAATGGAAAGGCGATTTGAAAGAGTGGAAAGATCGATTTGATCGCCGCGAGCTGGATACCATCGACGAGAACATCCGCATTCGAATCGAGGATGAAATTCGCAGAAACATCGACGACGAACTCCGGCAGCACGAAGTGGAATGGCGCGAGCTGGATGAAAACATCGCTTCCGATATGGAGAAGCTGGGCCGCGAACTCGAACGCGAAATGGGAAAATTGAACGAAGAACTTCGGAAGATAAACCGCGAGATTTTGTTATAACGCCATCGTCTCCATGGCGAATGGCAAACCCGAGGCTGTGTTCCATCTTCCAGATGCGAATTCGCAAACCAGAGGTTTGCGTTACTTCTAACCTTGGTTTGAATTATTTGAATTAACGAATTTCATCCCCCTTTAATGGCGTTACATCAGGAACTTTCTCTAAAATGGACAGTGCCTTTGAACGACTTTTTCGCTTCAGCCGGTTTCGCAACTCATTTTGCGCTTCTTGATAAGATATGATTTTGGTCAATAAATAAACGATATATTGCCCCGGAGGAAGGTTATTTTTTATAGCCTCCTTTTCAACCTTTTCACTTAGTTCTTTGGGCAGTCGCAGGCTTAATGTTGACGTCATTTTGATTTTACCTCGCTTTATAAAATTCTCCCGGCGTCAAAACTGAAAGTTGATATTTTTTAAGAACACTATTTGGAAAGTGTCGTTTATCGAACGTAATGATAACCTCGCATTCTCCAGAAACCGCGCATTCAATCACTTTAACATCCGAGGCATCTTTCAAAATCGGGCCTAATAAATATGGTCGTTCTATGAGCACTCCATTTTCAATTAGAGCATGAATAACGGTTTGACATTCATCAAAAGTTAATTTCAAAAGCCCGCTTCTGATTTTCTCGGAAACTTTACCTTCATATTCAAACACCAGCAGAGGCGTTAACGCATAGTCCAATTCGCCCATAATGACCATCTTTAAAAGTTGATAAGACGCTCCGTTTCGAGAATATAACCCGGCAATAACCACATTTGTGTCCAGCGTCACTCTCATTGAGAGACAATATAAAATTAATCAAATTAAAAGCAAAATCTTTTAAGGACTATTCGTAACGCTATCGGAGGCGTCGGGATCGCGTTACTCCAACCTTGGAAGGTTTCAAACAAGGTTTCACTCCCCTTGCTTCTCACCGAAGAATTTTGTATGTTGATTCATCCAATTATAATCCCATTTTATGTCCGCAAAGCATTATAAAAAGCTGCGCATTTTTGTCGCTTCGCCGGGCGATGTCACAGCGGAGCGCGAACGCGTCCACGCCGTCACTGCAGAACTGAATCGCAAAGGCAATGTCGCGGATCAGTTGGGCTTGATCCTCGAAGTTCTGGATTGGCGCGACGTTTCACCCAAAATGGGACGGCCGGAACAAGTGACCCTCGACGAATTGAAGGTCGAGCAGTGGGATATTTTTGTTGGCATCCTGTGGCTGCGCTTTGGCATGCCGCCCGGCGTGAGTGATCCGCAAACCGGCAAACCGTATGACTCCGGCACAGAGGAGGAGTTTTCGCTCGCTTACCAGTCGTGGTTGAAAAATGGCCGCCCACATATTTTGTTCTATCGTTGTACACGCTCACCGCTAAATGTGAAGCAAATAAATCCTGAACAACTCGAACGGGTGAGTGCCTTCTTTGAACGATTCAATCCCGGCGCCTCAAATGAGGGACTGTATCAAGAATTTCAAACTACGGAAGATTTTGAGCGACGCGTGCGTTCAGACTTGACAAAGCTGCTGTTTGAATATGGCAAACAGGTTTTAAAGAAAGAACCGCCGCGAGCCAAGCTTGAAATGCCGGCGGATGATCTCACACAAAACTACCTCAACTTCATCCGCCGCGAGCACGGCCGCATTCGCCTATTTGGCTTTCTTTCCCACGCCAACATCGACGTGCGCCTGCTGGACGTGTTCGTCTCCCTGCGCTTCTCGGATCACTGGCGCGAAATGGAGATGAAACGTTTGCCGGAAGCGAAAGAGCGTGACGACCGCACTCTAAAGCCGCCGCAAGTTTTGGAGCGCGCCATGCAAAAGAAAAAATCCCTGCTCATCCTCGGCGGCCCCGGTTCGGGCAAAACCACGCTGCTCAAATATTTTGCCGTCTGTTGTCTTGACGCCGATACCCGCAAGAGCATTCATCTCGAGCGGCCTCTCATCCCCATTTTCGTACCGCTGCGCCAAATAGAGCCGGCCAAATCATTTTGCGAGGCGCTTGCGATTTGGGCCAAAGCCAATAATTTGAAAACAATTCCCCATCATTTTGAGGCGTGGCTGCGCCAGCCGGGCGCGCTGGTGCTTCTCGACGGTCTCGATGAAGTCAGTGATTTGAAAACGCGGCGGCAGGTTTGTGAGTGGATCGACAAAGCAGCGACGGTTTATGGCGAATCCACTTTTGTGATCACGTGCCGTTTCACCGGCTATCGCGAAGCGGAAGGCGTCTCTCTGCAAACGCCGCATACCCGCGCCGATGTGCTCGATCTCAATGCCGATCAACAGCATACTTTTTTGCAGCAATGGTTTTGCGCTGCCGGCCTGGAAACTTTGGATACGCACGAAGCCAACGATGCAGCGAGAATTCAAGAGCTGCAACACGAGGCTAACACACAGGCGGACGCTATCCTGGAGTTTTTGGGAAAAGAAGAAAACCGCTCCCTGCGCGACATGGCCAACGTTCCCGTGCTGCTGCAAATCATGGCCATCATTTGGAAAGAGCAGGGCAGCCTCTCCAGCGAGCGCGTCGAGCTGTACAACCGCAGCATCGACTATCTGCTCGATCACCGCGACCGCACCAAAAAGATCGGGCCGCTGCTGACCGCAGCCAAAGCCAGAGTGGTGCTGCGGCCGCTGGCGCTGTGGATGCAAAAGGATTGGCAGAAAGACGAAGCGTCCCGCGAACAAGTGGAGAATCAAATTGCTGAAAAACTGCAGGAAGTACGGCCCGGTACCGCGCCCATCGAGTTTTTGGAAAACATTCGTGACCGCGCCGGCGTGCTCGTGGGCTCCGGCGCCGACACCTACACCTTTCAGCACAAGTCGTTTCGCGAGTTTCTCGCCGCCATCGAGATTGCCAACCAAAAGGAGGCCGCGACGCTGGTGCAAAATTTCGACGACGACTGGTGGCGCGAAACCGCCCTTTTCTCCGCCGGCCTCACCAGCCCCGAAATTTTTCCGGCGTTTCTGGAACAATTTCTCAAGCACGACAAAAACGACGGTCCGACCTCTCCTCTGCTGTTACAGATGATGAATGAAGCAGCGGTGAAGCCGCTGGCGCCGTTTGAAAAAATCCTGCGCGACAAGCGCCTGAGCTGGCAGAAACGCTACAATGCTTTGCAATGCGTCCGCTTATTGCGCTCCGAAGCCGCCAAAGAACTGGTCAAGTTCGCGCACGGCGACAAAGAGCCGCACCTGCGCCAGTTCGCGGAGGCCATTTTGGTCGAATGGGGTTTAGAAGCACCGACCGTCATAACCAAGAAAACCGATCGCTTTTTCAATCCCAGCGAGCTCAACGCCGAGTACATCCTCATCACCGGCGGCAAATATCGATTCTCGGTCACCAAAAAAGAAGTCGAAGTGCCGCCGCGTTACTTTGCCAAATACCCGGTTACCAACAAACTCTACCGCCGCTTTATCGATTACCTCGCCAGCAAAAGCAAAGACGAAGCGCTGCTTCATCTTCCTCAGAAACAGTTTGCCCAAAGTCTGCTGGCCATAGCCAAACCGATAAAAGGATTTACTGACTATCTCGGCAAAGACTCGACGAAATGGGACGATAAATTGCGCTCCCGCTATGATACCGAAAAGCGCTTCAACGGCGATGACCAGCCGGTGGTCGGAGTCACTTGGTTTGCGGCGGCGGCGTATTGTCATTGGCTCACCGAAATGCAAAATGCAAATAGCAAAGTGAAAAATGAAAAATTGGTCTTTCGCTTGCCCACCGAAGCCGAGTGGGAATGGGCAGCAGGTGGAGGGAAGCAAACCTACCCCTGGGGCAAGGAAGAGCCGACCGACAAGCGCGCCAATTACGACAGCAAAGTTGGCCATACCACACCTGTGGGCGCCTACCCCGCCGGCGCGACTCTCGAGGGGTTGATGGATATGGCTGGCAACGTCTGGGAGTGGATGGAAAACCCTTATGGTTTGAAGGATTATCCGGATGCGCGCGCCTTGCGAGGCGGCTCGTGGTTCGACGATCTGGAGGATCTGCGCTGCGCCGCTCGTGACTACAATCAACCCGACCTCAGGAGCTACCTCATCGGCTTTCGTGTCGTGTCTGTCCAGTCATAAAGTTTTTGGTACTCTGTTACTCTGTCTTTCTGAAACTCTGATCGTTTTAAATTTTAAAAAAAGAGGGTTAGTGAGTCCCCCTTAGCAAAGGGGGACTATAGGGGGTTGTAAGTGACCAGGGGCTAAAACCAAATAACCCCCTGACCCCCTTTTAAAAAGGGGGAATTGATCGGAGAGTAAAACTTGATTTTCTTTTGAATACTCACTATTTTTGCAAAAAATAAAAAGGTCATGAAAATATGAAACTACAACACACCATCAAAGCAATTATCCGGCATGGAGAACAATCTGGATATGTCGCCGAATGTATGGAAATTCCCGTGGTAACCCAGGGGTCCACCCTCGACGAAGTAACCGGTAATCTTCAAGAAGCGGTGCAGCTCCATCTTGAAGGCGAAGACTTATCCGAACTCGGGCTGGCACCGGATCCGACCATTTTGGTTACCTTGGAATTAGAAACCGTTTATGCCTAAACTACGACGTTTATCCGGCCCAGATGTCAAACCTTCGCAAGGTTTATCCCGCTTGCTTCTCACCGAATAATTTTGTATGTTGGCGTCACCTCTAACCCGCACCTAATTTTCAGTAAGCCCGGAGGGTTCCAACGAATGCGAACTTTATCCGTTGTAGCTCTGCTGTTTTTTTATGTAGCTCCCCAACCCCTCTCCGCTGAAGAAAACTACTGGCAGCAATTCGTGCACTACACCATGAACGTGAACCTGCTGCCGGTGGATCACGCGCTGACCGGCGAGGAGACCATCGTTTACAAAAATAACTCGCCGGATACGCTGTACAAGCTTTATCTGCACCTTTACCCCAATGCTTTTCGCAATAATGAATCCATTGCGGCGCAGGAAGCCCGGCGCTTTTACCAGCGCCTGCTTGGCCGGTCGGAAGATGCCGGATATATCGAAATCGAGTCGTTTCGAATTCGGAGCAGCGCAGCGCAAACCAAAACGGTGACGGCTTTTCATATTAACGACACCATTCTCGCTGCCGATCTTCCGCAGCCGCTGCCGCCGGGCGGCGAAGTCACCGTCGAGCTATCGTTCTATTTGAAGATCCGCAAATTTGCCGACCGTGCCGGTTACCGTGACTTCCAGTACGACTTCGCCCAGTGGTACCCGAAGGTGTGCGTGTACGATGACACCGGCTGGAACGCCGAACCATTCCACTCCGAGGGAGAATTTTACGGCGAGTTCGGCACCTTCGATGTGACGATAAATGTTCCGTATGAATACGTAGTCGGTGCGACAGGAGTCGTGGTGGAGGGCGATCCCGGCTGGGAGCGCGTGAAAGTGGACACCTCGTTATCTCCACAGGCCTGGCGCGAGGCGTTCAAAAAGATCAAAGACGCAGTCGCCGCTGAGTCGCAGGATGGCAATCCCGACTGGTCGGGACGCACGGTGACCTTTCACGCCGAGCAGGTGCACGATTTTGCCTGGGTCGCGTCGCCGGATTTTTTGTACGAGCGCGGCGAGTGGGACGGCATCCCCATTCATGTGCTGTATCGGTCGCAGGCTAAATATCGCTGGAGCAAAGAGGTCACGCAGCGGGGCGCCTGGGCGCTGGAATGGTTGTCGGCCAAGTTTGGCCGCTATCCATACCCGCAGCTCACCATCGCGCACGGCCTGCTGGGCGGCGGGATGGAATATCCCATGCTGGTGATGAACGCCAACGAAGGCGAGGGGCTGATTTTGCACGAGGTCGGGCACATCTATTTTTACGGCATCTTCGCCAACAACGAATGGAAAGAAGCCTGGCTGGACGAAGGATTCACGACCTTCCAGACGCGCTGGTACATGGAAACACGTTACGGGGCAGAGGGATTCAATCGCGCGGCCGAATTCCAGCGCGCCACCTGGCTGCAAAAACATCGCCCGCGCAACACGAGAAGGGAAGACGATCGCCAGCAAACTATTGCCTATCTGACTTCCGGGCACAATGAACCCATTTCCCGATACGCTCACCATTTTAATGAAGCGTTGAGTTATCGCCGAAACGTGTACGATAAAGCGGCATTCTTTTACGATATGCTCAAATACGTGGTCGGCGATTCCACGTTCGAAAATATTTGCCAGGAATATTTCAACCGCTGGGCTTTGAAACATGTCAACGAGACCCGCTTCAAAAAAGTGTGCGAAGACGTCAGCGGCCAGAAATTGGATTGGTTCTTTCATCAGTGGCTGCACGATTCGGTCACCGTCGATTATGCCCTCGGCGACGTACGCAAACGCAAAATCGAGGACGGCTGGCAAACTGAGGTTGAAATCCACAGAAAAGCCCGCGGCATCATGCCAGTGGAAGTGGCGCTGGTCACTCAATCCGGCGATACGGCCATCCAGCGCTGGGATGGCAAAGAAGAATTCGGCACGGTTTCTTTTAAAACCGCCAACCGACCGGCGAGCGTGGTTCTCGATCCCGGCGATAGGATTCTGGACAAATCGCGCTTAAACAACAGACCCTTGAAATTCAAATTTCTATTTGAGTATCCAAATCTGGCCTATTCGCCGCGTGACTCGTATGTCATCACCTGGCGGCCGAGCGGCTGGTACAATGAGGTCGATAAGCTGCGCATCGGCGGGCGGATCAAAGGCAAATACGGCTGGAGCCGCAACGCTTACCTGGGTGCGTGGTATGGGGTGGACTCACAAGAATTGGACGTGCGCTTCAGCTATTCCAATCCAATAGCTCCGCTGGGGCCGGGGGTCCGCGGCAGCTTCAGCGCCCAAAAAATGGAAGGCCGCCTGGAAGTGGATGCCCATCTGTCCCTGGTCAAAGGGAAGTACCTCCAGCTTCCGCCCCAGCACCAGTTTTGGATTGGCTTCAATCATTCCCGGCTGTTAATTAAGGGCGGCGCGCGCTATGTCGTCCGCGAATATGATCAGAAAGAAGACCTAGCGCTGGCATCGTGGGAGCTCGGCAACGTTAACAACGTTTATTTTCGCTATATGGTAAATCCGCGGGGTCTAATTTGGTTTAGCGGTTTGACGATGGGATTCGATGTCGTGTCAGAAGACTGGGGGAGCGATTTTAATTATCACTCGATTTTTTCCGAAGTAAAATTCTGGTTCCCCAAAAATGACCAGGGGCTTTTTTTGCGATTCTTTGCGAGCAAAATTTTCGGTTCCGGGGATACGCCCATCCAGGATTTGATCTTTTTAGATGGCGCCAATCCGCGCGAGCGCTTCCAGCGTTTTTATCTCCGCAGCGATGGCGCGCTGCCGGCGGAGCTGCACTACCACTTGCCGGGCGGCGGCAACCTGCGCGGATTTTATAACCAGCCGATTTTCGGCGATCAAATTCTGGCGCTCAATGTGGAGTTTAGAAAAAATCTATTTCAGAAGCCGCCGCGGCCGGGTCGGCGCCCGCCGTTGGGAATCGCCGGCGTAGCGGCGTTCGCCGATCTGTCGAGCATGGAATTTCAGGATTCGCGCCATCAGATTTTTGCCGACGCCGGGTTCGGTTTCCGCTATCAGGCTTTTCTGCCGGATGAGTGGTACACGATTTTCACCGGCAGCCGGGATGTAACTTTGCGACTCGATTTTCCTATCTGGGTGAACGAGCCGCTGCCGGATGAGAATGCCGTGCGATTTCGCTGGGTGTTTGGGTTTGAGCAGGCGTTCTGACGAGATCACAATCTACCTTGCCAACACCAGTTTCCTATGCGCCCTGAAATCTTTTGACTCTAAACTGTACACGTAAATTCCGCTGGCCACCTGATTCTCCTGTTGGTTTGTGCCATCCCAAACCACTTTGTGCCAGCCTGCGGCAGCTGGGCCGGAGACCAGTGTCCGAACCAACTGGCCTTTCAGATTGTAAACGGACAGCTTAACTTCACCAGCTTTGGGCACGGCAAAGGTAATGGTTGTACTGGGGTTAAACGGGTTAGGATAGTTTTGGACTAATTCAAATTCCTTCGGTATCGAGGTCGTTTCCACACTGCTTTCGTCATTATCTTCTTCAGAAACGGCGGATGCTTTTGGCAGACTCATGCTGGAATTATGGTGGAGGAAGGTCGCCCCAACATTCACTTTGATTACATTAGCACAAATCGCGCCTTTAAATCCTGAATTCTTCTTGAGCTCCACTAGCGCGTCAGGCGCAACAATGTTTCCGAAGACCTTCGAACCGCTGCCTATTTTGATCGTGGCCGTATTGGTATTGTTAAAGAAAACTTTTTCGGTGTCCTCTGCTGGTGTGATCTCTACTTCAACGTTCTTGATGAATTTAATCCTATTCGTTACGTTGATC
>Ga0247727_10012593_pt1 | contig 14480 bp, 19 predicted proteins | sample WisWelCaveWW1625_FD_202498 | JGI IMG/M metagenome (GOLD analysis project Ga0247727, IMG submission 202498) | Biofilm microbial communities from Wishing Well Cave, Virginia, United States - WW16-25 | ecosystem: Environmental > Aquatic > Deep subsurface > Groundwater > Cave microbial mat | place... | reverse complement strand
TAGGCATAGAAAATGGAACAACAAATTCTTTTAAGTTAGATTTCCAGTCGTAACCGCAGTTTATTGTATGAAAAGAATCAAATTTTGGCGCAGCGTATCTCAGCATTACATTTCCAATGCCCGGAACAGAACCGCATCCAGTTATGCTTATTAAATTTCTTTCTTTTAGCAGTTCGTCCATTGAAAATTGCTCTTTTGTTTTTTTTAAAGTAGTATCCAGGTCAACACAGCTTGCATTCGCATCCACGCAGGCTTTTATTACATTGATGTTCCAATCTCCTTCAATGCAATTCACAACGATGTTTGCTCCAGATTTTTTGATAACATCAGTCATTTGCTTGATATTTTCAGCTTCTATAAATTCAAATGCTGTGTTTTTATGTTTTTTAAGAATATCTTCAACTTGGGATTTATCTCTTCCACATAAAAGAACAGAGTAACTATTTGCAAGCAAATCTTTAGTTGCTATTCTTCCTTGCAATCCTGTTGCGCCGAAAACAGCGAAATCAAACCCCATTTTATTATAGAAAACAAGGGAAAAATAGGTTAAATATCTTTTTATATGTGTTTTTTATATTATCAAAAACCTTTAAAAACAAACTTTTTCTATGATTTCTATGGTGGCACAAACTGGAAAAGTTATACAATTCAGGAGAGGAGTAAATACTGTTCATGAAAAGCATTTTTTGCTGGACTTTGGAGCTAAAAGCAGGGATGAAGCTGAGAAGCTTATCGGAAAAAGCGTCACATGGGTTTCACCTGCAGGAAAGATGATAACAGGAAAGATTTCAGGCGCCCATGGAAATAAAGGTTTGGTAAGGGCGATTTTCGAGAAAGGGCTGCCTGGCCAGGCAATAACAACAAAAGTGGAGTTAAAATAAGATGAGCAATGAAGATACAAGACAAACATCTTCCTATATGAAAAGCTTGCTAGGACAAAAGGTTCCTGCCAGATTAATTGTGGATAATAAAGAACCATTAGATTTGGTAGGGACGATATATTATCATCCTCAGGATTTAGAAAGTCAGGATATTGGTATTATAAATGAATATGTTCAAGTTAGGCCGCACATTAAAAAGCCGGGATTCTACTTGGTTATTGAGGAAAGAGGAGCTAAGAAAAGGTTGCATTTGCCTTTAAGATCTATAGTGAAGAGAAATGGTGGATTAGAAGTTACTTTAAAGCGGAATGTGCTAAACAAAAATAAAGAGGCAGAAACTAATTAAAATGGCATTAAGAAAAGCATCTTCATACACAAAGAAGCATGTTCTTCCTTTCACAAGGATAAGCAGCAAGAAAGGGAAGTCTTACATAAAGACAGTTCCTCCGCAGTCTATTGTCAAATTTTCAATGGGTTCTGAGGCAATGTTCAGGGAAGGAAGGCTTCCTCACGAATTAACCCTTATTGCAGAAGAAAATGCCCAGATAAGGCACAATGCCCTTGAGGCGTGCAGGCAGTACATCGACAGACAGCTGGATACAGAACTTCCAGGGCAGTATTTTTTCAAGGTCGTTCCTTTTCCCCACCACATACAGAGGGAGAACAAAATGCTGACAGGAGCAGGAGCAGACAGGATGCAGTCAGGAATGCAGCTCTCTTTTGGGCATCCTATGGGAAAAGCTGCGCTGGTCAAGCCAGGAAGCAAGATATTCTTCATGGCTGTTGCCAACGAAAAAGCTGTTCAGATTGTAAGGGGCATCATTTCAAGGGTAAAGCCAAAGCTTCCATGCAGGGCAAAGGTAATTTATGAAGACGCTTCCAAGAAGCAATAATTTTGTAACCTTCCTTTAGTAACAACAAAATGGAAGGTTTTAAAAAGGATAAAATTTTGGAAATATTATGGGACTACAAATAAAAGGAAGTAACTTATACAAGTATAGGGAGAAGCTTCAGAAAGTGTTGACTCAAGAAGCTAGTATTCTAGAAAGTCCTACATCCCTAGTTGGAAGAGTAAATAAATTAAGATCTGTGAATAGAGTTGGCCTTGCTTTTGTTAAAGCACTTGCTCTAGACACTCCAAAACAATTTTTATATGCTTTTGCTGAAACTTGCAATGATAGGATTGATTTAAAAAAAGAAGAGTACAGAAAATAACAAAATGTCAAATATATCCGAACAATACGATTTAATGAATTCTTCTCAAGGCTTATGCTATGAGATGAATAGAGAAGTAAATAGACAATTAAGCAGAAGTGACTTAATTGTAAAAATGGCAAAATTTGAGAATAAACAAAAAGCAGGAGAAACGGGACCTCTTGATGAGGCAAAATATATGGCAGTAGTTGATGCATTGAATGAAGAAGGGAGATAACATGGAAACAAGAATTACAATAGATCAGGATAAAAATTGGTGTCAAATAGATTTAAAACCAAATCAGCCCGGAGATTTAACAGATTTAGGTGTTTTGGCACATAGCATGAAATACAATCCTAGAGGTTTTGTAGGGGGACTTAAAATAGAAAGTTGGCATACAAGAGAAGCTAGAATAATCACAACTGACCCTGTTTTAGTTAATGGATTTGCTGAAGGCGTAAATAAGGTTTTTGATTCATATCTTAATAATAAAAATAGAGTAACTACTTAGTGATTACAAAGTAGAAATATTTATAAACCCTAAATACTACAAAAAAAGATAAAATGGCTGACGAAAAACCAACAAGAGAAGAAATTGAAATGGCAAGGGAAAAAAGAAGGGGAAATGCCCTGAAAAATCTTAAAGCATTCTCACTCTTAAATCTGGCTACAGCTTATTTGACTCAATCTGATAAAAACTACGGCGAGCATGATAATGGCTCTGTCGAAGAATTCTTATACAAACCTTCATTAAGAAATGCCAGTTCTTATGACCTTGAATCTGGAGAGGAATCCAGCCTTGTTTATGACAGCTTGCTTGGTTCAAGAGAAGATGGGAGAAGGTACTCTGGACAAGTCTCTGAATATGGGACTATAAAAACAGGCGCAGTAATTGTGCAGCAATCTCTCGCAGCAATCAAGGTTAAAGACTTGATGGGCCTCGTTGGTTCAGGACTAACCATAGATACTAAAGCTGTTCAGAACAGATACATTTTCGATTTGATTCAGTCTGAAAATGAAGAAGACAAGAAACTTGCTCATAATTTAATTGGCGGATACATGCAATATCTTGCAACACAGGGAGTTTCAAGCGCTCTTGGTCTAAAAGCCGCAGCAATCCGCGGTGGTTTGGAAAAACTCGTGAGTACCCCAAAGAAATAATTCTACTCAATCAAATCCTTGACAAGATTGGCCATTGTTTCTAAGAATTCCTCTGTACGATCCTGCCAAGCATCTATTTCAACACCCCTCAGGTTTTTGGTTTCCCCGTGAACGATTTTTTTATGGAGCATCAGCAAATCCCGATACCAGACGACATATTTCATTTTTAATTTTCCTGAATCAACAAACATATTTTTCAAATCAACTGCGACGTGCTCTGGAGATGCAGGAGGAATGTTTGCAGCAATAAGGGCTGCATGTGCAGAATCCACCATTGCCCAGTACAATCCTTCTATTGCATTTAATTCAGAAACTTTGCTCCTCATGATGTGCATAGGAGCTCTCTGCAAAGCAGAGTAAATTGCCTCAGGAGTAGCTTTTATTTTTCCCCTGATTAGAAGGCTTTTTAACGGATTAAAGAAACCTGCAAAATCTATCATTGCCTCTCCGTATCTCAGGATATTTAGGACAATAGGGTCTCCTCTCATTAAATCTTCCCACCAGGTGCTTAGCTTGACTGTATTTATATGAAGGCTCTGCTGATACGGGTTTGCTTTTATAATTTTTTCCAGTTCTTCTCTGTACCAAGCAATGAGTTCCTCGTCCCAGTTTACCGAAACATCGTCAATAAGCATTATTATATCTATATCAGAGCCTGTAACAGTTGCCTGTTTTGCTGTTGAGCCGAAGAGGACAATGGATTTTACGAGCTTGTCAAATTTTCTGTAAGCCCTGGTTGCAAAATCCATCGCTATGTCAGACTCTTTTTTAAGCTGCAGGGTAGGAACATTCTTGGGAAATTTTGTCTTTGCAGGTTTCCTTTTATTTTTCCTGGACATCTTTATTTAATCTGCTCGCCTTCGCTCGGAATTATTTAGATTGTTAATGTAAGAAGAACCCTCAGCATATTTTAGTAGCGGCTTCATTTTAAATTAATTATATTTGACATTTTTCCCCTCTTTTATATCCTCTAACATATATTATCCAATATAGTTTTTAAATTTACTTAATTAATTATTCCATCGGTCTTCCGGACATTCTTCCGCCCTGCGCTCCCTGAACTTGTCCTCCAAGTTCTGTTGGAAGCCTTGAGAAGCCGGCGCCAAAAGTCTCGTAATTTATTTGCGGAAGCATCTGTCCAGAACCAGAGAAATATCCCTGATAAAGTCCTGGAGCTTGTGACCAGGAAGGAGCCATTTCCATTCCGTAAATCGGGGAGCCAACAGCTTCAAGAGTCTCCTGAAGGGGAGGTGTTTTAAAATGCTGCCACCAGTGCCCTGCCTCTATAATTTTTCTTGCCCCATATCCTTTTTGTCCGAGCTTTTCCATTATTTCCCTGAGAGGGACATTTCCCATCCCCATCGGAAGCTCTGTATGCTCGAAACCGAAGTTATCAGAGAGGTGGACATGTTTAAGAACTGGGGCCACGTGTTTAGCTTCTTCTATTATTTCTTTCTCGCTGTATCCGAATTTTCTGAGCATATTTATATGCCCGACATCCCACGTTGCTCCTATAAGCTTTTCAGCCTGCTTTCTTGCCTCGCTGTCTGAGAAGCCATCGGCAACAGCCTTTTTTACAAACTGCTTTCTTGATTCTTCAACTATGTTTCTTATGTCTTCTCCTGTACTCAGGGCATAGCCAGCAGGAGGATTTTCTATAGTCAATAACGGAACATTTTTTCCCTTCAGTTTCTTGTATGCCTGCCATGCCGCATTCCCGAAAGTCTCAGAGGATTTTTCAACTGCAAATTTTTCTATAGGAACATACATCTCAGGAGTGTATACTGGTTTTTTCAATTTATTAAGAAGATTCTCCATCGCTTCTGCCTGTGAAAAAGGATTATTGCCGCCTTTTTCTATTTCTGATTTAAATTCCTCATTGAGCTTTTTCAATTCGTTCTTTTGCTCTTCTGTTCCGTATTTGTATGCCTTGCTAAACAAAGAATTTGCATGCTGATTTATGTCTTGCAGATAGTTTGAAACACGATTAAAGTTACCAAAAATTTCTTTTTGCTTTTCTGATGGTAAATATTTTATATCTTCAATTTTTATTTCTCCTGTTTTCGGGTCTGCGAGATGCCCTATAAACGGCCTTGTTTTTTCAAGAATTTCCATGGCCCTTTCCTGATTGAAAAAAAGCTGGTTTATTGAATTGTCCCATTCTGTTTCATTCAAATTTTCCATTCTTTTTTCAGGCGTTCTGTATTCTCCTTTTTCAAGCTCTTTCATTCCGGGATAATGCTCTGTTTCAGGCTCCAAAGGCGCAAGCCTTCCTGTTTCACGATTGACGACAATGAGTTTTTTGTATTTCTCTTCCTCTTTTCTCTTGGATGGCGGAAGAAACTGAGAGCTCTGGATTCCTTCTGCAGAATGAAAGTTCACCGGAATGTTTCCATCAGGATTTAGCTCGTGCGCCCTTAAAAGAGTCTCTGCAACTTTTCTTTCAGATATTTCCCTTTCTGCCTCGCTGAATCCGCTTCTTTGGTCAATGCCTGAGACATCCATGACAGGAGCATGCAGGGAAACATCTATGCCAGCAAGTTTTGAAAGCCTGTTAACCTCTTTCAGATGCTGTTTTGGAATTGAATCAAAGATTTCAGGGGAAACCCCTTCTACTTCTATTTGTTTCACTCCTGACGAGAGTTTTGTGGAAACTTCCTGCAGGATGTTTGCAGACCTTGGGTCAGTGGTCATTCCAAGGCTTCCTGCAGAAATATAACCTGCATAAGAGGGGACCATTGTAGAATATCCGCCCTGATAGATATTTGATATGGTATATCCTCTTTTTTCTTCTGCCATGATTTTAATAAGTTTATCTATTTAAAAAATGTTTCTAATCGCTTGTTTCACTCGCTAATTTAATTTATTTCTTTCAGTTATCATAATAAAATTGTTAATGGAAATTATAGCCTCAAGGAGAAAAAATTAACTCTTAGGCAATTTTGGCCTGTATTTCTCATATTTTGCCTCTGGCCTTTCAAAGGGATTTCTTCTTCCTGCTCTTTCAGAATCAAATCTTTCAGGCCGCTCAAATCTCTCTATTGTTTGGGATTCTATTCTTGGTTCTGATTGCCTGAAAAATCTCTCCTGGCTAATTTCTTCCCTGAAACTATCAGTTCTCCCAACTCGCGTAAAGTCAAGGCGTTCAGAGGCATTCTGTATTCCTGCTTCTGCAAAATACTTTGTCTCCCCGTTTTCTACAGTCCCTGGAACATACTTGAAATCGTCCCTGGAATTTGCGTTACTAGATGCTGTTCCTGTTTCCCTGGGAATTCCTCCAACAAATATTGGTCTTGGCTGGCTTCCTGCAATTCTTTCAAGAACAGGAGCTCCCCCTTCCTGTCCTTCCTGGAGTTCCATAAACTGATGAAATTCAAGATTTTGAAGATTAATATTTGAATCATTGACATCTTCTTCAAGCTCAGACTCTTCATCTCTCTCTTCCAGTTCTTTTCCAGTTTCTTCTGGTTCAAATTTTTCAATTTCTCTAATATTTTTGAATAAAGACTTCAAAACAGCATCTTTCTTACCAATACCTTTTTTATCATTAAAACTTTTCTCTGTTTTTTCCTTTCTTGGCATTTATACCACAAGCAAGAGAAATATATAAAAATTGCTTTTTCTATGTTAAGGGATGAGAAGACAAATAATCGGCACTCTTTCAATCATCTTAGGAACCATCATAATTTTGGATTCAATTCCCGGCATAACAGGGAACATAATTTCTGAGCAGACTGGTTTAAATCTGGTCTCTGTTTTCGGTCTTATCTTTTTTGTATGCGGGCTGGCTCTTTTCTTTCTGGAAGCGCGTGAAACGCAGAGAAATAAAAAATCAGGTATATGAAGGCATTCCGTGGGCTTTCTTATAGACGTCAAAAATTTTAAAGGTTGTTTCTTTGGCTTTTTCTTCTGTGAGGGGCCTTAAACTTTTTTCTTCTATGAAAGATTCTTTTTCCGGCCACCAACTTTCTTTTTTTTCAGTTTTTCCAGGACTTTTATCAGCGCTGGGTTTGTCATAGCCGCCGATTAATGCTGTGAATGGATTTGACTGGTCATTCCCTTCGGTTTTTTCTGTTTTCTGCTGTCCTTTCATTTCTTTTTCATTTTTTTCTTCGAGGAAAAAGCTTATCTCGTCCTGGAGCTTTTCCAGGCTTTCTCCTGTTGAGCCTTCTATAAGCTTAAGGACATCCTGAACGTCCGAGGCTTCGAGCTCTTCTTCAAACTTTTCCAGTTCCTCTGAATTAAGGACATATGCCTTGAAGGAGACTTCTGCTCTTCCGCCGAAAGCGTAGTGTGCCTGTTGGGAAACTCGCTGTGGAATCCCGCGAAACCTGAAATCAACTAAAGTGCAGAAATAATAATCCCGCTTAATTTTCATCCTTTCAATCTCCTTTGGAAGATTCCCAGAAATGGCTTCTTCCTTTGGGTCTATTTTTTGTTTTCCAAGAAGAGTCAGCTCGAGGAGAATTGTATTGAACGCCTTGACGAGCGCAGGCTCGCGGCCGACTTCCTTCATCTCTAATTGCTGAGCTGCCTTGAGATAAGGCTTTGCCCATCTGGCATAAAGCTTCATGGAATTTACCTGGCTTTGAAGGTATGTTTTCTCCAGTTCATACCTCTTTCTCAATTCTTTTTCGCTGTGTTCCAGCCAATCACCAAATTCCAGGATTCTCGGGCGAAGAATTCTTTTAACACGATCGTTTAAATCCAGCTTATCAACGTCTTTTACGTCTTTGGAAAAAAGAAAAGCGTCTATAAGGGTCTGATATCCTGCCTGGCCGATAGCCATAGCTTTGATGCTGGAATTTCCCTTTGTTATGTCAACTTTATCCATAAATATCTGCTTTAGGGCAAGAATCGCTGCTTCTTTTTTATCTGTTTTTAAGCTGTCATAATGGCTCAGCCTGATTCTAAATTCTTTAAGGTCATAAATTATGTTGAGGACGCTTCTCAGAACAGTGTTAACATCCCCAAGAATTTTTGTTCCCTGCTGCTGCATTATTGTTGCCCTCTGCCCTAATTCTGCAAAATGGCCTGAACCAGGAGAAGAGGTGAAGTTGTCTATTATTTTCTCTGTATCAAGCTTGAAATCATTCATCAAATCAAGGATGAAGAAGTACACTGGTTCCAAAGTTTCTGAGGAAGAATCATAAACAAGCCCGTGTTTTGCAATAGGCTGCTCTTTTATTTCTTCTGCCGGAATTGCAGAGGGATGCTTGTATTTTTTCAAAAGCTCGTCCCCGTTTTCCGCGTATTTCTTTGGGTTTATCTTTCCAAGAATCTGGGCTATCGTTGCAACCATATTAGAATAGAGAATTATTCGTTTAAAAAATGTTTCTAATCAAAATCATCAGTAAAATCTTTTAAGAACTCATCATCTTCATCATTTTCAAAATTGTCTTCTTCCTCTAACTCCCTGAATTTCCTTTCTTCAATAGGAAGTTTTTCCATTGAATATTAAAGTGGTTAAAATATATAAATTTATAGAAAGGATTGTATCTTAACTAACATTAAACACCCAGGACTTATAAATCTTTCTCAGAATTTTTAACATTAGATAATTTTTATAAAGCAATCCTGATTATTTAGAAGATGAACAGCTCAACCAAATTTGTCCTTGATATGTTTAAGAGAAATAAAAGGCAATTAAATATCATAATCTTAGTTGCGACAATAGGGGCAATTCTGACTGTAATTACCCCATATATTTATGGTAAGCTTTTTGACCTTGCGATAATACCAGAAACTGTTACAAATATTCTATTTTCTCTTATTGTTCTATGGCTTATACTAAGCTTGCTTTCAACATATATCTCTAATATGACCGGTTATATGGGTGAGGTGCTGGGGATCAAGGTAGCGCAGGAGGCAGAAGTGGAAGCATATTCCCATTTCCTGACTCTTCCGATATTGTTCCATAAAAAAGAACAGAGGGGAGAGGTCTTGCAGAAAATTTCTCGGGGTTCTTTCTCCCTCCAAGATATTATATCTACTGTCTCAGACATACTTCCCCAGTGGCTTATGATGGTTTTCTCCTTGGTAGCAATGTTCATAATTAAATGGGAACTGGCAATTATCCTTTTGGCTGCCTTTACCATTTATGCTATTTTCACGATAAAACTCGTAAAACCAGAGATGATTGCGAGAAGAAAAGAGCACAAGGCATATGAGAAACAATACGGGCGCGTGTATGACAAATTATATAATGTTTTCCTGGTGAAGAATTTCGTCATGGAAGATGAGGAGAGAAACAGGTTTTTCAATTCCCTTGTGGAAAAAATCATGCCTGCTGTGAGAGATGCGGCGGCAAAGTCCAGAAAACTTTCAATCATTCAGGGGATTATTTATGGAATTAGTTTTGTAGCGGTTCTTGGCGGGTCCATCTTCTTTCTTAGAGAAGGAAGGATTACACCAGGACAATTTGTCATGTTTTTCGGTTACATCAACCTTGCATTTAACCCATTAAGATTCTTTGGCAGCCTTTACAGAAAGTATAAAAGAGTGACTGTAGCAATCGGGAGATTTCTAAAATTAAGAAAAATTGCACCTGAAAAAATGGCACATGGAAATAAAACTATGAAAGAAGTTAAAGGCGAGATAGTGTTCAAGGACCTTGATTTTTGGTATATAAAAGGAAAACCTGTTCTGAGAGGGATAAATCTAAAAATTAATCCTGGAGAAAGCGTTGCACTTGTTGGAAAAAGCGGTGTAGGAAAAACCACTCTCGCTGAACTGATTATGGGATATTATCAACCAAAGAGGGGGAAGATAACTCTTGATGGGACAGATATTTCTGCATTGCAGCTGAAATGGCTCAGAGATCAAATTGCGGTTGTTCCACAGGACCTGAATCTCTTTAATGATACCATGATAAATAACTTGAGATATGCAAATCCAAAAGCAACAGAAAAACAGATTGTTGAGGCCGCAAAGGCTGCCTTTTCAGACGAATTCATAAATCAGCTCCCAAAAAAATATCAGACTAAAGTAGGAGAAGAAGGCGTCAAGTTGTCCATGGGCCAGAGGCAGAGGGTTGCCATAACCATGGCATTCCTGAAAAATCCAAAGATACTTATTCTGGATGAGCCGACCGCTGCGCTTGATGCAGAATCAGAGAAAAAAGTTCAGGAAGGAATTAACAGATTGATTAAGGGAAAAACAACAATAGTAATAGCCCACAGATTTTCTACAGTAAGAAATGCAGACAAGATAGTTGTTCTTGACCAAGGAAGAATATCAGAGCTTGGAAATCACGAAGAATTAATGAAGAAGAAAGGAATGTATCATAATCTGTATAGTCTGCAAAAAGGCCTGGATTAATATGAAACTAACCAAAAAAGATGTTGAGAAAATTTGTGAGATTTATGATTTGGGTAAGGTTAAAAATTTCAAACTAATAAAACACGGACTCATTAATTATAATTATGAATTAGTAGTTGATAAAGGAATTTTTATTATTAGAGTTTTAGGACGTAAATTAGAAAGTTGGAAAAGAAAAAAACTCAAACTTGAATTCCTTATACTTCAGCATTTAAAGAGAGAAAGATTCCCTTACAAATTTCCTTTTCCAATAAAAAACAAAAAAGGAGTAATCATAACAAATATCAATAAAAATGACTTATGGGTTTATAAAAAAATTGACGGAGAAAAAATAAGAAGTCGACAATGGAGGCACGTAAAAGAACAAATAAAAGCACTCGCATTTTATGATAAGTATGCTGAGCAGTTAATAGTGAAGAGCTATGATTTAGAAAATTTTGAAGATGAAAGAGGATGGCTTCTCCATAAATATAAATTAATGAGAGAAGTAAAACCCAAAAACAAAACAGATAAAATAATGCTAAAGAATATTACTTTTTTTGAAAACCTTCTAAAAAAGGTAACTAAAATAAAATTTGATGAAAACCCAATAGTAATACATGGTGATTTTCATTTAGGAAATTGTTTATTCAAAAAAGATAAGATTTTAGGAATTTTAGATTTTGATAACGTAAAATATTCTCCAAGGGTTTTTGATTTAGCGTATGCAATAAGGGTTATATGCACAAAAAAAAGAAAATTAAATAAAAAATTAATGAACAAAGTTATAGAAGAGTATCAAAAGTACAATAGATTAAAAAAAAGCGAGTTAAAAATGATTATTCCTTTTATTATCCTGAATAATTGTATAGTGTTCTGGTGGTTTTACCAAGGAATGAAAAAGAGGTTGGATAAAAGATACGGTTATTTGAAACAGAGTATTGAAGAAACAAAAAATCTCGTGAAGGATTTTAAGTACAACTAAATTTAAAAATAACAGGTGCTTCAGTTTTTTATGGGATTGTTTGGCTTCGGGAAAAAGGGAAAGATTCTAGATTTGACAGAAAATTACAAAAGGCAGGTAGAGCGAGCGGATAAGGCAAGGGCTTCGCAGAAAAATTCTCCTGTTTCTTCAGGCACAGGGCCGTTTTCATTTTTCAATTCTCCTGCAGCTGAATCAACTGAAAATGTATCTGGAGAAAGCTATGGGGACCTGGCAGAAAAGAAAAAAAAGCTCGCAAAAAGAATCCTGGACATGACCGCGAAAGTTGAGGATTTAGGAAATCAGATTTATCACCTACAGCAGAGGCTTGAAGTTCTTGAAAGAAAAAACGATATAAAGAGATTTTGAAAGAATTAATGTTAGCAAGACTGATGGTTAAAATTTTAAGATATAAAAACCTAATTAAGTTGAGCGATATTAACAGACTTTTACATTAAAAATATATATAAATCTACTATTATTTTTTAATAAATGAAAGACCTTGAAAAAAAGGCACGCGCTTATGCCCTGAAAAACGCGATTGCTCATGATGGAAAAGCCCAGACAGAAAGCGTGATTTCTTCTTTATTTCATGAAGGCCTCAAGCCAGGAGATGTCAAGAAATATGTCAAGCAGATTAACGAGATTGTTAATAGTGTAAATAGGTTAAGCTTGAGTGATCAAACAATTGAGTTTTCTAAATTAGGAGAATTAACTTCATACAGGGAAGGACGCGAAGGACTTCCTGAGTTGCCAGGTGTTAAAGGAAAGAAAGGAAAAATTGTAATGAGATTTGCGCCAAGCGCTTCAGGGCCATTTCATGTTGGCCATGCACTAACAGGCTCTTTGTCTTACCTTTTTGTAAAAAAACACAGAGGAATTTTTTTTGTAAGGATAGAGGACACAAATCCAGAGAATGTTTACCCCAAAGCTTACAGGATGATTGCAGAAGAGAGCAAATGGCTTTTCCCAGGAAAATTTCTAAAAATAATTGTCCAGTCTGATAGGATGAAGATTTATTACGGCTGCGCGGAAAAGCTCCTGAAGAAAAAAGCTGCCTATGTGTGCACCTGTTCCCAGGAAAAATTCAAGGAATTTGCGGAGAAGATGAAAGAGTGTCCATGCAGAAAGTTAAATGTTAAAGATAATATAAATCGTTGGAGGAAAATGTTGGGAATTAGCAAACCCTTATTTAATGAAGGCGATGCTGTTCTCAGATTCAAGTCAGGAATGCAGGACAAAAATCCTGCTATGAGGGATTTTCCCCTCGCCAGGATAAACCTAACAAAACATCCAAGGCAGGGAGGCAAGTATCGAGTATGGCCTCTGATGAATCTTGCGGTTGCTGCAGATGATATTGATTTAAAGATGACCCATATCATACGTGCCAAAGACCACAGAGACAATGCAGAAAGACAGAGGAGAATTTATATTGCCCTCGGACTCAAAGGAAGAATTCCCTGGACAGGATTTCTCGGAAGAATTCATTTCAAAGACATGGAGCTCTCTACAACGCAAATGAGGAAAGGAATTGAAGAAGGGAAATATTCCGGATGGGATGATAAAAGGCTTATGACAATCGCTTCCCTAAAAAAACAAGGTTACAGGCCAGAGGCTTTCTGGAGATTTGCCGAGAGAATCGGCTTGTCAGAAAATGACAAAATTCTTGAGAGAGAAGAGTTCTTCAAACTATTGGATGATTTTAACAGAGGATAATAACATTTTTAAAGGGGATTTCACTAATTTAGTTTATGAAAAGAGGAAGCATGAAAATTCAGGACAGAAAAGGTTTATCAGCCATCGTGGCTACATTGCTAATAATTCTTCTTACTTTGGTCGCTGTAGGAATTGTCTGGTTTGTTATCAATAACCTTATTAAAAGTGGGGCTGAACAGGTGGAGATCGGTCAGAAATGTGTCTCTGTAACCTTAGAAGCTGTAATTGTTACTGAAACTTCTTCAGGAGTCTATAATGTTACCCTGAAGAGAGGTGCTGACAGCCAGGGGGATATCGGAGTGAAAGTAAACATCTTACTAGGAACTACAACGAGCAGCGGAGTTCTTGATTTTGGGGCTTTCGGTGATCTTGATACGCTTGGAACAGTAACAAGAACTATAACAACCGCACCAGCATTGGCTGGCGGAGACAAGGTAGAGTTCACTGCGTTCTTCCAGGATGCTTCAGGAAACGAACAGCTCTGCTCGCTGACAAACAGCTTTAATTTTTAATTTAATTCTTTGATTTTAAATTAATATCCGAGGCAAGATAAAAAGGAAGATTTAAAAGTCGGTCATTATTGTAAACTTCATGACAGCAGTTAAAAGCCGAGGTTATCGGCACAAACATCATTACTGAAGATTTTTCTAGCTGTTGCTTTTCTGATTTTTATAATAATTCTGACAAGGTTTTTATACCATTTTCTCTTAAATTAAATTATGGCGGTTGTAGTATAATGGCAGTACGTGCGGTTGTGGTCCGCAAGACGGGAGTTCGATTCTCCCCTTCCGCCCTCTTTGAAAAAAGGAAATGAAGATGAAAATTAGATTAGTAAGTAATAAAGATATTCCTCAATTAATTAGAATAGTTAAGGGAGTAAAAAGCATAGAAGATTATCCGGGAGAGTATGATAAAAATTTATTCTCCAAAATGATAAAAGACAAAAACACAATTATTTTAGTTGGAGAAATAGACAAAAAAATTGTAGGTTTTAATGAATTTAGAATAGATAAATCTTCAAAAAGAGTCTATGGTGAAAGCTTAGCAGTAGCAAAAAAATTTCAAAATAAAGGTATTGGGAAAAAGTTATTTAATGAAATGGAAAAATATGCAAAGAAAAATAAAATTAAAAGAATATCTATGCTCGTAAGAGATTGGAATAAATCAATGAATAAACTTGCGAAAAAGAATAATTATAAAATATCCGATAAGTTCTACTTCTTTGAGAAGGAACTAAAATGACAAC
>Ga0247727_10012592_pt1 | contig 14480 bp, 12 predicted proteins | sample WisWelCaveWW1625_FD_202498 | JGI IMG/M metagenome (GOLD analysis project Ga0247727, IMG submission 202498) | Biofilm microbial communities from Wishing Well Cave, Virginia, United States - WW16-25 | ecosystem: Environmental > Aquatic > Deep subsurface > Groundwater > Cave microbial mat | place... | reverse complement strand
AACCGGTCGGCGCGGGCCCGGAGCGTACGGCCGCGCGCCACGCGCTCGGCCTCGAGCCTGGCCGCCCTTACGTGTTGCTGCTGCCGGGCAGTCGCCGCAACGAGGTGCGCAGCACGCTGCCACTACAGCTCGCGGCGGCCAGCGCGCTCCACGCGCGTGACCCGCGCGTCGGCTTCGTCGTGGCGGTGGCCCCGTCCATCGAGCGCAGCAGCATCGACGCGGTGATCGTGGCGACGACGCTGCCGGCGCTCCTCGATCTCACGGTGCTGGAGGGCCGTACGCACGAGGCGATGCGCGCGGCGGACGTCGCGCTCGCGAAGCCCGGAACGGTGACGCTCGAGGTCGCGCTGGTCGGCACGCCCTTCGTGGTAGCAGCCCGCGTCAATCGCTTCACGGCCTTCTTGATGCGCCGGCTGGTGCGCGTCGCTTCCTACACCATGCCCAACCTGATCGCGGGGCGGGCCATCGTGCCCGAGTTCCTGCAGGAGGCTGCCGATCCTGCGCGCGTCGCCGACGCGCTGCTCTCGTTGCTGCGGGGACCCGAGCGTGCGCTGCAGCTCGCGGCCTTCGCCGAGGTGCGCGCGGCGCTCGGAGCGGGAGGGGCCGCAGCACGGGCGGCGGCGATCGCCGAGGAGATGATGCGTGGGGCCGCTCGGTCATAGCGTGGCGGCGCTGACCGCGCTGGTGGGAGCGCCGCTGCTCGGCGGCGCCCTGTTGCTGCGGCCTCGCTGGCGCACGGGCCTGTCCGAACGGTTCGGCGCACACCCCGCGCTCGGCTCCGCGCAGCGACCGATCTGGGTGCACGGCGCGTCGGTCGGGGAAGTGCGCGCCGCACTGCCGCTGCTCGATGCGCTCGGAAAGCGCGGCCATGCGCTGGCGCTTTCGACGATGACGACGACCGGGCGCGCGGTAGCGCGTGAAGCAAGGCCTGCGCTCGCGGCCGGGCTCGCGCCGCTCGACCACCCCTGGCTGGTAGCGCGTGCACTCGCGCGCGTGCGGCCCCGGGCCCTGGTCTTCGTCGAGACCGAGCTCTGGCCGAGCTGGGTGCGGGCCGCCGCCGAGCGCGGGATCCCAGCGCTCGTGATGTCGGGCCGGCTCTCGGAGCGCAGCTTCGCGCGCTGGCAGCGCGCGCCGGGGTTGCTGCGTCCGACGCTCGCTCGTTATGCGGCGATCGCTGCGCGCAGCGACGCGGACGCCGCGCGCTTCGTGGCGCTCGGAGCAAAGCCGGGGCGCGTCCTTGTGTGCGGTGACCTCAAGCTCGACGCTCCCCCCCCGCGCCCTGCCTCTGGGGAGCTCGTTGCAATGCTCGGAACGACCCCGCTCGTGGTGGCGGGCTCGACCCACGAGGGCGAGGAGGCGGCGGCGCTCGCGGCCCTCGTCGCACTCGAGCGGGCAGGGCTCTCCGCCGCGCTCGTGATCGCCCCGCGACACCCCGAGCGCTTCGAGCGCGCGGCACAGCTCATCCGAAGCGCCGGGCGCACCTTGCGCCGTCGCAGTCTGCCAACGAGCTTTGCTCTCGCGGCGGGGGAGGTGCTCCTGCTGGACACGCTCGGTGAGCTGGCGTCGCTGTATGCGCACGCGCGCGTGGCCTTCGTGGGCGGGACGCTGGTCCCCATCGGCGGCCACAACCTGCTCGAGCCGGCGCTCGTGGGCTGCCCGGTGCTGTTCGGCCCGCACCTCGCGAAGGCGCGCGAGAGCGCCGCGCTGCTGCTGGCCGCGGGCGCCGCGCGGCAGGTGCCGGATGCGGCGGGGCTGGCCGCCGCTCTGGTCGAGACCTTGGCGGCACCGGAACTCGCGGCTCTGCGCGGGGCGCGCGGCCGGGCGGCGCTGGTGGCGCACCGGGGCGCCACCGAACGCAGCGTGGCGCTCATCGAGCGCGTGCTCGGCGGCGCCGCATGAGGCCCAGCCGTCCCTCGTTCTGGGACGAGCGACAGCCGAGCTTCGGCCGGCGGCTCGCCCTGGCGCCCCTCGCCGCGCTCTCGTGGCTGTACGGTGCTGGAGCGCTGCTGCACCGGGCGTGGTGGGAGCTCGGTGCGAGCCGTCCGGTGCGGCTCCCTTGTCGCGTGGTGAGCGTCGGAAACCTGGTCGTCGGCGGCAGCGGCAAGACTCCCGTCGCCGCCTGGGTGGCCTCGGGCCTCGCGCGCCGTGGCTGGCCGGTTGCGATCGCGAGCCGCGGTTACGGGGGGCGCGGCGCGAGCGCCGTCGAGATCGTCTCCGATGGTCGCTTCGTGCGCGCTCGCGCCGAGGTGGTGGGTGAGGAGCCGATGCTGCTGGCGGGCCTCGCGCCCGGGGTGCCCGTGCTCGTGGGACGCCGGCGTGACACGGTCGGCCGGCGGGCGGTCGCCGCATTCGACGCGCAGGTGCTCGTGCTCGACGACGGCTTCCAGCACCACCGCCTGGCCAAGGACGTAGAGCTCGTGACCTTCTCGGGCGCCGGCCTCGGCGGTGGCGGTATCCTGCCGCGCGGTCCGCTGCGCGAGCCGATTCGCGCGCTCTCGCGCGCTCACGCGCTGCTCGTCGTGGACGGACCCTTGCCCGAGGCAGACGAGCTGCGCATCGCGCGCGCGGCGCCCTTTGCCTCGCGCTTCACGCTCGTGCGGAGGCCCGCCTTCACGCGTCCCCTCGCGGGCGGTGCACGAGAGCCGGCGACGCAGCTGGCAGGTCGCCGCGTGGGTCTGGTCTCGGGCATCGCGCGTCCGGCGGCGCTCCGCGAGACGTTGCGCTCGCTCGGCGCCCACGTCGTGGCGGAGCGCGCCTTCCCCGATCATCACAGCTATCGAAGCAAAGACCTGGTCGGGCTCGCGGCCGATGCACCGCTCTGGATCACGACCGAGAAGGATGCGGGCAAGCTGCTGCCTGCCTGGACGGAGGGCGCAGAGGTGCGGGTGCTCGCGCTGGCGACCGAGTTCGCAGAGGGCGAGGCCTTCCTCGACTGGCTCGAGCAGAAGCTGCATGCGCATGCCGGAGGTCGCGACGCGAGGCTGGCCTCATTCCACGTATCCGACGGCACGTAGGATCTCGAGGAGCTTCTCCGAAGTGGCACCCTCGCGCGCGAATAGGCGCGAGGCCCGCTGGGCCTCCGCAACCACGTGACGTCGCCCCTCGTTCTCGGGCGGCGGTGTCGTGGGGGCCGCTTCACCGGCGTCGGCGTCGAGGTCGTAGGTCTCCACGACCTCACCGTGCATCACTGTCTTGGCGGAGCCCTCCCAGTGGGCCGTCCACAGCTCGACGCCCGCAGGTGTGCGCTCTGCCAGATCTGTGCGCGGAAACGCGACGCTGTCGATGGTGTGCCCGCCAGGGGGCTCGCCCAGCAGGAGGTCGTGGACCACGAGCCCGGACACACGCGATGCAAACGGCGGGGGCACGCGAGCGGTATCGACCACGCACAGGGGCACGCGGTTGTTCTCCTCGTGCAGCGAAACCCCGTGGTCGAGCAGGCCGTGCTCGCCCAGGAGTTCGCCGTGGTCCGAGGTGACCACGAGACGGTATCCGTCCGAGAACCAGCCCCGCATCTCCAGGGCGGCGAGGAGCTGCCCCAGGCTCTCGTCAGCTCGATGGACGCCCCAATCGTAGAGATCCGTTCGACGCTGGAGGAAGGCGCGCGCCTGGTCCGGTGCGAGCTCGCCGCGCAGGAACTCGGCCACGAGCTCGTTGGGCGCCAGGGCTCGAGTCGGCGGCACCCACGCCACCGCGTTGGGGATCGGGCCCCATTCGGAGTGCGCGTCCATGTAGTTCGCGAAGAGGAAGAGCGGCCGATGGCGGTCCAGGCGCCGGTCGAAGAAGCGACGCGCCCGCTCGTTAAGGCGGCTTCCCCGACACTTGGTCTTGCATGCCTCGAAGTGCTCGAAACCGCGCTGGAGGCCGGAGTCTGGAGCGAGCACGGGGTTCGCGGACAACGCGACGGTCTGGTAGCCCTTGTCCCGGAATCGCTCGGCCAGCGTGGGCAGGCGCCCGTCCAAGGGCCGAATCGAGACGGACTGATCCCAGGCTGCTTGGACGCCTCCGGCCTGGGCAAAGTCGGCCTCGTGCTCGAGCACGGGCGCTCCGGTGAAGTAGCTCGCGTGCGAGGGAAGGGTCCAGGCGCCGGGAGAAACGGCTTGGCAAGTGCATGCGCCCTTCTCGGCGAGCGCCTCGAGCGTCGGTGTGGTCGGGCGGCCGTAGCCGCAGAGCGAGGTGTGATCGGCCCGCACCGTGTCGAGAACCACGAAGACTACCGTCGGAGCCGTCGCGGAGGCCAGCAGCGGTGCCCGGTCGGGCTGGCGTCGCTCCATCCACACCGCAAAGGCCGTCGCTGCGATCAGGCCGGCCGCCACGACATAGGTGCGCAGCCGAGGTGAGCGCATCCGACGAAGATTAACATGCGGGCCTGCTGCGTGACACCGGCGCGCGGCGCCGAGCGCGGCCTGCGCTCAGCGCGGCTTCCGCCGATACAGCAGCGCGTGCCAGGCGGTGCGGCGCCGTTCGGCGGGGAGGCGGCGACCGAGCGCCTCGCGTAGCTCGCGGTCTCCGGCGCAGTACGCGGCCAGGAAGGCCGCGACGCCGCGCTCGCCCACCCCTTCGGCCACGCCGCGCTTCGTGAGCGAGCGCCAGAGGCGGCCGAGCTCCCGGGCGCGAGCCGGGAGGCCGGGCTTGGCGCCTGCCGCGCCGCGATCGAGGTCGATCACGATCGCCTCGGCTCCGGCTCGCGTCTCGCGCAGCAGCAGGTTTTTCACGTGCAGGTCCGGGTGTCGGCCGCCGGCGTCGTGAAAGCGGCGCACGGCCGCGCCGATCGCCGCCGCGGCGCGCAGGACGCGTGACTCGTCGGGAGAAGAGGCCAGGAACTGGAGCGCATCCACCGCTCCCTCCTCGTAGAGGGTGGCCAGCGCATGCGTCCAGAACGGTCCGCGACGCAGCGCGAGCGCGAACACCGGCTCGGGCACGGGTGCTCCGGCCGCGCGCAAGCGCGCGGTGACTTCGAGCTCGTGCAGCGCACGCGTGGCGCTCAGGTAGCGCTCGCCAAGGAGGGGGCCGAGCAGGCCACCGTGCTGGAGGCGCCGCACCACGGCAGCCGGGCCGCCGGCCGCCAGCGCGACCAAACCGGTCGCACCCCGGCCCGCGCCGGCCGAGGGCGCGCCCGCGAGCCAACGCTCGAAGCCTCCGGGTGCGAGCAGCGCAAGTCGACGAACAGTTGGGTGCCACTCGCTCCGCACCCAGAGCCGCCCGCCGGGCGCCTGCTCTTCCACGATGCCGTCCCGCGTCACGCTCCTTCGGCCTGGCGAGCCCGCCACCAGAGCGGGAGCGCGAGCGCGACGCACATCCCATTGGGCAGCCAGAGTGCCACCGCCACGGGGAGCGCTCCGCTCGTGGCGTAGGCGCTCGCGGCGTCCATCACCACGTAGTAGCCGAAGGCGACCAGCGCACAGAGCAGTGCACCGAGCGATCGTGCGCCCCGGCGCAGGCCGACCCCGAGCGGCACCGCGAGCAGACAGAACGCCAGCGGCGAGAAGGCCATCGCGGCCCGGCGCTGCAGCTGGACCTCGTAGGCCGCGCGGCGCGATTCCTTGGCGCCGGTCGGTGCGGCGCCGTGCTCGTCGAAGTGAGCCAGCGCCGCCTCGAGCTCTGGCCTCGTCATGTCGCGGGGGCGCAGGCGCTCGGGCCCCGTGCCGACCGCACGGCTCATGTCGAAGGCGTAGTCGAAGCGCCGGAAGCTGATGCGCTGCGTGCGGTCCGAGTCCCTGGAATCGGGGTCGAAGTGCACGTCGCCATCCGAGAGCAGCAGGTGCGCGACCGAAGTCTCGCGGTCGAACGCGAAGGTGGCACTCGTGGCCAGCACCGTGAAGGCGCGCTTCGGGTCGCTGCGGTCCGAGATCAGCACGCGTTTGAGCGTGCCGTCCTTCTTGCGCTTGTCGATGAAGAGCATGCGCTCGCCCCGCCTGTCGAGCTTGGTGAAGGCGCCGGCTTCGATCACACCCCCGCGTGCCGCGACCTCTCCCACGAGCGTCAAGATCGAGCGCCGCGCTCCCACCTCGCCACGCTGGAGCAGCCAGCCCGTGGCAACGCTGGTGAGGACGGCGAGCGCCAGCGCCGGCGCCGCCAGCTGCGCCAGGCTGAGGCCCAGCGAGCGGAAGGCGATCACCTCGTGATCGGAGCCGAGCCGGCCGAGTGCGGCGAGCGTGCCGAACAAGAGGGCGATCGGCAGCGCGTAGGTCGTCAGCACCGCAATCAGGCGGATCGTCACGGCCGCGATGTCGAGGAGCCCGCCACCGATGCCGATCAGGTCCTCCAGCTGTCGCAGCAGGCTGTTGGCCAGCAGCAGCGTGACGATGGCGAGGAAGCCCAGCGCGGCGTACTGGAGCGTTTCACGCGCCAGGTAGCGCGTGAGGGTGCGGGGGATCCGCATGGCGGCGTATCCTACCCGTGCCCCGACCCCCCCGCGAGGTTTCCATCTCGACCTGTACGAATCCGCGCGCGTCGTCGCCGTCTGCGGAGCGCATTCTGGTGGTGCGCCTCGGCGCCATCGGCGACGTGGTGCGCACGCTGCCGGCCGCCGCGGGTCTGCGTAGCCAGTGGCCGAACGCGCAGCTCGCCTGGCTGGTCGAGCCGGCCGCAGCGAGCGTCTTGCGCGGCCAGTCCTGGCTCGACCAGGTGATCGTCTTCCCGCGCGAGGAGCTGGCGCAGGCGCTCTCGAGCGGGCGCTGGCTCGCGCTGGCTCGCAGCTGGAGTGCCTTCACGCGCGGGCTGCGCAGCGAGCGCTTCGACCTGGTGGTCGATTTCCACGCGATCCTGAAGAGCGCTCTGCTAGCAAAGCTCTCCGGGGCGCCGCGCCGCGTCAGCTACGCGCGCCCGTTTGCGCGCGAGGGCGCCGCCTGCTTCGCCACCGAGCGCGCACGTCTCTTCCCGCCGAAGCAGAGCCGCTTCGATCGCAACGAGGCGCTGCTGCGCTTCCTGGCGAGCGAGGCGAAGCTCCCCGCCCGCCCGCTGGAGGTCCCCGCGCCCGCGCTCGAGCGGATGACCGAGCTGCTCGGCGCGGAGCCTGCGCCCGTCGTGATTCATCCCGGGACCAGCGACGCCACGCCGTACAAGCGCTTCCCCGCCGCGGGCTACGCGGCGGTTGCGCGGGCGCTGGCCGCCGAAGGCGTGCGCTGCGTCGTCAGCTCGGGGCCGGCAGCCAGCGATCGCGAGATGGCGAGCCGGGTGCTTGCGGCGGCCGGCGCGGCCGCGCGGCCGGCGCCGGCGACGCCGACCCTGCTCGATCTCGCGGCCCTGTTCGCGCGTGCGCGGCTCTACCTCGGCGCCGACAGCGGTCCGCTGCACGTCGCGTCGCTGGTCGGCACGCCCGTGGTCCAGCTGCTGGGGCCGACCTGCCCGATCGAGAATGCGCCCTATCCGGGGACGCCGTCGCGTACGCTGCGCGTGGCGATCGGCTGCAACCCCTGCCGGCGCGGATGCGCGGCCGCCACCTGCATGCGCGTAATCCCGGTGGACGCGGTGCTCGCCGCGGTGCGCGAGCTTCTGGCGATCTCGGGGAGCCGGTTGGTAGATTGCGCCGGCTCATGAGCGCCCTCGAGATCCTCGTGCGCGGCCCCAACTGGACGGGCGATCTCGTCATGGCGACGCCTGGCTTCCGCGCACTGCGCGCGGGCTTCCCCGACGCGCGTATCACCCTGCAGGTGCCCGCGAAGCTCGCGCCGCTGCTTTCGGGTGCTCCCTGGTTCGATGCGCTGGTGCCGCGGGATCCCGGCAGGACGGGTCGCTGGGCGCTCATCCGAGAGGGGCTCGCCCTGCGCCGCCGTGCTCGCTTCGATCTCGGCCTGTGTCTGCCGGATTCGATCGAGTCCGCCTTGCTGATGCGTGTGGCCGGCGTCCGGCGCATCGTGGGCTACGCGCGCGGCCTGCGTGGGCCCCTGTTGCACCAGCGCGTGACGCTGCCGAGGTCGGCCGGCCGGCGCGGCCTGATCGCCCGCGAGCTGCACGTGCTGGGCCTGGTCGAGGCAGTGGGTTGCCCGGGTCTCGGCACCGCCCCGGAGCTCTTCGTCAGCGGGGCAGAGCAGGCCGAGGCCGATGCCGCGCTCGAGGCCGCGGGAGTGTGCGCAGACGAACCGCTCGCCGTACTCGCGCCGGGCGCCTCGTTCGGGGCGTCGAAGCTGTGGCCCGCCGAGTCCTTTGCGGCGGTCGGGGAGGCGCTGGCCCGGGCCGGCGCGCGCGTAGTGCTGAGCGGCAGCGCGAGCGAGCGAGCGCTCTGCCAGCGCCTCGGCGCCGCGCTGCGCGGGCGGGCTCTCGACCTGTGCGGAGCGCTCGGGCTCGGCGCTCTCAAGGGGCTGCTGCGGCGCGCGCGGCTGCTGGTCGCGAACGATGCGGGCGCGCGGCACGTGGCCGTTGCCCTCGGTGTGCCTTGCGTGGTGGTGATGGGGCCGACCTCGCTCGACAAGACGCCGCTCAATCTCGAGCGGGTGAGCGTGCTCTCCGCCGACGTAGCCTGCCGCCCCTGCTACCTGCGCGACTGTCCGATCGACCACCGCTGCATGACGCGCGTCGCACCCGAGTGGGTGGCCCGGGAGGCCTTGCGGGCCTTCGGCGCACCGGCGCGCTTCAACGGCGTGCAGCAGCAGAGCGGGAGGCTCGCAGCGTGAAGATCCTCGTGACCGGAGGCGCCGGCTTCATCGGCTCGCATCTGGTGGACGCGCTCATCGCGGCCGGGCACCGCGTGCGCGTGCTCGACAACCTGGACCCGCAGGTGCACGGGGCCGGCGCTCTGCCCCCGGCCCATCTCCATCCCGCGGCCGAGCTGCAGGTCGGCGACGTGCGCGACCGCAAGGCCGTGGCCCGGGCGCTCGACGGTGTCGAGGCGGTCTTCCACCAGGCAGCGGCCGTGGGCGTCGGCCAGTCGATGTACCAGATCGAGCACTATGTGTCGGTGAACGCGGTCGGCGCGGCGGTGCTGCTCGAGGGCATCGTGGAGCGCCGGCGGCAGCTGCGCAGGCTGGTGGTGGCGTCGTCGATGTCCCTCTATGGTGAAGGGGCCTACCGCGCGCCGGACGGCCGCAGCGTGCACCCGGCGCTGCGCACGGAGGCCGACCTGGCCGCGCGCCGCTTCGAGCTTCGCGACGCGAATGGGAGCGAGCTCACTCCGATCGGCACGCCGGAGGAGAAGCCGCTCCAGCCCACCTCGATCTACGCCATCACCAAGCGCGACCACGAGGAGATGTTCCTCGCCGTGGGTGCGGCCTACGACATCCCGGTCGTTGCACTGCGCTACTTCAACGTCTACGGACCGCGCCAGGCGCTCTCGAATCCGTACACGGGGGTGGTGGCGATCTTCTCCTCGCGGCTGCTCAACCGGCGCCCACCGCTGCTCTACGAGGACGGCCGCCAGACGCGCGACTTCGTGCACGTCTCCGACATCGTGCAGGCGAACCTGATCGCGCTCGAGTGCGACGCCGCGGGCGGTCGCACCTACAACGTGGGCACCGGCCGTGCGACCTCCGTGTTGCAGGTGGCCGAGACGCTTTCCGAGCTGCTCGACTTCGCGGAGAAGCCCGAGCCGCTCGGCACGTACCGCGCAGGCGACATCCGGCACTGCGTTGCCGACATCTCTCGCATCGAGCGTGAGCTCGGCTACCGGCCGAAGGTGGACTTCGCCGACGGCCTGCGCGAGCTGCTGGCCTGGCTGCGCTCGCAGTCGCCCGACGACGCCGTGGAGGCCGCCGGCCGCGAGCTGGCCGCGCGCGGGTTGACGCGCTGATGGCGCCCGGGCTTCGCCTCGAGCTGCGGCGCCTCGAGCGCTTCGTGCGCGGCTTCGCGCGCCTGCGCCTGCTGGTGGTCGGTGACGTGATGCTCGACGAGTATCTGTGGGGCGACGTCGAGCGCGTGAGCCCCGAGGCACCGGTGCCCGTGGTGCACGTGCGGCGCGAGTCGCGCGCGCTCGGGGGCGCGGGGAACGTGGTGCGCAACGTCGTGGCGCTGGGCGCCACCTGCCGCTTCTGCGCCGTCGTGGGCGACGACACGGCCGGCGACCGGATCGTCGACCTGCTGAAGGAGCTCGGCGTGGATGCGGCGGGCGTGGTGCGCGATGCCTCGCGCCCGACCACCCGCAAGACCCGCGTCGAGGCTCGCTCGCAGCAGCTGCTGCGTTACGACCGCGAGACGGACGAAGCGATCGCGGGCGCCACGGCGCGGCGCCTGGTCGCGGCCATCGAGGCCGCGCTCGACGGCGTCGACGGCGTCGTGTTCGAAGACTATGCGAAGGGTGTGCTCGCGCCGTCGGTGGTTCGCCAGGTGCTGCGGAGCTGTCGCGAACGCGGGCTGTTCGTGGCGGTCGATCCGAAGAATGCGGTCGCGCCCTATCGAGGCGCCTCGCTGGTGAAGCCGAATCTGCGCGAGCTCGAGCAGCTCTCGGGCGTGCACGTACGCAGTCCGGCGGAGCTGGCGCGGGCCGCGGCGAAGCTGCAACGCCAGCTCGGTGGCGCCGACCTGATCGTGACGCGGGGCGGGCAGGGCATGACGATCTTCGAGTCGGGCAAGCCGGCGCTCGACATTGCCAGCGCTCCCTTCGAAGTCTTCGACGTGCAGGGCGCGGGCGACACCGCGATCGCGGCCTTGGCACTGGCCCGGCTCGCTGGCGGCTCGTGGCCCGAGGCGGTGGTGATCGCGAACGCGACCGCCGGCGTCGTGGTGGGCAAGGTCGGCACCGCCACCGCGAGCCCCGAAGAGACCCTGGCCCAGCTGCCGCGAGCGCTCAAGGCGGCGCAGCGCGCGGGCGGAAAGGCGTCGTGATCCGTTCCATGACCGGCTTCGGCCGCGCGCAGCTCGAGGCCGGCGGCGTCGGGCTGGCCGTCGAGCTGCGCAGCGTGAATCACCGCCACCTCGATCTCTCCGTGCGGCTGCCACGCGCGCTCGCTGGGCTCGAGCCCGAGCTGCGCCGCGCCCTGGCAGCGCGCTTCGCGCGCGGCAAGCTCGACCTGGTGATCTCGGCCGCGACCGGCTCGGTACGCGCCGAGCTCGAGCTCGATCGTACGCTCGCCGAGCGCTACCTCGACTTCGTGCGGGCCTTCGCTGCGGAGCGTGGTGTGGACGGCGCGCTGCGCATGGGCGAGCTGCTGGCGCTGCCGGGCATCGCGCGCGTGCAGGAGCCGGTGCTCGACGAGGCCGTGCTGCGGCCGGCGCTGCTGGTGGCGCTCGAAGCTGCGGCGGAGGCAGCCGACGCGATGCGGCAGGCCGAAGGCGCGGCGCTCGAGCGCGAGCTGCGCGCGCGCCTCTCGCGCCTGAACGAGCTGGCGGCGGAAGTGCCGGGGCTCTCGGGCGAGCTGGCGGCGGCGGCGCGCGAGCGACTCCGCAAGCGCGCCGAGCAGCTGCGTGCCGAGACGGGCCTGGTGGACGAGTCGAGGCTTGCACAGGAGCTGGTGAGCGCCGCCGACCGCATGGATGTGACGGAGGAAGTGGTTCGTCTGCGGAGTCACGTCGCGCAGTTCGGGGCCTCGCTGGCGGCTGCCGCGCGCGACGCGGGCGTGGGCCGGCGCCTCGAGTTCCTGCTCCAGGAGATGCTGCGCGAGGCCAACACGATCGGCTCGAAGGCGGGTGACGCACCGCTCGCGCACCTGGTGGTGGATCTCAAGACCGAGCTCGAGCGCATCCGCGAGCAGGCGCTCAATGTCGAATGACCCGCGCGCGCTGCGCATGCTCAACATCGGCTACGGCAACGTGGTCGCGGCACACCGGGTCGTCGGTGTGGTGTCGCCGCAGTCAGCACCGATGAAGCGCCTGCGCGAGCAGGCGGAGAAGCGCGGCAAGCTGATCGACGCGACCCAGGGCCGGCGCACGCGCTCGATCGTGGTGCTCGACACCGACCACGTGGTGCTCTCCGCGGTGAACCCCGAGACGATCCTGGCGCGTCTCGCCTCCGGCGAGGACACGCCGGAGTGAGCCCGCGCCGCGGCATCCCCTTCGTGGTGTCCGCTCCCTCGGGCACGGGCAAGACGACCGTGTGCCGCCTCTTGGTCGAACGCGACGAGCACATCGCCTTCTCGGTCTCGCACACCACGCGGCCGCAGCGGCCCGGCGAGGTGGACGGGCAGCACTACCACTTCGTGAGGCGCGCCGAGTTCGAGCGGCTGCGGGCAGAGGGCGCCTTTGTCGAGAACGCCGAGTATGCCGGTAATCTGTACGGCACGAGCTTCGCGGCGCTCGACGCACCGCTCGAGCGGGGGCGCGACCTGCTGCTCGAGGTAGACGTGCAGGGTGCGCTCCAGCTGCGCGAGCGGCGGCGCGACGCTCGTTTCGTCTTCCTGTTGCCGCCCTCGCTCGACGAGCTCGAGCGGCGCCTGCGCGGCCGCGGCACGGACGCGCCGGAGGTCGTCGCCCTCCGCCTCGCCGAGGTGCGCCGCGAGCTCGCCGCCGTGCACGCCTTCGACTACGCGGTGGTGAACGAGGACGTGGAGCGCACGATCACCAGCTTGCTCGCGATCGTGGCCGCGGAGCGCAGCGGCGCGGTCGCTGCGCTGCGGGCGCAGCATGGTGTGGCCCCGGTGGTCTCCCGCCTTGCCGCCGTTCTGCCGATACCGGAGGCGGTCGGGGCGCGGCTCCGATAAACTCGCCAAGCTCCTGATTGCACGGCGGAATCTCGGAATTGCTCCGCTTCAACGACATCGCAGATCGGGCTCTCGAGGTCGACCCGGAGTGTGACCTCGAGCTGCTGCAGCGCGCCTACGTCTTCTCGGCCAAGGTCCACGAAGGCCAGGAGCGCGTCTCCGGCGAGCCGTACATGGTCCATCCCCTCGAGGTGGCCGGCATCCTGCTCGAGCTGCGCCTCGACAGCGTGACGGTCGCCGCCGGGATGCTGCACGACACGATCGAGGACTGCGTTACCTCGCTCGACGAGGTGCAGCGTCTGTTCGGTGACGAGGTCGCCTTCCTGGTCGAGGGCCTCACCAAGATCTCGAAGGTCGAGTACAGCTCGGCACGCGCACGCCAGGCGGAGAGCTTCCGCAAGATGCTGGTCGCGATGTCGAAGGACATCCGCATCCTGCTGATCAAGCTCGCTGACCGGCTGCACAACATGCGCACCGTGACGCACCTCCCCGAGGACAAGGCGCGTCGCATCGCGCAAGAGACGCTCGACATCTACGTGCCGCTCGCGCACCGCCTCGGCATCGACTGGATGCGGCGGGAGCTCGAGGATCTCTCCTTCCGCACCCAGAACCCGACCGTGGTGGCCGAGCTCGAGCGCACGCTCAAGGGCCGGCTCAGCGAGCGCGAGCGTTACATCGACGAGGTGAAGGGAATCCTGTCCGCCAAGCTCTCCGAAGCCGGCCTCGGGGCGGAAGTGACCGGGCGGCTCAAGGATCTCGCCTCGATCCACGCCAAGATGGAGAAGCAGGGCGTCACGCTCGAGAAGATCTACGACGTGATCGCCTTCCGCATCATCCTCGACGGGGCCAAGGAGTCCGTCTACCACGCGCTCGGGCTGGTGCACGCGATCTGGCCGCCCGTGCCGGGGCGCTTCAAGGACTACGTCGCACTGCCCAAGGCCAATGCCTACCAGTCGCTGCACACCACCGTGATCGGCCCGTACGGCGAGCGCATGGAGGTGCAGCTCCGCACGCGCGAGATGCACCAGGGCGCCGAGCTCGGCATCGCCGCGCACTGGAAGTACAAGGGTCACGGCGGCCATGCCAAGGACGACGCCAAGTTCGCATGGCTGCGCCAGCTGATCGAGCGCCAGGGCGAGCTGGACGACCCGCACGAGTTCCTCGAGCTGGTGAAGGTCGACCTGTTCTCGGACGAGGTCTTCGTGTTCACGCCCAAGGGCGACGTGGTGAACCTGCCGAAGGGCGCGTCCGCCCTGGATTTCGCCTACGCGATCCACAGCCAGGTCGGCGACCGCTGCGCGGGCGCGCGCGTGAATGGCACGATGCGTCCGCTGCATCACAAGCTCGCCGACGGCGACACCGTCGAGATCCACACCAGCCCGAGCCAGGCGCCCAAGAAGGACTGGCTCGAGTTCACGGTATCGGGCAAGGCCAGGAGCCGTATCCGGCACGCCGTGCGCGAGGCCGAGAATGCCCGCAGCCGTGAGCTCGGGCGGGGCCTGCTCGAGCGCGAGCTGCGCAAGGCGAGCCTCTCGCTGGCGCGCCTGACCGAGGACGGCGGCCTCGCCGAGCCGGCGCGTAAGTGGGCGCGCGGCAACGTCGACGATCTGTTCGCTGCGCTCGGCTACGGCAAGGTGCCTGCCCGCGACGTGGTGCGCATGCTGCGGCCCGACTGGGAGGAGGGCGAGGCCGCGGCGGAGAAGGTCGGCCGGCTACGCTCGATCTTCAGGCGCGAGAAGCGCTCTTCGGCGAGCGGCATCCGGGTGGACGGGCAAGGCGACGTGATGGTGCGCTTCGGCCGCTGCTGCGTGCCGCTGCCGGGCGACGAGATCGTCGGCTTCGTGACGCGCGGGCGCGGCATCACCGTGCACGCGCGCGACTGCCGGGTCGCCTTCACCATGGACGCCGAGCGCCAGG
>Ga0247727_10012591_pt1 | contig 14480 bp, 14 predicted proteins | sample WisWelCaveWW1625_FD_202498 | JGI IMG/M metagenome (GOLD analysis project Ga0247727, IMG submission 202498) | Biofilm microbial communities from Wishing Well Cave, Virginia, United States - WW16-25 | ecosystem: Environmental > Aquatic > Deep subsurface > Groundwater > Cave microbial mat | place... | reverse complement strand
ACCGCGCGGCGAGGCGTAGCGCGGCTGAAATCCGGGGCGGCAACCGTCGCGATGCCTATCGTGCGCGGCTCCAGATTCAGCTCTTCATCATAAAACTCGACCTGCTGCGATGCCGAAATAATCGAGCGCGGCCCCTTGCGCGTGCCCTGGTGATAAGAAGTGCTGGCCTCATAAGGCAGCGGCAAGACGGTCGCTTTTGCCGCGGCATAGTTTGAATACTGCGGCTCGAGGCCGAGGAAGTTGTTGGGTGTCTTCATGATCAAAAATTAGGTAATTGACCGGTCGCTTCAAGTGAATCGCGCTCACGTACGCATTGTCGCTCAGCGACCGGTTGATGATTCATTCAAAACTTAGATAATGAGAACTGCTCCCGCAATCACCGTGGTCCACAAGCCGTTCTTATCACCGATAGCCGTTTGGGTGATACTGCGCGTGCTGACGATCTTGTCGCTAATCTTCCACTGTTCTTTTTTCTTATCCCATGAGGCATCGGGCTCGAATTCTACTCCGAGAATGGTCGCGAGCATCGAGGCGGCCAAATCTTCGGCGTAATCCCCGGCAAGGTCTTCTTTCTGACCATAGGCGTGATGCTCTGAAAGATAACCGTACTGATTGCGGTCGCGTGGAATGGCCACGCCCACCGAGGCGGCAATCAGCCGGTGCGGCTCGTTGGTCTCACATTGGCTGATGACCACGTGAAGAATCTGTCCGTAGCGCAGGTACTTGAGGCCCTCGGTTTTCGTGATAATCTTGCAATGCGGCGGGAAAATACTCGAGACCCGCACCAAATTGTATTCGGCTATGCCGGCGTCGCGAAGCGCCATCTCAAAGCTGGTGAGCTTCTCCTTGTGCCTGCCGGCGCCCTTCACCAAAAAAATCTTTTTCGGCATCATGGTCTGCATCTCCTCCAAAATCAGAAATCCTGGTTGATCCACAATTGGCGTTTGTTGTAAACGCCGTAGACTTTGCCCGTAAGCTCCCAACCGATAAACGGAGAGTTGCGGCACTTTGAATAGAACGAATTTTTACTCACGCTCCACCGGCGCTCCGGCGAAAAAAAAGTGAGATTGGCAAACTGCCCCTCTTGCAGTGTGACCGGCGGCAGCTTCAAAATGCGACGCGGGTGAACGGTCACCTTCGCCACTGCTTCGGACAAGCTCAGCACGCCAGTCTTGACCAAGCGGGTGATGATTAAACCCAACGCGGTTTCCAGCCCGATGATGCCGAACGGCGCGGCGGCAAATTCCACGTCTTTCTCGTGGGGCGAATGCGGCGCATGGTCGGTGGCGATCACGTCGATGGCGCCATCTTGCAAGCCTTCGAGCACGGCCTCCACGTCGCGTTGGCTGCGCAACGGAGGATTCATCTTGGCGTTGGTGTCGTAATCGTTCACCGCTTCGTCGGTCAAGGTAAAATGATGCGGCGCCACCTCGCAACTTACGCGAAGGCCTTTGGCCTTGGCCTGCCGCACCAACTCGATGGACTGCGCCGATGAAATGTGCGCAATGTGCACGTGCGCGCCGGTATATTCCGCGAGCAAAATATCGCGCGCCACAATAATGTCCTCGGCAACTGTAGGCATGCCGGCCAGCCCGAGCCGGGTCGAATATTTGCCTTCGTTCATAGCGCCGGAGACGCACAGCGTCGACTCTTCCGCATGCTCGATGATCGGCACGTCGAACATGTTGGCGTATTCCATCGCGCGCCGCGCTAAAGAGGCGGTGGCAATGGCGCAGCCATCATCCGAAAAAGCTACGGCGCCGGCCTCGACCAAGTCGGCCATTTCACTCAGCTCTTTGCCTGCTCGGCCCTTGGTGGCCGCGGCAATTGGAAAAACCTCGATGAGTGTCTTCTTTCCCTCTTCAATGAGAAATTCTATCACTTCTCGCGTATCCGCCGCAGGCGTCGTATTCGGCATGGGACAAGCCGCCGTAAAACCACCGGCGGCGGCAGCAGACGCGCCACTCTCCACCGTCTCTTCATCTTCACGGCCGGGTTGGCGAAAATGCACGTGCATATCCAGCCAGCCGGGTGTAACCACGAGTTCGCGCGCGTCAATCACTTCCAAACCATTTGGCGCCTTGGCAATTCTGCCGAGGCGCACGATTTTGCCTTTTTCGATCAGGATATCACCGCGCTTCTCGAGCTTGCTCGCCGGATCGATCAGCATAGCTCCCTTGATAAGCAGATTCTCCGCTTTTTTGCCGCGCACGAGTCGTTCCATCTTTAGGCCTCTGCTTCCAAGGTGCTTTCGAGCACCTGCTCCCCCCCGCTCTTAAGATACAAAACTGCCATGCGCACCGCCACGCCGTTGGTCACTTGATCCAAGATCACCGACGACTCGCTGTCCGCCAGATCGCTCTCAATCTCGATGCCGCGATTCATCGGGCCGGGGTGCATGATGAGAATATCTTTCCTCGCGGCGGCCAATCGAGCGCGGGTGATGCCGAAACGCGCCGCGTATTCCCGCACCGAAGGAATCAGCCCACTTTCCTGTCGTTCGAGTTGCAGACGCAGCACATTGAGCACGTCGGCCCAGCGAATGGCATCATCAATTCGGGTAAAAATTTCGATGTCCCATTGCTCAACTTCTCGCGGCAAGAGCGTCGTAGGGCCGCAAACAGCCACCTCAGCGCCCATGGTTTTCAATCCATAAATATTGCTGCGCGCCACCCGGCTGTGCGCAATGTCGCCAATCAGCGCTACTTTGAGACCGCGAATCTTGTCGCGCTTTTCTTGCAACGTCATCAAATCGAGCAGCGCTTGGGTGGGATGCTCATGTTGCCCATCGCCGGCGTTGATGACGCTCGCATCGATATGGCGCGCCAGAAAGTGCGGCGCGCCGGAAGCTGGATGGCGAATCACCACCATGTCGATCTTCATCGCCTCAAGATTACGGACAGTGTCTTTCAACGTCTCGCCCTTGGCGACGCTCGAACCGGAAGCCGTGAAATTCAAATTGTCGGCGGAAAGGCGCTTTTGCGCCAATTCGAAGGAGAAACGCGTTCGCGTTGAAGATTCGTAAAAGAGATTGACGATGGTTTTGCCGCGCAGTGTGGGAACCTTGGGAATGGGGCGGGCCAGAACTTCTTTAAATGATTGCGCGGTTTTCAGAATAAGCGAAATTTCTTTCCTGGAAACACCCTCAAGACCGAGCAGGTGTTTGGAGATAATCATCTACCCCTCGTTCGCACTATCAACCACAAACACACCGTCACAGTCATCCACCCCGTGAAGTTTGACGCGAATCTCCTCGCCAGCGCCGACGGTGACCTTGATGCCGCTAAAATCCGCGTTGATGGGCAATTCTCGTTGGTCGCGATCGACGAGAACCGCGAGTTGAATTTTTGCGGGACGGCCAAAATCCATCAGCGCATCCATGGCGGCGCGCACGGTACGGCCGGTAAACAAAACGTCGTCGACAAGAATGACGACTTTATCATCTATGTCGAACGGAATGTCAGTTTGCTGAAGCCGTGGCTGCTTCATTTTCTTCAGCAGGTCGTCGCGATAAAGCGTGATGTCTAAAATACCCAGAGCCGGTTTGCGGTTCTCGATTTCTGAAATCTTATCGATAAGACGCTCGGCCAACGGTACGCCCCGAGTGCGGATGCCCACCATGACGAGATTCTCCGTGCCGCGGTTGCGCTCGACAATCTCATGCGCCAACCGGGCAACCGTCCGGTCTAAGTCTTTCCCATCCATGATTTCGGTTTTGATGTTTTCCCGCGTTTTCATCCGGACCGCGCCAACATTCTTCGAGCGAAATCAAGAAATTCGCGCAACGCTGATTCTGGCGTGCCGCCCAGATTGCTTTCACTAATATTTGCGTCGCTACCGTCGTGAAAGTGTTTTGGATATGTCAAGACGGCCTGCCATTGTGGATGTGGCGCATTATCATGACGATAAATCGAGCCATCCAGGTGGCGTCGTTCCCAATGGTGTGCATACCTTCCCGGCAGTACCTGCGACCACCAAAAATCGATGTATGAGTTGTCAACCAAAATGATTCGCAATTTTGCATCGATAACCACCGTCGACACGACGATATCTGCAAACTCTTGTTTTGCAATTGCCGCCAAATCGTCAAACTCAATCATCGCCATTCAGCTCAGCGAGCAGTTTCCTTACATCATTGACTTGTTTTGTCAAATAATCCGCGCGCTGCAAATCAGGGAGAAGATTCGTTTCTTGATTTGGATGAGCGGCAACATAAGCATCCAAATCGTCAAAATTATGCACCCCATGCTTTGCAAAGATATGCTGCCGCTCAGATTCGTAGGTCTGGAGCTGGCGATGAAGGAAGGCCTTCAATCCCTCGGTGACAACTTCTTCCTCGGATAGAAGGAACTTTGTCGCTACTTCTTTGATGATAGTTTCCGTCATTTTCGCCTACTCCCTCTTGTAACGATCCGATAGTACCAACCGTCTTGATGGTGCACCTGGGCATAAAAAAAGCCCCCGGTCATCGTTTGCACAAGCGTTTCGCTCGCGCTCCAACTCTCGAAAGGCTTGCAGAAAATGCGCCATCGCGAAAAAGCATACAAAGATTTTGAGCGAGAGTCAAGAATAATTTCTGAGAAATTCTTAAGACGCGACGGATTATTTTAAGGAGAATCCAGACGGAGAGGCGGGAGGCTTTGCGGGCTAATTCAAAATATACTGCAAGGGATCCTTGGACGCGCCATTCACCCACACTTCATAATGCAAATGCGGTCCGGTAGCGCGGCCGGTTTGACCAACCTTGCCAAGCACTTGCCAGCGCTCAATCTTTTGTCCGTGCTTGACACTAATGGAAGAAAGATGGCCGTACAATGTTTTGATGCCATAGCCGTGATTGATCAGCACCGCCCGGCCATAGCCACGATTGCGCACATAACCGGTTTTGACCATTTCTACGAGGCCTGCCGCCGGCGAATACACCTCGGTGCCATGCGCGGCGCCGATGTCGATTCCATTATGATGGCGAGTCCGCGAGTGAAAGGGATCCGAACGGCTGCCAAAAAGATCGGTAATCCGTCCGCTAATCAAAGGCCGGATAGTGGGAATATGATGCGCCTGGGCGCGATCTTTCTCAAAGCGGCCGGAAATCTCCTTTTGAATCTCGCGATTTTGACGAAAGTCGTATTCGAGCCGGCTCAGAAAATCCGTTGGCGGCGCCGTGGAAGCCGAAACCCCGACTCGGTTGGGTTGCGTCGTTGCCGGATCAATCCGAGGATCGATATTGTCTTCCGCGTCCAATATCACCGCTTGGAGTCCTACTGATGAATCGGTAACCACTTCACCGGCGTCATCAGCGGCCATTTGTATATCGACGCCATTGACGCCGTCGACGCCATCCGCCATCTCGCGAACTCGTTCTTCATAATGCCGCAGATTCTCGCGCAGTTTTTGATGATCGCGTTCGATTTCGGCAAGCTGGTGCTTTTGATAGGCGCCGCTGACGTAATAAACCACGCCCATCGCCAACCCCGTCAAGAGGCCGATGATGAGCAGAAGCATCAGCACGAAGGTGGACCAGCTCATTTCGACCTGCCGATACTCGCTGCCCCCCAAAGAGAAAAACGCCAATCGTACTTTGCGACCTTGCATGTCACCTCGACTCCGCCAAAAGCCGACAATTTGCTTCAATGATTTCTTAACGATTCTGATTCGAAGAAAACATAAATTACGGATAGGTTGTCTCTGCATTCGAATGACATATGATTATCTATACCCGACATAATTCATGGATACGGAAATATTGCTGTGCGCCTTTCCAAACTCATTCGTCTTACGCAATTGAAATTCAATAGCCGTTCACAACCGGCAAAGCACGCGATGATTGGAGTATACTTTCATAAACTTGCTTGAATGGCTAGCGAAGCAATCTAACTAATTTCCGATTGAATTGCCAAACAGAATTGTGAAGAATCATCATATCCGCGCCGGCTTTGCTAAATTCAGGTAAGTCATAGACCGGATTCATGTTTAACCCTTTAGCATGCTTTGCTGTTTGCTTTTTGCAAGTGGGGAATTTATATTGCCTAAAAATTCTCTGCTCACCTTTATCCCAATAGCCGAGGATCTCTTACCATGCCCATCAAAATCTTCATCACCGGAGGAACCTTCGACAAAGAGTATGATGAAATCAACGGCGCGCTCTACTTCAAAGATACGCACGTGCCCGAAATGTTGAAACGCGGGCGCTGCCGGCTCGACATTCATCTGCTGCCGATTATGATGATTGACAGCCTGGAGATGACCGGCGCTGATCGCCAGATCATTTTGGAGAATTGCAGAAAATCCGTAGAAGAAAAAATCGTCATTACTCACGGCACCGATACCATGGTCGAGACCGCAGAGGCGCTCGGGCGGGAAATCAAAGATAAGACTATCGTGCTTACCGGCGCGATGGTGCCGTATGCCTTCGGCAGCTCGGATGGTTTGTTCAATCTCGGCAGCGCCCTTTCTTTTGTGCAGGCCCTGCCCACCGGCGTTTACATTGCCATGAACGGTCGGTACTTTAACTGGGATAATGTGCGCAAAAATCGTGAACGCGGAGAGTTCGAGGAGATAAGTAAAAACTAAGCGACAACCCGTGCGTTGACTGATGATTGATAACTGGTCACTGAGCATCGCTACTTTAAGTTGCCTAACTACAGGAGCCAAACGTGGTGAATCTTGAATTGAACAAAGACCAAATGCTCGCCATGGGCGATGCGGCGCTGCATCACGTAGTGGACTACATTTCCTCGCTGCCACAGCAACCTCGTTCCGAGCTCGGAAATGTCGAAGAAATGGTTCGTGGCTTACGTGAGCCACTGCCGGAGCAGGGCACGCCTTTCCATGAGTTGCTGGATTTCCTCATGACGCGGGTCATTCCGAAATCGATCAACACCGCGCATCCGGCGTACATGGGTTACATTCCGGGCGGCGGTCTCTACCCTTCGGCCGTTGCCGAGTTTATCGCCGCGGCAACCAACCGTTTTGTCGGCGCGTGGTTTGGCGCCCCGGCCGCCTCGCGCCTCGAAAGCAACGTCATCGAGTGGTTTAGCCAAATGATGGGCTACCCTGCTTCGACGCGCGGCACTCTCACGAGCGGCGGCTCGTTGGCAAACTTCAGCGCCATCGTCACGGCGCGGCGGCATCTGCTTGGCGATGATCTCGCCCATGGCACCATTTACGCCTCGAATCAAACGCATCATTGCGTTATGAAATCGGCAATACTCGCCGGCCTGCCGGAAAAAAACGTCCGCTTGATCAATACTGATGACAACTATCGCGTGCAGCCAGAGGCGCTCGAGCAGGCGATTCGCGATGATCTTGCAAAAGGCATGAAACCGTTTTTCGTCGTGGGCAATGCGGGGACGACCAACAGCGGCGCCGTTGATCCCCTGCCGGCTCTTGCTGAGATATGTCGTCGTTATCAACTCTGGTTTCACGTCGATGGCGCTTATGGCGCCTTCTTTTACCTATGCGAGGAGGGCCGGCGCCGAATGGCCGGCATGGAGCAATCGGATTCGCTGGTTTTGGATCCGCACAAAGGTTTATTTCTGCCTTACGGCTGCGGCTGTCTGCTTGTCAAGAATGGCGATCTCTTGCGCCAAGCCCACGCGCTAACCGCCGATTACCTGCAAGATCACGTAACGCCAGAAGGCGAGGTCAGCTTCACGGAATATTCGCCGGAGCTGTCGCGGCCATTTCGCGGGTTGCAAGTCTGGCTGCCCTTGCGGCTTTACGGCGTGCGCGCCTTTGCGGAGAATCTCGAAGAAAAACTCCGGCTGACGCAACATATGTATCAAAGATTTCTTGCCGAGCCAAATTTCGAATGCTTGAACGCGCCGGAGCTGTCCGTGATCACGTTTCGCTGCCGGCCACCGCGCGGCGAGGTCAACGAATTTAACAAACGACTGTTGAAAAAAATCGTCGATAGCGGCAGGCTCTTCCTCTCGAGCACGATTTTACGCGAGCAATTCGTCATCCGCGTGTGCATTTTGAGTTTTCGCACGCACCAGCCGGAAGTTGATGAAGCGTTTGAGATTATTCGAAGCGCGACAAAGGAGATGCAACATTGATTCCGGAAACCCAAGAATGGCCGCCCGTTGCGGATGGCGCGATTCTAAAGCGGGAACACAAAATCGAGGAGCGGCTTTATGAATAAGAGGCGCGCGATGCGTTTCTATCTTCTTCTTGTTGTTGTCATTATTGCTGGCTGCACGAATAAGCGAGATGATTCTTTCTCATTGAGCGTGCAGGAGCTTCCCTCTCCGGCCGGGCCGGGCAGCGGCGAGCCGAATCTTTTCACAGCGAGCGACGGTCGGATTTTTCTAAGCTGGTTAGAGCCGATGGGCAACAATCGCCACGTGTTGCGTTTTGCGATTCGCGAGGCCAGGACTTGGTCATCGCCACAGACCATCGCCGACGGACAGAACTGGTTCGTCAACTGGGCGGATTTTCCATCGCTCGTTGCCTCCAACCGTGCGTTGGCGGCGCATTGGCTCGCAAAAAGTGGCGACGGCGCATACGCCTATCATGTCAATATTGCGCAATCATTCGACGGTGGCGCAACCTGGAGTAAACCTATTGTGCCGCATCGCGACAAGACGCCAACTGAGCACGGTTTTGTTTCGATGCTCCCTTGGACGAACGATCGATTCTTGGCGATTTGGTTGGATGGACGAAACTTCGTGGCGCCGCATAGTAATCATGGAGATGAACATTTCGCCACGGAAGAAATGACTCTGCGTGGCGCGACCATTGACAACAATGGAGAACTTCACGATGAAACGCTTTTAGATGCGCGCGTCTGCGACTGCTGTCAAACTTCTGCCGCGCTTACAGTCGATGGAGTGATAGCGGTTTATCGTGACCGTTCGCCCGAAGAAATTCGCGACATTTCCATCGTCCGTTTTCAAAATGGGCGATGGACTGAGCCTCGGACGGTTTATGATGATGGTTGGAAGCATCAAGGCTGTCCGGTAAATGGGCCAGCCGTCGTAGCCGAGGGAAAGCGTGTGGCGGTTGCCTGGTTTACGATGGCGAACGACACCCCGCGTGTGAAAATCGCTTTTTCCAATGATGGGGCGGCCACCTTCGATCAGCCAATTGCCGTGGATGACGGCAATCCGATTGGGCGCGTTGACCTCGTGCTGCTTTCGCAAAACGCCGCGCTGGTGAGCTGGATGGAGCAAATGGAAAACGACGCCACGATTCGCGTTCGGCGGGTTTACGCCGATGGCCGGCGGAGTGAAAGTGTTCGTCTGGCCGAATCAAGCACCGAAAGAGCAAGCGGTTTCCCACAAATGACCAGCAATGGCAGTGAAATCGTCTTTGCGTGGAGTGTGCCAGGAAATCCATCAACATTACGTACCGCCGCGGCCAAATTCATGAATGATTGAATCTGCCAGTCGGATTCAGAACTAATTGATCTGTGTTTTAATCGAGACGCCCCATGAATGAAATCACTTTCAATCCATTCAATCTAAGAGACCAATTTCCAGCGTTGCAGCAACACGATTCACAAGGCCGGCCGTTCATCTATTTCGACGGCCCCGGCGGTACGCAGGTGCCACAACGCGTCATCGAGGCGATGACGCGCTATTATGTCAGCATGAATTCCAATACCCGCGGCCAATTTCTTACCAGCCAGCGAACCGATGAAACCATCCAGGCCGCGCGCGTGGCGATGGCGGACTTCTTGAACGCGCCCTCCCAGGAGCAAATCATCTTCGGAGCTAACATGACGACGCTGACGTTTCATCTTAGCCGCAGCTTCGCCAAATTCTTGCAACCCGGCGACGAGGCCATCGTCACCCGGCTCGATCATGACGCCAACATATCGCCGTGGCTGGCCTTGCAAGAAAACGGCATCGCCATCCGCTGGCTGGATTTTCACCCCGAAGATTGCACGCTTGACCTCGGCGTGCTTGAGCGATTGCTGAATCGCCGCACCAAGCTTTTAGCCGTAGGGTATGCGTCAAACGCCGTGGGAACAATTAACGATGTGAAATCTCTTGCAAGAATGGCGCACGAGGCCGGCGCGATGATTTTCGTCGACGCCGTGCACTACGCGCCGCATGGCCCCATCGACGTGCAGGACATCGACTGCGATTTTCTGGCGTGCTCGGCTTACAAGTTCTTTGGACCGCATCTTGGAGTGCTTTATGGCAAACCCGAGGCTCTCGACAAGCTGGCATCCTACAAAGTCCGCCCGCAAACTAACGAGCTTCCCAACAAATTTGAAACCGGCACGCTGAATCACGAGGGCTTGGCAGGAACGGCGGCCGCCATAGATTATCTGGCGGATATTGGCAAGCATTTCGGACGCCGCGTCGGCGAAGCGTTCATTCATTTGCAAGGCCGGCGGCGTGAATTAAAGGCAGCGATGCACGCGATTCAATCCTACGAAGGTGAATTGAGCCGGCATCTTGTTACCGGGCTGGAAAAAACCCCAGGCATAAAAATTTATGGCATCACGGATGAAGCGCTATTCTCTCATCGCACGCCGACCTTTGCGATTCGCCTTCTCCATTTAACGCCCGAAGACGTGGCGCGCCACCTGGGACAGCAAGGCATATTTGTATGGGATGGAAACTTCTATGCTCTCGAAGTGACGACGCGCCTTGGCCTGGAAGAAAGCGGTGGGGTTGTGCGCATCGGGCTGGTACATTACAATACGATGGATGAGATTGATCGCTTGATCGATGTATTGCAGGGAATTGCCGGGTAGGAATCAAACACGCCTCGTTATCACCGCGTAACTATTTTTAGAATTTCATCTCGCCGCGGACGCGGAATCGGAAATCGCTTTCTGCCTTCTCGATATTGCAAACCTTCATCTGCTTTAACCACCTTGCCAATTATTTCGGCGACGATCTTCTTCCGGTGGCACTCGCTTACAAACTTCTGGCACGCCTCTTCCGTGCCGCAGACTAATAAAGCGCCGGACGAGATCACGCTCAAAATGTTTAAATCAAAATGATCACAAAGCAGCTTGGCTTCAGTTGGCATCGGAATAAGCTTCAGGTCGATGATCAAACCGACGTTGGCGGCCTTGGCCAATTCGTGCAATGCCGCATTCAGGCCTCCCTCGGTCGGATCGTGCAAGGCGTGGATACCTTCAATCTCCTTGGCGAGGCGCGCTTCGGGCAAAACACTGAGACCCGGTTTCTCCAAATACTTCAGGCAGCTTTTCGCTACAGCGTCGCCATATTCTTGCACGATGATCGCTTTCTTTTCGCGCGCAATAATCGAGGTCGCCTCGATGCCCAGTCCCTTGCTAAGCGCTACGGCATCTCCCTGCCGAATGTTTTCCGGTCTCAATACGCGATCGCGGGCCACCTCTCCAAGCATAAAACCGATGGTGAGCGGCCGGTCGATGCCCGGGGTCACCTCGCTGTGGCCGCCGCAGAGCGTGACGCCAAGTTTTCGGCAAGCCGCGCTGATTTGCGCAAAGCATTTTGCTACTGCTGCGGGGGAGGTCGCGCCATGCGGAAACAACAGGGTTGCCAGAAACCATTTCGGCGCGCCGCCTAGGCAAGCAATGTCATTGGCATTGACGTGCAAGGCATACCATGCCGCGTCTTCGCCAACAAAGGTGATGGGATCGTTCTTGGCAACCAATAGAGTGTGCGGAGCGCCGACGTCGATCACCGCGGCATCGCGGCCAATGCCGGCGTTGACGATGACCCGTTTGTCATGGCGGATGAATCGTTCCAGCAACGCTTCGAGAAAGTTTTGCGGCAATTTGCCCGCCGGCAAATTGGCGGGCAAATGCAGTCCTGCCAGTTTATCCGGCCAGGACGCTGCCTCCGTTGACATTGAGAATTTCTCCGGTGATGTAGTCTGACAACCCTGAAGCTAAAAATAAAATTGGCCCGGCGATTTCTTCCGGCGTTCCGGCACGGCGTAGAGGAATCAGACGGGTAATCTCTTCCCCTTCATCCAATAGCGCCTCGCGCGACATGTCGGTATTCACCCAGCCCGGCGCCACGCCGTTGACGAGAATATTGTAGGAAGCCAGTTCCGCCGCCAGAGATTTCGTAAAGCTGATGATGGCGCCTTTCGTTGCCGCATAGTGAGAATGAAAGGCTTCGCCGCGCTGGCCGGCCGTGCTCGAAATATTGATAATGCGGCCACGGCGCTGCGCCATCATGTGCGGTGTGACGGCGCGGCAACAAAAGTAAATGCTATCCAAATTGGCGGCCAGCGTCTCTCGCCAGGTAGCGGCATTCATTTCGTGGATAGCGCCATACGTCCAAATGCCGGCGTTATTCACCAGCACATCGATTCGGCCGTAGGTGGCGATAACCATTTTGATCATGGCGTCAACTTCTTCTTGGATGGAGACATCCGCGCGGATGGCGAGAGCGCTGCCCCCTCTCTGCTTTATCCCGTTCACGATTTTCTCTGCTTCGGCAGCCGCATGGCGGTAATTTGCAATCACCGTGGCGCCGGCTTGTGCGGCCATGATGGCAGTTGCCCGGCCAATGCCGCGCGAAGCGCCGGTGATGAGCATGATTTGGTTTGATAAGTCGATCATAGGTTTATCCTGAAAGCTGGTCACTCGTCGCTTGGAGAACTCTGCTTTAGATGCCGCGGCTTTCAGTGACGAACCCCCAGCAACAAGATTCACGGCAATCGAATATCATTACCCTCATTGGGCCAGCGCGAGCGCACTTTCACAGAGTCGGTCGCGGCCATGAAACGCTCGGATGGCACAAAGGGAAACGGCCTGCCAAAATCATAACGGCCATTTTTATTCTCATCGCGATAGACGCTTAACTGATAGACTCCGGGCAGCACCGCGTCGAAGGCATACGGTCCGGAAGACTCTGCCGTGGTTTCGTATTGAGCCTTGCCGCCAACGATTTGTTTAGCGGCTATTCGCAACACGCCAGAAGCGCCGGAAACGGCATCCACCACCTCGCCGCTGATCGATCCCAAAGTATCCGCGTTCAGCGTCCAAAAAACCCGCTGGCGCACAGTATCGAGAAGCGCCAGACCGGACAAATCCATCCGCCTCATCTGCGTGGAGTCCTCAAGCATTTCAATCGTATACTTCATCCGGCTTTGCCAACCCCCTTGAGGAAGTAATGAATATTGAAAATGATTCTTCCAGGCGCCAATTCCTTTAATCAAAGCACCGGCGTTATCACGCACGACGAGAGCAGCCATTGTTGAATCAATTCGCATCAGCTCGGAAAAAGTCAACTCCACCGGGGTGTTGAGCGCCACCTCACGGCTGCTGTCAGCCGGTATCACGCGTAGCAAGCGCGGCCTGACGGTGTCTGGCTGCTGGCTGGAGGTGAATTCAACTTCGCGAAACAACGTGTCAAGCGGTAACCCGCTTGGATCAAATAAATTCGAAGCCCGGGCGCGAAAGGCGCCCGAAGATTGAGGCGAGGTGAAGCTGTTGACGTGCTGCGGATAAAGCGGATCCGGGGCCGAGGCCAGCAGCGTAAACGCCGGCGCGTCTTGTTGCGAATCGAAAACTTGCAAGTGAGCAAACCAGTCGTCATCGAGCGGGGTTACCGGTTCATCGAAGCGCCATTGCAGATGGCGGTTGTCCGTTGCTATTACGACCGTAAGCGTGGGGCGAAGCGTGTCTTCCATCGCCAGCCGGAGGTTGAGGTTTTCCACGCGCATAGTTCCGGCCGCGCTTAAATGCACATCGCGGCTGGCCACGGCCATCACGTCCTCACCGCGATCGTACAAACGATTGCCATATTTGTCATCCATCGCAAACAAACGATAGGCCCCCTCGGCGAGATAGCGAAATTCAAAATCGCCGTTCTTGCCGGTTTGCGTCGTGTACTCGGCTTCGGTGCGCGACGGTTCGAGCGATTGTTTTTCTTTGATCAGGTACGCGCCGACGAGAAGCCCTTGAACTTTGTCGCCTATTACTTTGCCCTGTATCTCGCCGCTGGCAATCGAATCGCCTGTAGAAAAAGCTAGATTGAATGAGGCTTCCATCCGGTTGTTGCGCAAATCCCGAATGCCGGTGCCGAGCGTCACCACGTACGTCGTATTCATTCGGAGCGAATCGGGAAAGCTGATCTCCAGTTCGACGCCGTGCCAATCGACGCGCAGCTCACCGCCGGGGTTCGGCGTGACAAAGATGGCTTCCTTCAATGAACGATGATCGATTTTTTCACTGAACTGAAAACGCAACCGCGTATCACGCGGCACCCACACCGCTCCGGTAGCCGGATTGACCTCCAGGATTTTAGGTGAAGTCTCATCCGCCGGGCCGCCGGACGGCGGCGCTTGCTTGGCGCAAGCCACAAGCCATAGAAAAAAACATACCCCAAAAAAATGGAGCGCGTCCCTCTGCAATATCTTTCCTTTCACAGCAAGCTGTGATCAATGACGTTGTTAATATTTAAGCACGGGCAAAATAGGCAAGCAGTCAAATTATTGCAAGGAAATTTTGGCGGGAGAAGTAATGGCTTACTTATCGATGGATTACCGTCCGGACGGTTTTACATCAGGCGGCC